>ENA-ORUM01001857-ORUM01001857.1-human-gut-metagenome-genome-assembly--contig:-NODE-1857-length-14542-cov-2.254228_pt1 | contig 14542 bp, 14 predicted proteins | sample MGYA00242083_ERZ509217 | MGnify/ENA primary metagenome ERZ509217 (study PRJEB26280, sample SAMEA2338831) | human gut metagenome | biome: human gut; feature: human-associated habitat; material: faeces... | reverse complement strand
CTTAGCAGCTTCTTTAAGTGCAAGAGATGCAGCAATCTTAAAGGCAGCTTCAGAAGAAGAGCTTCCAGAGCTTATGGAAATGTATGCAAAGGACGCCAGAAAAGGTGTGCAGACAGCTCTTATCCAGGCGCAAAGGCGCCTGGATAAGCTGGAGCAGGAGCAGCAGAGAATCGAAGCCATGAAGGAATTTGAACGTAAATATGAACACCTTGGTTATGTGTGCGGCATTGACGAAGTGGGAAGAGGCCCTTTTGCCGGTCCGGTTGTGGCAGGTGCTGTGATTCTTCCCAAGGACTGCCATATTTTGTATATCAATGATTCCAAGCAGCTTTCTGAGAAAAAGAGAGAAGAACTGTATGATGAAATCATGGAAAAGGCAGTTGCAGTGGAGGTGGGATATGCCAGTCCCGCCAGAATTGATGAGATTAATATTTTACAGGCTACTTACGAGGCCATGCGGGAAGCGGTTTCCAAACTGGCTGTGACACCTCAGATTTTATTAAACGATGCAGTGACCATACCGGGGATTACCATTCCCCAGGTACCCATGATCAAAGGGGATGCCAAAAGTATTTCCATTGCGGCAGCCAGCATTATTGCAAAAGTCACAAGGGACCGTATTATGGTGGAATATGAAAGCCGGTTTCCGGGATATGGCTTTGCTTCAAACAAGGGATATGGTTCTGCGGAGCATATTGAAGCGCTGCGGCGGCTGGGGCCGACCCCAATTCATCGAAGGACCTTTATACGGAATGTTTTAGGAGAAGCGCAATGAAAAAAGGCGTCTGTTCTTCTAAAGCAGTGGGAAATCAGTATGAAGCTCTGGCAGCAGAATATCTTCAAAAGGAAGGTTATGACATCATAGAACGAAATTTCCATTGCAGACAGGGTGAAATTGATTTGGTTGCCAGGGATGGAGAGTATTTGTGCTTTGTGGAAGTGAAATACCGCGGTACAGCCAGATGGGGAGACAGCCTCTCTGCAGTGGATTTTCGGAAACAGCAGCGGATATCCAGAACCGCCCTGTATTATCTCGCCAGACACGGATATGGGACAGAGACACCCTGCCGCTTTGATGTGGTGGGGATAACGCCCACAGGGACAACACTCATAAAAAATGCATTTGAATTCAGAGGATAGAAGTATGGAATTACAAGAAAAAAATGGTGTCCTTTTTTTGTCTTATCCGGCTTTTTCGGAACTGCCGGGATTTTATCATGGCTTTTCTACCAGAAAGGGAGGGGTAAGCAAAGGGATTTATGCCTCTATGAACCTTAGTTTTACCAGAGGAGACAAGGAAGAGGATGTGAGAGAGAATTACCGGAGAATAGCAGAAGCCATTGGCTTTTCTGCGGACAGCATTGTATGCGCAGACCAGACCCATACCACCAGGGTACGAGTGGTAACGGAGGAAGACCGGGGAAAAGGGGTGACAAGGCCAAAAGATTATCAAGAGGTAGACGGGCTGGTTACGAATGTGCCGGGAGTGACGCTGGCTACTTTTTATGCGGACTGTGTTCCTTTGTTTTTCATAGACCCGGTAAACCGCGCCGTAGGGCTGTCTCATTCCGGATGGAGGGGTACCGTAGGCCGTATGGGAGCGAGGACGCTGGAGGTTATGGAGAAGCAGTACGGCACCAACCCGGAAAGCGTGTATGCGGCCATAGGCCCTTCCATCTGTCAGAAATGTTATGAGGTCAGCGGGGATGTAGCGGAACAGTTCCTGGCAGAATTTGCTCCTTACCGGGAGGACAAAACCCTGATTTACAAAAAAGAGAATGGAAAATACCAGCTGAATCTGTGGCGTGCCAATGAACTTGGGCTGACAGAGGCAGGGATACGTCCCCGAAATCTGAGTTTTCCTGACCTTTGCACCTGCTGCAATCCCGAATTGCTGTTTTCCCATCGGGCCAGTAAGGGGAAAAGAGGAAACCTCTGCGCCTTTCTCGGAATAAAAAATCAATAGGAGAAGTGCATAAAATTTACAGGACAGATAAAGTAGTATTACATAAATGTTACGAAAAGTTAAAAAAATGCTGTTCTTTTTTGAATTTTTGTGTTATAATCAGTTTCGTTAGTGAAAAGGAGCTTTGATTATATGAAGAAAAAAACAAGTACAAGCCTGCTTTTGGGTCTGTTAGCGACCAGCCTGGTTGCGGCCCCTTGTTACGGTTCTGCTACTCAGAAAAAGATTTCAGCAGCACAGAATACGCAGCAGGAAAACCAGAAACAGTTAGACAATGCCCAGGGGAGAATCGATAGCTTGGAATCCAAGAAAAACGATTTAGAAGGGTACTTGAAAGAGTTGAATCAACAGCTTAGTGAATTAGGGGAGAATTTACAGGAGATTCAGACTCAGTCAGAGGAGAAACAGACAGAACTGGAAAAGCTCGAGAAGGAACTGGCAAAGGCTCAGGAAAAAGAAAAAGAGCAGTATGACAGCATGAAGCTTCGTATCCAGTACATGTATGAAAACTCAGACAATTCCTATATGACACTTTTGTTGGAAGCTGACAGCTTTACAGACTTTTTAAGTCAGGCGGAAAATATGACGGAAATGACAAAGTATGACCGCAGGATGCTGGAAGAGTACAAAGAAACCACAGAAGAAATCAAGGAAAAAGAAGAAAGCATTAAAAAGGAACAGGAAGAACTGGAAAACCTGAAACAGGAAAGCTTGGACAAGCAGGATGAAATTACAGCCGTGGTAAAAAGCACCAGAGGTCAGATTGCAACCTACGAAAGCCAGATTTCCGCAGAGCAGACCAGTGCTAAAGCACTGCTCAGCAAAATCGAGAGTCAGAAAAATACCATTGATAATCTGATTAAGCAGCAAAAAGATGAAGAGGCTGCACAGATTCTGGCTGAAAAACAGGAACAGAATTCTGCTTCATCCCAGAATAATTCCGGTGCCTCACAAGAGACAACGCAGCCAAGCACACCGGAATCTCAGGATAACAGCCAGAATCAGAATTCCCAGTCACAGCAGGAGGAAAGCACTACACCGCCTGCCCAGCAGGAAGACAGTCAGAATGAGTCCCAGGGAAAATATCTGGGGAATTTTAAACTGACAGGTTACTGTAACTGTGAGAAGTGCGGAGGTCATTCCAGCGGACTGACAGCCAGTGGAACTACACCGGTACAGGGAAGAACGATTGCCATGGGCGGCGTTCCATTTGGAACCAAGCTGTTGATTAATGGCAACGTGTATACCGTTGAGGACAGGGGAGTTCCATACGCACATGTGGATATTTACTTCAACAGTCATGAAGAAGCTTTGCAGTTCGGAACAAGTTCTGCTGATGTTTATCAGGTAAACTAAAAACATACATAAAAAAGAAGGCCGATGGCCTTCTTTTTTACTTTAATATCTGTTTAACAGACGGTTGATTTTATCAGTGGTGCTGCGGACTTTTTCCACAGACAGGTCATGGTTTAAAATATCCATGATACTTGCCAGATATTTGCTCATGTCAGCTTCCAGATAATACGGACGTTTTAAGAGTTCCGGATTCCGGTAGTTCAAGTTGGTGGTGATAACACGATAAATATATTCGTTTTCATAATACTCATCGAATTTTTCCAGACCGTCTGTGAACAATCCGAAAGTTGTGCATACAATGACGCGTTTTGCCTTGCGGTCTTTTAACTTTTTGGCTACGTCTAACATACTTTCGCCGGAGGAAATCATATCGTCGATGACAATGACGTCTTTGCCCTCCACAGAATCTCCCAGGAATTCATGAGCAACAATGGGGTTTCTGCCGTTTACTACCGTGGAGTAGTCCCGGCGTTTGTAGAACATACCCATATCCACGCCCAGAATATTGGAGAAGTACACGGCTCTTTGCATGGCGCCTTCATCCGGGCTGATAATCATCAGATGTTCATTGTCAATCTTAAAGTCATCAATAGAAGCACATAATGTCTTTAAGAACTGGTAAGTAGGCATAAAGTTATCAAAACCGGACAGCGGAATCGCATTCTGCATACGGGGATCATGGGCGTCAAAAGTGATGATGTTGGATACACCCATACCCACCAGTTCCTGCAGAGCTAAAGCACAGTCCAGAGATTCTCTTTTGCTTCTCTTGTGCTGGCGGCTCTCATACAGGAAAGGCATAATCACATTAATGCGGTGAGCTTTTCCTGCTGCCGTAGCGATAATTCGCTTTAAATCCTGATAATGGTCGTCCGGTGACATGTGGTTTACATGACCGCACATATTGTAAGTTAAGCTGTGGTTGCACACGTCTACCATAACGAACATATCCGCGCCGCGGATGGATTCATTCATCACACCCTTGGCTTCTCCAGAGCCAAAACGCGGGCATTTGCAATCAACTAAAAAGGTGTTCTCAGCATACCCACGGAAATTCAGACCTGACTGATTGTGGGAATCTAATTCTTTACGAAACTGTACCAGATGAGCATCCACCTGAGCGGCCAGATGAGAGCAGCTTTCCAAAGCGGCAATCTTAATAGGCGCTACGGGAATGGACTTTTCCAGCAAACTGATATTAACCATAGTGACCTCCATTTTCGGTTTTTTAACATAATTTGATAGAATAAAACACAATTACACAATAAGTTATAACATTCGACAAGTACAACCGTCAAGGAAAACTTATTGCTTTTTTTCTGTAATGTTGGTATTATAAGAAATAACGGGCATTTGCAGGAGGAAGAAAATGAAAGATTGCCGACATAAAATCAGCCGGGTAAAGGAAGGGAGCATTGCCTGGGAACTGGAACTGCAGCCGGGAGATGAGCTGCTCTCCATTAACGGGGAAACCATAGAAGATGTGTTTGATTACCATTACCTGGTAAATGACGAATATATAGAACTTCTGGTGCGCAAACCAGACGGAGAAGAGTGGGAGCTGGAAGTAGAGAAAGAGTTTGAGGAGGATTTGGGACTGGAATTTGAAAACAGTCTGATGGACGAATACCGTTCCTGCAGAAACAAGTGTGTGTTCTGCTTTATTGACCAGATGCCTCCGGGTATGCGGGAAACTCTCTATTTTAAAGATGACGATTCCCGCCTGTCTTTTCTTCAGGGAAATTATGTGACGCTGACCAATATGAGCGACCATGATATTGACCGGATTATCCACTATCATTTGGCTCCTATTAATATTTCTTTTCAGACCACCAATCCCCAGCTTCGCTGCAAAATGCTGCACAATCGCTTTGCGGGAGATATTTTTCCAAAAGTGCAGCGGCTTTTTGAAGCAGGTATTGAAATGAATGGACAGATTGTTCTGTGCAGGGGCTTAAATGATGGGGAAGAACTGGAGCGCAGTATTTCGGACCTTGCGAAATATCTGCCCCATTTAAAGAGCGTTTCTGTGGTCCCTGTGGGACTGAGTAAGTACAGAGACGGACTCTATCCTTTAGAGCCCTTCACAAAAGAAGATGCAGAGCAGGTGATAGATACCATTGAAGCGTGGCAGACGAAGCTTTTCCCTCAGTATGGGCTGCACTTTGTGCATGCCAGTGATGAGTGGTATCTGCTGGCAGAAAGAGAACTGCCGGAAGCAGACCGCTATGACGGGTATCTGCAGCTGGAAAACGGTGTGGGCATGCTTAGGCTTCTGGAGGAAGAAGTGCAGGAGGCGCTGGAAGCCAGAGACGGAGACGGGCGGCAGAGAACGGTTTCTTTTGCCACAGGACGTCTGGCTTACCCTTATATCGCGCGGTATGCCCGGGAGATTCAGAAAAAGTATCCGGGAATGGAGATAAAAGGGTATGAAATACGAAATGACTTTTTTGGAGAAAAAATTACGGTATCCGGTCTTCTTACGGGACAGGACATTACGGCTCAGCTAAGGGGAAAAGAACTGGGAGAGTATCTGCTTCTGCCCTGTAATCTTTTAAGAAGCGGGGAAGAGGTTTTTCTGGATGATAAGACCGTAGGGGATATTGAGCAGGAATTGGGAGTTCCTGTAAAAATTGTAGAAGAGAGCGGCGCAGATTTCGTGGCCGCAGTTTTGGAACAGGAAACAGAAAGAACACAGAAAAGGAGACAAATGTATGAGCAAACCGATAGTAGCAATTGTTGGCAGACCTAATGTAGGAAAATCCACGCTGTTTAATGCACTGGCAGGAGAGCGGATTTCTATTGTAAAGGATACCCCAGGTGTGACCAGAGACCGGATTTATGCAGAAGTGACCTGGCTGGACAAGACTTTTACCATGATAGATACCGGTGGTATTGAGCCGGAAAGCAAGGATGTTATTTTATCTCAAATGCGGGAACAGGCACAGATTGCCATTGACACCGCAGATGTGATTGTTTTCATGACAGATGTAAAACAGGGACTGGTAGATGCAGACGCCAAGGTGGCAGACATGCTCAGAAGAAGCAATAAACCTGTAGTGCTGGTAGTCAACAAAGTGGACAGTTTTCAGAAGTTTATGATGGATACTTATGAATTTTATAATCTGGGTATTGGAGAACCGGTGCCGATTTCCGCAGCTTCCATGCTGGGGCTGGGAGATATGCTGGAAAAAGTAGTGGCCCATTTTGATGAACACGCAGGAGAGGAAGAGGAGAGCGACATTCCGAAAATTGCCGTAGTGGGAAAACCCAATGTGGGAAAATCTTCCCTGATTAATAAAATTCTGGGAGAGGACCGCGTGATTGTTTCCAACATCGCCGGCACTACCAGAGATGCCATTGATACCCTGGTAGAGTACAATGGGAAAGAATACACTTTTATTGATACGGCAGGTCTTCGCCGGAAAAACAAAATTAAGGAAGAACTGGAGCGTTACAGCATTATCCGTACTGTCACTGCTGTAGAACGGGCCGATGTGGTGGTTATGATGATAGACGCTACAGAGGGGGTGACAGAGCAGGACGCGAAGATTGCCGGCATTGCCCATGACAGGGGAAAAGGTGTAGTCATTGCCGTAAATAAGTGGGATGCCATTGAGAAAAATGACAAAACCATCTATAAATTTACAAATAAAGTGCGGGAGACTCTTTCCTATATGCCGTATGCAGAAATTATGTTTATTTCCGCCCAGACGGGACAGAGAATTCCAAAATTATTTGAGACGATTGATATGGTGCTGGAAAACCAGACGCTGCGAATTCAGACAGGCGTGTTAAACGAAATCGTCACTGAGGCTATTGCCATGCAGCAGCCGCCGTCTGACAAGGGGAAACGCCTGAAAATCTTCTATACCACACAGGTAGCTGTCAAACCGCCGACCTTTGTTATTTTTGTCAATGACAAAGAATTAATGCATTTTTCTTATACCAGATATCTGGAAAATAAAATCAGAGAAGCCTTTGGGTTTAAAGGAACTTCCCTGAAATTTATTATTCGCGAGCGCAAAGAAGGAGAATAAAAAGAAATGTTGGTGCGAATGATTTGTCTGGCAGTGGGATATGTATGCGGACTGTTTCAGACGTCTTATATTTATGGAAAAAAGCAGGGGATTGATATCCGGGAACACGGCAGCGGCAATGCGGGAAGCACCAATGCCCTTCGGACACTGGGAAAGAAGGCGGGGGCGCTGACGCTTCTGGGAGACTGTCTAAAGTGTGTAGCGGCTATCTGGATTATCCGTCTGGTTTTTGCCTCTCACGGAGGTAGTGATTTGCTTTTGCTGGAGCTGTATGCGGGAGCAGGTTGTATTCTGGGACATAACTTTCCTTTTTATCTGAACTTTAAAGGGGGGAAAGGAATTGCGGCTTCTGTGGGACTTTTGCTGGCTCTTGACTGGAGACTGTTTCTGGTTTGTGCGGTGCTGTTTTTCGGTGCGTTTTTCCTGACCCATTATGTGTCCCTGGGCTCCCTGCTGGCCTATCTGGGATTTGTCATTGCCTTGATTGTGTTTGGACAGATGGGAACTTATGACTGTACGCAGAGGGCGCTTTACGAAATGTATGTTGTAGCGGCAGGACTTATGCTTTTGGCATACTGGAGACACAGACAGAATATTGTGCGTCTGCTTCACGGAAATGAAAACAAAATTTTTCTTGGAAAAAAGAGGTGAATGCTTTGGCAAAAGTAAGTGTACTTGGAGCAGGAAGCTGGGGGACAGCCCTTGCTATCTTGCTGACCCAAAATGGTCATGAAACGATTCTGTGGTCTCACAGACAGGAGCAGGCAGAAGAACTTGCCAATAAGCGGGAGCATGAGGCAAAACTCCCGGGAGTCACCCTTCCGGAAGAACTGGAAATTACCGCTGATTTTGAGAGGGCTTTGACAGGCCGGGATGTGCTGGTGCTTGCTGTGCCTTCTGTAGCTGTGCGGAGTACGGCGCGGCGCATGTGTCCTTATATCAAACAGGGACAACTCATTGTCAATGTGGCAAAGGGCATTGAAGCCCATACACTCACCACGCTGACGGATATGATAGAAGAAGAGATTCCCGGTGCCCAGGCCTGCGTTCTCTCCGGACCCAGCCACGCAGAAGAAGTGAGCCGGGGATTGCCTACCACCTGTGTAGTAGGTGCAAAGAAACGGGAAATTGCAGAATATCTGCAGAATATTTTTATGAATCCTATTTTTCGGGTATACATCAGTCCTGATATTCTGGGTATTGAGCTGGGCGGAGCGCTGAAAAATGTCATTGCCCTGGCAGCGGGAACGGCAGATGGACTGGGATACGGTGACAATACCAAGGCGGCTTTAATCACCCGGGGGATTGCGGAAATTTCCCGTCTGGGAATTGCCATGGGAGCCAGAGCCGATACCTTTTACGGGCTGTCCGGTATCGGGGATTTGATTGTAACCTGCGCCAGCCGCCACAGCCGCAATCGGAAAGCCGGTTTTCTCATGGGACAGGGAAAGACCGTGGAAGAAGCCATGGCAGAAGTAAACATGGTGGTAGAAGGCGTTTATTCTGCAAAGGCGGGGCTGGAACTCTCCCAGAAGTACCAGGTGGAAATGCCGATTATCCATCAGGTAAACAAAGTGCTGTTTGAGGGAAAAAATCCTGCAGAAGCAGTGAGAGAACTTATGGTAAGAGATAAAAAAATAGAATCCTGGGAAAGCGCCTGGGAATAGGGATAGAAATATAAAAATTCTGCCCCGTTAAAGCACATATGGGAAGAAATCCTGGTGTGTGCTTTGACGGGGCAGAGTTTATTTTATGTACGGAACCATATCCTCGGGGATTCCGGCAACTCTCTGACCGGCATCCATGGCAGCGATAGCAGTCATCTCTTCTTTAGAAAGAGAAAAATCGAAAATTTCGCTGTTTTCTTTTAAACGTTCCGGATGTACAGATTTGGGGATAACGGCGATTCCCTGCTGGACGAGCCAGCGCAAACCTACCTGGGCCGGAGATTTCTGATACCGTTTGCCGATTTCCAGCATCAGAGGACTCTGCAGATAGGCGCCTCTTGCTAAAGGGGCATAGGCCTGCATAGCGATACCGTTTGTCTGACAGTAAGCAAGCAGTTCCGGGTGATTGAACAGGGGGTGAAATTCTATCTGGTTTACGGCAGGAAGCACATCAGAAACGGTTTTTAACAGTTCTAAATCCTGTATGGAAAAGTTGGATACACCAAGAGATTTTATTTTTCCTGCAGCCTGGAGCTTTTCCATGGTTTTCCAGGTGTCGCAGAAGCATCCGGGTACAGGCCAGTGAATCATGTATAAATCCACATAGTCCAGCCCCAGCCGTTCCAGGCTCCGGTTGAAACTGTCTTCGATATCTCCAATGCGCTGTGCGGTATTCCAGATTTTTGTAGTGACGAATAATTCTTCACGGGGAATGTCCAGGGCTTTTATGGCTTTTCCAACGCCCTCTTCGTTCTTATAGAAAGAAGCTGTGTCGATTAAGCGGTATCCCAAAGCTGCAGCAGAGCTGACAGCCTGTTTCAATTCTCCGTCATCGGTTGCTTTATAAACCCCAAGTCCAAGCATGGGCATTTCTTTCGTATCGTTTAACTGAATTACATGGTTGTCAAAAGACATAAACGAACCCTCCTTAAAAACTCCTGTTTAGTATACCACGAAAATGTGAAAAATGTGATACGATTTTATTAAATTCCTTTATGAAAAAAAGATTGTTCAAAAATATACAGAATTCGTGGGGAAAATAAGGGAAAACTGCCGTATGGCGGTGGAAATACAAAGGAGAGGGAGGGCAGACAAAACAAAGAGAGAACGGGAGAAGAAAAAACAGTTTTGGGGAAATGCACAAAATGCAAGATGTCAAGAGGGAATTTTTGAAAAAATTTACGGGTTGGACACAGAAAAAAACATAAAATATCTTGATAAAAATATGGAAAACAGGTATAATGAGAACAATTGATAAATTATTGTCATTCATTGCGTCCAAAGCCAAAAAACGGGCGCAGAAAGGATAGGAATATGCATTTAATTAAAGATGAAAATGGAAATGTGATTCCTCATGGAGGAGATGAACATCATCACGACCATAGTCATAACCATGAGCATTGCGGCAGCTGTGAAGACGGCTGTTCCGGAAACTGCACAGACGAAGTTGTGGCATTGCTGAATTATATGCTGTCTCACAACGAACACCATGCAGAGGAATTGGACCAGATGGCTGAAAATCTGAAAAAGATGGGTATGGAGGATGCGGCAAAGACAATCAAAGAAGGCGTGGCAGACTTCCAAAAAGGAAATATGCGTCTGGGACTGGCTTTGACACTGGTAAAAGAACATTTAAAGGAGGCTTAAAATATGTGTCTTGCAACTGTTCAGAAAGAAAGTGACAATACCGTAATCTGTAAAATGGTAAGCCGTATTGATGTGGACGGAGATAAAGTAATACTCCGGGATATTATGGGCGAAACCAAAGTGATTGAAGGAAAAATCCTGATGGTAGATTTGGCAAACAGCCTTGTAAAGCTGGATTGCGAGTAATGATTTTAAAGGGTAAAACCTTAAAATAATATATTACAATATGCGGAGGTAGAAATTATGAAATTATCAGATGCAATGAGAGAGAAAATGCTCCTTTCCTTTGAGCTTTTCCCGCCAAAAACAGACAAAGGAATGGAAAATCTTCCAGGTACAATCGAACATCTTTGCAAGTACAAACCGGAATATATTTCTTGTACATACGGTGCCGGCGGTACAAACGTTGGAAAGAACATGGATGTCTGTAAGATGATTAAAGACGCAGGAACGATTCCGGTAACACACTTTACCTGTATCGGAAACACTGCAGAAGGAATTAAAGAACAGCTGCAGAATTACCTGGACAACGGTGTGGACCATATGCTGGCTCTGCGCGGCGACCTTCCTTTCGGATGGACAGGCGGAGATTTTGCATATGCAACAGATTTGGTTGCTTATGTTCGTAAAGAATTTGGCGACAAATTTGAAATCGCTGTTGCAGGTTCACCGGAAGGACATATTTCCTGCCGCAGCCTGGAAGCTGATATCGCTGTTTTGAAACAGAAACAGGACAACGGCGCTGACTACATCATGACACAGCTTTGCTGGGATATGGAACAGTTCAAATACTGGTTAGACGCTATCCGCTGTGCAGGAATCACAATGCCTGTAGATGTTGGTATCATGCCTATCTTAGATCAGGCTGCTACCATTAACATGGCTCTGTCCCGTAACGCGTGCGTAATGCCTCGTGAACTTTGCGAAATCATCTCCAGAAACTGGATTTTCCCGAACCCATTCGTAAAAGATCCATTCGATGCAGATGTAGAAGGCAAGAAAGAAAGATTCAGAGAAGCCGGCATTGAATACACAATCCGTCAGATTGATGAATATCGTGCATGCGGTATCGAAGGTATCCACCTGTACGCTCTGAACAAATGGAAAGACGTATCTGAAATCATTGACCGTTCCGGTCTTCGTACATTAGTGTAATTTGAAACAGTATAGTATAGAATTTGGGAGGTGCCCTTTATGGCGCATGTAATTGCGGTTGCCGGAAAAGGCGGCGTAGGTAAGACAACATTGACCGGACTTATCATTCAGTATCTTGGTGAAAAGGGAAAAGGTCCGATTCTTGCAGTAGACGCAGATGCAAACTCAAATCTGAACGAGGTTCTCGGTGTAGAAGTAGAAGCTACGCTGGGAGAAGTTCGTGAAGAGGTGGCCAGGTCAGAAATGGCAAAGGACAATCCGATTCCGGCAGGAATGACCAAAGCGGATTATATGGAATTTAAGTTTGATGATGCGCTGGTAGAAGATGATGATTTCGACTTGCTGGTTATGGGACGGACACAGGGGAAAGGCTGCTATTGTTTTGTAAATGGACTTTTACAGGCGCAGTTACAAAAACTTCAGAGACATTATCCGTATATTATCGTGGATAATGAGGCAGGTATGGAACACATCAGCAGGGGCGTGCTGCCCAGCATGCAGACAGCGATTTTAGTCAGTGATTGTTCACGCAGAGGCGTACAGGCTGTAGGAAGGATTGCCAAGCTGATTGAAGAGTGCGATATGCACCCTCAGAAAATAGGTTTGATTATTAACCGCGCACCTGGCGGCGTATTAAACGAAGGAACCAGAGAAGAGATTGAAAAACAGGGATTGGAACTTCTGGGTGTTGTGCCTCAGGATGAAACCGTGTTTGAATATGACTGTGAAGGAACTCCAACTGTGACGCTTCCGGAGAATTCTCCGGTGAAAAAAGCAGTACGGGAGATTGTTGACAAACTGGGACTTTAAAAGCGCAAGCTTTGGCCTCTCTGTCTGGGGCAACTGCACTGGGGAGAGAGGATTTTTTATAAAGCTGATAACCCCCTGGGGCGGATAGGGGTACAGAATCCGCCTGCTTGAACGAGGCAAGCCACTTTAAAATATTTGAAAAAGAGGCGACAATAAAAGGAGGATATTCATGAGTGAATTCAGATTAACTACAGTAGAAGAATTTGAAGCCGCTACTGCGAGACTTCTGGAAACAGGCGCAAAAGTCGGCGCTGATTCCTGGCAGGCTCGTGTGAAAAATCAGACACCACATTGTAAATTTGGTGAAGAGGGCATTTGCTGCCGTATCTGTACAATGGGACCATGCCGTATTACAAAGAAAGCGCCAAGAGGAATCTGCGGCTGCGACGTACACGGTATTGTAGGACGTAACTACCTGAAATTTACAGCAGGCGGTTCCGCTACCCATTCAGACCATGGTCGTGAAATCTGCCATACCTTATATGAATCATCAGCAGATGGCTGCTATAAAGTAAAAGACCCTGAAAAACTGGTTCGTATTGCAAAAGAATGGGATATCGAAACAGAAGGCAAAGATATCTATGATTTGGCACACGAAGTGGCTCTGGAAGGTCTGATGGAATATGGTAAACCGTTTGGAACACAGAGATTCTTAAAGAGAGCTCCGGAATCACAGCAGAAACTGTGGGAAGAAAATGAACTGGCTCCTCACGCAATCGACAGAGAAGTTTCCCGTTCTTTACATATGGCTCATATGGGATGTTCTTCCAAACCGGAAGCGCTGGTAAAACAGTCTATCCGTGCCGGACTTTCCGATGGATGGGGCGGTTCCATGATGGGAACAGAGTTCTCTGATATTTTATTTGGAACTCCAAAGCCAATCGAAACAGAAGCAAACCTTGGTGTTATGGTAGAAGAAAACGTAAACATCGTTGTTCACGGACATGACCCAAGTCTTTCTGAGATGATTTGCGAAGTTGCAGACAGCCCGGAAATGGTTGCATATGCAAAAGAAATGGGCGCAAAGGGAATTACAATTTCCGGTGTGTGCTGTACTTCCAACGAAGTTGCAATGCGCCGCGGTATTCCAATGGCCGGTAACTTCTTACAGCAGGAAAACGTGGTTCTGACAGGGGCTTGTGAAGCTATCGTCGTAGACGTACAGTGTATCTTCCCGGCACTTGGACCTTTAAGCAAATGTTTCCATACAAAGTTTATCACAACTTCTCCAATCGCTCAGATGCCGGATTCTGATTTCATCCGTTTTGATGCACATACAGCATTGGAAAAAGCTACACAGATTGTAAAACTGGCAATCGAGAACTTCAAAAACAGAAAGCCGGAATTGGTATACATTCCACAGATGAAACAGAAAGCTACCGTAGGTTATTCTACAGAAGCTATCGTAAAAGTTCTGGATGGTGTTACCAACTCACAGGTTGATGAACTGGGAACTACAAAACCATTGTTACAGTGTATTACCTCCGGTGTACTTCGCGGTGCTGTTGCTATGGTTGGATGTAACAACCCAAGAGTTCGTCCTGACCTGGCTCATATCGAACTGATGAAGAAAATGCTGGCAAACGATATCATCGTTATCGCTTCCGGATGTTCTGCACAGGCTGCTGCGAAAGCAGGTCTTATGGATAAAGCTGCCAAAGATATCTGCGGCGACGGTTTGAAGAGAGTCTGTGAATTGGCTGACATTCCTCCGGTACTGCACATGGGCTCCTGCGTGGATATCTCCCGTATGCTGGTTCTGGCTGCAACTCTTGCAAAAGATGCAGGCCTGCGTATTTCCCAGCTTCCGGTTGTAGGATGTGCACCTGAATGGATGTCTGAAAAAGCAGTATCTATCGGTAACTATGTAATTGGTTCCGGTCTGGATACTTTCCTGGGTG
>ENA-ORUM01001845-ORUM01001845.1-human-gut-metagenome-genome-assembly--contig:-NODE-1845-length-14672-cov-2.792160_pt1 | contig 14672 bp, 18 predicted proteins | sample MGYA00242083_ERZ509217 | MGnify/ENA primary metagenome ERZ509217 (study PRJEB26280, sample SAMEA2338831) | human gut metagenome | biome: human gut; feature: human-associated habitat; material: faeces... | reverse complement strand
GCGGCCCGCCGCAGGGGGGCGGTGACCATCGGCTCCATTCTGAGCGACTTCGCCCGGGAGGACGGTCCCGCCGTCTACCGGGACGGCCAGATGGTGAAGGTGGCTGGCGTGATCTCCACATATAAAACCAGGACCACCCGGAACAATACCCTGATGGCCTATGTCAGCCTGGAGGACGACACCGGGGGGATGGAGCTGCTGGTCTTTGCCCGCGCCCTGGACCAGAGCGGCGGATACATCCGGGAGAACCAGGCTATCCTGGCCAGCGGCAGGATCTCCGTCCGGGACGAGAAGGAGCCCCAGCTGATGGCGGACGAGATCCGCCCCCTGGACACACCCGAGGCGGAGGAGCGGCGGGAGGCGGGGGAGCGGAAGCTCTTCATCCGCCTGCCCGGCCCGGACGATCCCAGGACCCGAAAGGTGAAGCTGGCCCTCTCCTTTTTCCCGGGGGAGCAGCCGGTGGTGCTGTATTACCAGGATATCCGGAAGCAGTCCAAGGGATACTGTATGATACACCCCTCCCTGCTGGCCGACCTGAGAGAGCGGCTGGGGGAGGAGAATGTGGTGGTCCAGTGACCCACCTCCCGGAGAGAAAGAGAGACGGGGCAGGAGGCGCTTCCAACATGAAATGGAGAAAAATCAAATATATCCTCTTCCACCGCTCCGTGCTGGCGGGGCTGGCCCTGGTGGCCCAGGTCGCGGTGCTGTTCGTGATGGTCAACGAATTTACCGCCCATTTTGACTACTTCTATTGGTTCTGCATCTTCGTCAGCTTCCTGGCTACGGTGTGGATCGTCAGTGACCGCAGCGAGCCGGGCTATAAGATCGCCTGGCTGGTGGTGATCCTGCCGTTCCCGGTGTTCGGGGGCATCCTCTACCTATTGCTGGGCGGCAACCGGATCTCTGAGCGGACCCGCCGGAAGATGAAGGGCATTGCGGAGCGCAGCAACGAGGTGCTGCGGGGGGATTTCAAGGCGGACAGGCTGACCCATTTGGATGAGGACGCGGTGGGCCAGATCCGCTATCTGGAGCGGTACGCCTCCTGCCCCGCCTACACCAACACCCGGACCGAATATTTCCCGGTGGGCGACCTGGCTTTCGTGCGGATGCTGGAGGAGCTGGAGAAGGCGGAGCGTTACATCTTCCTGGAGTATTTCATCCTCCAGGAGGGGGAGTGCTGGAACGCCATCCTGGACATCCTGGAGCGGAAGGCCGCCGCCGGGGTGGAGGTGCGGCTGATCTATGACGACTTCGGCTGCATGTTCACCCTGCCCCGCACTTATAATGACCAGATGGCGGCCCGGGGCATCCAGTGCCGGGTGTTCAACCGGCTGGTCCCGGTGCTGACCCTGCGGATGAACAACCGGGACCACCGGAAGCTGTGCATCATCGATGGGAAGGTGGGCTTCACCGGGGGGATGAACCTGGCGGACGAGTATATCAACCGCCGGGTGCGGTTCGGCCACTGGAAGGACAGCGCCATCCTCCTGCGGGGGGAGGCGGTGTGGTCCATGACCGTCATGTTCCTGTCCATGTGGGACTACTGCTCCGGCTGGGAGGAGGACTTCGACCTGTTCCGGCCCGAGTCCATGCCCCGGCTCCCCGGCTCCGGCTGGGTCCAGCCCTACACGGATACGCCCCTGGACCACGAGAAAGTGGGGCAGGCGGTGTACCTGAACATGATCTCCCGGGCCCGGGACTATATCTATATCACCACGCCCTATCTGATCGTGGACGTGGCCACCAACACGGCCCTGTGCAACGCCGCCAAAGCGGGGGTGGATGTGCGCATCATCACCCCCCACATCCCGGACAAGCGCTCCGTGTTCGAGGTGACCAAGGCCCACTATCCGCCTCTGCTGGAGGCGGGGGTGAAGATCTACGAGTACACGCCGGGCTTCATCCACGCCAAAAACTTTGTGGTGGACGGGCGGTATGCCACGGTGGGCACCGTGAACCTGGACTACCGCAGCCTCTTCCTCCACTTTGAGGACGGTGTCTGGCTGTGTGATGCCCCCTGCATCGCGGACATCAAGGCGGACTTTGAGAAGACCCTGGAGCAGTGCGAGGCCATCAGCCTGCGTCGGGCCAGGCACCTGAACATCCTGGTCCAGCTCTATCGCAGCGTCCTGCGCATCTTCGCCCCACTGATGTGAGAAAAGCCTCGGCGCTCCGAATCATCGGGGCGCCGAGGCTTTTGAGGCTTCCGGGATCTTTACCGCTTCCGTGCCTTCTCCTTGCCTGTGACCTCCTCCATATGGATGCCCCAGACGGCGGTGGACGGCAGGCTGCGGCGGACGGCCTCCTCAAAGCCCTCCATATGTCCGGGGGTCATCTTTTCACACAGGGCCCGCAGGGCAGCGGTCTTCTGGCCGGGGTCTGTGACCTCAAAGGCGGTGCCGGTGACCACGGCGCTCTGGAAGAAGGTGGTGTACATGTTGCTCTCCGGGAGGTAGGCGGGCTGGTCGGCGGCCACAAAGGTGACGCACACCCTGGGGTCCCGGCGAAGCAGGTCCAGCTTGCGGCCCTCCAGGGCGCAGTGGAAAAACAGGTCGTCCCCCACCCGCACCAGAGAGAGGGGGATGCAGTAGGGGCCCTCTCCGCCGGTGGAGAGGGCGGCGACGCCGTGCCCGCAGCGGTCGATCACGTCAAAGGCAAAGCTCCGGTCCCGGGCTCTGTCTGATCTTCTCATCAGGATCTCCTCTTTTCTGCATCAAATAGACTGGAGCTACCATAGCACAATTTGGGAGGGACTGCAAGAAAAACCTCCCCTCCGGCAGGAGGGGAGGTTTTGGGGGGCTCAGCAGCTGCGGGAGCAGTTGCGGCTGCAGCTGCTGTTGGGCGGGAAGAATTCGTCCACGGGGAACTTGACCTGCCGGAAGACCTCGCAGGGGTCCTCCTGGCTGCAGTCGCTGCCGCAGTCGCACTCCTTCTCCGGCATACAGTAGTCGTAGACCGGCATGAGCAGCTGGGTGTCCCGCTCCAGGCGGATGATGGAGAACTGGCCCAGGGTGACGTACAGGCGGTGTACGTCGCCGCCCTGGGTGAGGGAGTCCCCGAAGCAGTCCAGGATGGCCTGGGGGATCTCGGTGAGGGAACAGTCGCAGGGGCGGCACTGGCATACGTCTACCAGCTTCATGTTCAGGATGATGGGGTCCACGGCCTCAGCCATTGCCTACAAAAGCACCTGGGGCGGCGGGAGGCTCCTCCGCCGGCCGGGCGGGGTAGATGGACACATCCCCCTTTTCGCTCACCGTGATGCGGTCGATCAGCTGCCGCAGCTCCCCGTTGGTGATGTCCTCCAGGGAGAGGACGCGGCGGACCTGCTCCGTGATCTCCGCCTCCAGATCCCGGGGCGGGTCCCGCGTCAGCCGGTCCAGATCCTCCCGGAGGCGGGCGCTCCGCTCCGCCAGGAGCCGCAGCCGCCGGCGCAGTTCCTCCATGGAGAGCAGATCGCCGGCGTAGAGCTCCAGATAGCGGGCACGCTGGCCCTCCAACTGGTCCAGACGGCGCCGGAGAGCGGCGGCAGGGTCCTCCGCAGGCCGGGAGGAGCGGGCGTCCAGCCGGAGGCGTACCGCCTCCGCCAGCGCGGCGGGGGAGGAGATCTGGGCCGCCAGCCAGGCCCGGAGCTGGTCCAGCAGCCCCTCCTCCGGGAGGATGGTGCCGTTGCCGCAGCGGCTGCCAGCATACTCGCTGTGGATGGGGCAGTGCCAGTAGACATACTGCCGCCCGGAGGGGTAGGCCACCCGGCGGCGGGTGAAGGCGCGGCCGCAGCTCTGGCAGCGGATGAGGGTGGAGAGGGGGTAGCGGCCGCTGTATCGGGTGGGAGGGGCGGAGCCGGACTTCCGCCGACGCTGCTCCATCAGCCGGGCCGCCTCCTGAAAGGTGTCAGGGGAGACGATGGCCCACTCCGGCCTGTCGTGGTGGTAGTGCATGTCCGGAGGGAGACGCTGGATCTGGCCGGAGAGGAAGTCGCTCACGGTGTATTTGTGGTTGACATAATGACCGCAGTAGATGGGATTTTCCAGGACGCGGCGCACCCCGCGGCTGTTCCAGCTGGCCCCCAGTTTGGTGGACGCCCCCCGCTCCTCCAGAGCCTGGGCGATCTTCCGGCAGCCCAGGCCCTGGAGGTAGAGGCGGAAGATCTCCCGCACCACCTCCGCCTCCGCCGGGACGATCCGGAGGGTGAAGTTGTCCAGCCGGTCGTAGCCGTAGATGCGGGGGGGCACCCTCCCCTTCCGGGAGGTGATGTCCTTCCCGAACTTCACCCGCTTGGACAGGTTGGCGCTCTCCTCCTGGGCGATGGCCGCCATGATGGTGACGATGAATTCCGATTCCCCCAGCACCTTGAGGGAGTTGTTGACAAAGATGCACTCGATGCCCAGGGCCTTCAGCCTGCGGATGCTCTCCAGGGAGTCCACGGTGTTCCGGGCGAAGCGGGAGATGTCCTTGACCACCACCAGCTCAAACTCCCCCCGCTCCGCGTCCCGGAGCATTTGGAGGAAGCCGTCCCGCTTTTTCAGCCACTTGCCTGAGATCCCCTGGTCGGCATAGACCCGGACCAGGGTGTGGCCCCTGGCCCGGGCGAAGTCCTGGAAAAAGGCCTGCTGGTGCTCCAGGCTGTCCCGCTGTTCCTCGTGGTCGGTGCTGACCCGGCCGTACCCCACCATCCTCATCTCCTGTCCTCCTTCCGGGGCGGGGCGAGGAGTCTGGCGGCGATCAGCTGGGACAGCAGCCGCTCCAGCGTCTTTTGGTCCTGTGGAAAAAAGGTATAGTGCAGCATATCGATCACCCCAGTCATGTGTATGGGGGCGGCGGAGGAGATATCCCTGGCGGGGCAAAAAAAGCCCCTCCGGGCCGTCAGGGCGGAGGGGCGGAGGGATCAGCGGAGGAAGCGGCGGATCAGCTTCTCGTGGAGGGGCAGATAGGGCTGGTAGCGCATGGGCAGGTCCATCCAGGTCTTTTTGTCCACGATGCTCTTGCGGTGGGAGAAGGTCTCGAAGCCCACCCTGCCGTGGTAGGCCCCCATCCCGCTCTCGCCTACCCCGCCGAAGCCCATGGCGCTGGTGGCCAGGTGGATGACCACGTCGTTGACGCAGCCCCCGCCGAAGGAGCAGCGCTCTGTCACGGCGCGAATGTGCCCTTTGTTCCTGGAGAACAGGTAGAGGGCCAGGGGCTTGGGCCGGTCCTTCAGCAGCTCCAGCACCTCCGGGATGTGGGAGAAGGTGAGGACGGGGAGGATGGGGCCGAAGATCTCCTCCCCCATAACCGGGTCCTGCCAGGTGACGGCGTCCATCACCGTGGGAGCGATGCGCAGGGCCTCCTCCTGCCAGGTGCCGCCGCACACCACTTTTTCCGGCTGGATCAGCCTCAGCAGGCGCTGGAAGTGCTTCTGGTTGACGATCTTCCCGTAGCTGGGGCTGTCCAGGGGGGCGGGGCCGAACTGGACAGTGATCTGCCGGACGATCTCCTCCAGCAGGGCGTCCTTGACGCTCGCCTGGCAGAGGAGATAGTCGGGGGCCACGCAGGTCTGGCCGCAGTTGAGGTATTTTCCAAAGACGATGCGCCGGGCGGTCAGCTTCAGATCCGCAGTCTCGTCCACGATGCAGGGGCTCTTTCCTCCCAGCTCCAGGGTGACCGGCGTGAGGTACTGAGCGGCGTGGAGCAGGACCTCCCGGCCCACTGCCTGGCTGCCTGTGAAGAAGATATAGTCGAACTTCTGCTCCAGCAGGCAGGCGTTCTCCTGCCTGCCTCCGGTGACCACCGAGACATGCTCCGGGGGAAAGCACTCCGCCAGGAGCCGGGCGATGACCCGGCTGGTGGCGGGGGAGTATGCGCTGGGCTTGACCACCGCAGTGTTTCCGGCGGCCAGGGCATCGATCAGGGGGTCCAGGGTGAGGAGCAGGGGGTAGTTCCACGGGCTCATGATGAGGACGGTGCCGTAGGGGGAGGGCTTGACATAGCTCCGGGCGGCGAACTGGGCCAGGGGGGTCCTGACCCGGCGGTCAGCGGCGAAGGCGGGGGTGCGGCGGATCATATAGGTCAGCTCACTGAGGACCATGCCCACCTCGCACATATAGCTCTCAAAGGCGCTCTTGCCCAGGTCGGCCCGGAGGGCGTCGTTCAGCTCCTCCTCCCGGGCAGCCACTGCGGACCTCAGGGCGCGGAGGGCCTCAACGCGCGCCCTGGCCGGCAGGGTCGCACCGCTCTGAAAATAGGCCCTCTGCCGGGCGACGAGCTGCCGGATCTCCATCTGATCCATGGGTGAGTCCTCCTTTTATTATCGTGTGATAAAAACGCTCCGGTTCTCCCGCGGCCCAGGGGACGGGAACGGGATACAGGGGATGTCAGGGGTGTATCTGGGAGTATAGAGGAGAGAGCGGGATCTGTCAACCAGCTTTTGACGCCGGTGGCCCGGACACGGCCTCTTGTAGGCAATGGCCTCCACGTGTGCGGTGGGGAGACTGCTGCCCATCAGATCCTGGCAGCTGCACACGCTGGGGGAGTCGGAGCTGAAGGACTTGGCGCCCCCCTCGCTGCCGAACAGGATGGCCCGCTTGTCAAATACGGCCAGACCGCATACCTCGATGGGGCGGGCGGCCCCGATGAACGCATCAGCGGTGATCCGGTAAAAATACCGCACATCCACGGTATAGAACCCGCGGTTAAACCCTACGGGCTCCACATCGATGTAGGCGTACAGCAGCTCGGCTGTCCCGGCCTTGACCGACAGGGCCCGGTCAAGGACCTCCTGCGACCCGCAGGTGGGATAGACCCGCAGATCCTCAATGCAGTCTTTATCGGAAGATATAGCGCTTTATATATTATGAAAATCCCAGGGATCAAGCGACTTTACGGGGATCAGAAGGGCTTTAGATCCAGCTGGATGTCAAAATCATTGGGCTTTGTCTTTTTGGCTTTGGAGTACCACACCTGGTCGATCACGGATTTGAGGAGTGCGTTGCGCTGGGCATTGTCGCTGCTCCCGTAGGCATCCAGGACGGCTCTGATCCGCTGAGCCAGGGCCTGGGGGTCAGCCGTTTTGGCGTGGTCGATGGTGCGGCGGGTCTCCGTCTCCTTGCGCTCCAGAGCGGCGATCTTCCCCTTGACCGCCTCCATCCGCTCCCGGAAGGTGGGGATGTCATACTCCCCCAGCTCCAGCAGCTCATAGAGACGGTTTTTCTGGCGGTTGGCGCCGGCCAGCTCCTTCTGGACGGCCAGCAGGGAGAGCTCCAGGGGGGAGGTATCCTGCACACCGGAGGCGGGCTTGCGCACGGAAAGCTGATCCAGCGAATCCTGGAGGGAGTCCAGGACCCGCTTTTCCACCAGCTCGAATTTTGTGCTGGCACAGCAGCCGGGGCGGGTGCAGAGCAGATAGGGGTACCGCTTCATGACCATGCGCTGCATGTTCATGCCGCAGTTGGCGCACTTGACCAGTCCGGCCAGCGGGCTCTTTACTGTGCCATCCCGCTTGGAGGGGATGTAGCGGCCCGCCATGATCGCCTGGACCCGGTCGAACAGCTCCCGGTCCACGATGGCGGGATGCAGGCCGTCGGTGATGGTCCACTTCTCCGGGGGCTGGTAGATGGTGATATGCTTGGGATTTCCGCGGGCTCCCTTTCGGATGTGCTTCTTCTGGTCCCACACGATCTTGCCGATGTAGGTGGGGTTTCGGAGGATCATATTGACGCTGCTGCGGTTAAATTCGGCGGAGCGGTGGGGTTTGGCGCCCAGCGCGTTGACCTGGCGGGCCACGGAGGTGCAGCCGAACCCCTGGGCGTAGAGGCTGAACATCATCTGGACGAATCTCGCCTCCGGCTCGTAGATCTCCAGGGTGGGCTTGCGGTCGATGACCGTTTTCCGGTAGCCATAGGGGGCGTTGGCCACGTAGCACCCCGCCTGAATGGACTGGCGCAGGCCGCGCTGGAGCCGCTTGTTGATGATCTTGTACTCCCGGCGGCTCATAAAGGTCTTCAGCTCGGCGTATTCCTCGTCGATGTCGTCTGACAGGTCATAGACTTTTTCAGGTGTGATGATCAGCGTGTCTGATTCCCGGAAGGTGTCCAGGATGATGCCCTGGTCCTTCATCCGGCCGCGGGAGAGCCGGTCCAGATCCATGCACAGCACGGCGTCATAGCGGCCCTCCTCCACATCCTGGAGGAGCCGGAGCATCTGGGGCCGGGCATAGAGGGATTCTCCGCTGACCACCTCCGGATAGATCTCAATGAGGTGGATCTGGTGGGCGGCGGCATACTCCACGAGGGCCTTCTGGTGCTTGGACAGGACTTCCTGGGTGTCCATGCCCTCCTCCAGGCGGCTTTTGCGGATATAGGCGGCCGCATCTGTGCCGGCCAGATCCATGACAGTACGGTGATCCATAGCGCCTCCTGTGTCGAAAGAAAACGAATGTTCGAGTGTGGCGGTTTTGAGATGCCGCCCCGGGGTGGGGCGGCAGGGGAACTTTTGACTTTACGGGCAAATCCGTCCACGTGGGCGGATTTGGTCATGCGCGCCGGTACAGGTCCCGGAGCTCTGCCAGGGTATAGGTCCGTCCGGCCATCCGGCTGAGGATCTGGCAGGCGGTGGGCCAGGAGCAGCCGCAGTCATCAATGCAGTGGCGGAGCGCGGCGGCCAGGTCTGTTTCGGTCATGGTGAGGACTTCTTTCCAAAATATTTTTATACAGTCACGGGTTCTTCTTCAGACAAAGCATCCTGAGCAATACTGGCGTTGTATTCTTCCCAACGGCGTTTAGCATCGGGATCATTCTTCATACTCTCTTCAATGGCCAAAGTCTCACGATATTCGGCAGCAGCGGCCTCCATGGTCCAGTTGGCCGTCAGCCCCATTTTTTCTACCAATGCATGAATATCGGACAGGCTTACCCGGAAGAACTCTTTTCTGGGATTGACCTTATTTACCTGCATCAAAGCAAGCGCTTTATGCAGTGTGTTTTCCAATGCGGGGGCGTCATCACTTTCGATGATCGCATGCACATCGAAGGGGAAGGGGACCGAAGCATCGCCCAGCTCCCGAACACGGTCCATAGGCTCCAAGCGGCGTGTCATACCGACTTTGTAGACGTTTTCGCCAAAAGAACCGATGTTAGAGATCACATATACATTGCCACGCTTGGTCTGCTGGGCCATGGAAAGGGCACGCTGGTTCTTTTCTTCAGCTTCCACCAGCTTCTGCTGCAATTCTGCCAGCTGGGCCTCATATTGGGCTTTCTGTTCCTCGGTGGCCTTCTCCATGGCAGCCTGAGCCTTCTCCATAGCCTTTCGGAGCATGGCCTCCTCCTTAGCTGCCTCCTTCTGAGCGCGCTCATACTCACGGCGGGCCTTTTCTTCCTCACGCATTTGCTCACGAAGCTGGCGCTGCTCTTCCTGTTGCTGGGACTTCAACTCATGACAGACGACTGCCCATTTTAATTCTTCCAAACGAGATTCCAGATATTGCGGAGTGATCCTGGCCTCTCGGAAGGTGGCACCATTGGAATTCACCACGTTGTAGACATCGCGGATCTTCTGCTCCAGGACTCCGTAATTATCTTTTTTAGATTTTGCAAGAATAGAATCTACCTGACCGTTAAAGGCATACACAATGAAAGAAACAGCGCCCTCACGCTTATCTTTGGAGATATATTTGCTGGTGCCGGCGGTTCCTTCTTTGACCATCCGAAGGGAATTTTCCTGGGCAGCTTTCAGCCTTTGACCCGCTTCAGCATAGCCAAAATCAGCAGCTAACTGATCCAGCAAGGTAAAGGTAGGTTTGATCCATTGATCTCCATAGCCATCCACAATATTTTTCAGAGAGGTCACCAGGGCCTTGTACTCCTCAGCTCGATTCATTGCATCGTATGCGTTTCCGGCAATTTCCTTAGCCTTGGCTTCAGCTGTATCCACAATGCGCTTGGCCTCCTCGTCAGCACGATGAAGGCGCTGATTGGCCTCTGCTTCAGCCTTGGTTTTTGCCTGTCGGGCAGCTTCACGGGAGGATCTGGCATCGGAGCGCATCATGTCCGCATCGACCTGTGCTTTTGAACGGATCTGTTCCGCCTCCTGTTCTGCGCTTTGCCGGAGCTTTTTGCAGTGAGCTTCCACATCACGGATGTCCTGATATTTAGAGAGCTCATCCAGACGCTTATTTGCAGCAGCCAAAGTTTCAGCGGCCTGATCTGCTTTTGCCTTAGAGGATTTCTTTTCTTTGTTCCACAAAATGAAGAAAACGATTGTCAGAATAAGAAACAGAATCTCCATATAAACCGCTCCTCATATAGCCTGATCAAGCCAGGCTTTCTATTTTATCGCCCTCTGGCGATTAGGTCACGATATAGTCTTTCTCTTGATAATATTTAAGTGCTCCACGCAGGAAATCCTCTGTCACACCAAAATATTCGGCCAGTTCCCAGGGCTCACGATATCCCTGGAGACAGGCTTCTGCCAGCTCGTCCTGCGGGACGAGCTTTTTGTATGCCCATTTGTTGGCCCGGTTCTCATATTTCTGGCGGATATCCCGGGCAGCATAGCGGTTATAAAAGGAGCCGGTCTCGCAGTGGCCCAGCTCGTGGGCCAGCTTGACCTTCTCATCGGCCAGAGTGGGCATCCGCCAGGGGTCCATGGCGATGGCACAGGAGCCGTCCTCCAGCGGAAGCGAGAGGGATTCTGCGGTCCCCAGGTCAAACCAATAGATCTCTGTCCCGTGTTCCTCGGCCAGACCGTAGAGATCCAGCAGATCAGTCATGTTTCTCTTTCTCCTCCCGGCGCTTCTGGGCGACAAAGGCGGCAAATCGCTCCACATCATCCCACATGGCGTCCAGGTCCTCCTGGGTCAGATCCTTCTCGCCACCCCAGAAGGCGGCCTGAAGGTTTTCCCTGAAATTCTGCTTGGCATTGCCTTCTCCACCTAAAACCAGTTCTTTACCAAGCAATTCATCGGTAGTGACCCCAAAAATTTTTGCCAGTTTTACCACTGTCTCGGGGTTTGGAGTTGCTTTGTCAGTCTCCCATCTGGCAACGGCCTGCTGACTTACAAATAATTTGCCTGCGAGTTCTTTTTGACTTAAACCAGCAGCCAACCGATACTTGCGCAGCTGAGTACTAAACACTGATTCCACCCCCTGTTGCTACTAGAGTACAACATAAAATTGTAAATCGCAATAGAGAAAATAAAATTTGCTATTGACAACAACAAAAAATAGTACTATATTAAACGCACAACAAAAAGTAGTTAAAACAAAAGGGGAAGTAACTAATGCACAACATTAGGGTGTTGCGTGAGAAAATAGGTTTCTCACAACAGCAGGTTGCTGAGTCCGTCAATGTAAGCCAGCAGGCTGTAGCAAGATGGGAAAACGGTTTGGCAAAGCCAAGAGCGGATTTACTGCCCGAATTAGCGGTGTTATTCCACTGTACTATTGATGAACTCTTTAAGGAGCCTGACAACAAAACACCCCCGGCCGAGCCGGGGGCGTGAGAGGGGGTGAGGGGATGGAAGTTGAAAAGAAACCGACCGCCCCCGCTGGACAAGAGCGGGAGCGGTTGGAAAAAGTCTTACAAAAAAATTTTACAGGGATGGAAGAACGGCGTCTATGTCAATTCCGATTTGAGAAAAATCAGCCCGCAACTCTCTCAGAGGTGGGAAGTGTGATCCCAGAAAAAATGAACACTTATCTGGAGAAAATTAAAAAGGGACAATCCACAATCAACGGAATCAGACAGGAGCTTGGATTGCCCCCTATTAAAGAAGGCGATCTATTATTAAAAAAGCGTAATTAAATAGGTCGCTATTGGAGGATCAGGCTCCCCTGCGTCCTGCAAAGAGATAAGCGATTCTGTTTTCATCCCTAATTCAGTACAGAGGTTGGGAAGCAGCCCGTTGAGATTTTCTAAAGAAATGTCAATCGAAAACTTTTCCTTCAATGTGTGAAGCAGTTCTATGGAACTGATTACATTCATTTTTGGTCCCATAAAAATCATGTCATATTTCTCTATGAGTGTATGCAGTTTCCCCTCTGTATTTTCAGGAACAGACAGACTTGCCTTCTTGAGCTCTAAAAGAGCAGCTTTAATTCTAATCCGTAAGTCCATAGTAAATCACCTCCTTTCTACCACCCCAATTTTACCATAGGCAACGGGAGGAGGGCAACACAAAATCCCCCGGCCGGGCCGGGGGCGGAGAGGGGGTGAGGAGATGGAGAGAAGAGATGTGTCTTTGGAGCAAGCTGTGAGAAATTTCTGTATTCGGGTATTGGAGGGCAATGGTCACCCCCAAGAAGTAGCAATCCTGCCACAGATGTTGCAATACGTGATGGGGCATGATCCAGAAGTAGAAAGCCGCCAGAACGAGCTGGCGGCAAAGGTCAACTAGGATTTGTAAGTATATCAGACAGAGCTTTTTTTACTGCTTTGCGAATAGCAGAATTTTGTAAATCGAATACATTTTTTACTCTCAACCAACTATATTCGTTTGCAAATGCCGCAGGATATAACTCTTGACTGACCAAAGGGTAGATTTCCGAAAGGCAGGAATCAAATGCCGAGTCAACGGCTTTTTCGATTGTTGCTTTATCCACCTTGTTTCACCTCCTTCCTACCGCCCATATTTTACCACGGGCGGGGGAGGGGAACAAGACAAATGTTCGAGTGACAGCAGCACGAAAACGGACAAGCGCCGATGAATACCATGACGAGGGAGGTGACCGGCGTGGAAGTGACAGAGACCATGGACTATTGGTATGACATCGTGACCCGGAAGGAGTACCGGGTCAAAGTGATTCGCCGGGTGGGCCCTCATCAGGTGGAGGACCAGGATGGAAATCTGGTCCAGGTAACGGAGTCGGTCACCTTTGAGGCCAGCCCGCCCATGGGGACCCCAGTGATCTACATAGACGGGGAGAAGGCTGTGAAGGCCGATCTGGTCGTGGAGGTGACGCAGACTACGGAGTCAAACGGAGACAAGGAATATCCCTTGACAATTACGAAATGGAGCGGCCTGCATGAGATCCAGGACCGGCAGGGGAGGACCGTCCGGGTGGACCGGACCGTATTCTCGGACGCCGGGCCGAAGATGGGCATCTCCAGGAGCATGATTCGGCACCGGGAGATCCCTTACACCGCAGAAGAGAGGGAGGAGGGCCGCCGGAACATCCAGCGCGTGGTCACCCAGTGCCTCCAGGCGCAGGGGATCTGGTAGGGAGGCGGAAACATGTGGTCCAGACTGAAGAAAAAACACCCCTGGCTCTATGAGGCAGCGGAGTGGGGCATGCTGGCGCTTTCGGCTGGGGCCTTTGTCCTGGCCTGCGCCGTGTATTTTGGGAGGTAACAGTATGATGGCAACCATGACAACACCGGCAAATGTGTCGGACCAGCTGATGGGGCTGTACGGGCCGGAGCAGCTGAGGGAGGTGGAGCGTCTGGCCACCTACAACTACCGGGCCCGGCTGGCCGGCGGCGAGATCGTGCTGGCCGTGGTCCGGGGAGACGGCTCCCTGGCGCTGATCGAGCCGGAGATGGACGGATGATGGGATATAAAAAGTCCCGGACGGCTCACTCAAACCGTCCGGGACAGTTGACAAAGGGGTTTGTCAACCATGAGAACATTTGTATTATACCACGAGAACATGTGTTTGACAAGGGGGGATTGGGATGATCCCAGAAAATTTACGGGAACAGTGGGCCCGAGAGGTGGAACGCCAGGAGCTGCTGTTTTTGGCCTGCAACGGCGGCGGCTGGCCGGATGTGCTCAAAGACCTGGAGCCAGCGGGGCGCCGGGTGGCTCTGCGCCGTATTGGCTTCCGGGGGGCAGAGGAGTACGACATGCCCATCGATCCGATGAAGGAGGTCACGCCAGATAACCGGGAGCCCTGGGTCCGGCTGACAAATGGTGTAGCGGTCTGTCTTCGGGACGGATTTGTTTGCAGAGGGGTCGGAAGGCGGTACCGCCATGGGTGAGAGCAGCGTCCGCAGCGGACGGAAAAAGGGCTATGTGGTCCTGTTCCGGGAGGTGGCCCAGGATGACCGACTGAGCCTGGAGGCACGGGGGCTGTTCGCCCTGATAGTCTCCCTGCCTGACGACTGGGAGTACACCGTGTCCGGGCTGGCGGTCAAGGCCGGATGCGGCCGGGAGAAGGTGCGCCGCCTGCTGAAGGAGCTCCAGACAGTGGGCTACCTGATCCGGGAGCAGTCCCATGACAGCGGCGGCAAGTTCGGCGGCAACGTGTACGTCCTCCAGGACGAGGCGCCACCGTTGCCCGGAAACCCGTCCAACGGTGAAGCAGAAAAAACGCCGTTGCCCGAAAATACCGTCAACGGGGAAAACCGTCAACGGGAAACACCGTCAGCGGGTTTTCCGCCACAACAGAATAAAGACTTAACAGAAGAAGAGACTAAAAAACCCCCTAAAGCCCCCCAGGGGGGCAAACGGCCCAGCAAGTACGATCTGGCGGAGGACGCCAAGCCCCTCCTGCTGGCCTATGTGGGGGAGGACCGGGAGCTGCACCAGGCCTTGGGGGCGTTTATCGAATTGCGGACCCAGCTCCGGGCCATCAACTCGGCCCGGGCGGTGAAGATGCTCCTGGGTGAGCTGGACAGGCTCTCGGAGGGCCGCCGGGAGGACAAGCTGCTGCTGATCCGCCAGTCTGTGGCCAACAGCTGGAAATCAGTCTTTCCTCTGC
>ENA-ORUM01001844-ORUM01001844.1-human-gut-metagenome-genome-assembly--contig:-NODE-1844-length-14678-cov-2.376872_pt1 | contig 14678 bp, 9 predicted proteins | sample MGYA00242083_ERZ509217 | MGnify/ENA primary metagenome ERZ509217 (study PRJEB26280, sample SAMEA2338831) | human gut metagenome | biome: human gut; feature: human-associated habitat; material: faeces... | reverse complement strand
CCGTACAATGAGCTTTGATGCGTTTGAAAGCATTAATTATCCATATGTCGGAGAAATCAGTTCACTGGGACTGCGCGTTTTTGAGAAAAATCTTGTAGAGAAAAAAGGAATCTTCAAACCACAGACAGCGTATTCAGACAAGGTTGCACTGCTGAAGCTTTATCCGGGAATCAGTCCGGAGATACTGGATATGTATTATGAAAAAGGATATAAAGCTGTCTATATTGAGGGATTCGGACTGGGAGGAATGCCTTTCCTGAAAAATGATTTCACAGGAAAGGTCGGCGAAGTTATCGAGAAAGGAATGCTGGTGCTTGCCGGAAGTCAGTGTCGTTATGAGGGCAGTAATCTGTCTGTATATGAAACCGGTCGCCTCGCACTGGAGAAGGGCGTGATTCAGGCATATGATATGACTACGGAAGCCGCCATGACAAAGCTTATGTGGGTACTTGGGCAGACCGGCGATCTCCGTGAGATGAAAGAATATTTTTCCATGGACATTGTCGGCGAGGTATGTATTGGATAGCGTGTGTAAAGTATTGAAAGTGGATATGTAAGATGAATAAATTTCGTGCAGCGGCGATTCAGATGCCGACAGTAGAAGATAAGATGGAAAATATAAAGGCAGTCAGACATTATCTGGAACAGATTAAAGCACAGAAAGTTGACTTTGTCGTGTTACCCGAGATGTTCTGCTGTCCGTACCAGACGGAAAAATTCCCGGAATACGCAGAAGAAGAGGGCGGTTCGGTGTGGAAAGCTCTTTCTGCATATGCGAAAGAATATAATATTTATCTGGTAGCAGGATCCGTTCCGGAAAAAGACGACGAAGGCCGCGTATATAATACCTGCTATATTTTTGATCGGCAGGGTGTACAGATTGGAAAGCACAGAAAGACACATCTGTTTGATATTGATGTAAAAGGTGGGCAGAGTTTTAAAGAATCTGATACGCTGACTGCCGGAAACAGTGGAACTGTTTTCGAGACAGAGTTTGGCAGGATGGGTGTGATGATCTGTTTTGACATCCGTTTTCCGGAGTTTGCACGTATGATGGTAAATGACGGAGCAAGAATGATCTTCGTGCCGGCAGCATTCAATATGACGACCGGACCGGCACACTGGGAGCTTTCTTTCCGCGCCCGTGCACTGGACAACCAGATTTATATGCTGGGATGTGCACCGGCACGCGATCCGGCGGCTTCCTACATTTCATGGGGACATTCCATATTCACAGATCCATGGGGCAGAGTCGTGGACATGCTTGATGAAAAAGAGGGTATTCTGATCTGTGAAGCAGATCTTGATTACGAAAATGAAATCCGCGAACAGCTTCCGCTTCTGAAAGCGCGGAGGAATGATGTATATCAGTTGAAAAAGCTGGTGAAGTAAGGGGAAGGAACGACCAGATTGCCAGATTTGCGTGTCCACAATATTTCGATAGATCTCCCAGGCTTTTTCTTCTTGAGAGGTGTGTACGACAAGATCTACAAACGCATAGTACAGTTCAAGATCAATGACCTGTTGATATACCTTGTAGGCTGGCAGAAATTCGTTATTCATCTTCGCTCCCTCCTCACTTTGATTCGCTCCATCTGCCTCCAGTAGAGTAATTCCACTCAATCGTTCCATCTTCATAACGGATAAGACCGTGAGCCGTCAGAGTCCATCCATCAGAAGTTCGCCGCATCTGTGCAGTGGTATCGTTTAATAGGGGCCTTTTTTCCACAGACAGGCATAGATAACTCCTGTCATTTCGGTTTTGATAAACCTGCCCCACCTGCGGAACAAAGTAACTGCCTTTCATGCTGAAGCCTCTCCTTTGCTGATAAAGAAGGGGGAGGACCGCACCCGCAGTCCTCTCCCTTGTTATGTTTTGACCTGTTTTCTTTTAAGCCACACCAGCCATATTGAAAAACTCATTCGGCGTCAGCACCCGAATGCCCAGCTCCTGTGCCTTGGACAGTTTGCTGCCGGCCTTCTCACCGCAGACCAGATAATCGGTCTTGCGGCTCACCGAACTGCCGGCCACAGCGCCCAGAGAGGCGATCAGGCTGTTCATCTCATCGCGGGTATAGGGCTCTACTTTGCCTGTCACCACAATGGTCTTCCCGGCAAATGGGGTGCCCTGGTTGATTGTCTGATTGTCGGCCGCCGCCGGCTTCTGGATGTTCATCATCATCTGTAATTCCTCCCAAATACAAAAATTTTCTTCATTGCAGAACCATTCATGGATATTGTTATGCAGCGTCTCTCCAAAATCCGGGAGCTGGCGGAAGTCATAGCCCGTATAAACCGCATCCCGAAATTCTTCAAGACTGCCATGGAACTCCCGGCAGAGAACACCGCTGGCTGTGTTGCCGATCATGGGAATGTCCATGGCAATCACATACCGTTCAAAGGTGGTGTTGCGGCTCTGCTGGACAGCATCCCACAGGCGCTGCCAGGACTTTGTGCCAAAGCCCTCCATGCGGATAATTTCATCCCGGTGCTGATCCAGCCGGTATAGATCCAGATAGCTGTGAATCCATCCACGGCCAATCAGTTTTTCCAGCGTCGCCTCGGACAGTCCCTCAATGTTCATCGCCTTCTTGCTGACAAAATGGACAAACTTTTTGAGTTTCCGTGTCTCGCAGGCGGCATTGTCGCAGAACAGGGTCTTGATGATCCGCTCCTTGCCGTTTTCATCCCGCCCTTTGGTTTCATGAACGCGGGTAGGTTGGCCGCAGCAGGGGCACTGGTGCGGGAATGCCGCTTCCAGATTGAAACCGCCCCTGTCCATGTTTTCCTCCACATGCGGAATGATCATATTCCGCTTGCTGACCAGTATGCGGTTGCCCGGCATCAGCTCCAGGTCCTCAATGAAGGACAGATTGTGCAGGCTGGCCCGCGTCACTTCGCATCCTTCGATTTCTACTGGAGCAAAGATGGCTACAGGCGCAATCTCACCAGTCCGTCCCGGCGTCCACTCGATGGAACGAAGCGTTGTCTTAAACAGCTCGTCCTCAAATTTGAACGCCAGCCCGTCCTTATAGTGATGTCCTGTGCGTCCGCAGCCTTTGGAAAAGGCAATATCATTGTAGGTTACAACGATGCCGTCGATGGGAATATCGCTGTCTTTTGCATACTGCTGCAGCTGCTTGATGCCGTCCTCGGTTTCCGCCTGTGTCAATGGCCGCTTCGTCACCAGATATTTGCACGGGGTAAAGCCCAGCGGCCGAAGCTCTTTGAGGCGTTCCGACTTGCGGGGCAGATCATCAAACCCCTCCAGAACATTGAAGGGCATGAAGGTCACGCACCGCTCCATGCACTCGCCGGCATCCCGCAGGCGCACCGAGCCAGCTGCCAGATTACGGCCATTCTTGTAGGTTTCACCATTCTCATCCACTATCGAAGTATTCAGGCGCTCAAAATCACTGGGACGGATAAACGCCTCGCCGGTGACTACCAGACGCCCTGGGTACTGAACATGAGCTGGAATCCCACTGATTGCTCTGGCGTTGTGAGTGACGATCTCACCCTCATCACCGTCGCCCCGTGTGGCCGCTTCCACCAGTTCGCCGTTCTCATAGGTCAGTTTGATGGTAAGGCCGTCCAACTTGAGCATGATCATCACCTGATGCTCGCCCATAAACCGGCACAGGTCCACGCTGCTTTTTACTTTATCCAGAGAAAGGAGCGGGATTTTATGGGCGGTTTTCTCCAACTTACCTACCACGGGATAGCCCACGGTAACAGTGGGAGAGTTCGACATCTGGATGCCCGTCTCCTGTTCCAGTTTGTGAAGTTCGTCAAAGAGCCGGTCATAGACCTCATCGCTGACGCTGGGATTGTTGTAGTTATAGTATTCGTTGCGGTAGCGGTTGAGCCGGTCGGTCAGCTCCCGCTGCTTTCTCAAAGTATTCTGTTCCATCAGGCCGCCTCCTCATCCAAAACGCGGAACGCCATAATCAGCGTTTCCGCCGTCTTTGTTTGATTCGTATATGAACTGCACACGCCGTCCTCAAATGACCAGGTGCTGGCTGCACCCCACCACATTATGGAGCCCCGTCCATCGTTTGCCGCATTGATGCGCGGATCGGGCGGATTGAGAATTTTGGTGTAAACACCCTGGGTATTGACCCATGTGACCTCCCGCAGTTGGCCGATGCATCCGGGCCGGCAGTGGCCGGTGACTTCCAAGCGTGTGCCCGGCCGCAGCCTGCGTTTGAGCTGATTCAAATTTTTGATCATGCTGCACCTTCCTCCTTCTTCCGTGGATGGGCGGCATAACGCCCAAAGTTTAATTCCCGGATCATGTCCTGAATGGTGTCGTCATCCTCCCACGCAGCGGAGAGGGTGGCCCGCTCCGGCCCTTCACCTACATGGATGCTCACGGTCCCACCGTAAATCTGCATCAACACATCAGGCCGCTGGGCGCAGACGATTGCTAAATTTCCAATCTGTTTCATTTTCTTCTCCTTCTATCTGATATTCAGCCAGACCACAATGGGCCGGTCAAAGTCCGCAGTCACATAATTCTTTCGCGTATGGATAGGGCGGTAACGCCCATCCAGTTCACACTCCACGCTCTGCTCAATACGGCCTCCGCTCTGGGCCAGATGCTCCCGGAATGCGCGCAGGGTATGCAGGCGCACCGCCAGCGGGTCGTTCTCCCTGCATCGCAGGTCCGCACAGTACACATAACTGCGCGGATTTTCTTTGAGCATAAAGCCGTAGGTCATATACAGGCGGCACTTGCGTTCCCGCTCCCGCTCGATATGCTTCACATAGTCTACGGCGCTCTTGATGCCCTGCGTCAGATAAAGATACCCCATCTGATAACGCTGCTCATCCGACAGGGGGAGCTCCGTCTTTTCCTGCCCCGGCAGTCCTTTATAGATGTGGAAGCTCTCCGGTGCATAGCGGTAACCGTGGATGTGGTACTCAAAAGATGTTTTTCTCATAAAGCCTCCTTGCAACAGTTGGCCGGACGCCCTCAAAGGACGCCCGGCCATTGTACCTGTATCATGCAGCCGCAGGGAGCTCCTGCTGCTGCACGACTTCTTTGTTTTCCATCAAGTCAGCCAAAAGCACATCTGCCAGCAAATGGCCGGCAAGGTGCCCGGTATGGATGACCACCCGATCTTTCTTCATCTGGATAAACTCTTCGTTGCGCAGGACGCGGCTCTGCTCGGCCAGCTTCAAGTCTTGGCCTGTGAGCCGTGCCGCAATGACTTTTTGCCACTTCTGCAGAAATTCCGTCGCCTGCTCGATGTCCTCGTGCTGGCGGTCAAACAGCGTGCGTTTTTGACGCACAGTGCCATCCGGCTCAATCTCCAGTGTGTAATAGGGATCTTCTGGTTCCTCCGCTCGGCGAAGAAACATGATGAAGCTCTCCCGGCGCTCGATGCGGTCATAGTACCGCTCGCCGGCGCCGTCATTCCCGACACAATGGTGAAGCATCCGTCCCTCTTTGATAATATCAAAAGTATTTTGAGGGGCAATGACCAGATAATCCTCATCTGCATAGGCATACTTTTTCTGCAATTCCTCGCAGATGGAGCGAACATGGGGGTACTTCTTGTCCATGTTCTCTGCTTGAAGCTCCAGGCTTCCAGCCTCACACTGGATAACCAGTTCATCATGCCGCTGACGCAATTTACGCGCACGATAGATAATTTCATCGCTGGTGTCGATATGCAGACGCTCTGCCATAGCAAGGTAGTCCTGCCATGTGGTCAACGCCTGCTGGCAGCTTCCGTCAAAATCCGGCTTCTGTTTTTGCAGATAGTTTCGGATTTGAATCGGACTCATGCGGTCCGCGATGAACAGAATGTCTTTGGCGCTGATCCGTTCTTTTTTAAACCAGCGAAACAGTTCATCCGGTATGCGTTGATTGGTCCGCTTTTCAAGCTGCAGCCATGCCAGGTCTTCCGTATCGCCATTTATCTGCCGCAGACGGCGGAATTTGGGGCCGTCTAATCCCAAGGCTCGAATCAGTCGCGGCTCATTTGGATAGAGTATCCGTTCCCGCACAGAATCACAATGTTCAAAACACTCTTTTGTCAGCCTCGGCAAGTCTGCCTTCCAAATCTGCTCCATCTTCGGCATCCGCTTCCAAACAGCCAAATACTTTTCCGGATCGGTCACCGGATGGGTGCGTACCCACTGCACAAGGCCAGTGCCGAACAGCTCCTTCTGTTCCATGCAGGGAAGGCTCTTGCCATAGACCCTGCCTGTCTGATTGCCACAGTAACCATAGTAGCAGGGATTACCGGAAATCCAGCGTGTTTCCCGCTGGCAATACACGCCCCAATAGTAAGAGCGTATTTCACCGCTGCGGTCATAAATCGAGCGGCGAAACTCATGCCAGTAGGGCTCACCGGAGGGCAGACTGTCTTTCCAGTAAGTCCTCTCTGCCCAGAATTCACGGAGAACAAAGCCATCCTTGCACCGCTGAATCAGATAAGCATAGTACCTTTCTGTCCGAATATACCCGGCGCGCCCCAGGGCTTTGAATACAATGGGATGCCGGCAGCAGGCACAGCGTCCTTTCTTATTGTGATATGGATGCCCGGATATAGGGACCTCTTTCCCACAAAAGGTACAATAACCGTTTTGGGCTCCGCCGCGTTTATAGCGATAGAAGATGAAATTTTCCCGCACAGCCACCTTATCAATCCAGCGCATCCAATCCTTGGGCAGTTCAGGCACCTGAGCCAGATCCTGATCCCACGCGCCGGTAATTCGTTTATGCCTCTGCTCCAACTGTTCGTCCCGTACATTTCTCTGAAAATCAAGGATGCCGAGATCACCGCCGCGTTCCCCACAAAGATAGTCCTGTACTACGGCAGCATCTTTCTCACTGGCCCAGCAGGTGGCATAATAGTTTCTCCCCGGCCAATTCAGCCTGTCCAGTTTGGCGTCCCGCCATTTTTTCTCTAAATGGTCGTAAGTCAGAAACTGGTGCGCTTTCTTGTCAAGGAACACTTCATAAGCAGGATTGTTACCGTCCAGCCGCAGATGCTCCGGCAGATAAAAAGCCGCTTTGAGGATGCCATCCTGAACGACGCAGTTCATATATGGATAGTAGGTCCGTTCAACATAGCGATAGCCATAGGGGCCTTCATGCTGTTTCGGCTCATCCGCTATTGCTGCCTGTTTCATCTCCGGCGTTGCCGTCAATTTCGGCATTGCCAGAAGTGCAGATTTCTTCAATTTAGTTCACCATCCTTTTTTCAAGCTCCACTCCATACCAAATTCCTGGTTGGAGCGTTTTCCCGTCAATCTCCGCCACCACGATCTGCTGGATGCCGCCGGTAGTGCTGTCCTCTTTTGCAAAAGCAAGTACATCTCCGTTCCGAGTCCCTTTTGCAATAGGGTCGGCGCCGCGCACCGCTGCATAGCCATTCCACGCTTCAGCTTTGTCCGCCTTTATATGGCTGTTCCACTTCCGCTTCGGGTGGTCTGCCATAAAAGCAAGGCCATGGAGGAAGAGTTCTTTTTTTGTCAGCCGTTTCAAAATTGTCAACTCTGTACAGGAAATTTTGGAATCGACATCATCCTCGTCAATGTCTCCACCAGCATCGACAATATAGTATTCTGCGTGGTTTATATCTCCGTAATAGCTCAAGCAATCCAATGGGTCCTCAGCACAGTGAAACCCATTATGAGCGCAGTTGGCCTTTTCTGTTACATTGAGTCCCATCTTAAACTGGTAGTCTCGGCAAATCAGGCCAGGAAGAAATCCTTTATACGCAATCATGCTGCACCCCCTTAACCTGCCTTTGCCATGCCGAGATCCAGCAGCGACATCTGACCATCGTTGGCAGGCTTTTCCTTCTGCACAGGCTTCGGTTTGGCTTCTGCCTTTTTCTTTTCCTTCTGCTTCTTTTTGGTGGTTCTGGCGAAATCTTTTCCATAGTAGGGGTTCGGTACAAACTTTTCTTCTTCCTCATGATCCTCTTTGGCGTCTGGGTCGCGGAAATAATCCTCCGCCCACTGGTAGCACAAATCGTCCGGAACATCACAGCCATACCCTTGGCTGCCCGGACCTGGCTGAATGCCGCTTGCTTTGAGTTCATCCTGAATGTAGTCCCACGCCTTACGGCTAATGTGCTGGAAACAGTGAATCATTGACTTGCGCGGGTGCATGGTGAGGCGTGCGAAAGCAATATCCTCCAGGCACTTGGTCTGGATAAATTCTGCCACACACTCTTTCATGTTGCGCCGGGTCAGTTTTTCTGTATCTGCGCTGACCCGCTGCATGGAGGCGTTCACCACCTCATCGTCGCTCATCGCGGCCAGACGCTCCAGCTGCTCCTGTTCGGCCTTTTTCTTTTCAGCCTGCCGGGCTTCCCATTCTGCTTTGCGCTTGGCTTCAGCCGCCTCATGCTCGGCACGGCGTTTTTCCTCGTCAGCATCGGTGGTTGCATCGGCCTTTGCGGGCGCCTCCTGCTCTTTACCGGCATCCTCCCCATCCGTGTTCGCTGCCTCGGAAGCATCGTCTCCGTTCATTTCTGCCAATTCCTCGGCCCCATCGTCTGTATCAAATGCGGGCGATGGCGGCGTTTCCACGGCAGGGGAAGCCGCTGAACGGCTGGCCGACGGCACCGGCAGCTCGTCAAAAGTTTCCTCATCCTCAAAGGCGTCTCCAGCCGGCACTTGTTCTGCGGGAAGCCCGAGTTCCTCCTGCTTGTTCAGCGCCATTTCTGAAAAATATCCCATAGTGATCTCCTTTCTGTTGTTTCATAAAAAGGCACGGAACAGGCCAATGCCCATCCCATGCCTTTGTCACATTGTTTTACAGCACATAAACCAATGTGCTGTAGCTATCAAAGCAGTAACACACCACATTCGGATATTGCTTTGACCATTCCTTGATTTGATCCTGCACTGCTTGAGCCGCCCTGCGCGCCGGACCGTTCCACGGCAGCGGAACCGTCACCGTAAAAAAGCCTTTTTCTTTACGGGGCCGCACATCAGCGTCCAGATGGACGCATTGCTCCAGGAGCGCCAAAAGCTGGCTCTCCTTTGTCTCACTCACGACAACCATCAAAACCTCTCTTATGTCTTTTCTGGAATTTCCTTCTTTGCGAGCATAGGGGAAAACTTTACTTGTCTAAACTGGTCTTGTCCGCTTACATAATAATACGCCCGCTTGGTACCATGATTCAGTTCCACTACATCGGAAATCGCCATCGGCCGCCCGCGGCAGCCTTCAGGCAGCCGCTCCCGGCAGTCGGCAAACAGGCGCTTCAAAAGTGCGTCATCCGATTCCTCCGCTGGGCAGTAGATTTCTCCACTTCCTGCCACATAGTACAGCGCCGCAGGCGGCTGTTCATAGCCAGCCGCGTTTAACGCTGTAATCTCCTTGAAAGCAAATGGAATCGCGTTCTCTTCGTCCAGTTGAAGCTGATAAAGTACAAACCTTTGTTTTCGCCGCTGTGGCTCCAACAGGGCAGCAAGAGCGTCCCGGCCGCCGCACAGGAAGGTTTTATGTTCCTCCCGCGTCAGCCCCAGATACTCTGTCAGTCCGGTGTCTTGTTCGGCCCGGTGCTGCCACTGTTCCACGCAGTCCTCAATGTGGGCCAGCTTGCACAGCCCGCGCAAATACTGCTCTTTGAAACTCAACTTTTCAATTTCCTTTTGCCGCTGACTGCCCTGGCGCAAAGCCAGCTGCCAATCATCAAACCCTTTATAATTGGGATTCCAGGTCAACCGCCGGCAATTCATGCCGTGCTTTTGCGCCATTAAATAAATTTTAGATGCCCCGGCCATGGTCATTTTGTTGCTGTACTTGTCCATGTCGTGGGCTTCGATGATCTCCTCTGTGCCACTTTGCGCCAGCAACGCGAACATAGAGTCCAACGGACTGGTGTTATTTGCACCGGCAATCGCGGCGAAAGTACGCCCGGTCAGGCAATGGGAGATGTCTGCCTTCAAAAGCCCTTCAATCACATAAACGACACGGGCAGATGGATTTCCTACCAGATGTACCGGGCTGCCCGATCCTGTCCCGCCCTTTTTTGAGGAAGACGAAAACCAGATATATTTTGCTCCCGGCTTTTCCGGCGGATCATCCTTGTTTTTCAGCGGTATATCCAGTTTGATTTGGAATCCCTGCAACATGCCGTCAAAGCCGATGGCAGGGATCAGGATGCCGGCTGTCTTTTGACAAAAAACCATAGTCCAATGTCCACCGCCATCCTGGTAAAAGCCCGGCACTCCCTGCACCTTGCATCCCTGCTTGATCAGCCGTTCTGTAATAGACCGGCATAGAAAAGCCGGTGGGGTGCTCTTAAAGCCCAGTGCGTCAATCTGTTCATCAGACAGCCCGCGTTTAGGGGAGCGCAGATGTTCCCGATGCGCTGGCCGCAGCGTAAGTTGAGCAAGCAGCAGGGATAGCGTCTGGTGGATCTCCGCTGGACTGGCCTTATTCGACTGTGGTACTGTTTTTCGCTCGGAAGAAGAATGACCGGCAGGGGCAGCCCAGGCCCCCGAACTTGAAGGGCTTGGGCTGGCCGGCCGTTGTTGGGCTTCATTCCCGGAGCGTGCGTGTTCCTCTTGAATATTGTCACACAGAGCTTCTGCAATCTCCCAGTAGGCATCGGATGTAGTCGTATGGTTAAGTTCAGCATACAGCGCCAGCATTCCGCCATGTGCATCGCAGTGGTTGCACCGCCAGACATTCTTGACGAAATTGACATTCATCCGTCCCCTGCGGTCACCGCAGAACGGGCAGTCCACATAGACGCTGTTCGCTTGTTGACGCCTGATGCGCAGGTTTAATAGATTGACAACTTCCATGATGCCGAAAGGAAATTCATCCGGGTATGAGCCCATTTGTCATTCCTCCCTTCATACCCGAGCCGGAGCTTCGCATCAACCGGCCTTCTGAAGTGAATTGAGGACCAGCTGGGCGGCAGCCCGAACGATGTTGTCCTTGCTTTTGTTGCCCGGAGTCAAATAGAAACGCAGATTGACAGGCCGCTTCTTCGCCACCTCCGCAATAGTCAGCCCCCGGCACACACCGCTGTCCACAACGACCTCCTGTGCCTGTTCCAGCGTCATCACCTTCAGAATATCCTCTACAGGCATATCCGGGGTATATGCAGGGGCCTCTTGCACGATTTCGGCTTCCGGGACCTCCTGTGCCTCCTTGGCGGCCGTCAGATCCTCCGCAGGGCGCTGAACTGGCAGTTCCTCCGCAGGGAGATGAATTGGTAATTCCTCCGCCGCCTTACTGTTTTCCGGCTGCTCTTCCGTTGGTGCGAATCCCGCTGGCAGCGTATCCGTGTTTGTAGTAGGGCTTACCGGCAAACTCTGCTCATGGGCCGGAGTTGCTGCAGGCTGAATCTTCGTTCTTGCTGTTTCCGCGTTTTCAGATGCCCTCTGCGGCGTTTGTGTGCCCCCGGAAAAATTGCCCTCGCAAAGAACAGCAGCCTTCTGTGAGGCGCTGGAGGGCTCCTGCGGCAACGCAGTGTTCACAGGCTGGGCAATGGCAGAGGGCTGCGTTTTACTCACAGGCGCCGCTTTCTGTACGGAAGCGGCATGAGTGTCGGCGCTCACAAGCTGGATACCAAATCCAGCGTCCGAAAGGGCCTGGCTCAACGCCTCATTTTGAGCTGCCTTCACAAAGTCCCTGCTATCCTGCATGGTCTGCTGGGCGACGCTCACGCTGAACGGCTCCGCGTCGCTGCGGTCCAGAAATACCTTGGCCTCAAAAATCGCCATCTGCTCCGTGATCCGCATGGCCGTCAAACGCATACGCCCGTTGGGGTGTGCCATTCGGAACCAGAGTTTCTGATAGGGTAAGTCCAATTTCATGGAGTCCCCGGCACGCCGGAGGAACTTCAGCGGATCAAACCCCGGTACCTTGTTCAGTTCCGCAGCGGCAGGAACGGCCTCGTACATCGTTTTTGCAGTATTGTTGTTGTCACTCATCTTCATAAACTCCTTCCTGTATAATAAATAGGGGACGCTGGGCATTTTTCTGCACCATGCGTCACTTTTTTAGCCTGCGTGCTTCAATTCTTTTTCCAGGTCCTCCGGAACGGGGATACCGGCCCGCCGGGCATACGCCTTATAGTACAGGTGGATGCGCTCACCCAGAAGCGTGTTGCGTTTGCCGATCTCGTTGCGATGGATTGCCATGAACAGCACCTGCTTTTGCCCGATGAGCACCACACGCTTTTTTGCGCGGGTAATGCCAGTGTAGAGCAGATTTCGATAGAGCATGACGGCATGTGCCTTTAAGAGCGGCATAATGACCGTCTCGTACTCGCTTCCCATTGCTTTGTGAATCGTAGTGGCGTAGGCGAGGTCCAGATTGACCATATCCTCTATGCCGTATTCCAACTCACGGCCCACACCGAAGTCAAGTCCAACGCGAGTCCCATTTTCATCATTTTTGATGTAGCGGATGAATCCCAGGTCGCCATTGGATACCTTGGCAGTGTTTTTGGTCTGCATGATCCGGTCATTGACCCTGAATACCTTGATACCGATTTTGACTTCTTCCTCGGCGGAACGAAACGGGTTGACCACTTCGCGGATGGCTTCGTTGAGCTGTTCCGCAGAGGCTGCGCCGTCCGAGCGGAAAGGCGACAGAATCTGCACCCTGTCAATCCCGCTTTCCTCAATTTCCCGGCAGTAGCGGGAAACAATTCGTTCAGCGGCTTCCGCCTGATTGTCGCTTGCCATGAAAACGAAATCCTGGCCGTAGTACAGCTTGGTATTGCCTTCGTTAATGAATTTGGCATTGTAGGCAATCAGGCTGTCCTTGGACTGGCGGAAAATCTGATCCAGCACCGTCACGGTGATAAGGCCGCAGTCAATCAGTTCGCGGAACACATTCCCGGCGCCTACACTGGGAAGCTGATCCGGGTCTCCGACAAGAATGACCCGTGCTCCACCTTTGATGCGTGAGAAAAATTTATTTGCCAGCCACATGTCCACCATGGAAAACTCGTCCACAATGATCAAATCGGCTGAAAGCGGCTCTTGGGTGTCGCTGCGTTTCATTTCATCTTCCTCGCTGGCGAGCCCCAAAATGCTGTGCAGCGTTTTGGCCTTATCAACCCCGGTGCTTTCCGCCATACGCCGGCTGGCTCGGCCTGTCGGCGCCATCAAGGCGATTTCCCCTTGAGGATGCAGACGGCGGTAGACCTCCAGAATTGTTTTCAGTACGGTTGTCTTGCCGGTGCCCGGGGAGCCTGTGATGATGGAAAGGTTATGGCGATAGGCTGCATACACAGCCGCTTCCTGTTTTGAGGACAAAGCCAGTCCCATTTCCCGTTTGACCTGCTCCAAAATTTGTTCGATCTTCTCCGGGGTGGGAGGCTCCACCACACGCATCGCAATCCGGCGGGCAGTTTCATCCTCTTGTGCAAACACACGGGGAAGATAAATGTCTCCTTTGACGGATACTACCTCCCCATGCAGAATCATATCCTGGAGTACATCGCTGACCTCTTGTTCGTGGAGCCAAAGCGATGGAACAGGGATTTTAGCGTTGAGTAAGTGGAGCGCCTCTTTTTTCAAAGCCTCGCTGGTCAAAAACAAATGTCCTTTTTTCCCTTTGCTATCCTCCAGCGCCCAGAACAGGGCGCCTTTGATTCGCATAGGGGCGCGCAGGTCTCCGCCGTTTTTCTGAACGATGGCATCCACCCTTAAAAAGCCAAAACCAGATATTTGGCAAAGCTCAAATGGACTCTTTTTCAAAATGTCCACGCTGGCCGGGCCGAAAAACTGATAAATCTTCTGCGCTGTTTTTGGCGTAATCTTGAACGGGGAGAGCAGCGTCATCAGGTCTTGCAGCATCCGGCTCTCCGCATATGAGGTCTTGATGTCCTCCAGCTTATTCTCCGAGATGCCCTTGATCTCCAGCAGCCGCTCCGGGTGATTTTGCAGAATGTCCAGTGTCTCCACACCGAAGCGCGATACGATCTGCTTGGCGAGCGCCGGCCCGATGCCTTTGATAAGGCCAGAGGCCAGATAGCCTTCCACGCCGCTCGTAGTTTTAGGGACAATTTCATGCCACTGCTCCACCTGAAGCTGCATCCCATAGGACGGATGCATGGTGTATTCTCCTTCCAGTTCCAAAAACTCACCCTCGCCGATATAGGAAAACTTCCCGACACAAGTCAGTTCTCCTTCTTCATTATTTAATTGAAATACCGTATATCCATTATCCTCATTCCGAAAGATGATATGGTCGATATATCCTGTAATCTTTTCCAAACCGTGCCTCCATCTGCCGTTCTTCAGCTCGCTGTCACCCGCCGTCGGGCTGCTTCAGACTGCCGTTTGCGGCCTTTTTTCAGAATAGAACAGGACTGCCGCGAAACTCGTACTCTTCTCCCGCAGCAGTCCCTTTGTTGTGACTTCTATACATGAAACTTTTTGTTCTCACTCATAAATTCGACAAACTGTCCGGTGCCGATGGCAACGACCTGCATTGGATCTTCCGCAGTCATTGTATGAATTCCTGTCCGCTCTTCAATCAGCTCCTCAAGCCCACGAAGCAGAGCTCCGCCGCCCGTCAGGACGATCCCTCTGTCCAGGATATCCGCTGAAAGCTCTGGCGGTGTTCTCTCCAGCACTCCGATCACAGCCTCTACAATCTGGCTTGTCGGCTCACGCAGTGCTTCCTCCGTTTCAGAAGAAGAAACTGTCACGGTCTTCGGAAGACC
>ENA-ORUM01001840-ORUM01001840.1-human-gut-metagenome-genome-assembly--contig:-NODE-1840-length-14725-cov-4.961145_pt1 | contig 14725 bp, 15 predicted proteins | sample MGYA00242083_ERZ509217 | MGnify/ENA primary metagenome ERZ509217 (study PRJEB26280, sample SAMEA2338831) | human gut metagenome | biome: human gut; feature: human-associated habitat; material: faeces... | reverse complement strand
AAGCCCTACGACCCGGATAAAGACTAATTCTTCTTCCCATTGTATCCGGTTTGTGGTACGATACCAGCAGCGAGAGCCGCCGCAGCCGCGGCGGCTCTCCTTGTTTTTGGAGGTGCCCCATGTTCTACACCCTCTCGAAAATCCACCCGGACGACCGCCGCGGCATGGCTCAGGTCCGTGCCCTGCTGGAGCAGGAGGGCCATGTGAACGGCGCGCTCAAAACGACGAAAAAACTCCTGGAAGACGTGCCCCCAAGCTCAACGGGCACACTGCCAGGAGTTTCTGCATCTGAGGCGGATAAAGTGGGACGAAACGACTTGATCAAAAGCCGCGCCTTTAAATGACAAACTGGTATCCCATTCCGCGGATCGTTCTCAGATAGTTCGGCCGTGTGGCGTCCGCTTCGATTTTGACCCGCAGGTGCCGGATATGCACCATGATGGTGTTGTCGTCCACTACATCGTTGCCCCATACATTGTGATAGATCTGTTCCTTGCTCAAAACTTTATTGGGGTTATTGAAAAAATACTTGATGAGCAGGCTCTCTTTGCTGGACAGGGGGATCTCCGCGCCGTCTTTGAACAGGCGCATCTCGTCACAGACATAGCGGAAGGGCCCAAGGGAGAGAATGTTCTCTCTCTGCCGGCTGGACAGGCCCATGCGCCGCAGGCAGGCCTTTACCTTGGCGCACAGCACGGTGGTGGAGAAGGGCTTTGTGATATAGTCGTCGGCGCCGATGCCCAGCGCCAGGATTTTGTCGTTGTCCGCCTGCCGGCCGCTGAGCACAAAGACAGGCAGCAGAATTCCCTGATCCCGGAGGGTCCGAATGACCTGGAAGCCGTCCATGCCGTCCATGACAATGTCCAGAATCATCAGATCAAAGGGCTGTTCCTGGGCCATGCGCAGGGCATCCGGACCGTTGGAAGCCTCAAAGGTGGCGAAGCCCTCGCTGGACAGAACCCTGGAAATTGTCCTGCGCACAAACTTTTCGTCGTCTACAATCAATATTTTTGCTGCCTCCAATGTGGTCGCCTCCGTCCGGAAATCTGTTTCGCCGTGCCGCTGCGATGGAAGGGAGTGAGATCCCATATGTTGGAGGTATTATAGCATATCCTGTCAGATGATACAAAGCATTTTGCAATTCTTATGAAATTTTAAGGGAAAGCACCACATCCATTTAAGGGGCCTTCTGTACAATGCAAGGGAAGAGAAATGGGGGCGGATATGGAAAGGAGGAATAAATTTGCAGCGGAAGAAGCAAAAAACAGTTCCGGCAGAGCAGGACTGGGCTGTGTTGGAGGAAAAGTTCAACGATCTGCTGACCCCCATTCTGGGGTATGCGGAATTTTTGCAGATGCAGCTGGGCCCGGAGAGCGAGCTGTATCAGGACGCGCGTGAAATTGAGCTTGCTGCCGGTCAGCTTCAGGCGCTGTTTCAGGAGATCTCTTCCCATCACCGGCCGGGCAGTTCCCTGCCTCCAAAAGACAATGGGGGAGCGGATCAAAGCGATGGGCTGGGGCGATGAAAATGCGATGGAAAGAAAAAGTCTGTTTCTTTTGAGACGGTGACAAGTGAATGTGCCTTGCAGGCGGGACTGGGACTTTCCGGGCCCGCCTGTGCGGCGATCAGAAGAAAAATGATGTTTTTTTCTGTGCTCCGGCGTGGTATGATATTTTGCAGAAAGGGGGCGGAGCGTGATGAGATTCAGATGGGGGAAAACGGCCAAGATGCTGATTGCAGCTCTGCTGGCCGGCCTGCTGAGCGCCCTGCTGTTTGCGGTCTATAACACCTATGACGCATACACACAGATGATGATCGCCCAACAGCAGCAGCACCTTCTGATCACGGCCCGGGCGGTGTCCCAGAATCTGTCCCTCTACCTCTCCGAGCAGCTCCGGAATGTGGAGATCCTAACTCAGACCCCCGGGTTTTTGACTCAGTTCCATACGTATTATGAGACCGGGGACCAGAAGGGGCTTAAGGAGTACGTCCTGTCCTACATGCTCTCCCAGAATCAGGGGGTGTCCCGGCTGTACCTGCTGGATCAAAACGGGGATGAGGTTTTCCGCTATAACCAGTACCCCTTCCTGGAGTCCTTTGACGAGTCCGTCCTCCACCTGGACCAGCTGGCGGAAGGACGTCAGACGGGGCTCGGCTCCGCGTTCCGGATCAGCCCGCAGCACTATGGGCTCACGATGGTCAACAGCATTACGGACGGGAGCGATTATCTGGGAGCGGTTGTCTCCGTGCTGGACATGGACGCCCTCTATCAGCAGTACATGGCCCCGCTGCAGGGGACGGTGGACATCATTGTCAAGAATGAGCGGGGGACGGTCATCATGCACCCGGAGTCAGAGATGCTCACCTTCAACTATTTTCGGGACATTCAGGGTCTGGACACCCTGCCGGAATACGAGAGCCTGTGGGACATGCTCCAACTTCAGTACCAGCAGGAGGAGGGGGCCGCCATCTATCGCGCCTGCTCCGGCGGCATCCTCCCGGAGCGGGAGGAGATCTCCGCCTTCTCCCGGATGAATTTAAGCGGGACCTCCTGGTATATTTCCGCGGTGATGCCCTATTCCCAGGTGGTCCGCATGGTCAATGAGAACTTGAACCGGTTCGCGTTTTTGGTCACGGTCATTTTTGTCCTGATCGCATCCAGCATTCTGATCATATACGGACTTCAGAAAAACCGGCAGAAGCTGCAGATTGAGACGCGCTACCTCCGGGACATGAACCGCACGCTGGAGGAACTCCATGAGAGCCGGGAGCAGGTGCGCCACTACCAGAAGCTGCAGACCATCGGAGCCCTGGCCGGAGGGATCGTCCATGAGTTTAACAATCTGCTGACCCCGATCATGGGGTACTCCGAGTTTCTGAAGCAGCAGCTGGGCCCGGAAAACGAATACTATGAGGACATTGACGAGATCTATAAGGCGGGCGGCCGGGCCAAGGAGATCGTGGATCAGATCCTTCCCTTCAGCCGGCGGGAGACCGATTCCACCCAGTACAATGTGGTCAATCTCAACGCGGTCATCTGGGACGCCCTGAAAATGGTGCGGATGCTGCTCCCGTCCAGCGTCCGTCTGGTGGTGAAGCCGTACAGCGGGCCCATCAATATCTACGGCAGCGCCACCCAGATCCACCAGGTGCTTCTGAACCTGTGCACCAACGCATATCAGGCCATGGAGGCCTCGGGAGGGACGCTCACGGTGGCCACCCGGCGGGTTTTCCAGGACCAGCTGCCGGAGCAGTACCACCCGGTGGCGGAGGGGGAGTTTGTCCGGCTTGAGGTGTCTGATACCGGCTGCGGGATTCCTCCGGAGATGCTCTCCCGGATCTTTGACCCGTTTTTCACCACCAAGGCGGCGGGGGACGGGACCGGGCTGGGGCTGTCTGTGGTGCAGAATATTCTGATCAGCCATGGCGGCTTCATCGAGGCGGAGAGCGCGGTGGGCCGGGGCAGCCGTTTTTTGGTGTACCTGCCTGTCACAAGCCAGCTTCCCGCCGCAGCGGCCCAGGAGGAAAGCGGGGGCGGCCGCACGGGAATGGGGTCTGTCCTTTTGGTGGACGACGAAGTTCGGGTGGTCCGCTACTTCAAGCGCAGGCTGGTCCACCAGGGGTATCAGGTGGACGCCTTTACCGATCCGGAGGAGGCGCTGAACGCCTTCAGGTTGAACCCGGGGCAGTGGGATCTGCTGATCGTGGACGAGGCGATGCCGAAGCTGCGGGGAACGGCGCTTTTGCAGCATATGAAGCAGCGGAATCACAGCCTGCGGGTGATTCTGGTGACCGGGCTGGTGGGAGACAGCGCCATCCGTCTGCACGCGGAGCGGCAGATCGACGAGATCCTGACAAAGCCCGTGGAATTTGAGGCGCTGGCCGAGGCGGTTGCCCGCCTGCTGTCCGCCGAAGCGCCGGGGAGGTGAGGTTGTGAATCGAAATTGGATTCGCAGGGCAGGGGGGATGCTCCTTGCCTCTGCGCTGCTCCTGTCTCTTGTCTCCGGCTGCGGGCAGGGGCAGGGGGCCGCCTCCCAGGCGGCGATGCTATATCCCAGGGAGTCGGTGGAGCTGGTTGCCCCCGCCGGCGTCCGGAGCGGCTCAGATCTGACCCTCCGCAATGTGGCGCAGTGCCTGCGGGATACGGGGCTTGTGGACGTGCCGCTGCCCGTCACAAACCGGCCCGGAGACGGAGGAGGGCTCGCGCTGGACTATTTGAATGAGCAGGCCGGCGCGGACAATGTGCTGGCTGTATTTTCCCCGCCGGTCTGCCTGATCCATCTGAATGGGAGCACCTCCCTGAGCTACCAGGAGAATACCACGCCGATTGCAAAGCTGATTACCGACTACGGGTGCTTCGCTGTGGCGGCCAACTCCCCCTATCAGAATCTGAATCAGGTGATGGAGGCGCTGCGGGAGGACCCCGCTTCTGTACGGGTAGGCGGGACGTCCTCGGCCGGGTCCATGGACCATGTGCAGTTTCTAAAGGTGGCCCAGGCGGCCGGGATCGAGTCGCTGGACCAGATTTCGTACGCCGGATTTGAGGGGGGACGCGTGCTGGCCCAGCTTCTGGGCGGGCATGTGGACATTGTCTCGGCGGGAATCGGCGACGTGGTCGGGCTGGTGGAGAGCGGCGATGTGCGCGTGCTGGGGATCACGGCGGAGCAGCGGGTGGGCAGCGGCATTGTGGCGGAGATGCCCACCTGCGTCGAGCAGGGGATCGACGCGACCTTCTACAACTGGCGGGGAATTTTTGGGCCCAAGGATATGCCCGAGGAGGCCCGGAAGTTCTGGGAAGAGACGCTGGAGAAGCTGGTCCAGACACAGGAATGGGCGGACACCTGTGAGAAATACGGGTGGGATATGGACTACCTGGGGCGGCAGGAGTTTGAGGCCTTTCTTGCCGGCGTGAACGAGGAGTACGCGGTTTTGCTGGAGCAGGTGGGCCTGCTGGAGGCAAAGTAGTTCTCCCGCGGACAGAGGACTGGTCCGAATAATTTCCAAAATACAGGCGGCTCCTGGCGTGCCAGGAGCCGTCTCCGTTTGTCAAAAAACTCTGCCCGTGCGCGTCAAACCGGAGCCGTGCGGACGCAGGCGTAAAAGAAAAGCAGCCACCAGCAGAGAAAAGCTGATGGCTGCTTTCATTTACGAGGAGATGGGAAAATCCCGAAAGGCCAGGTTCAGATCCACGCTGCCCTCAATGCCCGGCACAGTGCCGGTGTGGGTGTACTGCCACATGTCAAAGTCATAGTAGAAGTCCGGCTTGCTGTCGTACTCCGCCAGCCAGAAGAGGGAGGAGTCCAGCGACTTCAGGTCATAAACCAGATAGCCCATGTCCTGGTTAAAGTAGACCATGGGGGTGTACCCGGCCACCGACACCAGCTCACAGAAGGCGGCGGCGCACTGGGTGATCCCCTGGCCGTCCATGCCCTCGGTTCGGGCCTGGCCGGTGGTGATGTACTCCCAGTCAAAGACCACTGGGTACCGGATGGGGTAGGATCGGATGGCCTCCAGCACAAAGTCGGCCTCCTCCTCCGCCTCCGCCACGGTGGTGGCCTGAGAGAAGAAGTAGACGCCCACATCCAGTCCGGCCTCCAGCGCGCCCTCCATATTGGCCTGGAACCGCTCGTCCAGCTGGAGAGTCCCCTGGGAGTACCCACGGTAGCCCACCCGGATCATGGCAAAGTCGATGCCGGAGCCGGCCACTGCCTGCCAGTCGATTTCCCCCTGATAGACCGAGACGTCAATCCCCAGAGCGGCCCGCTGGCCGTCTTTCTCATACTGGACCCAGCCCTGGCTGTCCGTGGTAAAGGCCTCGGGGTCGTAAGTGTTTTTGTCCAGCCCCTCCACCACCAGCAGCTGCTGGTCCCGGTAGGTGATGTACTCGGGCTCGGGCTCCTTGTGAAATACGGTCAGGTACAGGACCGCGCAGGAGATGGCCAGCGCCAGCAGGGAGAATACCAGGGCCAGCTTGCCGGTCCAGCCTCCGCCGCCGCGCCGGGGAGGAGACGGACGGTCATCCCGGGGGCGGGGCGCTTGAAGTTCCTCAATCATCATGAAATGCCTCCATACGGTTGGCCCGGAGGCCAGGGTCAACGGCCCTTTGTTCAAAAGACAAAAAGGCGGTTTGTTGTATTGTAGCAGGAATTGCTGGATGATGCAAGACTTGCGGCTTTTATTTTCTCTTTTGTCATAAAATAAGAGAATTTGTGAAGAAAAATTTCTTTTCCGCGCAGGACGGGGAGGACCGTGCTGACGAAAGGGTGCCGGCGGTCTTGCGTGGAGGTGGGAGGGTGGACGGGAGGAGCAAACAAAGTTGCTTTTTCCCTATGATTCCGGTATAATAAAATTCACCGTATTTTTGAAAGGAGGGGGCGCGGCGTGAGAGAGCGGTATTCCATTCCGCGGCTGATGGTGGCCGCCCCCTCCAGCGGGAGCGGGAAAACAACGCTCACCTGCGGCCTGCTCCGGGCGGCCCGGCGGCGGGGGCTCGCGCCCTGCGCCTTCAAGTGCGGCCCCGACTACATCGACCCCATGTTCCACCGCTCCGTCCTAGGGGTGCCCAGCCGGAACCTGGACCTGTTTTTCAGTTCGGAGGAGGAGGTCCGCTCCCGGCTGGTTTCCGCCGCCCGGGGCAGCGGCCTGGCGGTGCTGGAGGGGGTCATGGGCTTTTACGACGGCCAGGGGAACACCGACCGGGCCAGCAGCTGGCACCTGGCCCAGGCCACCCGGACCCCCGTCCTGCTGACGGTGCGCCCCCAGGGGACGGCCCTCACCCTGGCCGCCCTGGTGAAGGGGATGCAGACGTTCCGAACTCCCAGCCAGATCGCCGGGGTGCTTCTCAATGGCTGCACCCAGCGGCTGGCCGGGCTGCTGGCTCCCGCCATCCAGGGGGAGACCGGCCTGCCGGTGCTGGGGTACCTGCCCCAGCTGCCCGGCTGCTCCATCCCAAGCCGCCATTTGGGGCTGTTCACCCCGGACGAGGTGGCGGACCTGTCCGCCAAGGTGGACCGGGTGGCCGACCAGCTGGCGGAGACCGCCGACCTGGATCGGATCTTTGCACTGGCCCGCTCCGCCCCGGAGCTGGAGACGGAGCCCCTGCCGCCCCTCCCGGACGGTCCGGATGGGCCCCTGGTGGCCGTGGCCCGGGACGAGGCCTTCTGCTTCTACTACGAGGACAACCTGGACGAGCTGCGCCGGGCGGGGGCCAGACTGGCCTTCTTCCGGCCCACCCGGGACCGGGCCCTCCCGGAGGGGACCTGCGGCCTCTATCTGGGGGGCGGCTACCCGGAGCTCCACGCCCGGGTCCTGAGCGAAAACCGCTCCATGGGGGAGGCCGTCCGCCGGGCCGTTTTAGATGGTATGCCCACCCTGGCCGAGTGCGGCGGCTTCCTGTACCTGCAAAGCACCCTGGAGGACGGGGAGGGAACCCCCTGGCCCATGGCCGGGGTGCTGGACGGGGCTGGGTTCAAAACGTCCCGTCTCCAGCGGTTTGGATATGTGACACTCACCGCCCAGAAGGATTCCCCCTATCTGAAGCAGGGGGAGACCGTGGCCGCCCACGAGTTCCACCGGTGGGACTGTACCCAAAACGGGGAGCTGTGCCGGGCCCGGCGGCCCAGCGGGGGAGAGGACTGGAACTGTATGGTGGGGCAAGGAGATCTCCTTGCCGGATTTCCCCACCTGTATTTTCCCTCCAACCCCCAATTTGCGGTCCGGTTCGTGGCCGCGTGCAGACAGTATCAAGAGAGGAACGCCCTATGACCTGGACCCAGCTTCCACAACAACAGATATCTTCCATCTCCCCGGCGGACCGGGGGGCCATGGAGGCGGCCCGCCGCCGGTGGGACGCCATCGCCAAGCCCCTCCGGGGCCTGGGCAGGCTGGAGGACCTGCTGGTCCGAATGGCCGGGGTGACCGGCAGTCCGGACCTGGACTTGGGCCGGAAGGCCTTGGCGGTGTTCTGCGCCGACAACGGCGTGGTGGCCGAGGGGGTCACCCAGACCGGCCAGGAGGTCACCTGGACGGTGGCCCAAACCATGGGGGAGCGGCGCTCCTCCGTGTGCCACATGGCCCGGACCGCCGGGGCCCAGGTGTTCCCGGTGGATCTGGGCATGGCCCGCCGGGACACGCCCCCCGGCGTGCGCCCCTGCGTGGTGCTGGAGGGGGGGACCCGGAACATGGCGAAGGGCCCGGCCATGCCGCGGGAGGCGGCGGAGCGGGCCCTGGCCGTGGGCTTCTCCCTGGCCCGGGAGCTGGCTGAGGATGGGTATACCCTCCTGGCCGCCGGGGAGATGGGCATTGGCAACACCACCACCACGGCGGCGGTGGCCTGCGCTCTGCTGGGCCTCTCCCCCCAGGAGGCGGTGGGCCGGGGGGCCGGCCTGTCGGACGCAGGGCTGGAGCGCAAGCGCCGGGCGGTGGAGCGGGCCCTGGAGGTCAACCGGCCCGACCCCGGCGATCCGATGGACATTCTCTGTAAGGTGGGCGGACTTGACATTGCGGCGATGACAGGATTTTATCTGGGCTGTGCCGCCGCGCAGGTCCCGGTGATCCTGGACGGGGCCATATCGGCCGCCGCCGCTCTGCTGGCGGTGCGGCTGTGCCCCAATGCGGAAAAAGCGCTCCTGCCCAGCCACTGGCCCTCGGAGCCCTGCGGACAGGCCCTGCTGGCCGCCCTGGGGCTGGAGCCCGTATTGCACGGCAACTTTCACCTGGGGGAGGGCACCGGGGCGGTGGCCCTCATGCCCCTGCTGGATATGGCCCAGGCCGTCTACCGGGATATGTCCACCTTCGGGGGAATGGGCATCGGGGCCTACCGGCCTGACGGGGAGCAGGTCCCCGCCAAAGTGGAGCCGGAGGCCGTACCATGACTGCACTCGTCTTCGGCGGGGCGGCCAGCGGCAAGAGTGAGTACGGGGAGAAGCTGGTTTGCTCCCTGCCCCGGACGGGGGAACTGATCTACCTGGCCACCATGGAGCCCTTCGGCCCGGAGGCGGAGGCGCGCATCCGGAGGCACCGGGAACAGCGGACGGGCAGGGGATTTTCCACCCTGGAGCGGGCCAGAGAGCTGGCGGGCTGCCCCCTTCCCGCCAGCGGGACCGTCCTGCTGGAGGACCTGGGCAATCTGGCCGCCAACGAGCTGTTTTCTGGATCAGATATGGACCCGGAGGGGACATTCCTCCGCATCCGAGACGGCCTGCAGGCCGTCCGGGCCCAGTCGGAGCACCTGGTAGTCATCAGCAACGACCTCCATCGGGACGGGGAGACCTATCCCCGGGAGACGGAATGTTATCTGGACCTGATGGCCCGCCTCCACCGGGAGGCGGCCGCCTGGGCGGATCAGGTGGTGGAGGTGGTGTGCGGGCTGCCGGTGATCTGGAAGGGGGAGAGGGCGTGAACATTCTGCGGACCGTGGGCATGGCCTTTACCCTGTACTCCCGCATCCCCATGCCACGCCTGGACTGGGAGAGTGAGAGCCGGAAGTACACCCTCTATGCCTTCCCCCTGGTGGGAATCGCGGTGGGGGTCTGTGAACTGCTGTGGCTGTGGATGTCGCAAGTGTTAGAACTTCACACAGCTTTGACTGGGGCGGTGCTTACCGCCCTGCCCATCTGGGTGACCGGGGGTATCCACCTGGACGGCTTCTGCGACGTGTGCGACGCCCGGGCCTCCCACCAGAGCCAGGAGCGGAAGCTGGAGATTTTGAAGGACTCCAATGTGGGGGCCTTTGCGGTGATCCACTGCGTGCTCTTGCTCCTGGTCACCTTCGGCTTTTGGTGCCAGCTGGAGCCGGCGGATTTTGAGGTGTGGGGGGCGCTGGTCCTCCTGCCGGTGTTCAGCCGGTGCCTGTCCGCATTCGGGGCCCTGTCCCTGCCCAACGCCCGAGGGAGCGGCATGCTGGCCTCGGTGACCGGAGGGGAACGGAGGCGGCCGGGCCGCTGGGGGCTTCTGCTGGGGAGCCTGCTGTGTGCGGCCGCCCTGGCGGCACTGGAGCCCTGGCTTCTGCTGGCGGCGGGGGCGGGATACCTGTCCTTCATTTACTATGTGCGCACGGCGAAGCGGGAGTTCGGCGGCACCACCGGGGACCTGTCCGGGTGGTTTTTGCAGCTGTGTGAGCTCTCATCCCTGGCCGGACTGGTGCTGGCCCAGCGGCTGGAGGTGTTGCTTTGATCTTGGTAGTGGGCGGCCTGGGGGCCGGAAAGCGGAAGTTTATTCGGGAAGAACTGGGGTACGCCCCGGAACAGCTCTCCTCCGTGCCGGAGGAGGGAACGCCGGTCCTGTGGGGGCTGGAGGCCCTGGACCCCCTGCCCCCGCTGGAGGCCCTGCTGGGCCGGGAGGTGGTGGCCTGCCGGGAGGTGGGCTGCGGCGTGGTCCCTCTGGATCGGGCCGACCGGGACCGGCGGGAGGCAGTGGGGCGGCTGTGCTGTGACCTGGCCGCCCGGGCGGGGGCGGTGTACCGGGTGAACTGCGGAATCGCAATGCGGTTAAAGTAGATTTTTCGAGGGGTAGGTTCCTTATGAATCTGAGCCGCACTTGAGCCCCACCGCAACAAAGGCGCTTTCCAATAGGGAAGTGCCAAGCTTCCGACCTCTGCTTATGCAGGCCGCCGAAGGCGGCCCCCAACGCAAAGCCCAACGGAGTGGGTTTGCGTTGGAGAGGAGGAGCAAGGAAGCGGGTGCAGTTTTCGCCGCTAGGCGGAAACGGAGGCAAGCTGACTTTGCGACGACGAAGCGGCAGCGGAAGATGAGGGACAGCGTGTCGGCTGAGCCACCCGCGCCTTTGCGATTTATAAACCAGGCCGCTTCATTGGCGGCCCCGTAAAAAGGGGGTCTGGGGGTAAGCCGTCATTGGCGAACGAAGTTCGCCTCTGCGGCGTCCCCCAGCGTCTTTTGGTTCCTTTTCCACGCGGAAAAGGAACCCGCCCCGCGGGGCGGAACCCTGCTGAAAACATTCAAACAAAGAAAAGGAATTTTTTATGGAATTGCTCTTACTGCGCCACAGCATCACGCCTGGCAATCTGAAAAAGCAATACGTTGGAATCACCGACCAGCCTCTGGCCCCGGAGGGGGAGGCCCTGGCCCGGGAGAAGCAGAAGGACATGCCCCCGGTGGAGGCCCTGTGGATCTCCCCCATGCTCCGGTGCCGGCAGACGGCCCAGATCCTGTTCCCGGAGCTGGAGCCGGTGGAGATCCCCGACCTGCGGGAGTGTAACTTCGGGGACTTTGAGGGCAGGACCTGGGCGGAAATTAAGGACCACCCGGCCTATCAGGCCTGGATGGGCGGGGAGCAGGGGGCGGCCCTCCCCAACGGGGAGTCGGTGGCGGAGTTTTACGCCCGGTGCCGGCGGGGGTTCCAGCAGGTGATCCAGCAGGCGGCCTCCCTGGGCATCCAGCGGGGGGCGGTGGTGGCCCACGGGGGCACCTGGATGGCGGTGCTGGAGGCCTACGGCCGCCCGAAGCGCCCCTTCTACCAGTGGCAGCCCAAGAACTGCTCCGGCTTCCGCATGGAGGTCCGGGAAAATCCCCTGGAGCTCCGCCTGCTGGAGGAGCTATGACCCTGCTGGCTCTGCGGTTTTTTACGGTGCTTCTCCCGGCGGTGCTCCTGGACCTGGTTCTGGGGGACCCCCGGTGGCTGCCCCACCCGGTGCGGTGGATGGGGCGGACCATCTCTGCCCTGGAGCCGTTCCTGCGCCGGGCGTTTCCCAAGACGCCCGCAGGAGAGCGGGCGGCCGGGGGGGCGCTGGTCCTGCTGATGGCGGTGCTGTTCGGCGGAGGGAGCATCCTGTTCCTCAAGTTGTGTGGCATGGTTTCCTCCTGGCTGGCCTGGGGGGTGGAGGTGTGGTTCTCCTTCCAGCTCCTGTCCGCCCGGGACCTGCAGGTGGAGTCCATGGCGGTGTACCCCCCCTTAACATCCGGCGACCTGGAGGGGGCTCGGGCGGCGGTCTCCCGGATCGTGGGCCGGGACACCTCGGTCCTGGATGGGAGCGGGGTGGCCAAGGCGGCGGTGGAGACGGTGGCGGAGAACACCTGCGACGGGGTGATCTCCCCCCTGATTTTCCTCTTTTTGGGCGGCCTGCCCCTGGGCATGGCCTTCAAGGCGGTGAGCACTATGGACTCCATGGTGGGTTACCGCACCCCGAAGTACCAATATTTTGGCACGGCCGCCGCGAAACTGGACGACGTCCTGAATTTTGTACCCGCCCGGCTGTCGGGAATTTTGATGTGCCTGGGGGCGGTCCTGCTCCCGGGATGTTCCGGACGGCGGGCCTGGCGGATTTTTTGGCGGGACCGGAAAAAGCACGCCTCCCCCAACTCCGCCCACAGCGAGGCCGCCTGCGCCGGAGCGCTGGGGGTGCAGCTGGCGGGGGACGCCCAGTATTTTGGAAAGATGGTCCGCAAGCCCACTTTGGGGGACCCGGTCCGGCCGGTGGAGCCGGAGGACATCTCCCGGGCCTGCCATCTGATGTACGCCACAGAAGGGCTCACCCTGCTGCTTTTGGCGGGGATCGGACTGATCTTGAATTTGCTGTAAAGGAGAACTCCTATGCACCGATACGACCACGGAGGCGACGTGTACGGGGCGGACCGCCCGGCGCTGGACTTCTCCATCAGCTTGAATCCCATGGGCCCGCCCCCGGCAGTGCTGGAGGCGGCTCGGGCGGCAGTGCTTGACTGGAACCGCTACCCAGACCCCAAGTGCCGGGCCCTCCGGCAGGCGGCCGCACGGCGGGATGGGGTGCCGGAGGAGCTCCTTCTCTTTGGAAACGGGGCCTCCGACCTGATCGATCGCTTTCTGCGAGCCCTCCGGCCCAGGCGAGCTCTGCTGCTGGCTCCCACCTTCTCCGAGTACCGCCGGGGATTGGAGGGGATCGGCTGTGAGATCGAGGAATTTTTTCTTGACAAGGAAAATAACTTTACGATCTCAGAGAGAATTTTGAATGCAGTCCGCCCCGGGGTGGACCTGGTGTTTCTCTGCGACCCCAACAATCCCACCGGGCGGCGGATGGAGCCGGAGCTTCTCCGGGCCCTTCTGGACCGGTGCCGGGCGGCGGGGACCTTCCTGGCGGTGGACCAGTGCTTTCTGGAATTGACCGAGGGGGACCCAAACGCTCTGGTCTCCCAGCTGACAGGCGGCGGGCTGCTGCTCCTTCGGGCCCTCACCAAGAGCTGCGCCCTGGCGGGCCTGCGGTTGGGATACTGCCTGTGCGGGGACCGGGCCCTTCTGGAGCGGATGGAGGGGCTGGGCTCACCCTGGCCGGTGTCCGCCCCCGCCCAGGCGGCGGGCGTGTGCGCCTTCCGGGATTTCCCGGACTGGCCGAGGCGGAGCCTTCCCTTTCTGCGGGAGGAGCGGGCCCGGCTGACTCGGGCTTTGGAGGCCCTGAGCCTCTGGGTGTGCCCCAGCCACGCAAACTTTATTCTGTTCCAGGGGCCCACAGACCTGGGGGAGCGGCTGCTTTGGGAGAAAAGCATTCTGATTCGGGACTGCGCCAACTACTCCGGCCTGGGGCCGGGGTGGTATCGGATCGGGATTCAGAAGCGAGACGGCAATTCCAGATTGATTCAGGCACTGGTGGAGCTTTGCGGATAATTTTGCGGAGGTAATTCGCCCTCTGCGGACGGCAGATTTCTTTTGAGGCATAGCTTGTGCGCTGCCCGCGAGCCGCACCGCCTCACGTCTTGGCCTGAATCTCGTGGGAGGGAGCCTGAAATCCAACAAAACCACCCACCCCCTCTTTACAGAAGCCGGGGTTCCAGTGTATAATACCACAGCCCATTTTCTATCCCATGATAGCGGTGGGGAACAACAGCAGCAGCCTGGAGGGGTTTCATTGGAGAAGGACGTGATCATTTCCATCAAGGGGGTCCAGCGGTACGAGAACGCCGACCCGGACACCATGGAGCTGGTGACCGCGGGCCGCCTGGAGCGGGAGGGGAACAGCTATACCCTGTCCTATCAGGAGAGCGAGCTCACCGGCCTGGAGGGCACGCTGACCACCTTCCAAATCGAGCCGGAGCGGATCACCCTCATGCGGGTGGGGGAGTTCAACTCCCAGATGGTGTTCCAGGAGGGGCGGCGGCACATGTCTATGTACAACACCCCCTACGGCGCCATGACCATCGGGGTGAATACCCGCCACCTGCTCTCTGAACTGACCGACCGGGGCGGAGAGATCGAGATCGACTACGCCATCGAAATTGACCACAGTGTGGCGGGACGGAATACGTTCCAGATCAACGTGAAAGAGGCGGAAGGCGCTGCCGGGCTCCAGATTTGAAGTGGTCAATTTCGATTCCAAGCGTTTTGCCGAAGGCAAAACCTTGCCGGAGACCGGGCTTTGCCCGGTCGAGGATTAAAATAACCGGGTCCCCGCGGCGGCCTGCCGCCGTGGGTAATTGACCACTCCGTGGCGGGACGGAATACGTTCCAAATCAACGTAAAAGAGGCGGAAGGCACTGCTGGGCTCCAGATCTGAAGTGGTCAATTTCGATTTGACCTGCTGACTATGGACCAGTTATCACCTGATCGGCAGGGGCAGGCGCGGTGGTGAGACCGCATCTGTCGAAATTTTAAGGCAGCCAGGGCCCAGTGGCCCGGAGGGAATTTAGACACTCACTCAGATTTTGCGCGCCGGAAGTTTTTTTCTATTTCATAGGTGCGCGTCTTCCGTAACGGGGTCCGGGGTGTAGCGACTTGGAGCACCGGAACGGTGCTCCTCGGAGCA
>ENA-ORUM01001836-ORUM01001836.1-human-gut-metagenome-genome-assembly--contig:-NODE-1836-length-14758-cov-2.539142_pt1 | contig 14758 bp, 11 predicted proteins | sample MGYA00242083_ERZ509217 | MGnify/ENA primary metagenome ERZ509217 (study PRJEB26280, sample SAMEA2338831) | human gut metagenome | biome: human gut; feature: human-associated habitat; material: faeces... | reverse complement strand
ACGGCGGACATTTTCTATCCCCTATCTTCCAGTTCTGTACCGTGCGGTACGGGATGTTAAAGTATTCGCTAAATTGTTTTATATTCATGCCGGACTTCTCTAAAAGGTCTTTAAATTCCATGCTAATCTCCTTTTTTTCTTTTTTCTCTGGGTGTGTTTCATAATACCATTTTAAAAAATTTCCGAATATTTTTTCTTCTGCTTCTTTTCTTGCTTCTGCTGCATCTTCGATTTTTGCATATCTTCCTAAATGGTAATTGTGACCCTTAAATTTAATTTGTGCAACCCATTTATTTCTCTGTTTATCCCAGTAAACGCCTTTAATTCCAGAAGTATTGTTTTTATTAATTTTTGCAGTTAAATTATTAATGTTTGTTCCGGCTATGCAATATTCTTCTTTTGTGGTTTTTCCGACGTACTTCCCGTTTTTTATACTGTTTTCTGTCCCCAGACAACCACAACTTTTAACACGTCCAGCTTTTAAAAGCCCGATGCTATTGTACGTTATATTTCCGCAAGAGCATTTACACTCCCATATAACAGCCCCGTTGCTTGCTGTCTTCTCTGTTGGGCGTATTGCGGTAAGCCTTCCGAATGTTTTTCCTGTTATATCTTCGCTTTTGAACTGGTTTTCTGAAATATTATAGCACCCACAGGAACGGGTTTTCGGGTCATCTATGCGGTCTTTTCTCATCCACCGCTGCTTTTTGCACAGCGGGCATACCACTAATAGATATGTCCGCCCATTTTCTCTTTTCCAGTCTAAAACCTTAAATCCTTTTATTTCTTTTCCGACAAGTTCACTTGCCCTTATGTAAGCCATTGTAGTACCCCGTTCTATCTAATGTCTGTTACCCTAACGATTGTTTTCAAAACATCTTCGTCAGTCTCTACAATTTCAAAATCGCAAACAATTTCTTCGCCGTCATCGTCATATACTGCGATTGCTCCGGATTCCAGAAGTTCTTCTGCATCTGCGTCACCTTCGCATAACTGTCCGAAATAATATTCCTTACCTGCTTCAATTTCTTCAACTCCGCCGTAAATGTAGTCTAATGTTTTCATATTAATTTTCCTCTCTTTCTTGTGCTTGTTTTCTTTACCTTATGATTACATTATATACTCATTGAGTGCTTTTGTCCATTGGCATAGTGTACAAAATAGAGATTTCATTTTGCGCAACATACCCAATGAGTGCATGTGTATAACGAAAATGAATTAATATTTTTTTCTTATGCGATAGCTACGAAATTATCTTTTTTGTTGTTTCTATATTTAGACCAGCCAGAAACTTTGTAATATGCTCTTTTATAACCATATCCAGTCCAGATATTCCATTTTACTTCTACACTGCATCTTTCTTCGCAAGAAAGTACTGTTTCTTCTTCTGCCATAACATCTGCCGCTGCCTTTGTTACGTTGTACTGTTCTGCCAGTTCGATACTTCTTTTTTTCTCTGCCCATGCAAGTTTTAAACATTCAGAAAAAGGTGCTTTCTCACTTTCTTCCAGTGCTCTAAAAATATTTCTGTTCCAGTTGCTGTTTTTAGTTTTTCTGTCTGCTCTTTCTTTAATTTCCCATGCTCTTTTCATAATTTTTGATAAGTTGTATTTTTTCATTTTCGTTATCTCCTTTGCTTTATCTTATGTACTTATTATATACCCAATGAGTATATTTGTCTATAGGCACAGTACACAAAAATCGAGAGGTTATTTTGTAGAATATACCCATTGAGTACAAAGAGATTACATATTTTAAGAGGCCTAAGAAAATTTAGGAATATGAGAGAACAGAAGAAATGGCATTAGAGGACGAATGTAAAAAGAAGCCCCGGCTGTCGCCGGGGCTTAATATTGTATCATCTTCGATTTGAACAGTTTTAAAAAATGTTGGAAATATCTGATTAGTCACAGATTAGTCACAAGCAAAAACCTAAAAGCCTTATAAATAAGGGAAAAATCAATTTAAAATCTTAATACTATCTTAATACGAAATAAATTCAGATTAATACCTCCTTAATTTGGAAAGGAATACAATGTTACAGCAAGGAGGAAAAAAATTATGATGGATGTAATCATGATTGGAGTCCTGGCCGTGAGCTTCGGACTCGTCAAATTATTTGCAGATTTCTGCGAATCACAGGTAAAACCAAAGGACAAATAGGAGGAAGTAAGAAAATGATCGTTTTGGGAATAATAATTGCAGCCTTAGCGGGATATCTGGTATATGCATTGATTTATCCCGAAAAACTGTAATACAGAATCGAGAGGAAAAGACCAGGAGGAGAAGAAATGTTACAGATTATTTTAACACTTTCGATTTTTGTGATTCTTGTCATTCCTATGGGAAAATACATGTATCACATTACAACCGGACAAAAAACTTTTGCAGATAAAGTATTTGACCCGATAGACTCTTTTATCTATAAAATCTGCGGTATTAAAGGCACAGACATGGGCTGGAAAAAATATGCAGTAACCCTTTTACTGGCTAATGCAGTCATGATATTTGTAGGATATTTGTTTTTGCGGATTCAGAACCTGCCGTTTTTGAATCCCAATGGGATTGATTCCATGGAACCGTCTCTTTCCTTCAATACCATTATCAGTTTCATGACAAACACAAACCTGCAGCATTACGCAGGAGAAAGTGGTTTGTCCAATGCCAGTCAGATGTGTGTCATTATTTATATGATGTTTACCTCTGCAGCCACCGGCTATGCAGCGTGTATGGCTTTTTGCAGAGGACTGGCAGGAAGACAGATTGGCAACTTCTACAGAGATGTGGTGCGGATTATCACCAGAGTTTTGATTCCGCTGTCTTTCCTTGTAGGACTGTTTTTAGTCAGTCAGGGAACACCGCAGACTCTGGGCGGGAACCTTACGGTACATACAATAGAAGGAAAATTGCAGGATATCGCAGTTGGCCCGGTGGCAGCGCTGGAATCCATTAAACATTTAGGTACCAACGGCGGCGGTTTCTTCGGGGCGAACTCAACAACGCCTTTTGAGAATCCTACCATTCTTTCTGACATTACAGAGCTGATTTCCATGATGCTTCTTCCGGGAGCCTGCATTGTCACTTTTGGACATATGATTCATGATAAGAAGAAAGAAAAGGCTGCTTATGGAAAACAGGGAGCAGTGATTTTCGGAGCCATGGCGATTTTGTTTACGGTTGGTCTGGTTATCTGTTATCATGCGGAAATGGCAGGAAATCCGGTTATCGGAAATATGGGAATCGACCAGACAGCCGGCAACATGGAAGGCAAGGAGGTTCGCTTCGGTGTAGCCCAGTCTGCACTCTTTACCACGGTAACCACATCCTTTACCACCGGTACGGTCAACAATATGCATGATACCCTGACCCCTCTGGGCGGTATGGTTCCCATGCTGCATATGATGTTAAACTGTGTGTTTGGCGGAAAAGGCGTAGGTCTGATGAATATGATTATGTACGTGATTCTTGCCGTTTTTATCTGCGGTTTGATGGTAGGGCGTACACCGGAATATCTGAATAAGAAAATTGAAGGAAAAGAAATGAAGCTGGTGGCTATCTGTATTCTGATTCACCCCCTGCTGATTCTGGGATTTTCTGCACTTGCCATATCTGTACAGGCAGGTCTGGACGGCATTACCAATCCCGGCTATCATGGGCTTAGTCAGGTATTGTACGAATATGCCTCATCTGCGGCAAACAATGGTTCCGGATTTGAGGGACTGGCAGACAACAGTGTATTCTGGAATATGACTACAGGATTCGCTATGTTTTTCGGACGATACATTGCCATGGTGGCACAGCTTGCCATTGCAGGTTCCCTGCTTGCCAAGAGAAAGATGAACGAAACCATTGGTACACTGCGTACAGACAATGTGACCTTTATGCTGATTCTGGTATTTATCGTATATATTTTTGCTGCCCTGACCTTCTTCCCGGCATTGGCGCTGGGCCCCATTGCAGAGCATTTGTCTCTGTGGATGTAGAGGAAGAGAAGAGTGACAGGAACCAAAGGAGAGTAAGAAATGGCTAAAAATGAAAGGACAAAATTCATTACCAAAGATATTTTAAAATCATCAATTATCGGTTCTTTTCAGAAACTGGACCCACGTTATATGATAAAGAATCCGGTTATGTTTGTGGTGGAAATCGGCTTTGTAATTACCCTGGTGCTGACCTTTTTTCCAACCCTGTTCGGCGGTGATGCAAAGTATCAGCTTTATAACGGAATTGTAACGCTGATATTGTTTATAACCGTACTGTTCGCAAATTTTGCGGAATCTGTGGCAGAGGGAAGAGGAAAGGCACAGGCGGCTTCTCTTAAAAAGACCAAACAGGATACCAAGGCCAGACTGCTTTTGGCAAATGGTCAGGAAAAAATGATAAATGCGTCAGAACTGAAAAAAGACGATATCGTTCTGGTAAACGCAGGGGAAGTGATCCCGAATGACGGAGAAGTTATAGAAGGCGTTGCTTCTGTAGACGAATCTGCCATTACAGGAGAATCTGCTCCGGTAACCCGTGAGTCAGGAGGAGATTTCTCCTCTGTGACAGGCGGTACAACCGTAGTATCTGACTGGCTGAAAATTAAAATTGTGGCTGAGCCCGGAAAATCTTTCCTTGATAAGATGATTTCCCTGGTAGAAGGTGCAGAAAGACAGAAGACCCCTAATGAAATTGCACTGAACACGCTGCTGATTGTATTGACTTTAATCTTTTTGATTGTAGTGGTAACCTTACATCCCTTTGCAAGCTATCTGGGAGTTGAGATTCCTATTTCCTGGACCATTGCATTGATGGTATGTCTGATTCCAACCACCATTGGCGGACTGCTTTCTGCTATCGGTATTGCGGGTATGGACAGAGTAACCAGATTTAATGTTATCGCCATGTCCGGAAAAGCCGTAGAAGCCTGCGGTGATGTAGATACCATGATTCTGGATAAAACAGGAACCATTACTTATGGAAACAGACTGGCAGCAGAATTTTATCCGGTAAAGGGTGTAGAAAAGAAAGATTTGGTGGACTACAGTGTTATGAGTTCCCTCATGGATACCACACCGGAAGGAAAATCTACAGTGGATTTGGGACGGCAGATGGGCTGCGCTTTAGACGAAAGCATTTGCAGTCAGATGGAATTTGTGGAGTTTACCGCACAGTCCAAAATGAGCGGCGTGAATTTAAAAGACGGTACAATGGTGAGAAAGGGTGCTTTTGAAGCCATGAAAACCTTTGCAAGAGAACTGGGCGGAGTGATTCCCGAAGATTTGGAAGGAATTGTAACCGAAGTTTCCAACCTTGGAGGAACGCCTTTGGTGGTTTGTGTAAATAATAAGATTTTAGGTGTCATTTATCTGAAGGATACGGTAAAACCAGGTCTGGTAGAGCGTTTTGAAAGACTCCGGGAAATTGGAATCAAAACCATTATGTGTACGGGAGATAACCCTCTGACTGCAGCTACAATTGCTAAAGAAGCAGGAGTGGACGGATTTATTGCAGAGTGTAAACCCGAAGACAAAATTGACGCTATTAAGAAGGAACAGGCAGAAGGAAAGCTGGTGGCGATGACCGGAGACGGAACCAATGACGCACCGGCGCTGGCGCAGGCAGATGTAGGACTTGCCATGAATTCAGGAACGCAGGCGGCCAAAGAAGCAGCAAACATGGTGGATTTGGATTCTGACCCTACAAAGATTCTGGAAGTGGTAGAGATTGGAAAGCAGCTTCTGATTACCAGAGGTTCTCTGACCACCTTTAGTATTGCCAACGATATTGCAAAATATTTTGCCATTATTCCGGCCATGTTTACCATGGTTCTGCCTCAAATGCAGATTTTAAATATTATGCATCTGGCAACACCGGCAAGCGCGATACTGTCCGCTTTGATTTTCAATGCCCTGATTATTCCGGGGCTGATTCCCATCGCCATGAAGGGTGTAAAATACAAACCCATGAAAGCGGAAAGACTGCTGTTGAGAAATATGGGTATTTACGGTTTGGGCGGAATTGTGGTGCCTTTTGTGGGCATTAAGATTATTGACCTTTTGGTAGCTCCGCTGCTGGCATTAATTGGAATGTAGGAGGAAGACACATGAAAAAGTCTTTGAAATCAATAGGTAAGATGTTAGGATTTTGTATTGTTTTGATGGTACTTTGCTCTTTTGTCTATCCGCTGGCCCTGACTGGAGTCAGCCAGTTGACCATGAAGGACAAGGCAAACGGAAGTCTGGTAGATAAAGAAGGAAATCCGGTTTCAGACCCAGAGGACGCAGTAGGTTCTTCCCTGATTGGGCAGGATTTTACAGAAGATTATTATTTTCAGCCCCGTGTTTCTACTGTAAATTACAATACTTATATAGAGGAAGAAAAAGAAAACGGAGACTATACGGGGGTAGCTTCCGGAAGTTCAAACTATGGAAATTCCAATCCGGATTTGAAAAAGCGCATGGAAAAAGATTTGGATGAATTTTTAGAAAAACATCCGGAGGTAAAGAAGGAAGATATTCCATCAGACCTTCTGACTGCTTCCGGTTCCGGACTTGACCCGGATATTTCACCGAAAGCTGCTGAAATCCAGATTTCTGCAGTAGCCGAAAATTCCGGATTATCCGAGGAAGAGGTTTCTGAAATTGTAAAAGACAATACAGAGCATAAGTTTCTGGGTGTTTTTGGAGAAGACAGAGTGAATGTTTTGAAATGCAATCTGGCAATCGCAGATGCTATGGGGATTTTAGATGGAGAATGAAAGACCGGATTCCCAACAATTGTTGAGGAAACTGAAATATGAGGAAGAGCAAAAACAGAAGAAAACCAGGGGAAAGCTGAAAATCTTTCTGGGGTATGCGGCCGGTTCCGGCAAAACCTATACCATGCTGGAGGCAGCTCATGAAGCGCTGCGGCATGGTGTGGAGGTTGTGGCAGGTTATGTGGAGCCCCATGCCAGACCGGATACCCAGGCGCTGACAGAAGGAATTGAAATGCTGCCCCCCATGATGGTGGATTACAAGGGCGTCAAGCTGCGGGAGTTTGATGTAGACGCAGCTTTAAAGCGGAAGCCAAAGTTAATGTTGGTGGATGAATTGGCGCATACAAATGCAAAGGGGTGCCGCAACGAAAAACGATACCAGGACGTAAAGGAATTATTACGTGCTGGTATCAACGTGTATACAACTCTGAATATTCAACATCTGGAAAGTCTGAATGACCTGGTAGGAACTATTACGCAAATCGAAGTTCGGGAGAGGATTCCTGACAGGATATTTGATATGGCGGACCAGGTTGAGGTGATAGATATTGAGCCGGATGAATTGATTGAGCGAATGAAGGAAGGGAAAATCTATGGCCGGCTGCAGGCGGAGAGAGCTCTTTCTAATTTTTTTAAACGGGAAAAACTGGTGGCACTCAGAGAAATCACGCTGCGCCGGGTGGCAGACCGCGTGAATCGGATTGCGGAAGAAGAGCGAAATGCTTTGGGAAACATGGAGTATCATACCGGAGAGCATATTCTGGCCTGTGTTTCTTCTGCACCCTCCAGTGCAAAGGTGATTCGTACTGCGTCTCGTTTGGCCTATGCGTTCCATGCCCAATTTACAGTGCTGTCTGTAGAAACACCGGAGCTGAAGCAGGCAGATGAGAAGACGAAGCGTGTGTTGAACCGTCATTTGGAGCTGGCCAGAGCTCTGGGGGCGAAGATTGTCACTGTATATGGCTCGGATATTGCACAGCAGATTGCAGAATATGCCATTGTGGGAAATGTGTCCAAGGTTGTTATCGGAAAAAACAACCGCAGGAGATTCTGGGAAAAGGGTAAGGTGGAAGTGCTGGAGACGCTGATGTATCGGGCGCCTAACATCGATATTTATATTATTCCGGACGGCAGGAAGAAGAATACCGGGAAGGAACCGGCAGGAAAGGGGAGACACCGGTCAGAACATTCACACACGGTAGCAGACCTGGCGGCTATTACAGGAGTTCTGCTGCTGACAACAGCGGTGGCTTTTGGATTTCAGAAACTGGGACTTTCTGAATCTAATATTATCATGACCTATATTCTGGGTGTTTTGCTGTCTTCTTATATTGCGGATAAAAAAATTTATGCTCTGTATTCCTCGCTTTTCAGTGTTCTGACATTTAATTTCTTTTTTACAGACCCTTATCTGAGCTTTAAGGCGTATGATAAAGGGTATCCGACTACGTTTGTTATGCTGTTTGTAGTAGGATTTTTCACAGCGAGTTTGACCAGAAAATTGAAGCAGCAGAATCGGGAAAGCGCGAAAAAGCAGTATCGAACTGAGATTCTGTTGGAAAACAGCCAGAAGCTGCGCAGATGTAAATCGAAAGCAGAGGTATGGAAGCAGGTGGCAGAGCAGGCAGGGAAACTGCTGAATCTGTCCATTCTCATTTACCCGGTGAAAAAAGACGGGCTTTTGGATTTGCCGCTTCTTTTTCCCAGAAAAGGCATGGAGCAAAGAACACTGGAAGAATTGGTGAATTTTCAGGAAAAAGCGGTGGTGCAGTGGGTGGCGGCTAATCATCACCGGGCAGGAGCCTGTACCCATACGCTTCCTGAGGCAAAGGCCATGTATCTTCCTGTACAGGACGCAGAGGAGGTCAAAGGTGTTATGGGGATTCTTTTGGAAGAACGCAGACCAGTTCAGGATTTTGAGTATGGATTGCTGATTGCCATGCTCAATGAGGCCGGAGTCAAGCTGCAGGATGCACTGCCTGAGAAGCAGATAAAGTCTTCCTAGATGGGCAGGCCGTATATCCATACTCTTTTTTCGTCTGTTGACGTACCCGGAAAAATCCTTTATTATAAGCAGAGTTAAAGGATTAAATGCAGAGGAGTCTTTTCATGAATATTTTAAACATAGAAAATATCAGCAAAATTTACGGAGAAAAAGTGATTTTTGACCATGCGTCCTTTGGTATTCAAGAAGGGGACAAAATCGGTATTATTGGTATAAATGGTACGGGAAAAACCACGCTTTTGAAAATGGCAGCCGGATTGGAAGAACCGGATGAGGGACAGATTATTAAGCAGAATAATCTGCGGATTGCCTATCTGCCGCAAAATCCCCAATTTCCGGAAAATGCCACGATTTTGTCTTATATCCAGGACAGTGAGCAGCAGTGGAAAATAGAGAGCAATTTGAATAAGCTGGGGATTCTGGAGTATGATACGCCGATAGAATATCTTTCCGGAGGACAGCGGCGCAAGGTAGCTCTGGCTAAAGTACTGGCTTTGGATTTTGATATGTTGCTGCTGGACGAGCCTACCAATCATTTGGATGCGGAGATGATTGCCTGGCTGGAAGAATATCTGCGGGAATTTCGGGGAACCGTCCTTATGGTTACCCATGACCGTTATTTTTTAGACCGGGTGACAAACCGGATTCTGGAAATCAGTCATGGACAGATGTACAGCTATCCTGCGAATTACTCCCAGTTTCTGGAAATGAAAGCGGAGAGAGAAGAAATGGAACTGGCCTCTGAGAGAAAACGGCAGAGTGTGCTGCGCATGGAACTGGAATGGGCCAAGAGAGGCTGTCGGGCCAGAAGTACCAAGCAAAGAGCCCGATTGGAACGTCTGGAAGCGTTAAAAAATCAGAGTGCCCCGGTGAAGGACCAGACTGTGGAACTGGATTCCGTGGAAACCAGAATGGGAAAAAAGACCATCGAGCTGCATCAGGTGAGCAAAGGCTTTGGAAGTCTGAAAATTGCAGACGATTTTGAATATATCTTTCTGAAGAATCAGAAGGTGGGAATTATCGGGCCAAACGGCTGTGGAAAATCCACGTTTATGAAGATGCTGGCAGGTTTGGTGAAACCGGACAGCGGAACCATTGAAATTGGGGAAACAATTCGCATGGGATATTTTGCTCAGGAAGAGCAGCATATGGACGAAAAGCAGAGAGTGATTGATTATGTCAAAGATATCGGGGAGTATATCACTACAAGAGAAGGCAGAATCAGCGCCTCCCAGATGCTGGAGCGTTTTCTGTTTACACCGGATATGCAGTACGCCCCCATTGGTAAACTTTCAGGGGGAGAGAAGCGGCGGCTGTACCTGTTGGGTATCTTATGCGAAAATATCAATGTGCTTTTACTGGACGAGGCCGGGAATAATCTGGATATTCCTACCATGACGATTCTGGAAGATTATCTGAACTCTTTTCAGGGCATTGTGATTACCGTATCCCATGACCGCTATTTTCTGGATAATGTGGTGGACCGGATTCTGGAGTTTGACGGAAATGGACACATCTGTCAGTATGAGGGCGGTTATACGGATTACCTGAGTGCAAAAGGGCAAAGTGGACAGGCGCAGAGTGGTTCACCAGAGAAAAGGGCGGAGAACACAGAAAAGAAAGCGAACAAAGACTGGAAACAGAACCGAAGTACAAAGCTGAAATTCACCTATAAAGAGCAGAGGGAATTTGAGACCATTGATGAGGACATTACAGCGCTGGAAGAAAAAATTGCTCATTTGGATGAGGAAATTATGAAAAACGCCACCAATTCCGGGAAACTCAATGAACTGACACAGGAAAAGGAAGCGGCTGAAGAGCAGTTGGAAGAAAAAATGGACCGCTGGGTGTATTTAACTGATTTGGCGGAAAAAATAGCGGCGCAGTAAGAAACTGCGCCGCTCTGTGCGTTCTACAGGAATCTGCGAAGCGGAAGAATCACTACGCGCAAAACACCATAAAAAACTTTCTTTCCGGTGGTCATTTCTTTCGCTTTATAGTTTTCTCCATACTGATATTCTCCGTTTTCCTGCATGATTTTACTGTAAGTTTTGTCTGTTTCCACTTCTTTGCGTATCATGGAGTTCAGTGCCGGAGCATCCACGGCAAGCATAAGTTCCGTATCCTGGTAAGTGCTGCGCATATCCAGATTATAAGAGCCCAGAATGCTCATACGGTCATCCAGCAGGACAGCCTTGGTATGGCAGGAATGTTTTCCCATAAATTCATAGACCTTTACGCCGGTTTTTCGGATATTTTTCTGCTGATTGAGATAATCCGTACAGCCCCAGGGATTGGCACCGCTGGCTACGTCATTGGTAATGATTTCCACCGGAATATTTTTCTCCTGCAGAGAAGCCAGATCCTGATACATTTCTTTGCCGCAGATAATATACGGGGTGTAAATGGTTACCTCTTCCGCTTCGGACATAAGTTGGTGCAGAGCATACCACATCCAGGGCTCTTTGTTTTCCGATTCCAGAGGATTGCATAAAAGAGAAATCTTGTTAGTCTCAAAAGTTTTTCCTTCATAATTCCAGGGTTCATAAGCCTGGGGATACAGTTCCTGCAGGCGGCTGAAACGTTCCTTCAACTGTGCCGCAGCATCAGAGACCTTTTTCGTTTCTTTTTTGCACACAAAATCTTTGCTGTCTGAGAGTCCCCAGATGTTTTCAAAATAAGTTTTTACTTGAAAGAGAGAAGCGTCCGGATTGCTTTCCGTCTCATATACAAACAGTTCCCGGTCAATATTTTTGGAAGAAGAATAGTCCCCCAAAAAGAGATTCATGGTGTTTCTTCCGCCCAGAAGATACATCTGCTCATCAACAATTACATATTTGTCATGAAGCCGTGCCTGCATATCCCAGGGTTTTAAAAGGTTAATGGGATTGTATACTTTTACCTGAATATTTTCATGGGCTGCCAAAGCCTGGAACCATTCAGGGCTTTGCAGTTTCATGTCCAGAAGTCCGCTGAAACCGTCCACAATGACCCGTACCTTTACGCCGCGTTCAGCCGCATGGTACAGAGCTGCCATTACATCTTTTCCTGCCTTGTCGGCATTAAAATCAAAGGTGGAAAGAATGATTTCTTTTTGGGCGCTGTTTATCATGTGCAGGCGGTATAAGAGGGCGTCTGTGTTGTCAGGGATATAGGCGGCCCGTTCCGTCCCCACCGAAGAACTGTAAAATTCTCTCTCCGCAAACTGTTTTTTGAAAGATGCCGACACTTTTTTGTGAGGAATATAAGGTACCGTCAGAGCCCCTATATACAGAAGCAGAAACAACAGCAGTCCATGTCTTTTCAGAATTCGTTTCACGGAAAAACCGGAAATCTTATGCATGAGGAAAGCCTCCCTTTCTCTTTGGTGTCAAATTAGTCGCTTACAGGCGCAAGCAGAACTTTTCCGGTACCCCGGTATACATTTACCAGTCCTTCGCCGGAGGCCGCAGAGCCAATAAGGGATTTTCCGGAACGTTCTACCGTAAAGTCCAGACTTCCACTCCATGCAATGGCCATATTGCCGTCCACCTTCAGTACATCGTCCTGCAGGGTAATTTCTACCAGTTCTTCTTTCGGGCAGACTGATTCCAGGCAAACCACTCCGTTTCCGGAAAGTCCCAGGTTAAACAGGCCTTCATTTCCGGCTACTGCGGAGGAAAAGTTGGAACGCATAACCGCCTTCTGGCGAATAGAAGAGTCACAGGCCAGGAACAGGCCGTCATCCAGCACCACAGAACCGTTCCAGTCCTCCAGATTTAAAAGCAGCAGATGCTTGTAGGTAGGCTCTAATACCATGACGCCGTCTCCGGTGTATTCCGGTTTGATAGCAGATTCTCCGGTGACTTTTCCCCGGACAGCTTTGCCAAAGAAGTCACCGACGCCCTTAATTCCCGTGACCGCTTTGACATTTCCAACCATCCACTGCATAGCGCCTGACTGGACGGTAACCCGGGCTTTGCTTAAATCGCAGACAACCTGTCTTTTGCGTACATTCATGGCATTGCAAAAATAAGCAGCCGCTGCGTTGTTTGGCATAACGCTCAAATCCCTCAGATATTCGATAACCGTAAAAGGTCCGGCGCTGTCCAGAACGCGAATATCATCGTTGTTTGTAAAATTAGAAATTTGAAACATAAAAACACCCCTTTCGAATAAAAAATATAGTGTCTATTTTCTGGATATAAAATCCGGAAGACCGTCAGAACCCAGTGGGATTTCTACTGCGCCCTGAATCAACGGAAGGGCATAGGCGAAGAAATCTTCTGTGACATCAGAACCATCTTGGGAAATCCATTCCAAAGGCACAGTTTTTTCTTTGTTGCAGATTTCGTTTACATCTTCCAGCCCCAGCGTCATACGATAAGGAAGATTGGAGGTACGCACATAGGAAACCATTTTTCCTGTTTCACCTTTTAAGGCAGCTTTTACGCCAAAGGCACCGGCCAGAACAGCTTCTTTCTGGTCTGTAGCGGACATCATGGAAGCGGAGCAGCGCTGGCTTACGTTTAATTCGACGGAGCGGGCTTTCACGTTTAAGCGGTTTCTTACCAGGTTTTCCAGGTATTTGCCGCAGCCGGCCAGCATTTTGTGACCGAAAGAGTCTGTGCCTACGCTGTTGTCGTATTCACAGATAAAAGTGCCGTCTTTGTCATGAATACCTTCTGATACACAGACAACTACGTTGGGGTTCTTCTCAAAAGCTGCTTCTATTTTTGCAAGAAAAGCTTCCTGGTCAAAAGCAGTTTCCGGAAGATAGATAAGAAGGGGATTGTCGTTTGCATGTTTTCTGGCCAGTGCCCCTGCTGCGGTAAGCCAGCCGGCGTGGCGTCCCATAATTTCAATAATAGTGACAGATTTTGTCTCGTAGACGTTGGCATCTACGGTGATTTCCCGTACGGTAGATGCTACATAACGTGCCGCGCTTCCGAAGCCCGGTGTGTGGTCTGTCAGCACCAGGTCATTGTCTATGGTTTTCGGTTCCCCGATGACGCGGATGTTGCTGCCTGTCTTTGCTGCATACCGGGACAGTTTGCTGACCGTATCCATGGAATCATTTCCGCCGATATAGAAAAAATACCCAATCTCAAGCTCTTCAAATTTCCGGAAGAGGAGAGGGTATACCGGGTCATTTAAATCTTCGGGAAGTTTGTAGCGGCAGGAACCGAGATAAGCTCCGGGTGTGGTTTTCAGTTTTTCCAGTTCATCGGCGCCAAAGGCCTCTTTGAAATCCAGAAAACGACCTGCCAGAAAACCTTCGATGCCGTTTAACATTCCGTAAACACGTCCGATGGATTCCTGCCGCATGGCTTCTGATACCACGCCGTAAAGGCTGCTGTTAATGACTGCGGTAGGTCCGCCGGACTGTCCTACAATTAAATTTTTTCTGTTCATATATAAAATCCTTTCCTGTGTTTTCTTATTTACAAATTTTATACTTTGGTGCTTTTTCATTATAGCATGGAATCTATGAAATTGCATTAAGAAATGCTTGCCTGAAAAGGAAAATGTGTTATAATGGTTTCAGCACATTAAATAAATGGAGGTCATGAATTATGTTAGTATCAGCAGCAGAAATGTTGAAAAAAGCAAAAGCAGGACACTACGCAGTAGGACAGTTTAACATCAACAACATGGAGTGGACAAAAGCAGCTCTTTTAACAGCAGAAGAATGTAAATCCCCAATCATCTTAGGTGTTTCCGAAGGTGCAGGAAAATATATGTGTGGTTTTAAGACCGTAGCCGACATGGTAAAAGCCATGATGGAAGAACTGAACATCACAGTTCCGGTTGCTCTGCACTTAGACCACGGTACATATGACGGATGCTACAAATGCATCAAAGCAGGATTTTCTTCTATTATGTTCGACGGTTCTCACTACCCAATCGAAGAAAATGTAGAAAAGACAAAAGAACTGGCTGGCGTATGCAAAGGCCTCGGACTTTCTCTGGAAGCAGAAGTTGGTTCTATCGGTGGAGAAGAAGACGGAGTTGTAGGTATGGGCGAATGC
>ENA-ORUM01001827-ORUM01001827.1-human-gut-metagenome-genome-assembly--contig:-NODE-1827-length-14877-cov-3.181757_pt1 | contig 14877 bp, 10 predicted proteins | sample MGYA00242083_ERZ509217 | MGnify/ENA primary metagenome ERZ509217 (study PRJEB26280, sample SAMEA2338831) | human gut metagenome | biome: human gut; feature: human-associated habitat; material: faeces... | reverse complement strand
GATCGACGAGTTGGCCGTTGACGAAGATATGAAGCAGCACCTTATTCTGAAACTGCTGGAAGAACTGCCACACTTCCCGATGGGGCAGGCATAAAGAAAAAGAACGCCGGACGCAGAGGCACACAGCCCCCACGCCCGGCGTTTTGCGATGCTTAGATCACTCTTACACTTTATATTTCATATTGTATTGCTCTAAAACCACATTGATGATATACTAAGAAAAGAATATCAAGTGTGTATCTACAAGTTAAAAGAAAGGGAAAAATATACTATGCTCAAATCAATTATAACATTGATAGTTACCCTTATTGTAGGAGTTGTATTCATGGCAATAGGAAATGATTTCCTTAATGGATCTACTGATCTCGGTGTGATTGTAGCCGTTGCCGTAGCGGGGGCCTTGGTTGTGTTTTTTAATGGACAGAAAGGAAAATGAAAGGTACGATTACAAAATAGGATTTTTGATGTGGAGAGCTGATTATGGAGAATATATTTGATAAGTTCAAGAAATTAAATTTAGACACCTCGCCCATAGGTCTATCAATCGAATTGAGAGAACCATTTTTTTGTACGCCGATTGGAGCCCAAATTATTGGGTGGGATAATGGAATACATTATTGCTTTATCAAGGGATTTAAGGAGATTGTTTTTTGCGTAAATCCAGAAACGTGCTGTAATTATTATGTTTATCCACTTGCTAAAGATTTTACAGATTTTTTAAGGTTGCTTCTTTCTCTGAAAACAACAAATGCAATTCAACAAGTAGTGTGGATGGATAAAGATGCTTTTGAAAACTTTATGAATGATCCTGATGAAGTTAGATATACAAGTAGTGAGCCAGTGCAAAGCATACTTCAAAATATTTCCTCTAATTTAGAGGTTGAACCGATAGAAAATCCATTTGATTATATCAAAAAACTCCAAAAGGATTTTCCGTATAAAGAGATAAAGTTTACAGATGAATTTTATAATATAACTGGTTTAACACGGCAAGAGAATATCTAAAAAAGTTGCAGAGGACACTTTCAACAGTGTTCTTCTGCAACTTTTTTGTTGACTAATTAAACTTTTGATTTTTGTGAGATTTCTTTGAAAAGGATGCCGTTAATAACCAGCCCACCAACTTGTTACCTGTGTATGTGTTGCTTTTGGAAGATGAATCAGATTGCTATACGCATTACTTCCGCCGTATGCAAGCGGGCGAATATGGTGAACATCGTATAAACTGCGATTTAAGGTAACGCCCGTATTGGCGGTGTAAGTATTATAGTAGGTATCAGCTAAATTAGACGGACGAGTAGTTGTTGCACCTTTGGCATAGTTAGCAGGCGGCATGGGTAGGCTTTTCCCGCTTACAGAATCAGAAAAATTAAAATTCCAAGCGTGTCCTGTTCTATTAGAAAGTGCAGTTGTTGTTACGCCACTTCCAGAAGTAGCATTATCATAGTCCGTAATAGTGTAGGCAACATAATAATACCCTGTTTTTGCAGGAACTGTCCATGTGTAATCTACGCCATACTCACTGTTGGATGTATATGTATGGTAAACAGAACCCCCAACATTTGAGTAAGAGCCGGATAATGTTGTAAAACTCCCCTTTAATTGAGCTGTCAATTTAATATTTGGTTTCACAAAAGGAGAGGTTGGGCAATCAACATTAAAATACCAAGTAAATTCGCCACCACTGGTTTTTTTAATTCCAGCACGGACAAGATAAATTTCAATTCCTCGCTCACTGGGAGTATCAGCAGATCCTTTAGGAACAGGGATGGCAACTTCGTCGAAAGTAAGAAGTTCACCATCCTCAACAAGCATTTCACCCGTGGTCGTATCGTAATGAGTGACTTGCCCGGAATCAGCGGGAGAGGTATCCATGACGGCTTCCAACTCATTCTGGTAGGGTTCAGCCGCAATAGCAGTAATCGACATTCCTATGGCCATCATGGTGACAAGCACCAAACTCACAATTTTCTTTAAGTGTTTTTTCAACATACAGTCATTCCTCCTTATTAGGTATCGTAAATAGAAAATGCCATCAAACTATCATCCCAATGGAATCACCTCTTTCATTCATTTCAATCGCGCAATCCCCTTATGTTTTATGGTAAAATTATACAAATTATGAAGTATAAAGTCAATATTATATGAACAATACAGTGTAATATACTAAAAAGCGCCGGACGCAGAGGCCATACAGCCACCGCGCCCGGCGCTTTGCTATACTTGGATCACTCGTCCGTGAAATGGAACTGCCGCGCCTCAAAGTCGGCGTCGTGCATGGCGTCCAGCTTGTCGGCGGTCTGGCGGGCCAGCGCCGCCATGTCCTCGTCCATGTCCGGCAGGGCGGCCCGAATGTTGGCCGCCGTTCTGCGCCGGTCGCTCTTGTGGTACATACAGATCAGGTTTTCTTCCTCCACGGTAAAGTGCATCATTCCTTATACCTCCAATTCATTCTTTTTGGTTCTGGCCGCCGCCTTTTTTGGGCTGGCGGCCTGTTTGCTGTCGGATAGCTGCTTGCGGATAGAGGGCCGGGGCCTGCGAATACTCACATCCCGGCGCTCGTCCCGGTTAATCACGGCATACACGCCATGCCTGCCTTTCATCCCGGTAAAACACAGGGATTTATAGGGCAGCATGGCAAAGAGCCGGTCATTATCCTTGGTGGAAGCAATCGCCGCAAAGTGCGGGGAGATCTCCACCATGAAATGCGTTTTATTGGGGCTGTTAGGCGCGGACAGATCTTTCAAGCTGTCTACAATGCGCCGGGCCTCGGTTTCAATCCGGCTGTCATGCAAAGCGGTGACGTGGACTTTGAAATCGCCGGGGACGGCCCGCCCCCGGCTGTGCTGCTCCGTCCGTAGCGCCTCCTGCAGCACAGCCGGGTCATGGGGCTGGGCCTCATAGTACAAAAAGTTTCCCAATACCCGGTCAGGGCTTCCGTCAAAACGCTGGCTCTCCGGGATGTCACGGGTGCCATGCTCATAAAAGAGCCGGTTCACACTCACCGGCTGGGCGGTTTCAATGACGTGCCGGAAATGCTGCGGATAGTCCAGCTCATAGAGATTGCCCCGGATGGTGCCGTCCTGTGTGCCGGTCAGCTCCACCGCATAGGCCAGTATCTTATCGCGGGTCTGTTCCCCGTAGAACTTCCATGTGTTGTGCTGCCGGGTGCCTTTCAGGAAAACGTCACGTTCCCGGAAGCAGTACGTCCCGGAGGGCCGGGACATCCAAAGCAGGGTCTTGTCTGCGGCCTGATCGCTGGCGGCGTCCCGCTGAATAATGCTTTTGTCAATGTCAAAATCATTCTGATAAAACGCGGTGTTCTGCCGCATGATCTGTTCCAGCGCGGCCAGAACATCCACATTTTCAAACTTCTGCATTTACTCTACCTCCAATCCCTTTGATTTTTCCCGCGCCGGTGGCTGCTTGGCCTGTTCGGTCTTGGCCGCGTTGAGCTGCGCCCGGATAGAGGGCTTTTCTTTCTCCCTGCGGGCCGCAAGCTGTAAGGCGCTGGGCTTTTCGCCGGAAAGGGGCTGGATGCACTTGATACGGTCAGCGACGCGGATTGTGGTGTCGTTTAACTGCCGCTGCCATGCCCCGGCCTTGGGCGACCAGCGGAAACCGTTGCTTTTCAGCTCGTCGCGTACAGCAGCATCCGGCTTCCCCTCAAAGAAGATTTGCAGGCGGTTGGCCACCCGGTTGATCTCCACAGTGCCGCCGTCAAACTCCCATCCCACATAGGCCGCCTCCTTTTGGCGGGTCAATTCCTCAATGCGGCCCTTTAACCGGCGTATCTCGGCGTTATTGTTGGAGAGCTGCCAGGACTGGAACGGTTTTTTCTCATAGTGCCAGCCCGACGCCATATCCGCTTTCAGATTTTCAATGCCCTTTTCGGTCAGGTGGGGGCATCCGTCCAGCGTCCCATGCTTGCGGTAGTAGGCATTGACGGCCTTCATCAACTCCTGCGACGCTTCCAGCTTTTCCAGTTTCTTTTCCAGCTTGGAAACGGCCTGCGGATCGTCGGCGCTGATACCACCCATGCCGGTGCTGCGGATTTTGTCAAGCAAGCCCTGAATGTACTGAAATTCCTCCATGTTGCGGTCACTGGCGGCGTTCTGCTTTTCTTTCGCCCGTACCGGGAAATTGGCAGGCCCGGCAATCAGGACAGAGGGGACGCGGGCGGCGATCTCATAGCCCTTGTTCATGTTCTCGGCCAGCTTGCGGGCGTAGGTGTCAAGCAGGCTATCGATCTTTTCGTGATACTCCGGCTCCACACGCTTTTTCTGGCGCTGGGCAATCTCCACGGCCTGATCCACATAGTGCCGGTATTCCGCCGTGGCGCTGCCGGGCCGGTAATCGGAAAAGCTCATAGCTTCCTTGGCGCGGCGGGCTGCCCCCTCATTGATGGGGTAATAGCGGACAGGCGTTTGCGTAGGCGCGGCCTCCGGGGTTTCCTCCTGTGTCTGGCTGGAAGTAGTTGCCACATCCTTAAAAGATAGCTGTTCGGGTTCCTCCGGCTGCGGTTCGGGTGGCGTATTGTTGATAATGCCGTCGATCATGTTTTCGTTCTGCTCCGTGGACAGTTCGGCGGTACGCAGGGGATTTTCCTGCTGGGCGGGAATGGCAAAGGCGTCTGTGCCGTTACCCATGATAAGATACTTGCCGTCCTCGGATTGATGATGGAAGCCATAGCCTGCGGCCTCCAACTGCTCCCGGCTCATATCGGTCACAAGGAAGCTGCCCCTTGGGGTCTGGATGCTCTCGCCGGTCAGCAATTCGTCCGGCGTAAGCTGTTTTTCCCGCTGCAAGAAGAACTCCGGCACAGAAGTAAAGCCGATGCTGTCACAGTAATGGGCTTCCTCTTTACCGTCACGGTTCAGCACCACAATGTCAGAAACGGAAAGGCTATGTCCCCTGAAATCTGCCGGGTGGTCGATGTTGAATGTGCGGTAAATATCCTCCAAAGACGTGCTTTTATCCAGCGGTGCCGTATAAACAAGGTCATAGTTGGCACTGTCCACGGCCAGCCCTGCGGCCTGTAAACGCTCGTATGGCTCAAACCGATAGTCGCGGGTTTCCTCCCCGCCTCGAAGCTGGTAGATGGAAAAGGTGTCCTGTTGGGGTGCTTCATAGCCAGCCGCCGCGTATTCCTCCACGGTCATACCGGCTGCGGCGGCCTCCTGCGCGATCTCGGCCTGTACCTGTGCTTTGTAGTCCTGCAAGCTCTGGTCGAAGTCGGCCAGTTTCGGCGGCTCCGGCAACTGATACTGGCCCTGATTGAGCATGGGGCGGCACTCCTGCACATAAGAGAGAACCGCGTCCAAATAGGCCGTTTCCTCCGGCGTCAGGGTTTCCTCGGACTGTAAGCGGCCCTGCGCCGTCTGTTCCATTTGGGCAAGATTGCAATGCAGCTTCATGTAGGGGACAAACTCACCTAACAGCATATCCCGGTGGGCCTTGTCCTGCTCCCAGCCCTCCATGCCGGTTGTTGCGATTACATGGTTTTTCCAGTTTTCGTCCTGTGCGTAAAATTGGTGATAGCTCTGGATATGCTCGATCAGAGAACCTTCCCGATCTCCAAAATCCTGCCGTCCCTCGTAGCTGTCCGGCTCTCCCTGAAAGATACAGTCAATGCGAAACGCGGTCTTGTCATAGCCTGCCTCTGCCGGATATGCTGCATCCAGACGGGCAAACAGCGCGTCGGCCTCATGCAACGGCATTTGCTGGCCGTCCTTTAGCTGGGGGCTTTCGCTCCATATCACAGTCACAAGCGGCTCGGCTGCCGGATCAAGGGCCGGGGCCTGTTCTTCCTCGGCCTGCGCCGGGGCCGCTGCCTCCGGGGTAACGTCAACCGTGACGGCCTCCTGTTCCTGCCGGGCCTCGCGCTCCTGCTGAAGCTGGGCAAAATGGCCGTCGATCTCGGTTATCAATTCGCTGGCCGTGGCCCGGATGGTTTCAAGGGAGGCTTTCAGCTCGGATAACTCCCTGCCGCTGCTCCAATCGGCCACATAGCCAAAAGAATAGTCCGACGTGTCCAGCCCGTAATACTGGCAGACGGTATAGGCCACGCTTTCGGCCTGTACCTCGCGGGTGCTGCGGTCTGGCCGGGCCGCCTGTTCCTCGGCGGGGGCCTCCCGGTCAATGGCGTGGAGCTTGGCATGGGCAATCTCATGGATGGCGGTCTTTAGGGTCTGCAATTCGCTCATGCCCTCGTTGATGGCAATGCGCTGTTTTGCGTAGAAGCAGCGGCCCTTGGCCCCGTCTGAAATCGGCTCAATGCTTATGGGATAGGGTGATGTCCGTTCCAGCGCGGCAAAGAAATCCTGATACTGCTGCACGTCGCCGGTAAGTTCACTGATATAGGGCATGGGAAAATCCTTGCCCTCGGTCTGGCTGATGTCAAAGACTGTCACCACCTTAAAGGCCGGAACCGTCACTTCCTGTTCTTCGGTCACGGGCTTGCCGTCCGCGCCGATCACGGGCTGCTGGGTGGCCGGGTCGATTTTCTCCATCTGCTGCTTAACCTTGAACGGGGCCGGGGCCAGTATCTTGATAGCCTTTTCGCCTTTCTTTACATTGCGGTGAAAATCGTCCCGCCACTTGTTGTAGCCCGCCACAAGCTGTCCGCCCTGCATGGCGATCAGGAGGGTGTTGTTGAAGCTGTAACTGTGGAACTTGGACATGGTAGTGAGATAGGCTTTGTAGCGTTCACTCTCGAAAAGCTCCTGTATGCCGGTTTCCAGCCGGTCGGTGATCTCTTTCATGCGCTCGGCGCTGTTCTGGCCGTTTAAGAGAATGGGGGTGACAGGCTGCGGGGCTTTTGCAGGCGCTGCCGCCTCCGGCTGCACCCTGCTTTCCTCCCGCAGAATTTCCGGCGCGGGATAGGCCATTACCCGGTATTCCTCCGGCACTGGCTGGCCCTCATGGACGCGCTGCCATTCGTCGCTGGTTCGCAGGATATAGCCGTAATCGGTAAAGGTTCCCTGTTCCTCGTTGGCGATAAAACTTCCCAGCCGGTCGGTGTCAATGGCCGGTTTCCACGGGTCGGGAACGACAAACAGCCCGGAATCATTCAGATAATATTCCCCCAGACTGCGGTTGTCCTTGGCGTTGATTAAAACAAAACAATCGGTGTTTTCAGCGTAGTCCCAAAGCTGCCCGATGGTCTGCATTTTTGCCGGGGACTGCATGGCGGCGTTTAGCTCCGCCAGTTCCACGGCGTCCAGCCTTTGAAGCTGGGCGGCAAGGAAGTTCAGTTCGTCCACGCTGGCGGCTTTTATCAAATCCTCTGGTAGTTCCAGCGGTTTTCCCTCTGGGGCGGAAAAGCCGCCAATGAACAAGTCCTGCTGGTTGTCGGCGGTGATGTGGATTTCCTTTAGGGCTTCCTGCACCTGTTCGGCGGAAGTCGGCAGGGAAAGCCAGTACCCATGCGGCCCGCCGTTCTGCGCCTCGGCGCGGTTGTCAAGAAAAATGGAAAATACTTCGTTCACGGGTTCCCTCCTTTCCGGGGTAGCTGTGGTCGGCTGCGCGGTTTCTTCCTGCGCGGGAAGCTCTGCGGCTTTTGCCGGTTCCTCCCCCTCGATGGTATAACCGGGGAGCAGGCAGCCGTTGACCTTGAAGCAGTCGGCGTATTCCTTTGGGATGGCCGGGGAAATTTCGGTAAAGTAATGGTCGTGGGCTTTGATCCGGCCATTTAAGTATCTGTCCAGTTCTTCCCGGCTGGCAAAGACTTTCCGTTCCTGTCCGGCGATCTTTTCCCTCTGGTTGCCGTGTGGGGAGTTGGTATAAAGGCTCCAGCGCAGCGTCCATGAGTAGGGGACGGATTTTTGGGCGGCGCTGTCATACCGGGTATTCTCGGAAATGGAATAATCCATCTGGTAAACCATGTTGCTGCGGATATGGCGGTATTCGTCCGGGGCCTCCCACTGGTTTGCAGTGTGGGTGACGGGAAGCGTCCGGGCATATTCAAGGGCTTTGTCCAGAAACAGGGTTCTTCCGGCCTGTTCCTCCCATGCGGCGGCCTGTGCTTTCAGACGGTCAAACACTTCCTGTTCTGCGGCGGCGCTTTCCGCCCGCAGGGAAAGAAGCTCCGCAAGGGGCAGCTTTACCGCTTCGGAAAGATCGGCCTTGCCGCTTTCAAAGTAAATCCGGCGCTCGATCCGCATGGTGCTGGCCGGTTCTAAATCGTCGCGGTCGTAGGAGCTGTATGACATTTGGGGTTCACATCCTTTCTATGGTAGTAATCTGATACAAGGGGTTTGGGGCTTCCCAAAGAGAAAATCCCCGGCCCGGCAGGTGCGCCGGGTCAGGGATTTTGCCGGGAGTGTGGCTACACTCCCTATGCTTGCTGTTTTTAGTTTTTGCCCCTCTGTTCCACGCGGTAGTTCACATACTTGCCGCCGGTGTCGGCCAAAAGCACCGTCCCGTCATAGGTTTTGCCGGTTTTCATGGAGCGCAGGCCCTTTACCTTTGCCTTTCCGTCTTTGAGCAGCGCGGCGGCGATCTTCGGGGTGAACGCCTTGCCCCGTTCCTCAAAAAATCGGTCATTCTTCCACATGACAAACTGGCAGCTTCGGTTTCCGCAGTAGTAGTTCTTTTTGCCCTCGTAGACGCTTTCCCCGCAGCGCGGACATTTGCCGATAACCACACGCTCGGCTTGAAACAACTTCTGCGCGTCCTCGCTGATCTGCGAATATCGGGAAATCAGGCTCTTTGTCATTTCCGCAATGCCAGCCATGAAGCCCTCCGGGTCGGCCTGCCCCTTGGCAATGGCCGTCAGCTCCGTTTCCCACTGTGCCGTAAGCTGGGGAGAGGTCAGCGCCTCCGGCAGCACGCAGGCAAGGTTGTGGCCGTCCTTGGTGGGAAGCAGCTGTTTGCCCCTGCGCTCCACAAAGCCCATCTGCACCAGCTTTTCCAAAATAGAGGCGCGGGTGGCCGGGGTTCCCAATCCCTGTCGCTCGGCGTCCTCCGGCAGATCGTCCGCACCGGCGCGCTCCATAGCGGAAAGCAGGGTATCTTCCGTGTAGGATTTTGGCGGTGCTGTGAAATGCTCGGTGACGGCGGCAGTTACCTTGTCAAAGGTCTGTCCCTCGGTGATCTCCGGCAGTTCCCGCGCAAGCTCCGGGGCGGTGTCGTCGGCGTCTGTTTTGAGCGACGCCTTAAAGCGGCGGTCAAGCTCTTTCCAGCCGGGAGTGAGAATGGTCTTTCCTTTGGCGGTAAAAGTGTTCCCGGCACAGGTGAATGTAGCGGTGACAGCTTCATATACATGGGGCGCGGCCACGGCGCACAGCAGCTTACAGCACACAAGGGACAGCAGTTTCTTTTCCCCCTCGGCCAGCCCGTCAAAGCCTTTCTGCACAAATTCCATCGTCGGGACGATGGCGTGGTGGTCGCTCACCTTTTTGCTGTTCAGCACCCGGCCAAACTGCGGGGACAGGTCAAGCCCCTTGGCAAAGGGAAGCAGCGGCCACAGGCCGGACACAAGGCTTTCCGCCGTGGGCAGCATATCATCGGTCAAATACTGGCTGTCGGTGCGGGGATAGGTCAGCAGCTTCTTTTCATAGAGCTGCTGGGCATAGTCAAGGGTCTGCTTGGCGGTAAATCCAAACAGGCGGTTTGCCTCCCGCTGCAAGGTGGTGAGGTCATAGAGGCGGGGCGGCTGCTCGGTCTTGTTTTCTCGTATTACCGATACACAAACGGCCTGCGCCGTTTCACAGGCGGCTTTCAGGGCCTTGGCGTCGTCTGCGTTTCCCATGCGTTCACTGGCCGCCTCCATACCGCCCGCCGCGATCTGGACGATGTGGTATTTCTCTTTCTGAAAGCTGCTGATCTTGGCCTCCCGGTCAACCAGCATTTTGAGGGTCGGCGTCTGGACACGGCCCACGGTCAGGGTCTTGTGGTAGAGGATGGAGAAAAGCCTTGTGGCGTTGATCCCCACCAGCCAATCCGCCTGCGCCCGGCAAAGGGCCGACTGATACAGGTTATCATAATCGGCTCCCGGTTTCAGATGGGCGAAGCCGTCCCTGATGGCCGCGTCCTCCATGCTGGAAATCCAAAGGCGCTGAAACGGTTTCTTGCAGCCCGCCATCTGGTAGACGAAACGGAAAATCAATTCCCCCTCGCGCCCGGCGTCGGTGGCGCACACAAGGCCGGTGACATCGGGGCGCTCCATCAAAGAACGCAGGGTGTCAAACTGCTTTTTCTTATCGTTGGGAATGATGTACTGCCATTCCTGCGGCAGAATCGGCAGGTCGTCATAGCGCCATTTTTTGAAACGCTCGTCATAAGTCCCGGCGTCGGCAAGGGAAACAAGGTGGCCGATACACCAGCTCACCAGATAGCCGTTCCCCTCCATGTAGCCGTCCTGTTTCTTGTCCGCGCCGATCACGCCCGCAATGCTGCGGGCGACGCTTGGCTTCTCTGCAATTACTAACTGATAACTCATACCTCGTCCTCCTTATTTCCATCTTCACTTGTCATATCCTCGTCCGGCTCCGGGGCTTCGTCCTCGTCGTCCTCGTCCTCGCCAAAGTCATACTCGGCCAGATCGTCATTGCCTGTGGTGTCGGCTTTTTCCTTTTTGAATTTCAGGAAGTAGAGGGCTGCGCCGCCGCCCAGCAGCACCACCACAAAGAACACTACAAGACCGCCCATGCCGCTGGGCTTTTCCTCCTGCGGCTTTTCTTCCTCCGGCTGGGGCTTCGGCTCCGGCCCGTTGCAGGCGGTCAGGTTGTTTTTACAGACCGGGCAGGCCGTATTGACGGCCCCGGCTTGACATTTGGCCGTACAGTTGCAGACCTCCGGCTCTTTTTTCCCGTCCTCCAACAAGGCTTGCAGGTCGGCGTCGTCCACTTGGTTGAGGAAATGCACCGCCGTTTCCTTGTCCTCGTTGGCCCGGTCGATCAGGATGTAAAAATAATTCCCGGCCTTGGTGGTGACGGTGATAAGCTGCTTATCCCCGAAAAAGTCATCCACCAGCGCGGCGTTTCCCTGCGGGGTGACGGGTACGCCCTCCGGCTCCATGCCGCCGGTGGTGGGTTCTTCGGTTTCCTCCGGCACTTCTGCGGGGGCCTCGGTGGTTTCCGGCAGCGGCACAGGGTCAGGATCAGCGCCCCCGGCGTAGGCGGTAACGGTCGTGGTCGCCATGCAGAGCGCAGCGGCCACAGCCAGCGTCAAAGTGCGGAACAGTTTAGATTTCTTCATGGGCGCTGTCCTCCTGTTCAAAGTCCGGGATCGGGGCCGGGGCCGCCTGCAACGCGCCGCCGCGCACAAAGGCGGCGAACTCCTGCGGGGTCATGTTGAGGCCGCGCACAAGCTGAACGATCTGCAAGTTTTCCTGTTCGGTCTTGGCCGCTTCCAGCTCCCGAAGCTGCTTTTGCAGCTCCGCGATCTTGCCCTTGGTTTTCTCAATATCCTTTTCAATGCGCTCCAATTTGTTCATTGCCATAGTGATTTACTCCTTTCCAAATCGTTCCTGCCATGAGTAGCTGCGTCCCAATCCTTTTACGGTTTTCAGGTTGGGCATGGCGTTGGCTTCCAGCGCCAGCGCACGCTGATACAAGGCGGGATAGTGTTCTTTCAGATTCAAAATTTCCGGCTGCTTCATGCTGGGGCAAAAAAAGCAGGAGGATTTGCCCGGCTGCGGCAATCCTGCCGTCTGAATCACCCGGACGCAATCGCTCCTGTCCCAGCCCCATTCTTCAATCAGGGGATAATGGTTGTCATATTTCTTGTCGGCTTCATCAATTTTGCGGGAACGCAGATACCGCCGCATTTCCCCAGCGTCAAAACCGATAAAGCGGTTGACTTTGGCGCCGCTGGCCCAAACCTCCCGGCAGGGTGCGTAGTGGTTGCAGAATTTTTCCTGCGGCCCGATCTTGTGCTTGAGGGAACACCGCTTATGCCCGTAGGCAATGGACGGCAGAGTACAGGAACGCAGACATTCCATTTCAAGGGTCAGGCGGTTGCCCGCCCGGTCAACCTTTTCTACGGTAGTGATCTGCGGCATACCATGTTCAGACAGCCATTGATTCATGTACTGGATAAACTGATAGGTATGGGGATGTTCTGCCCCGGTGTCTGCAAACAGAATCAGGTCAACCGGGATGTTGTGCTGATAAAGCCCGACAAGCAAGGCGGCACTGTTCGTACCGCCTCCAAAAGAAACAATGTTGATAGGCCCTCCTTTCTGGCGTTTAAGGCAAACGCGCGTAACAATAAAAATGCTGCTGCCAGTAGCTTGAATTGAGGTTCGTGTAGGAAATGGGGTCGCCGCAGTGCAGCATGACCGAATTTCCCACATACAGCCCCACATGGGACATCCCGGCAGTGTCATAAGTGCCGACAAAAAATACAAGGTCGCCGGGCTTGGCCTGCTCCGGGGAAACGGGGGTGCAGATGTTGTAAAGCCCCTGGGCCCCCAGCCGCCCCACATTCCAGCCGGAATGATTGACTACCCACGACACAAAGCCGGAGCAGTCAAAGGACGTGGCCGGGGAGCTCCCACCCCATACATAGGGATAGCCGAGGTATTTCTCCGCCTCGGAGAGCATCGCCGCAAAGGTGGCGTCGGCCAGATATGCCTCCGGCACGTCATAGTCCGTGGGCGGGTTGGTGTACCTGCCCACATAGGACGAGCCGGGAAAGAGGTCGGGCCGGTTCCCCAGCGTTGCCATGTAGAGGGAGTACCGGGAAACCTTGTCCTCCCCCATGATGTAGACCGGTAGATGGGACAGGTTGAAGTTATCCAGCGTCACATAGCAGATGTAGTAATCGTAGGGCACCTGCACCGTGTATTCATAGTCCTCGGTGGAGCTCTCCCCGGTCACGGGGTCGGTGACGGTTCGCGTCCCCGTCCTTGTTTCCGTCCGGTAGCGCACCTCATGCACCACATTTTCGGTCAGCGTGTACTGGCGGTCAAAGAGCATCTGCAAGGTGGGCTGGGCCTGGGCCAGCGTCCACTCGCCCTCATGCCATGCGCTCAGAATGGAAACCAGCACATAGGGGTCGTGTTCGATGGCGTCCAAATCGTAATGGTACTCGTCATAGTCGTGGGTGCTTTCATAGGTATCCAGATAATTCTGGAGCTCCGCCTCCAGCGAACAGTAGGCGGCCTCGGCCCCCAGCATATCCCCGTCCTCGGCGGGGTAGGTGGTGGCCCCCACCGCGCCTGCGGCAGCGTTCCCCAGAGAGACGAGGGAGGACGCGCAGGACTGGAGGGAGAGGACGAGCACCGCGCAGGCCAGCGCGATAAGCACCCCCACGGGATGCCGTTTCACAAAGCCCACGGCCCGCTCCGCCAGCTTTTCCGTGGCGGCGGCAGTCTTTTCGGCGGCCTTTGCCCCTTGTCTGGCGGTCTGTTTCGCCGCCTGCCGCGCTTGTTTGGCGTACTGCTTTTTCAGCTTTTGCTTGTGCCAGTAGCGGGTGACGGCGTTCTTTGCAAGCTCCGGGTTCTCCTGGGCGGCCACCCGGAACTGGTAGTCCGCCCGGGCCCTGATGTACTGCGCCTCCGCCTTGTGGACGGCCCGGGCCGGGTGCTCCCGGATGCGCTTTCTCGCGTACCGCGTCCCCTGCCGGAGGACGGCCTCGCCCACCAGCTCGGAGCGGTGGGCCCCCTCGGTTCCCACGTTTTCATGCTCCACCTCGTAAATCTTGCCATGCACAAAGCCGTGGGCGGCCCCGCCAGCGGCGCGGCCCACCCGCCGGATGGGGCCCGGTTTTTTCGGGGGCTTCTGTTTTGCCAGCTTGCCTTTGGCCGCCTCCAGCTTTTCCCCGCGCTTTTCCATGCGGAGCTTGGACGCGGCGGCCTGCTCCTGTTTGCTTTTCTGCCGGAACTTTGACTTATGGACACTTTGTCCAGAAGTGCCCTCTGTCCCGGCACCGCCTGGGGAGCCGCCCCCAGCGGCCCCGGAAGAAGCGCCGCCGGGATCGGCGGGCTCCTCCCAGGAGCCGGGGCGCTCCCTGGGCTCCTGTTGGGGTTTATTCGGTTTTCGCTTCATTCTTCAAGTCCTCCGGGCGCGTGGTCAGCAGGTTATAGATCTCCCCACGGGGGAACCGATCCACAAAGGGGATGGTCACATCGCCATAGAACAGCAGGCCCTCGCCGGAATTGGAGTGGGTGATATAGGAGAGCTGATGCTCGGAAATGCCGAGCTGCTTCGCCAAAATCGCCCGGTCACTTTGGGCCTGGGACAACAGGATCATAAAGTCGGTGTTGTCCAGAATGGCCTCGATCTCCCGGCTGGCCAAAAGGTCTTTGACGTTCTGCGTTAAAGCTGAGGGCACGCAGCCCTTTTTGCGGAGCATCTTCCACACGGCCACAAAGTAGCTGGCGGTGAGCGCGTCCCGGAGCAGGATGTGGAACTCGTCAAAATAGCACCAGGTAGAAACACCGCTGTGAAAATTCACATTGACCGCCGAAGTTACAAAGTCGTTGGTAACGTGCATGGCGATCTTGCGGAGGTTTTCTCCCAGCCCTTTGAGGACGATGCAGACAATATGCGCCGTCAGTTTTACGTTGGTCTGGTGGTTGAACAGGTTAAGGGAGCCCGTACAGTAGAGCTCCAGGGCAGTTGCCACCCGGCGGGCCTCCGGCTCCGGCTGTTTCAGAAGTTCCTCGTACAAGTCCTGGAGCAAGGGCGGCTTGCCGTCCCCCAGGCCCAGGGCCATGTCCCGGTAAATGAGCCGCACACAGCGGTCAATGACAGTTTTCTCGATGGGTTGCAGGCCGTCCTTGCCGCCCACCACCAGCTCACACAGGGACAACAAAAAATCCGCTTTCATGGAAAGCGGGCTTTCGTCATCGTCCAGGTCAAGCTGGATGTCCATGGGGTTAATGTGGCTGGGAGAGCCGGGGGCGATCTCGATCACCTGCCCGCC
>ENA-ORUM01001826-ORUM01001826.1-human-gut-metagenome-genome-assembly--contig:-NODE-1826-length-14882-cov-3.136373_pt1 | contig 14882 bp, 10 predicted proteins | sample MGYA00242083_ERZ509217 | MGnify/ENA primary metagenome ERZ509217 (study PRJEB26280, sample SAMEA2338831) | human gut metagenome | biome: human gut; feature: human-associated habitat; material: faeces... | reverse complement strand
CGATATGTGCAAGTGGCACGGACTTAGCAATATATGAGGCAGCAGGAAAAGAAAAGCTTCTCGCAGAAAGAGCGAATATCGGCAAAATTGCAAGAGGTGATATTGCTGTCACTGGTGCATATAGCCTAAATGCAAAATATATTATTCATACAGTAGGACCGGTATGGACGGATGGATTGCACCATGAATTTGAAATTCTGGAGCACTGCTATCGTAAATCATTGCAAAAAGCATTGGAACTTAAGTGCGAGAGCATTGCATTTCCATTAATTTCGACAGGAGTATATGGATTTCCGAAGGATAAGGCATTACAGATTGCTGTGTCAGTATTCAGCCAGTTTCTTACTGAAAATGAAATGGAAATTATACTGGTAGTGTTTGATAAAAGGTCTTTTCAGCTGTCCGGTCAGATTGTTGGGGATATTGATTCTTATATAGATGCTAATTACGTCAGAGAAATCCATAGAAAAGAGTATCCGTTAAGGAGCAGAAGAAGTACTCATGTAAAAGAATTGGCAGAAGAAGATTTCAATGAAGAAATGCTTCAAAGAGAAGAAGACAACTATCCACTTGAGGAAATGACAGATACTGGCATGACAGAATTGCTCATGCCGTTAGAAAATATTTCATTGGAAGATCAGCTGGCCAATATAGGAGTTTCCTTTCATGATAAATTATTTGAGCTGATTGATGAAGCACATCTTGATAATAAGGATGTGTGGAAACGGGCAAACCTTGATAGGAAACATTTTTCAAAGATTCAGTGTGATCAGAATTATCATCCAAAGAAAAAGACAGTAATGGCACTCTGTATTGCACTTCAGCTTGATCTGGAACAGTCAAGAGATTTACTTGCCAGAGCGGACTGGGCATTTAGTCCAAGCAGTAAGGTGGATCTGATCGTGCAGAAGGCTATTATAGATAAGCAGTATGATATTATGCAGCTGAATGTAACATTGTTTAAGTATACGAATGAAATTCTTGGAGTATAGGAGAAAATATTCATGAGTAGAGAGACAGATATAAAACTTTTAATGGACAATTGGGAAGAAAAACATAAAAATAATGGATATAAGCGTTTTATCAGAGATGGTATAGTGTGTGAAGAAAAATGGGAAGCACAGCATACACCAAGAGTATGTTATTTCTTAAAGGAAGCATACACTTCTAATGAAAATGGTTATAATCTGGTAGAAGATTTGCATGATTGTGAACGTCCATGGACTATGTGGAGAAAGGTAGCAATATGGACACAGGCAATATATAATGCATTTAACGATAATATCTGTGAGTATGACGATGAAGTATTACGTTCTAAGGAAAAAGAAATCATAGACCGTATTGCAGTGGTCAATGTGAAAAAAAGCAATGGCGGAAGCGAATCTGAATATGAAGATTTGAAAAAATACGCACTTGAAGACAGGCTGGAAATAAAGCGTGAATTGGAAATTATACAACCGGATATCATTGTATGTGGGAATAATCTCAGTCTATTGAAACTTGTATTAGGGGAAGAATTACAGAATGATGATACATGGGATAATATGTTGGCGCTTTGGAAGGATACATTGGTGCTTGATTATTATCACCCTGCTGTGCATTATCCTAATCGGGTTAATTATTATGCTTTAATGGCAATTTGCGATGTGGCAAGAAAAAAATATGGTACGCCAGTATGGTCAGAACAAAATGAAAAATATTAGAGAAATTAGTGTCGGTGCAATATTGTACCGGCATTTTTATTTTCTGAAAGTGTCGCCCAAACAGCGACCATATGAAGATGCCTTTTAATTATACTCATATTGTAACAGAGAAAGAGAGGTGCCGGAGTAATCCGGGAATTGGAGGCATATATGTACGGAGCAATTTTAGGAGATATTATAGGAAGTCCGTTTGAGTTTGACAGAGGTGATAAAACAAAGAATTTTGATTTGTTTAGTGAAGGCTGTGGCTTTACAGATGATTCTGTTATGACAATAGCAGTTGGAGAAGCTCTCCTGGCAGTCGGACCGGAAGCAGCAGTAAAGAAAATTGAAGATGCGGTAGCATCCAATATGCAGGATTGGGGAAAAAGATATCCACATGAAGGCTATGGTGGATGCTTCAGACATTGGCTTAAAGAAAATAATCCGAAGCCATACGGAAGCTATGGAAATGGTTCAGCCATGAGAGTGTCAGCGGTAGGCTGGCTTTATGATTCGATGGAAAGAACCAGAGAGGTAGCTAGAGCTACAGCGAATGTGACACATAATCATCCAGAAGGTATAAAGGGTGCAGAGTCAACTGCAAGTGCAATATATATGGCAAGGAATGGATCTTCAAAAGAAGAAATCAAAGCTTATATCGAGAGGGAATTTCATTATGATCTGAGTAGAACATTGGATAATATCCGAACCTACTACCATCATGTTGAAAGCTGTGAACATCGAAGAAAAATCGAACGGCTGGGGTTAGTGATATAGCGGGTATAAAAAATCACTACATAGTTCTTATAATGTAGTGTATACCTTATGACAGAGACTTCCAAATGTTGCTTTGTCTTGTCCTTTGGACGCACGAAAACACACCCCCATTCTGATTTTCAAAAAACGAGGTTTTGAGGGTGAATTTGTGTTGCAAGTTTCGCACGCTATCATTCTGTAATGGTAAAAATTTTCTATTGTGGATTGTGCTTTTCCGTTCACTCTACTTGCTTTTTCGCCGCTTTCATGCTATGCTTTTCATAAAAAATTAGATATGTAATTCGCAAAAGACGTTTCACTACATAGTAAGAATTATGTGTTTGGCGGTCGATTTGGTCAGGCATATAAATAATAAGTAGAAACTATGTACCCATGGCTGTAGCAGGAACGTAGTAGAAACACAACGCATCAAGTATTTCTTAATAGCGTTGCGGAACAGCAATTTGGGGCAGACGGAATACAATTCGCTGCCCTTTTCTACTATATTGTATTTGTGTAGAATAGAGGTGCTATATGACAGAAAAAGAATTGCGGCGTTTGAGTCGGCGTGAACTTTTGGAGATGTTGATTGCTCAAATGGAAGAAAATGAGCATCTGAAGCGGGAACTGGAGGAAACACAGTCAAAACTTCAAAGCAAGCATATCGTAATTCAAAATGCTGGTTCCATTGCAGAAGCATCTCTTCAGATTAATGGTGTTTTTGAATCGGCACAGGCTGCTGCTGAACAATATCTTGAGAATATCAAACAAATGAGTGAACAGCAGGATAAAATCAAAAAAAAGATTCAGGAAGATGCTCAAAAACAAGCAGATGCTATCATTGCGGAGGCAGATGCATACCGTGAAAAAGCACATACAGAGGCGGACATATATTGGAAGCAGGTATCCGATAAGATACAGAACCTACTTCAGGAGTACGAAAATTTGCGAATATTATTCCAAAGTGGAAGGAGTAGCACATGAGTAAGCAGAAAAATCCCATGGAAACTCCAACGATTCAGCAACTCCAGGAGGAGTTGCAGCGTGTAAAATATAAAACCCGATACAGAAAAATTTTGAAAAGTACAATTTATACTCTGATTGTTGTGGCTGCTATGGCGGTGCTGGTTGCCACTATTTGGATGCCTGTGTTGCAGATTTATGGTGCATCTATGGTTCCTACGCTAGAAGAAGGAGACATTGTGGTTTCTATGAAAGGTAGTGATTTTGAGCCTGGAGATCTGGTGTGCTTTTACTTGGGAAACAAATTGCTGGTCAAACGGTCTATTGCAGGTCCTGGGCAATGGATTGATATTGACGAGTTTGGAAACGTTTTCGTAGACGGTGAATTGTTGGATGAACCATACCTGACGGAAAAGGCCTTGGGGGATACGGATATCGAATATCCTTATCAAGTGCCAGAAAGTCGCATCTTTGTCTTGGGAGATCATCGAGCAACATCGGTGGACTCTCGTAGTACATCGGTCGGATGTGTGGCGGATGAACAAGTTGTTGGAAAAATTATTTTCCGGGTCTGGCCGCTGTCGGACTTTGGAAAGTTGGAATAAAGGTTGGTGATGAATGAATGAAGCATGATGTGCTGCAACAAGCAGCTGATTATACGGAAAAGCGGCATCGGAGGAAACGATGGCAAAAGATTGTGACTTGTCTTGCGACAGTGGTGGTGTTTTGTACGACCTATGCCTTGATTCTCCCGGCAATCACTATGGAGAAGCAGTGCCAGATTCCAGAACATACCCATAACCAGGAATGTTACACTCAGATAACCAACATTGAGAAGAAAATACCAGTATGCACGGTGGAAAGTCTGAATATTCATGAGCATACTGCTGACTGCTATACCAGTGATGGCGAGTTGGTGTGTGGTTATGCGAATTTTATAATCCACCGGCATGATTCGTTTTGTTACGACGAAAACGGGAATCTATGGTGTTCGTTGCCGGAGATCAAGACCCATACCCATGATGATAGTTGTTGGAGTGTCCCGGAGACAACCGCAGCTCACGAGCATACAGACGCATGTTATGCCTGGGAGCAGGGTGAACTGATCTGTACGGAATCCATGGAAAACGGAGCTGCTGAGCCGAAGTTGATATGTAAGGAAGAAGAGATTATCCCTCATGAGCATACAGCTAAGTGTTTTGACAAAAATGGCAGTCTGATTTGTGGTAAGATTCAGGTTTTGGAACACCAACATACCGCAGATTGCTTTGAGACCGTGGAAGAACCAGCTGACATGGAAACTTTGACTTGCACACTTTCAGAGGATGAAAACCATACTCATACCGCTCTTTGCTATGGCACATGGAAATTGACCTGCGGTATGGAAGAACATACCCACAGCGAAGAATGTATGTCCGTTGGCAGCGAAGATGAGATTCTGACGGAGGATGCTACCTCGGATATGGAAATCCAAACGGAAGATACTTCATCAGGCATGGAAATACCAGCGGGACTCCCTGTGCAGGGAACGGCGTATGCTTCTCCGGGTGCCATGATGTTTGCCTCGCTTCGGCCTATGGCAGACAGTGCGCCTTTGGATGTAACGGTTTATGTTACCGACGCCGTGCTCTCTTACCGAACCGATTCTGACAGTGAATGGATCAAGGTTGGGGATACGCCAATTCCGGGAGATGCCGACCTGCGGTTGGATATTAACTATGAGGGTGTCAACATTGATACCTTGCTTGCGGCAGGCGGTATAATGACCTTTACATTACCGGATCTCATGCGAAATCCTGTTGTCAACGGCGTTATTACCAGTGGAAGCACCGAGGTTGGAACCATTACTGCAGACGGCAGCGTTGTCACCCTGCAATTTGATCAGAAATGGCTGACGGATCAAAAAAACGAAACGAACACCACTATCAACGGCGATTTCTACATAGAATCCGCCATTGAACTTTCAATGGTGCCAGACGATGGACAAGCACAGTTGGTCATTGGCGATGTCACGATTCAAGTCAAGTTCGAGGAAGATATTATCGCACAATCCGGTGAGATAGACATTACAAAGTCCACACCTGAATTTTCTGAAGAAGATGACGGTGACTACCTGACCTATACCATTACCGTAACGGCAGGTCAGGATGGTGCGTTGGATGTAAAGGTCGTCGATACCTTTACCAAAAACAATACGTACATAGACAGCTATTTGCTGCCATCTGACGCAGAGACAGTCGTTACTACAGAGCAGATGGAAATCGGTGACGCGACTGTACCAAAAGGCTCCATGATTTGGACAATTGGCAATATGGCTGCCAACGAGACAAGGACTCTGACCTACAAAGTGAAGCTAAAGGAAGGATATACTGGTGCAGGGGAGAAGGGTATTATCCAAAATAAGGCGACGCCTTTCTCCAAAACCTATCCACGTGATCCGGCAACCAGCGATTTTACTCCTAGAGCCGGTGCTACCATGAGTAAAACCTCAGCCACGTTTGTCCCCGATGAAAACGGCGGCGGCACCATCAACTATACGGTGCGGGTAAAAGCCTACGAGGAAAACACCTACACTCTGGATAACGTGGTGATCCGGGACGCACTGGATGGTTCTGTTCAGAACCAGTATGGAACGGACGAAAAGTACAGAGGTTTTCTTTCCTATGTTACGGAGCCTTCCTCGTTTCACTTATACAACGGAGGAAAAGACCAACAAAACGGGGCCGATGGGCTGGAGGAAATACAAAATGCTTCTGATCCCGAAATTGCTGAAAACGGACTAAGTTTTGCGTATTCCCTGGGTAGTCTGAAGCCTGGCGAGGTCAGAACACTGACTTACACGGTCAAGGTAGAGCAAGGCGTATTTCCGGCAGCTGGAAATGCGGATATTCCGATCAAAAACCGTGCAGTGGTTGCCGTGGGAGGTATGACGCTAACCGACGGAAGCATCTTCAATGGATATAATCATACACGCACGATTACAAAGAAAATGTGGGATCGAAAGCTGGCGGGTGAAAAGCTGGAAGCCGACGCATCTGTCACTATGACCGGAGAAACCTATGACGCTACCGGAGAGAGCGTCTCGTCCACAGAGAACCCTGGCTTTTTCAATGTGCCTGCGGGAAGCTACCAATATCAGATCGTAGCAAACGAAGCGGGTGACTGGGACATTTCCTCGGCATCCATGACGGATCAACTCAGCGGCAGCTATATGCAGTTTGTCGGTTATGTCCGGGTGGATGCGTACACCATCGAAAGCGATGCGCCAGCCTCCAGCTTGACGGATGATCAGGTGATTGCCAATCTAAGCGCCCGTGAGCCGACAAAAACCGTTTGGGTAAAAGTCGATAGCCAGACTACCTTTGCTTTCACCCCGGACGAGATTGGGTTGGATGGGAAATATGCCTATCTGCTGACCTACTATGCTCAGCCAGTCAATGTGGAACAAGTCACTCAAGTGGTGGTAAGCAACAGTTTTGGGCTCAGTGGTGATATCGGTATTTCAGGAAGTTCATATACGCTTACGGGTGTGGAGGTAGAGGCCGCTGTCGTTGTAGAGGGTACCAATAGTTTTAGTGCTGAGAAGCTCAGTTGGTACTATGATCCTTCTCAGGACAGCACCGAAGGTTTCGCAAACGGCGCATTGTATTGGGTCATCAAGGTAGACGGTAATCTAATCCCCGTTGGAACCCGTCTGCGAGATATGACCAGCGGCACCACTCACTATATCCATCAGGGATCTCTAGTGGGGGTTTACACTGGATCTCTAAGTGAAAAGACTGTTACAGACTATGATGATCTGCTGGAACTTGAATCCAGTGGCAAGTTGACAGAACTGACCGCAGATGTCTACACAACAGAATCAACCAACACGTCTCTGACAATTCAACTTTTGCAGGATGTGAAACTCGAAGCAGGACAGTCTCTATATGCTATTGTCAAAACAGAGCCTTCCACAGTGCCAACAGGAATCCGAGAAACAAAGACGTTCAACAACGCTCTGAAAAGCTCTTTTGATGGAACCAACTGGATCGACCACAACATGGTTTCCCAGGTGCTCTGTGGCAGCAATGGTCTATTCAAGGAATTCAACCAGACCATCACCTATGATGGAAGCACCGTGACAGTTGTGAAGTCCGGGCGAAATCAGGCCATTGCCAAAGAGGCCTTGGGGCAGCCTGGAACTTTCGTCATCTGGCAGATTCAGGCAAACTATGTAGGTAACCTCAGAGGACGCTACCGTTTCGTGGAGACTATCCCGGATGGGATGGAGTTGGCCTACCTGAAGTACCACTGGGCTGGAGGCAGCTATAAAACGAAGCCTACGACGGTTCGGTTAACCGGAGACGAATTAACAGCTCTGGGGGATGGATGGACGGAGCACATACAGAAAATCAATAATTATACTGTTTACTACTATACCAATGGCCAGACGGTTATCTGGGATGTGGATGGCTTGGTGGATGGGTATATTCCCGATGGCTACGGCGTGGAATACCAGATTGCCTGCCGTGTCACAGATACGGATGTGCTGTTGGGCGGAAAGGAAAAGGAATTTACCAACCAGGTGAAGCTTCTTAGCTCCACAGGAAAGGAAATCAGTGCCAGCAGCAATTCCGTTTCCGTCCAAAAAAACACTGTCAAAAAGACTGGTGACTACGATTCTGATACCAATGGCGGGCGCTTCCCATTCACCATCACAGTAAATCCTTTGGGCGAGGATCTGGTAAAGGGAAAAGATACTCTGACACTGGTGGATGAGATGAGTGACACGCTGATGCTGGATACTTCTACAATTAAGGTAACAAACGCCAAAACGGGAGAGGGGATTACGGACTACACTCTGGCAGTAAACGGTCAGACCTTCATGCTGAAGCTACCGGACAATGTACCATTGACCATCACATACGAGACAGTGGTAAATGCTCCGCCAGAGCAGAGTGTAGAAATCGTCAACAAGGCGCATTGGGAAGGCTATGCGGTTCCTGAGGGGGCTATTGTGGAAAGGGAGGACTTCTCTTATAAGGTTGGCGGAACTGTCGGTGTCAGCACACCGCCTAGCATAAAGATTACCAAACTGGATAGCAATAATGCAGCACTTTTCCTGTCTGGAGCAACGTTTACTCTGCAGGAGGGTAGCTATCAGAATGGGACTTTCACGCCAGGAGAAACCAGCTGGACTGGAACCACCGACGAAAACGGTTTGCTATTCTTCGGAACCGATGGACAGTTGATGAAGTATAACACAGTCTACTGCCTCACGGAAACCAAGGAACCGGAAGGTTATGTTCTGGATGCGGCCCCTCATTACTTTGTGGTTGCCCAAGAGGTGGAAGCTGAGGACGGAACCAAGTCCTATCCCGCCTTTCCATCTGGCGTGACTGTTTGGTATCAGGATGCACAATACACCTATCAGGCATTTAACCACAAAGGTGAGATCACCGTTGCCAAGGATTTCCGGGATGCAGGCGGCATGGAATGTGCTCCGATTTCTGGGACTTACACCTTTGGACTGTACGAGAATGCCAACGCCGAGGGTGATCCACTGCAAACCGTGATGATCACTTATAATGTGTCCGACAAGGAATCGAATAAGACAGCGGTGTTCCGGAATATCGACCTAGATAAGAGTTACTATATTTTTGAGTTGGATGATCAAAACAATCCTATCCCAGATAACACCGTAGCGTTGGTTCACAGGACACAATTTCTGGTTAACTATAGCAGTAGCAAAGTGCAAAACAACGATACTGTTACAGTTATTAACCAATATTGTGCTCCACAACTACCCTCTACTGGCGGAGTCGGTACTTATCTGTATATCATAGGAGGCATGCTTTTAATGGTAGTGGCGGCACTCCTGTTATATATAAAAAATAAGCGCAGAGAGGAATGTAAACAATGAAGAAAATGAAAAAACTTGCCAGCCTCCTGCTGGCTATGGTAATGGTTCTGGCTATGGCAATCCCGACGTTTGCTGCTGGTAATAACACCATTACAGTGAACAACGCACAAAAAGACGAAACCTACAATATCTACAAAATGCTGGATTTGGTTGTAAACGAGGATTTAACCGCTTACAGCTATACTGTTAACGAGAATTGGGAAAGATTCTTTAATGAGAATGGCGCTGGTGCTGCTTATGTAAATATTGATGAGCAGGGTTATGTGACTTGGAAAGAGGATAAAATGTCTGATGATGATAAGGAAGCCTTCGGTAAGGCTGCTGCTGCTTACGCAACTGCAAACAGCGTTCCTGTTGCAGCTGATGCTATTAAGCCTTCTGAGGATGGTGCCATCACGTTCAACAATCTGGAAGACGGATACTATCTGGTAACTTCTACCAATGGTACGCTGGCGATGGTTCTGACTACTCCGGCTGATCCGAATGCAACTGTAAATGAAAAGAACCCAGATTCTACATTGGATAAAAAAGTTCAGGAAGACAGCAATACAGAATGGGGTAAAGAGAACAGTGCTCAGATTGGCGACACTGTGAACTTTCAGGTTACTATCGATGTGGTAAAGGGTGCTAAGAACTATGTAATGCACGATAAGATGGATGATGGTCTGACCTTCGACGCTGACAGCGTGAAAATTGCTGGTCTCACCAAGGGTACAGATTATACAGTTGTAACAGAGGGACTTACAGATGGATGTACTTTTGAAATTAGATTTACTGAGTCCTATCTGAATAAGATTACTGCTAAAACATCTCTTACCATTACTTACTCCGCTGTTCTGAATGACAAGGCAGATGTACAGAACGGTGAGAATAATAATGCACAACTGACATGGGGTGATAAGAGTGGTACTGAATGGAGCCAGACTGTTACAAAGACCTATCAGTTCGAAGTTCTGAAGTATGATGCTAATGACAACGAAAAGAAACCTCTGGCTGGTGCTACTTTCAAGTTGAAAGATGCTGCTGGTAATATTGTGAAACTGATTAAGGTTTCTGATACAGAGTATCGTGTTGCTAATGGTACAGAAACTGGTGCTGTGGATTCCTTTATTACTGTTGCTTCCGGAAATATTGTTATCAAAGGCGTTGACTTGGATACATATACTCTGGTCGAGACTCAGGCGCCTACAGGTTACAACAAGTTGAACCAAGATACAGAAGTTACTGTTACCGCAGGTGATACTGTAACAGTTGAAATCGCCAACCAGTCCGGTACAGAACTTCCATCCACTGGTGGTATGGGTACAACAATCTTCTACGTACTTGGTGGTATTCTTGTTATCGCTGCAGTAGTCCTGCTGATTACAAGAAAGCGTATGAGTGCTGAAAAATAATTATTAACATATGGAACTTTCAAACGATATCAAATAACAACATCCGCTGTGACTGCCCGGGAGATTGCTCCCGGGTCCGCAGCGGCAAGGAGAACCCTGCATGAGGAAAAAATCAAATACTATCATTAATATTCTTCTGGTGCTGATCCTTCTTGCAGGATTGTCCTTGCTGCTGTATCCGTCTGTCAGTGATTATTGGAATTCTTTCCATCAATCCCGCGCCATTGTCCAGTATGCCGAACAGGTGTCGTTGCTGGATGAGGATCAGTATGAGGAGCTTTGGACATCTGCTACGGATTATAATGCTTCCCTCCTTGAACGGGCGAATAGTTATATTTTAAGTGATACGCAGAAGGAACAGTATGAAGAACTTCTGAATGTTTCAGGTATCGGTGTTATGGGATATATAGAGATTCCGTCTATTGACTGTTCGCTTCCCATTTACCATGGGACGGAGGAATCCGTTCTCCAGACTGCCATAGGGCATCTGGAATGGACGAGCCTGCCGGTAGGTGGAGAAAGCACCCACTGTGTTCTTTCGGGACATCGGGGACTTCCCAGTGCTAAGTTGTTTACCAACCTGGATAAGCTGGTTGAGGGGGATGTATTCATGCTCCGTATTCTGGATGAGGTATTGACTTATGAAGTAGATCAGATCCTTATTGTGGAACCACAGGAGACCGCCGAACTGCAGATTGTGGAGGGACAGGATTACTGTACATTGGTCACCTGTACACCTTATGGTATCAATACCCACCGTTTGTTGGTTCGGGGACATCGTATTGACAATATGGAGGAAGCCAAGACGGTTCATGTAACTGCAGATGCTGTGCAGATAGAGCCGATGATCGTGGCACCGATTGTGGCGATTCCTATTTTACTGGTGCTGTTTATTGCGCTAATAATTCCCCGACATAAAAAAAGAGAGGAGGAAGAATCGTGAAAAAAAGAATGATTTCCTTTTTGATAGTCCTTTTGTTATTGGTCTGTCTTCCTATAACTGCTTTTGCCCATGAAGTCCCGGATTTGAACGAGAAAGGTTTCATCGAAATTACTATGACGAAGGGAAATGAAACGGTTTCTGGAGGCGAGCTGGTCTGTACCCGAGTGGGTTATATTGACGAAGAGGATGGCAATTATTTCTTCCGCCGTCTGGACGGTGAGCAGGTTGTAGATATAGCCTCTCAGGATGTTGCCCAGGAGATGGTGGAGTTCCTAAAGGATTATCAGAAGATTTATTCCATAAAAACAGAAGAAAAAGCTATTGGAAAGGACGGCAAGGTAAAATTTAATGATCTGGAAACAGGTCTTTATCTGATCATGCAGGAGAATCCGCCAGAGGGTTACTATGCTATCAGTTCATTTCTGGTAGGTATTCCGAATAATGAGGATGGGCATTATGTGTACGACATAGCCATTCATTCCAAAACGGAGCCGGAGAGAGAACCAGAACCGACAAAGCCAACACCTTCAAAACCAACGGATTTGAAGCTGCCCCAGACCGGTCAACTCATTTGGCCTATTCTGGTGTTGACTGCCGCCGGATTGCTTCTGGTGGTGGTGGGATTTGTGCTTCGGAGAGGAAAGAATAACCATGAAGCGTAAAATCGGAACTTTATTAATGATATGCGGGGCGGCGCTGATTCTCTCAGCACTGTCCCTTTTCGGTTACAACCAATGGGAGGCAAACCGAGCAGGCCAGTCGGTTGTTGAACTTCTCCCACGGTTACTGGAAGAATTACCGGATGCCACAGATCCAGATCAGCCATTTGGAACCCCCATAGAATATCTGGATCCAAGTGCTTTCAATATGACGGAAGTCGAGATTGATGGGTATCCGTATATCGGGTATCTGAGCATCCCAAAATTAGAACTGGAATTGCCTATTATGAGCACATGGAGCTATCCACAGCTTAAAATTGCTCCTTGCCGGTACTGTGGTAGTGTTTGGGGTGAGGATCTGGTACTTCTGGCTCATAACTACACCAGGCATTTTGGACGGTTGAAGGAACTAGGCGAGGGCGATAGCGTATTTTTTACAGACATGGACGGTGTGACCTATGAATACGCCGTGGTGGTCAAAGATGTACTGGAACCCGTTGCAGTGGAAGAGATGACAGCTGGAGAGTATGACCTGACTCTTTTTACCTGTACCCCCGGCGGTGCCAGCCGGTTGACAATTTATTGCAACCTGAAAAAGAACTAGAAAGGAGTACGCGCGATGGCTGAAGGAAAACCGAACAAGCCTAAAATTACACCTGGCTATCGTGTCGGGAAACTGACTGTAGAAGAAGAAACCCCTCAGCGCCGATGTGGATATACTGTCTGGAGGTGTCGATGTGATTGTGGGGGAGAAATTCTTCTGGATACCCGGTATCTGCAAAGGGGAACAATAAAAGATTGCGGTTGCACAACTAAGGTAAAACCAGGGCAAAGAGATCTGACCGGAATGCGCTTTGGGAAATTGGTCTGCATCGAGCCGACGGAACAACGGAGTAAGAGTAGTGGAGGAACTGTCTGGCGATGCCGTTGCGACTGTGGAAAGGAGTGCTTGGCTCCTGTCAAGCAGCTGACTTATGGGTATAAGAAAAGCTGTGGATGTTTGAGTCATCCACCCATTAAAGACTATGTCGGAAAGCGGTTCGGAATGCTGACAGTTTTGGAATATGCCGGAAAATGGGATAAAATCCATCACTGGAAATGTCTTTGTGACTGTGGAAAGGAGACGATAGTTGCGCAAACACCGCTTCAAAACGGGCACACGAAGAGTTGTGGTTGTAATGGTAATCCGCCGATGGAAGACTTAACTGGACGGATATTTGGTAGGTTAACTGTGATTGAAGAAGCAGAATGGAAAAAAGGAACAAGCTATTGGCGTTGCAAATGCGAATGTGGAAATGAAACGGTTGTAAAGTATGGATATTTGATTTCAGGTCATACAAAAAGTTGTGGATGTTTGCAAAAAACGCAGATCATTGAGAATCTTAAGTTAGTAGAAGGAACGTCTATTACAAAATTGGAGACACGAAAAAACAAATTGAGTTCAGCCAACACCAGCGGATATACAGGTGTATTCCAAAATAAGAAAACGGGGAAGTGGGTTGCACAGATTACCTTTAAGGGGAAATGCTATCATCTTGGTGTTTTTGAGAAAATTGAGGACGCTGTAAAAGCCCGTCAGCGTGGCGAAGAAATGTATGATGATTTTCTTGAGTGGTATTATTCAGAACACCCTAAACAGGAAAACAAAAAAGAAACATAATATGAATGGATTCAGGACGGGAGTAGAAATAGATTCGGCCTTGGTTTTGCTGTCATAAACCAAACACGCACGGATACCCACCAAAAACTACCCTTAGATGCACGGAAACTGGTTAAACGTGGAATTGTCCATTTGACTGGAAAAATGCGTCTGATGGTGTTTTTTTAATATATATAAAGAACGTGAGGAATATCTTCCGTGTATTTTTCTTATCCGGAAAGGTTCCTTACATATATAGGATATGGTGCTCGGATAATTAGAATAAAGTATCTGCTCGCTACTGGTATTTTTATGGATTACTATACAAGTCCATTTATTGCCTGTTATGGTTCTGTAAAGCAGTCCAAAATATAAAATGGACAGTATACAAGACCAAAAATCATGCCTTTGGTCTTGTATAGTAGCCCAATCAAAATATTGGTCTGGTAAATAAGACCATACAAAAGAAGCATAATGAAAAGAGACAGCTCAGCATAATTGCCAGGCTGCCTCTTTTTGTGTAGTTTATTTTCTTCTGATGAACAGCTTATATGAAATGAGTGCACCGGGAGCATATGATATAGATATTGAGGCAGACGATATTAATGTTACTGATACGGCAACTGTAATATGGGAAATTGCATAAAGAGGAAGATATAAATAGATTAGACGAAAAGCAAGAGGCACCGTTAAAGTAGGTACCTCCTTCTTTTTAGAGAGTTAGCTCTTTTTCTGATATGGGAATTTGCATCTCCGGAGCATTAAGTAGTGCTGTGAAATTCTGTCTAATGATATTCAGTGTCTTCTGCTTTTTCTGCAATTCTTGTTTTTCCCGGACAGTAGCAGCTTGTTCAGATTCAAGATTTTCTATCCTCTTCTGGATTTTATTAGAGCTTGGGATTTTGGTAACACCGAGATCCTGAAGCTCTTTTTTTAGT
>ENA-ORUM01001806-ORUM01001806.1-human-gut-metagenome-genome-assembly--contig:-NODE-1806-length-15128-cov-6.104425_pt1 | contig 15128 bp, 13 predicted proteins | sample MGYA00242083_ERZ509217 | MGnify/ENA primary metagenome ERZ509217 (study PRJEB26280, sample SAMEA2338831) | human gut metagenome | biome: human gut; feature: human-associated habitat; material: faeces... | reverse complement strand
AGGCGGGGAGCAGCTGGATCATCTGCCACCATGCCCTTTTATCCTTCTTGAGACCTGTTTCTTCTCCAGTCAAATATTCATGTCTCCAGAAGTTCAAAGACTCGATTACTAAGTCCAGAATGTAAGTAGAAGACTGATAGTCATGATCGGGGACACAGTTATCGCCGCTTAAATGCTCCCAAGAAAAATCGTCTCTACTAAACTCCTTCGCCGCGATCTTATGCATCGTCGAGCAAGAGTTCGCAACAGTCCCGACCTTATATGTATCGAATTCTTTCCACCAGTACAGCGGTCCGGTCAGATCCGCATACACCACGATCATCCGCATGAATTTCCGGTGATCAGTGCCGGCATTGCGAAGACGAGTCATAAGGTCGAGGTCATTAGGGCCAATCATAAAACGATGTCCATCCGTTTCCCACCGTTCATTACATTCGTCGAAGTAGACCGAGGTATGATATAAATTACTATCACTCTTCTCCCAAGAGTTCATCGGATTGCGCATCCCGCGGATGGCGTGCTCCCAGCCCAGAACCTCGGTGTTTTCAATTTTAAGCATCAGATTTTTCTCCTTTTAAACAAGCGCATATAATTCCGGCCAAGCTGAAGATGTTTTCAACTCCATGTTGTTCAAGCATGGACAAAAGTTCTGAATATTCTGGAGAATCAAAATTGATTGAAATATCGAGACGAGTTTCTAAATCATGCAAAGCAGAATCGATCTCATACTTATTTATGTATTTCCCTCCAATCGAATGAAGACTCCATATTCATTAAAGTTTGGATCGCCAAGGGTTGCCCCCGCAAACAGGGCCACAACTTCTTCCATAGTCAACTCAATGGTGTGGTTACCATAGCAAGATGTGCAGCGCTCACGGTCTTCCTCAGTTTTAATGATCAGCATTGTCTTCTCCTTCTTCTAACTCTCTATAACGACAGACGCCTTCTTCTTTGATGATTTTGGCATGCGGATAGAAATGGTCTATGGCGTCAAGCTTCATTCGAGCAACCTCGCGGTTACCATGAACGTCTTCCCATTCATACCACTTTCCATCTATCCAAGAGCCGTCATGTTCTAATTTGCAATCGACATACTGGCAGGGGTGCCATGCATTAGACATCGTTTTTCCTTTCAAATATAATGCCTGCACATCTTCATCCGGATATTCTTCTTCACGGGCGGCGTCCAGCAGCCGCTGGTACTCCTCCCGGGTCAGCTCCCGCCGGTCGTCCCGGAACAGCTTCCGCTGGATTTTCAGGGCCTTCACCTTGCACTCCTCCCAGCCCAGGAAGGTGAAAAACTGGTTCACCGCCGCCACCATGGAGTTGACGGTAGCGGGAGCGTAGCCCCCCTCCAGCAGGCTGTCCCGCCAGGCTGCCGCCCGCTCCCGGGTAGCTTCCGCACCCTCCAGCCAGGCGGCAAAGCGCCCCGTGTCCCGGAAATATTTCTCGATGGTCCCGGCACTGCGCTCCACCGTCCGCAGATGCCCGATGAAGGCCGCAAGCTCCGTGCTCGTTATGCTTCGTGTCTCCATAGTATTTCCCTCCAATGCTCGAAGTGGTTCTTATTTTACCCATATGGAAGGAAAATACTGAAAGCAAACGTCCTGATTTGCCATAACACAATATCACAGAATGAAATTCACAGAGTGACAGCCCCAACAGCTGCGGGCGATTCATTTGTGGCGTCGTTTTGTGCGGGGCTATGCGCTGGAATTTGTAAGCTGTGCCGCAGAATTCCGAACAGAAGGCGGTCCGTTAAACCGCGCCCCCCGCAACTCGATTCTGGCAGAAATCCTGACGCTTCAAGCTCTTTCTGTTGCGCTCCAAGTGGAAAAGAACTGGGATGCGGTTCAATATGTGCGCTGCCATCCCGGCGGAGCGCTGGGCAGGCTGCGCAGAGACGAAATGCCGTAAAGCTGAAACGCAGATGGAGTCAAGTGCTGCTGCGCTCACCGGCATTTTCCTTTCTGATGGCCCTATAATGTACGCCCCTGATTCCGGGAAAATGGCCGAAATCAGGGGCGAATCATTGGTGTTCAGAGAAAAATCAGGGATTGAAATAGAGAAACTAAAATTTGTGTGTGCCGCTTCGCTGTTTTTACGCACCCGCAGGGAACAGGGGCGCCGGCTTGATCACGGGGAAAGGCGGCCGCTGTCCCGACAGAAACGAAAGGGCAGTCAGACGCGCGAGGACATCCAATCAGGACTGGGCTAAGAAATAATCTGTCATCAGGTCGATGCCCACGTCCAGCGCTTTCTCGTTGGGCAGGAAGGAGTTGTTATGTAACGGATACTCCGCCTCGCATCCGATATGAAAGTACAGGGAGGGGACCTGCTGGCTGAAATAGTAGAAATCTTCTCCAATCAAGCTGGGGTGGATGTCCGTGTGGACATGCTCCCGCCCCAGCAGCTGAATGGCATGCTCAGAAAAGCGACGGAACAGCTCCGGGGAGTTATTAAGGACGCCGTATCCCATTTGAATGGTCACCTGGGCCTGTCCTCCATAGGACGCGGCAATCTGCTGCGGAATTTCCTGGATGCGCTTGTGAAGGTAACGGCGGGTCTCCTCCCGGATCGTACGCACCGTACCGTCCAGAGCCACATGGTCACAGACCACGTTGTACCGGCCGAAAGACTGAAAGGAACCGACGGCAATGGAGACGGAGTCAAAGGGATTGACCTCCCGGCGGAGTTTCTGCACCAGCGCACAGTCAATTTCTGAGCCGATGAGAATGGCGTCCACCCCTAAATGGGGTTCTGCCACGTGGGCCGCCAGACCGTGGACCTCAATGTGGAATCGGTCAGAGGCGGCCATGATGGCCCCGGGCCGCAGTTCGACATCCCCCACCGGGAGTGAGGGCCACATATGCATGCCGTACATCTCATCAATGTGCTGCTGCTCCAGAAAGCCCGTCTCTGTGACCGGACGGGCTCCCCCCCTGGGATTTGCCTCTTCCGCGGGCTGAAAGAGCACCACAATGTTGCATTTCAGCTGATCCTTGACCCGGTTCAACTCGCAGGCCACTCCGGCTGCAACGGCAGTATGCATATCATGCCCGCAGGCGTGCATAACTCCCTCGTGGACAGAGGCATAGGGGGCGCCCGTCTGCTCCGTCATGGGAAGGGCGTCAATATCCGCCCGCAGGCACAGGGTCCTGGCATGGCCGGAATTGATGCGGACAAACCCTCCGTTTAAATCGGGGAAGCTCTGCAGCTCCAATCCGTCCCGGGCCAGAAAGTCCCGGATGCGCCGGGTAGTCTCTATCTCCTGATTGCTCAGCTCAGGATGTCGATGGAGATCTCTGCGAAATTCCAAGTAGCGGGAAGGATCCACTTTCATACAAAACCTTCTTTCCAAAGAATGTGACAGACGAAATCCGGCCTGTCGGAAACTGGCCGCCCAGAACAGGCGGCCAGTCCCGTCTTGTCAGCTGATGGGTTTCGTCAGTGTGTCACCGTAGAGGGCAGGCTGCCGGTCCCGGAACATATGGATCAGGTCCCGGACCTCCCGGGTCTTGGTATAGTCGATGGAGCCGGTGACGATCTCCTGTCCGTCCCCGCCCTCGGCAATCACGTCGCCCCACGGATCGATGATGATGGAGTGGCCGCAGTAGGTGCCCATGGGACTCTCACCCACCCGGTTGCAGGCCACCACATACATCTGGTTTTCAATGGCCCGGGCCATGAGCAGGGTGCGCCAGTGGTTCACTCTGGGGTTAGGGAAATCGGAGGTAACCACCAGCACATCCGCCTTCTTTAATGCGTAGGTGCGGGCCAGTTCACAGAAACGGATATCATAGCAGATCATCATACCCAGGCGCCCCAGCTCGGTATCATAGACTTCCATCTTGTCTCCATTGGCAAAGGGGACATGTTCGTCCATGTCGCTGTACAGATGCATCTTGCTGTAGTCGCCTACGATCTCCCCTTCCCGGTTGATCAGGAAGGTGGTGTTGCGCATTTTGCCGTCGGCGTGCAGTGTGGCGATGGAGCCGCCCACCACCCACACATGGTATTTCTGGGCCAACTCCTTCAAAACCGTGACCGAGGGGCCGTTTTCCAGCTCTACATAGTCCTCCATGTGGTGGAACATCTCATCGGAGAAGCCCGCCGACCAGTCCTCGGGCAGGACCACCACATCAGGACGGGGATCCTTGGCCATGGCCTGTGCAAACAATTCCCTGACCCGCTGGAAATTGACTTCCGGCTGGCAAAAGGCGATATCGGTCTGAAGCAGAGCAAAGTTTGTCATACGATTCATCTCCTGTTCTGAAACGAAGTCACTGCATGGTGTATAGGATGGCGCGTATCAGCACGTAAATAAATGTGATTATGGTCAGAACCCAGCCGTTGGCCAGCATGGCTTTGATGTTTTTGGAGCGTGCCAGCCCCATCTGCCCCACCATGTCTACGGTGGGAGTGACAAAGAAGGTAACCTGGCAGCCAACCAGCACCACAAGCGCCCAGATGGGCATGGCGATATTCAGGGACTGCACCATGGGCAGGAACAGCTCGTGGATGATCTGTGCCTGAGCCACGCCGGTCCCGGAGATTCCGAATACGCCCACAGCGGCACTGAGCATGAGGAAGACCACTTCTCCTCCCACATCGATGAGAGGCTGCATCAGCTCGCACACTGCGTCGAAGGCGCCGGAGGCGCTGACGTAGTTCAGGAAGGGCTCAAACAGGACAAACATGAAGAACATCCAGAACATCTTGGCGCCACCTTGAATCATGGCGCTGAGGGAGTCCTGGAAGGACAGACCGCCCACCAGGCCCACCACGATAGAGGCCACCATCATAACCAGGATGGCATAGCTGGCTCCGGCCCCAACCACCAGGCCGTAGCCCAGCATGACCACCATCACCAGGATAAAGGCCAGGGTGGCCCGATTGCATCGGGCGTCGGGGGTAAAGGAGACGTCGTTGTTCTCCGACTCGTCATAGGCCTCTTTCCCCTCGGTCTTCCGCTGGGTGCGGCAGGCCATGAAGAACGTGGAGCCCCACACAATGACAGCCAGAGGGATGCCCGCTGTCATTAAATACTCCCCATAGGATAGCCCGGTCAGACCCATGATAGTAACCACCGGAGGCACAAAGGGACCGATGTACAGGCCGGTGGCTCCGGCGCCGTGGAGGATCACACCTAAAGTAGAGGGGGTCAGCCCCACGCTGGCCACAATTGGGATCAGGATGGGGGCGATGATGGCGTTGGAGCCAGCCAGAGTCCCCAGCAGGGATACCAGCAGAGTAGAGGTTACCATGGAAATCAAAATGGCCATCTTTTTGCTCTTCAGCTTAAACCGGTTGATCACCATGTACACCAGATTGTGCGCTACCTTGGTCCGAGACAGCACCTCGGCCAGTCCGGAACCCAGTACAATAATGAAGCCGATCAGGGCACAGAAGGAACCCAGGGATGCATAGAGCGTGTCGGCAAAGCCTGTGATGGTCTCCCCCGTCAGAATGGCGCCTAAAATCACGCACAGGAGGACCGACACGTTCATGTCCTTGCCCATCAGCATCAGCACGATGTAGAGCAGCAAGGGCAGGAAGCCAAACAGGGGATGCAGCCCAAAAATCATAGTTTCCATCTCCTTTTTCGTTTGCAATTTCCAGTTGGACAGGCATTTATTATCTTTGCATCCGCCGACTGCCGGCGTTGTCTGCGGACACAAAAATACTGGAAAAAGGAGCGGAAGCCGCCATCAGAGGTAGACCTGATGTTCCAAGGCGATTTGATCCTGTCGTTCCATCCGCTCCAGAGACTGCTGGGTATTCAACTGACCCAGAGAGGTGATAAAGCAGTTGCACAGGCTGATGGCGCCCACGGGGGAGAAATTCCCGCCGTTGGGCGCGAGGAGCACCTCGGTCGCTTTGCGTGCGATAGGGGATGTAAGCGAGTCCGTGATGGCTACGATTTTACAGCCCACACGGTGAAAGTGAGAGACGAGGTCGTAGGAGCTTCGGGTGTACTTGGCGTAGGAGACCACCACCAGGCAGTCCTCGGCCCGCACGTCGCTGAGTACGGTGGGAAAATCGCAGACTGATGTGGGGAGCAGGCGCACATTGTCCCGCATCTGCTGCAGCATAAAACCCAGATAGTAGGCGGTGGCATAGGAGGAGCGCATCCCGGCAATGTAGATGATCCGGGCTTGCTGCAGGATCTCGGTAGCCCGATAGAAGGCCTCGTGAAGCCGAGAGTTGTACAGCGCTTCCAGCAGATGGATGTTGTTTTGAATGGTCCACTGGAGCAAATCAGGACTGTTCTCCTTCGCCGCTCCCTCCCGGCGGATCAGTGACTTGAGCTGTCCAAAGGGGGCGAGTTCCTTTTGGTACTCATAGACGCTCCGCTGAAAGTCCGGGTATCCCTGAAATCCCAGACGGCGGGTAAAGCGGGTGATGGTGGCCGGACTGATCCCCGCCTTCTGACTGAGTTCATTGATCGAGAAAAAAGCCACCTCGTTTAGATTTTCCAAAATAAAATCGGCCAGCTTTTGATAGCTTTTGGTAAAGGAACCATACTGGGTCCGAATTTGTGTAGCATCCGGTACATCAAGATATCCAATGGTGTACCATCCATCCTTGTTTAACTTCCATTCTTCGGTACTCACACCCGGTTCCGGATTCAGTCTAACATAGAGGTAGACTCGGGTCATACCGCTCGGCACTGTGGTATTCTGCCAGTCGCCGCTGCTCACACTGCCATAGTAAGTTCGGCTCCCGCGCTCCCGCGTCAGCTGTACTGGGGCAGTCACGCCATCGGGCGCCGTCACTGTGGCGGTGATTGTTTGGTCAGTACCCCGCACCGCATTCTCCATCTTAACATAAAGCTGCTTCCAAAACAAAAAGCCCTCTGATCGGACCTCTGGCGTTCTGTCCGTGCCATCCTCGAAAGCCACCGTTACCGATTGGCCTTCCTGGACATGGCTGCCGTCCAGGTCAATCCGAACATCGTAGCTGTTCGATTGGCCTCCATGTCCCGGCGCCGCCAGCGCGCTTACCGGCAGCAGGGAGACGATCATACACAGGGACATGACCGCCGCCAATAATCGTTTTTTCATCTCGCCTTTTCCTCCTTACTGTTTGAAATGGTCGCCTCATAATCGCAGAGGCAGGGGAGAGCACATCACACGTCACTCACCCCCTTACCCACATCCCAGCCGACGGTAAGCTGTTCTGCCTCCATCAGCCGGTCGCAGGCCTGCTCCACCAGCAGGTCGATTTGGGTGCGAATGCCGTCCTGAGTACTCTGCCACAGCCGCTTCAAACAGCGGGGATTGGCTTTTTCCTCCGGTACCCGGGCGTCCCGGCACAGCTGCTTGATGCTGTCCGTGACGGCGGTGCGGCCCAGCGGGTTTCCGCTCTTGGTATGGAAAATGGGGCCGGAAGCCGTCCCCTCCCGCCGGGCGTAGGCCAATAATTCCTTCCGCAAAAAGTCCGGAAGGTGGAGCAGCTGGACAATCCCGCAGCTGCGGACGATGACCCGGCCCTCGGTAAGGGCCTCCACCGTCACCCGCGGCAGCTCCTGCAGGGGCAGGCCGGTACAGCCGAAGAGCTTCACCAGCAAATACAGGCGCTCTTTATCCAGCGCCCGGGCTGTGGTGAGCAGACGGAGATACTCCGTCCGGGTCAGCTCCGGCTGCACGTCGTCTACCTCCAGAGACCCTACGGACTGCAGGTCCCTGCGGCCCAAAAACGCCATCAGGCTGTTGGCCACTGACATGCGGACATTGACGGTCCGGGGGGAGTACCCTCCCTCCAGCAGCGTCCTCTGCCACCGCGCCAGGGTGCCGGGGCGGACCATCTTGTCCTCCGGCAGCCCGTCGTACAGCGCATGGACATTTCGCCGGTAGGTCGCCAAGGTATCGTGTCCCCGTCCCTGCCGGGACAGGCTGTCCAGATATGCCTCCAGGTCCGCCGGGGTCAGCCGCAGACCCGGAGGTCCCGCACGAGGCGGGGATTGCACCCGGCGTTCCACCGCCGGGTCCAGCAGCGCCTCCATCGTCCTCATCTCCTCCCGTTGTAGGCAAAATGAGTGTTTAGGACGCGCCGCGGCGGCTGAGTCCGCTCTGAATCCATTTTATTTTTCGCCAGGACGTCAAAAAACGGAAGGAAATGGAAAAATGGGCGTGAAAACCAAGACCACTTGAGCAAAGTTTTTTCAAGCGGTCTGATTTTCACACCCAAAATTGCAGGAACACCTTGAAATCTTTCAAGGTTCGTGCTACAATTCAGCTAACCATATGTAAGGATTTGGTGTTTTTTCGCTCTCAGACAGCAAAACACTCATTTTGTCCTACTGGATGAGATGCATCCGGCTTAAAATTTTCATGTGCTCCGCGCCGGTGGAGATGAGGTAGATGCGGGTGGTCTCGATGGAGGAATGGCCCAGCACGTCGGCCAGCTTCACCACGTCCCGGCACACCTTATAAAAGGTTCGGGCAAACAGATGCCGCAGGTTGTGTGGAAAGACCTTGCTGGGGGCTACTCCGGCGGCCTTGCACAGCCGCTTCATCTCCGCCCAGATCTGTCTCCGAGATAGGCTTTTGCCGCTTCTGGTGAGAAAAATCTCACCGGAGGCGGTTTTTTGCGCCCTGGCATACTTTTTCAGCTTCCGGCACAGCTTCCCGGGCAGCAGAATGGTGCGCAGCTTCCCTTTCAGGGAGATCTCCGCCCGCCCCGCCTGGGCGGCCTCCACGGTGATATACTTTACCTCGCTCACCCGGATTCCGGTGGCGCAGATGGTCTCCAGCAGCAATGCCAGCCGCTCCCGGCCCAGATCATGGGCGCTATCCAACAGCCGCTGGTACTCCTCCCGAGTGAGCTCCTTCCGGTCGTCCCGGAACAGCTTCCGCTGGATTTTTAGGGCCTTCACCTTGCAGTCCTCCCAGCCCAGGAAGGCAAAAAACTGGTTCACCGCCGCCACCATGGAATTGACCGTCACCGGGGCGTATCCCCGCTCCAGCAGACTGTCCCGCCAGGCAGCTGCCCGCTCCCGGGTCACCTCCGCCCCGCCCAGCCAGGCGGCAAAGGCCCGGATGTCCCGCAGGTACTTCTCGATGGTCCCGGGGCTGCGCTCCCGTTCCCTCAGCATCAGGGTGAACTTTCCAAGTGCCTCCCTGGTTATCATCCGATCTTCCATTTTTGATCCTCCCTTGGGTAAAGTATTCCTTATTTTACCCAATCGTAGAAATTTTACGAAGAACACCTGAACATAAATTCCACTACATCGGACCCTGTTTCTCTGACCCAAATTCTGACCCAGATTGCCGAAAATCCTCGTGGAACGGAGAGCAACAACCTTCGGGTTTTAAGCCGTTTTGGGCTTAAAAATGCCAGGAAAGCCTCGAAGCGCAGCGGACGGGTAAATGGACAGCAGCTCATAACCCGGAGGTCGGAGGTTCAAGTCCTCCTCCCGCAACCAGAAATCCGCTGGAATCGCCTGATTCCAGCGGATTATTTTTGTTTTCCGCAACTTTTTCGCGAGGTTTATTTTGGGTTTCTGAATCTGACCCAGATTCTGACCCATACGGAAATTTTTCCGGACTGGAGAGGGCTATAAACTGCCGGAGAGAACGTGTTCCATGGCCTCCGCCGCCTACCACTGGGCCGAGGTGGTCACATGGGCGTAGGTGTCCAGGGTAAACCCGGCGCTATAATGGCCCAGCATCCCAGAGACGGTCTTTACGTCTACCCCGTTTTGCAGGGCTAGGGTGGCGAAGGTGTGCCCTCACAGTATAATTACGACAAACCAGAAAAGCCCGTAGTATCAAGGGCTTTGAGGTTTTCAGCCTAACTTCTCGTCCTTTTCCAAACCGAAAGATCATGCTGAAAAATGTCGAAAAATTGGAGCGGAATTGGGTAGGAACAAAGCGAGTGCTACAGGACCCGGCCATTTTTGTCATAACAGGAAGTCCCGCCAGCCAGCAAGAACAGCAGAAGGGCTGGAGGGAGATAACATATCTCTATCAAAGCAGCAGTATGCCGCAGAAGCCGGTTTCCCGGCCCTGCGGCATACTCTTAGGGATATGGAAAATAGATTACAAATAGGTTAAGGAATGAACAATCAGCTGTGGGTTTCCTGATTCTCGTGGAACTCCTCCTGAATCTCTTCCAGCCGGGCAGGATCTTCTGTCAGGTCACAGGCGGTCCCACAGAGCACCTTGGCGGCGATGAGCACCGCCTCGTGGGCCTCCTCCCCCTTTCCCGCGTTCAGGAACTCCAGGGAGTGGGAGGACGTCCCCTTGGGGACCATAGCCACCCGGATGCAGCTGCCTGGCAGCTGATACATCACGTTGCTGAAATCACTGGAGCCGGTCTTCTCCCGGGGGGGACTGATGCGGGGGGCATGGACCAGCTCGGCGTTCTCCATAATCAGCCGGTTCAGGCTCAAAACCGGGATCTTGTTGGCCAGCCGGTCCCCCTCCTTCATGTCATAGGTGACCCCGGCGATGAGGGCGGCGCCCTGGATGATCTCTTTGAACCGCTCCACCACGGCATCCAGAGATTTGCGGGAGTAAGACCGGAGCATGAATTTCCCTTCCGCAGTGTCGGGCACCACGTTGGCCGGGCCGGGGGACTGTAGGATGGTGTAGTGCATGCGGGTATCCTCGGGCACATGCTCCCGCAAAAATTCGATTCCGTTGAAGGCCATCAGCAGGCCGTCCAGGGCACTGCGGCCGTCCTCCGGCTTCAGGGCTGCGTGGGCCTTCTTCCCGTGGAAGGTGACCACAAAACTGGACATGGCCATGGACTTCACGTCCACCGTGGTGGTGGGGGAGCCATGCATCATCAGCGCCACGTCGATGTCCCGGAAGCACCCCTGCTCCAGCATGCGCAGCTTCCCGTGGGCGGTCTCCTCCGCGGGGGTGCCGTATACCACCACAGAGAACGGCTTGTCCCCGGCGCACTCCTTCAGGGCCTTGGCCGCCCCCACGATGGCCGGGCCCTGCATGTGGTGGCCGCAGGCGTGGCCCAGGCCCTCCAGGGCGTCGTACTCGCACAGAAGGCCGATACGGGGGCCCCCCTGGCCGTTGGAAAACTCCGCCCGAAAGGCGGTTTCCACCCCGCCGGTTCCCAGCTCCACTTGAAAACCGCAGTCTTTCAGGTAATCGGTCAGCACCTTCTGGGCGTGAAACTCCTGAAAGCCCAGTTCCGGGTGGTCATAAATGTCGTCCGCCATGGAGAGAAGCGCGGCGCGCTGCTCCTCCACGCGGGCAAATAAGGTTTCCTTGGTCACAAGAATCGCTCCTTTCTCAATCTGCGGTTACTGCAGGTGGATGGCCTGGGCGATGGCCACCAGGATGCAGCCCACCACCACCCAGAGCAGGAAGATCTTTCCGATAAAACGCATCCACCGGTCGTAGGGGATGTTGGCCGCGCCGATCAGACCCATGAGGGCGGTGGAGGTGGGGAAGATGTAGTTGCCGAAGCCGTCGCCGAAGTTAAAGGCCAGGATGACCGTCTGCCGGGACATACCCACCAGGTCGGCCACGGGCAGCAGCAGGGGCATCATCACAGCGGCCTGGCCGGAGCCGGAGGCCATGAACACGTTGAACACGGTGCAGATCAGGAACATGGCCGGAGCCTGGAGGATGGTGGGCACCAGATCCAGGCCGCCCGCCAGGAAATGGACGATGGTGTCCATGACGCCGCCGTCGGTGAGGATCAGGGCGATGGACCGGGCGGAACCCACGATCATGCAGGCGCCCAGCATGGTCTTGCTGCCGGCCACGATGCCCTTGGCGATGTCAGACAGGCTCTTGCCCGCCAGCAGGCCCACCACGATGGCCAGCCAGATGAACATGGCCGCAAACTCCGCCATGTCCCAGTCCAGGGTCAGGCCGCCGTATACAATAATGGCCAGTACAATGACCAGCGCCGCCAGGATCGCGACCCGTCTCCAGTTCAGCTCGCCGAAGGAGGACAGGTCTGTGGTGGATGCTTTCATCTCGCTTTGCTGGTCCAGATCATACATGGGGCTGAGCTGCGGGTTTTTCTTGATCCGCATGGCATAGCGGATCAGGAAAATGTTGGTGATCACCCAGAAAACCACCAGACAGATGGCCCGGTACCAGATGCCGGAGAAGGGGACCAGACCGGCGATCTCCTGGGCCAGCAGGGTGGTGCTGGTCTGTAAGGTGCCGGTGGAGAAGCCAACCGCTCCGCCCAGCAGGATGATGGACACGCCGACCAGAGAGTCAAGGCCCAGCGCAAAAGACAGCATCACCGTAATGGGAACGAATGGAATGAACAGGTTTACGCCCTGATTGGTGGCGATCAGGGTGAAGATCAGGGTGAGCATGGGGATAAAGATGTAAAAGCGGTTGGAGAATTTCCGGGCCACCTTGGCGATGGAGGCCTGAAGGGCCCCGCTGTCCGTAATCAGGTGGAAGGCTCCACCGGCGAACAACAGCATAAAGATCAGGTCGGCGGCGTCCAGAAAGCCGTCGATCACATAGTTCATAATACGCAGGGGGTTGACCGGGGTGTTCTCCACATAGTGGAAACTCTCCGGGTCAATGAGTTCCCGGCCTGTGGCGGCGTCCACCGCCCGAGCGTACTCGCCGGACGGCACAATCCAGGTAAACAGGACGGCGGCTAAAATGATGACAAAAATGATCACCAGGGTGTGGGGCATCTTAAATGCCTTCTTCCCGGCGGTCTTTTCTTTTGCAGCTCCCATCTGCATTTTCCTCCTCTTTCTTCCGTTTGATTTGCAGCCCGGTCCTGCCGGCGCTGCAGACATACGTCCCGGAACGGTCTATCTTCCTCTGGCCGCGGTCCAGAGTCGGAAACAAACCCTTGCCGGTTTTCCCGTCCTTTAGTATAATGTTAGGGAAGAAAAATGTAAAATTGCATCTTCTTTGGAGCCATATAAGAAAAACTTATGTTTTTGCAGGGCAGCGCAGGAGGGAATCCATGAATTTAAAAGAGCAGCAATACATCGTCAAAATTGCAAATTGTGGAAGCATCACCCAGGCGGCCAAGCGCCTTGGCGTGACGCAGCCGGCCCTCTCCTCCTATCTGGCCAACGTGGAGAACACCCTGGGAGCCCCTCTGTTCGAGCGCACCGGCCGCCGGCTGGTCCCCACCTATCTGGGGGAGGTCTATCTGGAGAAGGCCCACAAAATTCTGGCCCTGGGGGAGGAGTTCCAGCAGCAGGTGGACCAGGTGGTCAGCGGCTACCAGGGCCGGCTGCGGGTGGGCATCCCCATCCGCCGCTCCCCCCATCTGGTTCCCTCCGCCTTGAAGGTCTTCCGCAGCTATTACCCCAATGTGGAACTGACTTTTCAGGAGGGGAATCAACGGGTGCTGCGCCAGCTTCTGGACCAGGACCAGCTGGATCTTCTGCTCTGCAATCTGGTGGAGCCCCAGGAAAACCTCTCCTATATCCATATCTGCAATGATCCCGTGATCCTTCTGGTCCAGCGGGAACATCCCTGCGCCCGATACGCCCAGTATTACGAGGGGTTCAGCCGCCCCTGGATTGATCTGAAGCAGTTTGATTCCGACGTTTTTATCTTACAGCACGAGGGCCAGAGCCTGCGCCGGTATTCGGACCAGATCTTGTCGGAGATGGACATGCATCCAGCCCGGACATTGCAGATCCGCAACATTGAAACCGCGGCCCAGATGGCTTCCCTGGGGCTGGGGGTGTCGTTCTGCCTGGAGAGCTATTTCCGGCACATGTATTTTGTCAGCCCGCCCCTGGCCTTCTCCGTGGGAAAGGAGCAGGTATCTGCAAAATTTTCCGCCGCCTACTATGCGGGAAAGCGGCTTTCGGATTACGCCATGCACTTTGTCCAGTGCCTGAAGGATCTGATGGACTTTGATGCCGTTCGGTAAAATCCCCAAAAGCTCATGGTAAAGTTTGTCGCTTATTTGCAGAAGGATCGGACCGCTCCTTGGTGCTGCCACGCCACAGCCATCTGCACAAACGCCTCTGCATAGCGTGCAACCGTCTCTCCCTTGCGGGTGCAGGCATAGAAGTGCCGCCGGTTTTCATAGTTTTTCAGGGGGTAGAAGCGGGCGCCGGAGGGCAGATAGCTGTCCGAGCAGAGCAGATAGCACCCGCACCGGAGGGCGACCTCCCGGGCCGCCTCCATACTGTCCGTCTCCAAAAAGATGCGGGGCCGGAGGCCGTGTTCCTGAAAGAGCCTATCCTGGACCACGCGCACGCTGTGCCCCGGCTTTAAGGCGACGAAGGGGCCCTGGCGCACCTCTTCCAACGAGGCAGGCGTTCCCGAGTCCAGCCGCTGGGCCAGCGCACTGTCTGCCCCGGCTAAAATCCCGATCTGTTGGCGTTGGATCAACCGGTAGTCCAGGTGCGGATTCACCGGCTCTGCGGAGGCCAAGGCCAAATCCACTGTACCCGACTGGACCAGCTGCTCCAGCCGGGTACTGCCCGCTTCATGGAGGCTGATCTCCACGTTGGGGTACGCCTGGACAAACTCCGGCAGCACCTGGGGGAGCAGATGCGCCGCCTGCTGCATACTGATCCCCAGCCGCAGCCGTCCCCGCGCCTCGCCTCGGATCTCCCGGAGTTCATTCTCCAAAATTTCATTGGTGTTCAACATGACCTGGGCTGCGTGGAGATAGCGCTCCCCCGCATAGGTGGGCCGGAAGGGCAGCCTGCTCCGGTCAAAGAGGGCTACTCCGGCCTCCTCCTCCATCTGGTGGAGCATCTGGCTGAGGGAGGGTTGGGTGATGTATAGCTTCCGGGCCGCGGCAGTGATCCCTCCCTCTTCCGCTATGGTTTTCACATACAGCGCCTGCCTTAGATTCATGGCTGGACACTCCTTTCTGATGAATACGGCATCTGCGTCCTCTTTTATCTTAAAAACCCCTCTGGGGAAAGTCAAGAACATCATAGTTTTTTCCCTATGATATTGATAGATAAAATTATATTTGACCTATCATCCGCCCCATGGTAGGGTATCCATAAAGAGCCGTATCTTAGTATTATCAATAGGAGGAAGCGGATATGGAAATTCAAAAACCCGCCGTGGCGGGGACGCTGGAGTCCAGCGACGCCCAGGTGACGGTGGAGCCCGGCGAGGGGGGCCTTGAGCTGGACCTGAGCAGCAGCGTGATGAACCAGTACGGCCGTCAGATCAAGG
>ENA-ORUM01001805-ORUM01001805.1-human-gut-metagenome-genome-assembly--contig:-NODE-1805-length-15139-cov-2.275192_pt1 | contig 15139 bp, 12 predicted proteins | sample MGYA00242083_ERZ509217 | MGnify/ENA primary metagenome ERZ509217 (study PRJEB26280, sample SAMEA2338831) | human gut metagenome | biome: human gut; feature: human-associated habitat; material: faeces... | reverse complement strand
GAAGACTGACAGCGATGAAGATGTAGTTACAACATTCATAATTAAAAGCGACTCTGTTCCGGCCCTTTGGGCCGGGGCGGGGCCGCTTTTCAGTTATGAGGGAGGGGCTTTGTGGTTTCAGTTCTGCGTTGGACCAGGGTTTTTCTGGTGGTTGTGTTTGAGTGTTGTAACTAAATCGACTCCGGTTGGGGCCCGCCGCTTGCGGTGGGAGGTGCATATCTGTCTGTCCACAGGACAGACACTGAATAGGTTTTCTTTTTAAATGAATGTAATTAGGTAGTTTAAAGGAGATATAAACTGGTGTTTAAAAGATACATTGCACCCTGTAAGGCTGTCGGCTGGCGCTTTATGACATGAACGGTTGTAACCTTATGGGGAAGTCCCTTGCAGTTAAATGTGGATAAGCAAAATTCCCCGTCGCTGAGGCGCATTTTGTATTAAAAACAGGGGGAACCGGATGCTCCAGAAGGTGGATGGTGAGATTGTTTTTTGTATGTAGTGCTGCTTTTTTGTTCGCTGACAGACTTCAGGCGTGCGAATGCCTCCGGCGCGGGCCGGATTATTCTGAGGAGGTCACTTTCAGGGGGAAGCTGTGGCCAGCCGGCTGTAATTACGGTTACGTGACAGAATCATGCGCTCCTTCACACGACGCTCCACTTCGCGTTTTACTGCCTCACGATTAGCAGTGAAGCGCCCTTCCGCGATTTCGCGCGTCAGCTGCCGTTTCACCAGGGTGACAATATCCTGACGTTCCCTGTCCGCATCACGACGCGCACGGGCACGTTTTATTCCACGGGACTTAAGCTCTGTCTGGTAACTGCGGAAACGCTCACGCACAAAACGCCAGGCTTTCGCTATCAGCTCATCCATACCCAGGGTATCCAGCCCCTGCTTTTTGCGCTGTCTGTTTTCCCATTCAACACGACTGCGGCGCGCAGCTGCCACTGCATCCTCAGACACATCAAGGGCAGCAAACAGAGCCGGTGTGAACGTGATGTCGGTCGGAATGTAGCACCCGATAAGCGGGTCATATTCCGTCTGGTAGGTAATCAGTCCCAGCTCTGACAGGAACGTCAGGGCCCGGGTGGCACGGGTGATGGAGAGTTTTCCGGCAGCAGACTCCGTCGCCAGTCCGCACTCAATGGCCAGTGTGGTGATGGAGCACTGGACGCGGTTGGCCAGCGGGTCATAGTGGAAACACAGCCCCTGCAGCAGCGCATCAATGGCCCGTCGACGCAGTACCGGCGGCATGCGTCGACGCAGACCACGCGAACGGGCATGCGCCACATGAATGGCGAAATCAAAACGGGAGGTGAAGCCCACCGCCTTTTCCATCAGTTTTTCGCAGAACTTCAGCGTTCCGGCACCTTTACGGGGTGTAAACACCGGATTCGGGTTCTTTACCTGGCGGTAATACGTTTGTTGAAGATCAGTCACACCATCCTGCACTTACAATGCGCAGAAGGAGCGAGCACAGAAAGAAGTCTTGAACTTTTCCGGGCATATGACTATACTCCCCGCATAGCTGAATTGTTGGCTATACGGTTTCTTGTTAGCCCCGGTAATCTTCTTCGTCGCCAAACATAGAAAGATTATCGGGGTTTTTGCTTTTCTGGCTCCTGTAAATCCACATCAGAACCAGTTCCCTGCCACCTTACGGCGTGGCCAGCCACAAAATTCCTTAAACGATCAGTAATCTAGCACTAATCTTCTGAACACTCAAGAATGTAAGCCCATCATCACATACATCGTTTTTGCGCTTCACTTTTTATCAGTGCGGTCAGAACTTCAGCCTGAGTCAGGCCATCTTCATGACACATTTGCATGAGCATGGCCTTATACTTTGGTTCAAGAAATACTTTTACTTCCTTGAACGAAGCTCTTTTACGGGCCACTGATAATCTTTGTTTCTCTGCATCAGAAAGCGGATTCCCCTTTCTGTATGCTCGTTTTGCGCCAGATGAGGAAGTCACTGCATTTTCTGTCTGCGACATCTCGCCTCCTCAATACTTAAACAGGGATCGTTTCGCAGAGGATACTACAGTTTTTTGAAATCAGCGACTTGAGAATTGTGACGAAGATCTGTGTTGGCGCACAAATCAACGGGGATTACTGTCGTTTAATGTGATTTAAACTGTGAAATAGTATGGTTTTCAGTTATGGAAACGCCGGGAGCGGGGAAAACTTGCTTTTTCCCGTTTCCGGGGTTGGACAACTGAGCAACGCGAAGGAGTCAGCTACGATGTTCCGGGGACTGCTGATCAGCCCCTGTTGTATTCAGCCATTCTCCGGTCATCTGCAGCAGTTTTCTGGCATCGTGGCTTCTGAGCAACGGAATACCAGCCTGCCTCAGAACCTCTTCCAGAAGAATATCCCGGCGTCTGCGTTCCGGTCGTAAATGGCTGGCATCATCCAGCTCTACTGCTGCAACAATACTGAACGAACGCCGCTCAACGATAACCACATCAACATGCCACTGAGACACCATTCTGAATAACTGCCACCACTGGCGTGATCGTGGCCGGATATTCCCGTTCAGCTGGACGATATCCGCGACCCGTACCTGCGGACACAGATACCACCGCTTCATATCCACAATTCTGAACAGTCCTTTCATAAAACTGACTTCCCTTTCTGTCAGCAGCGTCTTCTGACGTTGCCAGTATTCACCGCTGGACAGTATTCGCTCTGCATCACCGGTCCGTATACCTGCCGCATGCAATTGCATCAGCAAAGGAGAATGCTGATTTACACTTCTGAGGATAATCCGGATAAGTAACGCTGCAATAATCAGAACAATGAGAATAAAAATAATCAGTTTCACCATACTCTTTCCCTTTTTTATCTGATAAACGGATACTGAATTAATAAATTCATTTTCCTTACCACCGACTTATTCTGTTTCTTATCAATGCATTTCCTCACAGAAGAATTAATCCTGCCGGGATATTCATACACACCACATATACCGCTGATGTTTCAGTGATGTTACAGGTATTATGTCGTTTAGTCCGATTCAGCTTACAGACAGGGATAACCTTCTGGTTCACCATAATAACAATCATCCTTAATTCCCCTTTTCAGCCCCCTTCGCTCCGCAACCGCAACGGGGGCTGTTTTTATCTGAGCACAGCTGCGATACCTCATGCTTTATTCTCCTTTTTCGCCTTTTTCCAGATTATCTTTTTCTCCCTGACTTCTGTGACTCCCCGACGAACCAGTTCATTCCTTATCGCCACTGCCCGGGTTTTGTTCCATTCGTCACGCATGTGTGACTTTAAATAATTATTAAATGTTTCGACGGACACAGGCATATTACCGGCTCCGCTGCCGGCTATCTGCTGCAGCTTTCCTGCCCAACGGCTGACGATATCACTTTCAGGAACAGAAGGTTGTTTCAGGCAGTTACTTTTGTCTGCACCAGACTCACCGGCAGCAGCAATACTTTCCGGTACATCACGACGAATGCAGGTAATACCGGCTTCTTTCAGCGTCCTGATAACACCGTCATATCCCTTATCCGATGAAATGATGTGGTATGTTTTATCTTTCCCTGCTGCACAACAGCTTATCCGCCCCAGCTCCAGAACAAGATGAAAATCGACATTATTCCTGGACACACCACTCACCTGCCTGATAGTGATTCTCGCACCTTCAGGAAAAGAGTCTGCAGGAAGAACAACGACGTTCTGCTGTGGCCCGACAAAAATAATCAGTTCCCCATACTGCTCAAGGGAAATATTTTTCAGGCTGCCACAGTTTTCATAATCAATAAGGGCTGTCAGGGTGTTTTTATCTGTACTCGTATTATTTTCTTCCATGTTTTTACCTTTTATTCATAACAGGGTGAGCAATAACAAAAAATATTTTATTTCCGGGAACACCATATAAAAAGAAAGACTTCCCTCGTGAATATTCAGGCGCATATTAAACGACGTCTTGTTTTATGAAATCAATCACAAAACAGCACGCTATTACTTAATACAGCAATAATCCTGTGATAATGAATGCTGACTGGTCATACTGCCAGGCCAGATATAAAAAAGAAAAATCTCATGCATTATTCAGCCTTCTGAATACCTGGAGTAATGAAGGCTGCTTTTTTCGTTACACCCTTCCCCGGCAGCGCCGGTGGCAGTGTTCAGCCCTTTTTCGGGCAAACTGCTGCCAGTCTGTCCGGGGTGCAACACTGGCAGCCCGTCGCCATGCTTCTGCCGCTTCCATCCAGCGTCCACTGACTTCCAGAATAACGGCCCGGCTTCCGGCACGCTGCCAGCGCCAGACCTGACCGTTCCGTGAACTGTTTCTGAATCCATTCATCTTTATCACTCCTCTTTAACCCGTCAGTATTATGGTGTTAAATAATCTACTGAATTGGCTTCCTTTCGGGTACGGAAGTTATTTCCTTTTAAGCCTTATTTCCCTGCCTCCTCTCTGATGGAGGCTTTTTTTTATTTCTCATCAAGCACGGCCTGAAGTTCTGCCTTTATCCGGTTCTGGCGGCGGATTTTATCCAGACGCGCTGCCGCATACGCTTCCTCCTCCTGAGAAATATGCTCCGTCACATACCCTTCCGTGTCATACCGGCAGGCACCGGCTTTCATGGCACACAGATAGCTTTCTGAACGGGTGATGGCCTTCAGCGCCCTGCGCAGTTTTTTATGCGAGAGCGGGATATTCCGCTGCGCCACGTCTTCCAGTAACACGTCCCGGATACCGCAGGCCAGAAGCCGGGGCGTGTCACCGTCAAACAATCCCGGCCACCAGGGTTTCAGGGTATTCACGGCCTCATCCAGCGTGGGCAGATTCAGATAAATGGACAGTGCCTGTCTGGCCTGCGCTTTTTTTGCCGCCAGCTCTGCTTCCCGGGCTGCTTTCTCGGCCAGCTTCTGCTTTTTCACCTTCCACTTTGGTGGCGTGGTGACATTGATGATGGTTTTCCGCCTGCGGACAGGCGTCTCCCCTTCCGTTTTCCGCTTCAGTGTCAGTACCGGTCGCTTCTGCTCTGTCATGCTGTGTTCTGCCTCTGACGAATCATCCTGTTACAGTAAAAGATACCACACCCGTCACAGCGCCAGAATGCCCAGCACAGCCAGATGACAGGCATAGAACGTCGGGAAAAAATCTCCGGGCCAGAAACGGGGTAATGATTTCCCTGCACATGACACCAGACCAATGGTCAGCACCGTCATCACAAGACCAGCTACAGCCGCCACATCACTGGTGGCAAGGTTAAGCGCCGGAATAACAGCCAGCAGGCAGGCGACCAGCGCCAGACGTTCCATTCTGTCTTCCGCCCGGTACAGCCTGTGGCTGACTGCCAGCATCAGCAGCCCGGCAATGCCGTAACTGGTGCCGGAGAAAGGCAACCACATTGCCAGAAGCAACATGGTCTCTGCGGAACGCCACCAGGTGCGCGTTTCACACCATGTCAGCACCTGTGCCGCCACTGCAAAGGCAAACAGGATATTCCCCTCATACCAGGGAAAGCCGGCCAGATAATATGCGAACTGGGCAATCACCGCCCATCCCCACAGCCGGTTAATGGCCTCCTGCCGGATATGCGCATGACGGGACAGATTCAGCCCCCACACCAGAGCAAACAACGGAAAGGCTCCACGCCCGGCCAGAAACATCCACGTCTGGTCCAGATGCAGAATGCGGTTTGCGTGGTCCAGTACCATCAGCACCAGTGCCACCGTTTTGATGATATCCCGCTGTCCGGGTGACCAGACCAGCAACGACTGCAACCAGGTATCGGTCCGGGCAGCCAGTGAATCGTTACGTGTCGTGTTCGTGTTATCCGTTGTCATCAGTGTTTGTCTTCCTGTATCAGTCTCCGCCCAGGGTTTTCTCTTTCTGCAGGTCACGAACCATATCCCGCTCCATCTGCTGAAGTCGTTCCTGCAGCAGATTTTCCCGGGCAACCTCCCGGACCGCTTCCCGCTCCCGTTGTGATTCACGCAGCACACTCTCCGGCAGCGCGGCTTCCCGTTCAGATATGGCAGACCGGTCACGCTCCTGCCCGGCAATCTCCCTGACAGCCTGCTCTGTTTTGCTGTCCGGCAGGTCAGGTTTGTTCTCTGCCATTTTACGGACAATTTCATCTGCGCGGCGTTCCGTTTCACGGCGGATGGCCTCTTCAGCCTGCCGCTGTGCCAGTACCTCTGCCGTGACCGGCTCGCCATTTCCGGCTCCCGGCTGGACGCTGTTGTCCGGGATATCCCCCCACACGCGGCCACCGGTGATGGCACCGGGATTCCACGGACGACCTTCACCGGCGATTCTCACCACCACACCGCTGTCGGGGTTATCACGGGCAATCCGGACACCATCCTGCATATTATCAGCCAGCAGGCTCTCGCCGTTACGGCTGCCCTGCAGGGCCACGAACTGCGCATCCCCGCTGCCTTTCACACGGCCTTCACCACTGAATCCCCGCAGCCCGTTTCCGTCATCCGTGGTCAGCGGGTTCAGCCAGATACCGGCAGACTTGCCGTTACGGTCAAACGCCGGCAGTGCCACATACGGCTGTGGATATTTACGTCCCGGAGCAATAAACCGTGCAGGACTGTCTCCCCCGGCAAGTCCCGCCTGACGAAGAACGGCACGCCCTGCCGCCACGTCCCGCAGCTCCCGCGCCGTACTGAACAGCCGCTCTGCATTCATGACCTCCCGGTCCGGTTTCGGCTCCAGCACATCGTGGGCAGTTCCTTTCTGTACGGCATTGTTAATGGCATCCGTCCAGCCCTGACGGTTATCGGTGTACACCTGCACATGCTGCTTCATACGCGACAGGGCCACGTAGGCTGACTCAAAGCCGGCCATCAGTTTCCGGTTACCTTCCGTGCCTTCAAGCGCAATGGCAAAGGTTTCACTCGCACCCTGCGCACCGTGGGCGGTGATGGCATAGGCCAGGTCAATATGTTGCTCTGCCTGCTCCTGGGCGGGGCGAATCACCCGGGTCTGCTGTCCGTCCGACAGCGTGACACTGTCACCGGATACCGCTGTCACCGTCCAGACGCTGTTGGCCACATAACCACGCTCCCGGTCACTCTTCGTGAAGCGCATCCGGTCACCGGTCCCCACCCGGATTTTGTCCGGGGTGTACAGTGTGACACCTTCAGCCACCGCCTCCCGGGGCGAAATCAGCCGCGTGTTACCTTCCGCATCCTGCAGGGTTATCAGCCCGTCATCCTTGCTGATACCGGCAATCCGGTGATACACATTATCCACCAGGGCAAGTGCGTCCCGATGTGTCTCCCAGGTGGAAAGACGACGCAGTTCTCCGTCACGTATATTCGCTGTGTTCAGGACAGGCACCATGACCTGCTCTTTTCCCAGCTCACCGGCCTTTTCCCGTGCATCATGAATCATGCTGTTCAGCACGCGTCGGTCCTCATTCAGGTGCGTGACAATCAGCGTCTGCTCCCGTGCTTCCGGTGTCCTGCCGGTATAGTCGCGGACAATGGCTTCATACAGTGTCATGGGGACATCCGGAAAAGCCTCGCCTTTCTGCATCGCCTCCTGCTGCGCTTCTGCCAGTTTCGCTTCCTGGCTGTGACTGAACTCCGTCACGGAGTGCTCCGGTGCCCATGCGCCCTCCTGACGTGGCACCTGAGACGGTTTCACACTCTCAAGCCCGGACAGTGCCCTTTCCACATCCCGGTTAATCAGGCTGTATACCGCCTCCCGCAGTTCCGGCGTCTGACGCACAATCTCCTTCATGATGGCCACATCGGCAGCACTGCGCGTCTGCTGGAGACGGAAAGGCTGACCGGGCGCGATGGCCTGCAGCTGGTCCGTGTCACCGCTGGCCACGGCACGACCACCACCGGCCGCAATCAGGGTGTATGCCCGTGCCATGTCGGTATTGCCCACCATTGAGCTCTCATCGAGCAGGAACAGCGTGTTGCTGAAATCCGGCGTTTCTCCGCTGCGCTGCTGCAGCTGCGTGTCATGCAGAAAGGACGCCAGTGTCTGTGCATCCACGCCGGCGCTGCGCATCTCCCCGACCGCACGGTGCGTGGGGCCCAGCCCAACGACACGGGGACGCTCACTCTCCGGCAGCATGTTCACGGCTGACATCACCGCCCGGAACTGTGTGGTCTTACCCACACCGGCATAGCCCTGCACCACCGTGAAACGGTCGGGCGTTTCCAGTATCATGCGGGTGGCGGCGCGCTGTCCTGATGTCAGTTTCTCCATGAGTTCGCCAGGTACTCTCTCCATCAGCGGCGTGACCGCCTCCTTACCTTCGAGAATATGGCGAAGAATGCTTTTTTCAGCCTCATACGACGCACGGGAAACCAGCAGGTCTGTGCCATAACCTTTTGCCACATCCACATGCAGTAAATCGCCCCGTTTTATCTGCGCATTGATTTCCCGCCCCAGGTCAGCAAAACTGGTTCCTTCTGCAGCAAACGACTTTGCCTCTGTCAGCAGGTCCACATGGCTGAAGGCCAGGTTTTTACTTTCCACCACCGGAAGGGCAAGATGAATGGCCTGCTGTGCCGGCGTGTTAAGTGCGGACTTCTGATGACTGATAGCCGTTTCCAGCGATGTCTCACCGGCCCGCGCCTTTATCTGCTCAGAAACCACCGTAAAGGACGGATGGCGGGCAAGTTTTTCCGCAGTACGGGTTTCATCCAGTGAGGAATACAGCCGGACATCACGACCGCTGCGGGCCAGACCGTTCAGGGTGGCGTTGTCCATTGCCATCTGTGTGACGGAGGCAAAAACCTTCGCACTGTCGCTGACGGAATGCCCGGGCGTTTCCACCCAGCCGTTCTCCAGCTTCAGTGCCGTGAACGGTGAATCAGCCACAGGCAGGGTGGCCGGTTCAGCCCGCCCCGGCACAACAACCGTCATCGCATCTTCACTGACGGATGCCACCTGCAGGCGGTCACCGCCGGAGACGCGGAGTCCGGGAATTTTCCCTGTCACCCTCAGACGCTCGCCGTCTGCCACCGGCATTTTTTCCGGCCGGAACAGCGACCAGCTGCTGTCCAGAGAAGAAATACGCACCACCTGCGTTTCACCCTGCGCATCCCGCAGGGTCAGGCTGTGACTCTGCGCCGTCACCCGGTCTATCACATAGCGGTCATGACTGCGTGTCTCCGGGTTCCACTGCTCCATCACCATTCCCGGGCGGTACATATCCCGCAGATAACGGCTCCGGCTGTCCAGCCAGACCGGTGACAGTGCCGTCATGGTCACCTCCTGATGTCCGAGCACGCCCTGTGTTTTCAGCTCACTGCGAATGGCCTGTGTCAGTATGGCCTGTTCCCGTACCCCGCTGACCTGTGCCACGCTCTCTTCTCCGGCTTTCACGCTGGCCGCAAAATCTCCTGCCAGCCGGGCATAGCGGACATTACGGTCCGGTTCACTGATGATGGTGGCCGGTCGCTGTTCTCCCCCCTGCCAGCGATATGTGTTCACCCCGGCATCCTTCATGGCCATCAGCGCACTGCCTGTACCGGTTCGCTGCCCGCTGTCGGTTATCAGGACCTGTACGTTATGACGTGCGGCACCGTCCAGCAGGGTTAACGTCTCTTTCAGGGAGAGTTTTTCGCCCTGGTCAACGATAACAGTACTGCCCGGCGTGAAGGCCATGCCTTCCAGCAACTGACGACGTCCGGTTATCAGCTCACCGGACAGCCGTTCATCCTGCTTCAGGTTCATCTGCGAGCGACGGTCAGCAGCGATAATCTGCACCTCCCGCCCCTGCTCCCGGACCATCATGACCAGTTCAGCCACCCGCTCACGCTGCCCGGCTGCACCGCCCTGCCCGGACACAATGGCCAGCGACGGACGGTCCTGTGCCAGAACACTGACCGCATCGCTGTAACCAGCCGTCCGGGGGACACTTTTCTCCGGATGTACGGTCACCCGGTTCTGTTTCATGATGTCACGACTGAGTGCCCGGACTGACAGCTCATCGAGCACATGAATCCCGGACGTGAACAGCCCCTTCTCACGGTCAAGGGGGATAAGCTGCTCACGGCTGATGGCCTCGTCGATACCGGCGCGTGCCCGTTCAATCACACCATTTTCCGGCGGCAGTATACCGACCGTTCTGGCCAGCACGTCCGTGTACGTAAACTGCACTTTTCGTTCACTTAATCCGGCAATCGCCTGTGTCACCGCCTGCTGCACATCCGGCCCCTCCTGTGAAACAGCCCCGGGCGCCTGCGTGCGGGTCTCCGCACGCTGATCCGCCGCGTCACGATATGCCCGGATGTCAAACCCGGTTTCCTTCAGCGTCTGCATCCATTCAGCCATTCTGACTTCAGGATCGACGTGCTGTTTGGATTTTCGCGTATCCAGTGCCGCCACATCCCGGGATTTCAGCGAGGCATCTTCCCCGACGGCCTCCCGGATAGCCTGTGAGCGTCCGGAAAAGGCCTCCACCGGTACGCCCGGCATCTCCCACATACCGTGCTTACCCACCACTTCGGTTTCATAGCCCAGCGCCTCAACCTGCTCTTTCAGTTTTTCCCGGTAGAGCCTGCCAAAGGCAATCTGATTAGCGTACACATTCTCAATGAACCCCGTTTTCCCCACTTTGTCACTGCTCAGTGTCTTCCACTCACCGTTATGCTGCGTGACATTAGCCACCACCGCATGCGTGTGTAACTGTGGTTCCTGATCGCGACTGGTGTCGTGGTTAAACAGTGCCATCACCAGATTACCGGTCAGTACCGTTTCTGACTGTCCGTCCGTCATCACCCGTGTGGAGGCCAGCGCCTCCACCTGACGAACAGCAAAGTCCACGGCCTGGTTATGTGCATCAATCAGGCGCTTATCGCCACCTAACATGGCCATCATGGAGACACTTTTGGGGGCGGAGAAGGTCAGGTCGTAGCCGGGACGATGCTTATTACTGCCATCCTGCATGCGGCTTAGATCCGCTCCGTCCGGCAGCCTTCCCTCCAGAAGACGGGTAAAAACATCCTTATCGACACTGCCCTGCAGTCCCAGCTGTTCAGCCCCCCTGCCGGCCCAGCGTTCTCCCATGCTGCCCAGTACATAGTAATTATCCTTGTCGGTATAATAGTTACCGGCACTTCCGGCCGATCTGACCTGCGCGATACTCATCATCAGAAATCATCTCCCGGCTCAACATCCTCCCCGCGCTCCCGGTGCACATTAATGTTCACCTCTTCACGACGCTGCATCTGCTGCTGGATGTCCGGATGATTTTCCTGTTGCCATGCCTCATAAGCGGCCATATCCACCACTTCACCGGATTCACTGATCCCGGGTGGCAGTTGCTGTTCCATCTCTTCTTCCGGTTTCATTTTCAGCTCCTGCTCGATCCCCCCTGCCGGAACATTCACACCTGAATCTGACTTCTTATCGTTGATGGCAGGAGACACCGGCTGTTGCGGCTGTTGCGGCTGTTCAGCCTGAGTCACGTCTTCACCGGAAACAACCTCCGGGACATCCGGTTCGAAGAGGCTGGCCATCTGACGACCTTCTGCTTCCCTTGCAGCAAGTACGGCACTCAGACGGTTCTCCATTTCCGGATTGATGTCACGCGGAATAAACTCAGGGGCAACCTTCGGACGTGCCTGATATTTCAGAGAGAGTTTTACTGCCGGATACGGTCCGGGCAGGGTGACATAACAGGTCAGATCCGGCAGAGACTGAATGTCGGAATAACTGACCAGCGTCTGACGCTCCATATCCTTACCGGTCGATACCCCGTCACGTACCGGGTCAGCACCGTAGGAATACTGCTCGCTGGCTTTCAGGTGCTCTTTCTCACCAATTTCACCGGCAGCGAACTCTGCAATCTTATGGCTGGGGGAACGGAAAAAGGCACGGGTGTTCATGACATCAAACAGCGTGGCAGCCGCTTTCTCACCGTAGATATCTTCCAGCTGGGCATAGGACTGGATACCAAACACATAACAGCCACCGAACTTACGGGCTTCCGGCAGGATCTCCACCAGGTCCGGCAGTTTGTGTAACGTGGGTAGCTCATCACAGAAAAACCACACACGACGGTTACGGTTTTCTCCCATTGCCAGCAGACCACGAATGGCAATGGACAGCCACATGGAGATCACCGGCTTCAGGGAGGCATGGGTGTCGGCATTCGACGAGATAAACAGCCAGCCGTTTTTCTGATCTTCCCGGACACCACGCATCCAGTCACGGATGGTAAAAGACTCACCGTTATGCTCAATCCCCTGCAGGTAACGGATGGCTTTCACGTAGTTGGTCAGCACAGCACGGATGGAAATCGCCGTTTTCTCAATTTTCTCTTCCACCAGGTTGGCCGCCGGTGAATTACGCAGGAAGGTACGCAGTTTTTCGATTTTGATGGAAAGCAGTGTGTCCACCAGTTTGCTGTAGCTGCGGTTGGGGTCATTACGCATCAGGTACGCCGCTTCCGCAAAAATGGTACGTCCTGAACCCTGCCAGAACGGGTCCTCTTTTGTGCCCATCGGGATCAGCGTGTTCGCGGTATTATCAAAATCCGGCTGTGTCAGGCACTCCTTCCACAAATCCCAGGCGGCACAGCGGGCATCCAGCGGATTCAGGATTTTATCGATGGAGGGATCATAGTAACTTTTAACAAATTCCCCTGAACGGTCATAAATCACCACCATATCTCCACGCTGACGGGCGTAGTTGGCCAGACGACGGATAACTTCCGACTTACCGGCCCCGACCGTGCCGTGCAGACAGAAGTTCTGGATTTCGGAATCCCGGATAATCGGCAGGTCGCCAATCCGTATATCGGAGTCCTTGCCGTCTTTTTTCAGCATCCGGGCAACGTCTTTCGGGTTCTCCGTCAGCTGGCGACCACCTGTGACTTCATTTTCGCTCTGTTGTTTACCCTGACGCCCCAGAATCCAGGAGACAACAAAGAAGGTAATCAGGCAAATAACCAGTGCCACAACTGTGGCCAGAACGAATGCGGACCATAGCTGCTCTCCGCACCAGATCATATATTTATCATGCAGTACCTGAGCAGCGTTCATCCGGAAGGTTTTGCCGTAATACTGGATCTCATAGACCGGCTGGGACTTGATTAAATCCCGCATGCCTTCCAGCGTGGTACACCACCAGTAAATACAGCCGTTCACAAACGTCTGCCAGCTTATTTTTACCCATAAAACCAGACCAACGAGTATCCAGAAAAAAATAAACAGGCAGTAAAGCATGATATTGGCGATCTGGCTGAACATGCGGATACGCATGGACGCAATCTGACCGCCCTGGGTCATATCCTTTGCGTTAAAACTCATGATGATATTCCGAAGAAAAAAAGTCAGTCGGACTGATTATTAATGATGAAAAGATTAATAACCGTTAAATTCCGGCTTCGCCGGCAACACTTCACGGTCGCACAAAGAATTTGCACAACCGCTCAGTGTTTTCATATTTATTTCGGAAACGCCGGGGAGAAATAAAATTTATTTTATTTCTTTCCGGGGTTGGACAACGAGCAAAGCGAGGCGTCAGTCAGGAGGCCGGTCAGACCAGCCTCCGGAAGATAATCAGAGAATATTTGCGATTGATTTGGCCAGCTGGTCTTCGAGAACAGGCTTCGCCTCTTCAAATTTCAGGTTAACCTTGTTCGCATTTGAGACCACACGGGTCTGGTATTTATGCTGGTTACCTGTTTCACTACTGGTCTGAATTTTCGCACCTGATGTGCCCTGACGCAGGGCGGCAACATTATCCGTTGTCACCGTTGCCTTAGTACGCTCTGCAATCTGCACATCCGTGATCATGGTATAGTTCACATCTTCCACCATCGCATCTGCAGCCATACCCACCAGACCGGCAGCAAGGCCCACACCGAGTGTGGCACCGGCAGAACTGGAATTATATCCGGTGATACCGGCACCTAACGCTGCACCAACTGCTGCGCCTTCATAACCACGGTTCAGCCATCCCTGAGACTCCCGCAGATCCATCTTATCGGCCTTCAGCACATTCGCCTGAATCCAGTAGTAGGCTTTATCCGGAGAAGTCACCACCTGATATCCTTTTGCTTTCACAGCATCAGCAATTTTGCCCTGCAGCCCACTCATGTCTTTATCAGACGTGTTTTTGATCTGCAGAAATACCGTGCGTTCGCTGGCGGGTTCAAGCCAGATGGTCTCACTCATCTGAGTCTTCACCTCAAGGTTACGCTTCTTGATTGCTGTGCTCATCGCACCACACCCTGAAAGGGCCAGAGTGGAACTGACCAGTGCAACCATCATCAATTTTTTCATTTTCATCAATGTTCCTTCATATTGAATAAAACGTCATAATATACAAATTAAGATTCACTCATCATATCGTTTTGAACTATAACCATATGAATTACCACCGATATCCACACCAATACCTGACATAGGTAACCCTGTTGCAGGATTAGTACGATGAAAATCCATATTATCAAAATCCAGATGCAAATCTTCATTAGTTTGTTCATTTACCTGAGATTGCATCCATTCTCTTACACTTACACAACCACTAACTCGCCTTAATTCGTATAGTGTACCAATGATAAAAACCATCAGGCTTAATAATGGAGAGAGTAAGGAAGATACTGGCATCGTTATATACCAAACGCCTTTACTAAACTTAAACTCATCCGACACATTCCGTTTTTTTCGTATTTGAGAGAACAACCATATAAACAGTCCCTGCCATAGTACTATGAAGAACAGCATAAAAATTGTTTCGGCATTCCCCCAACCAGCATATACTGTTTAAACAAAAGCATTGCTTTATTATGCAATCCTCTATCCATAGGTACTTTCTTATCAAAACAATTTTTAATGCATTCTAAAAGTATTTCTTCCCCTAACGCCCACGCAAATTCTTCAAAATCCAACGGATACATATTCAAATGACGTTCTTCAGAAGGTATTACAATATTTTTGACATTCTCTTTAATTGATATCAATGATCCAGTTTCAATATAATCATATCTTCCATCCTTTACTAATGTCTTGATTGCTTGTCTTGCATAAGGGCAAAGCTGTACTTCATCAAAAATAATAACAGACTTTCTTTCGGTTAGGTCTACTTTATATTGCAATTGAAGTTGAAGAAAAAAATAATTCAAATCAGACATATCATCGAATAACTCTCTAATTTGTGCAGAAGCAACAGAAAAATC
>ENA-ORUM01001803-ORUM01001803.1-human-gut-metagenome-genome-assembly--contig:-NODE-1803-length-15150-cov-4.572507_pt1 | contig 15150 bp, 10 predicted proteins | sample MGYA00242083_ERZ509217 | MGnify/ENA primary metagenome ERZ509217 (study PRJEB26280, sample SAMEA2338831) | human gut metagenome | biome: human gut; feature: human-associated habitat; material: faeces... | reverse complement strand
GGCTGTTTCGCCGTCAGATCTTTCACATATGGCTCAAGAGCTGTGCGGGTCATAGGACCATTTTTCTTCAATGTCTTTTTGACTTTGGAGATTCCTTTGGAACTGAGCATATTAGCAAGATCGCTTCCCTGTCTCATCGTACGCCACAATCCCCATCCGTAGACAATCATTGTAGCAACTGCAAAGAGCAGTACATAAGGAAGATATTTCAGAATCGTATGCATCATTTCCGTTTCTCTCCTTTCCAGTAGATCAGGTGATTATCATGAAGGATCTCAAGGTATTTGATCAGTCTTGTCAGCGGCTGTTCCATAGAAGGAAACTCTGCTTCAAGCTCTTTGGAGATTGCATGTACATCCTTTTTATCATCGATGGAGTTCCACACAAAAGTTCCAAGTTTGTCTAACTTGATTTCACTTACACGGGGACGATGGAAGAAGCGCTGAGCCAACTTGTGATAAAATCCCTTCCATTCGATAAGGACGGTAATAATACCGTCCTCACCTGTTTCATATTCAATTTCCGGATTCTTCTCCGGGATAAAGTCAAGATAGTTTTTACTGTCTTTCTTTTTCATTGAATTATTTTTCCTTATCAGCTTTCATACATACAACGTACAGAAGTACGAGTAATGCAATGTAAAGCACCAGACTGCCAACCTGTGGTAAGTGGAATGGCAGAATGATCTTAGAATCAATCTTAACTACTGCAAATACAGCAAGAAGGATACCGATGATACCTTCTCCGGCGATCATACCGGATGTAAAGAGAAGACCTCTGTCTGTACGTGCTTTTTTCTCTGCCTCTGTACCTTTTTTCTTCTCAACGAAGATACGTACAACACCACCAGCCATGATACCAGCACTCAGAGAGAATGGAAGGTACATACCAACTGCGAATGGCATAACCGGCATCTTGAGGATCTCAACAACGATTGCAATAAATACACCGATGAATACCAGCGCCCAAGGAAGATTTCCTTCCATAACACCTTCGATAATCATCTTCATTAAAGTTGCCTGTGGTGCTGCAAGCTCTGTTGTACCAAATCCCCATGCAGAATCCAGTAATACAAGAACGCCTCCGATAGTAACTGCTGAAACAACTGCACCGATTAATTCACCGATCTGCTGTTTCTTCGGGGTTGCACCAAGGATATAACCTGTCTTTAAATCCTGTGAAGTATCACCGGCCATTGCTGCGATGATACAGATAACAGAACCGATTGCAATAGCACCCTTCATGCCGTGTACACCTGTATCTCCTGTCACCTTTAAGCAGAGTGTAGAAAATAACAGAGTTGCAATTGCCATACCGGATACCGGATTGTTACTGCTTCCGACGATACCAACCATTCTGGATGAAACCGTTGCAAAGAAGAAACCGAATAATGCAATAATAACTGCTCCGAGCGGAGATACCGGAATTTCCGGTAACAGCCAGATTGCAATAATCATGATTAATACACCGATACCGATTACACGCATATCAAGGTCTACTTCTGTACGAACAGCGCTGTTGCTGTTTCCTGCACCCTTCATGCCCTTAATTGCATCTGCAAATGTTCTTACAATTAACGGAAGGGATTTAATTAAACTGATGATACCACCCGCAGCAACGGCACCTGCACCGATGTATCGGATGTAGCTGCTCCAGATTGCAGAAGCACCGCCTGCAGCATACATATCAGCAATCGTCTTTGTTCCCGGATAAAGGATTGTGGAACCGCCAAATGTAATGATTGCCGGAATGAGTACAAACCATCCGATTAAACCGCCGGCAAACATATAAGATGCGATCTTTGGTCCACAGATATAACCTACACCAAGCAGTGCCGGATATACTTCTGCTGAAAGCTCTGTCTTGAATGCCTTGAGTGGTACTGTAATAACGCTTGGAATCACTTTGAGTCCATCGACTACAAACTTAAATAAAGCAGCAAGTCCCATACCTGCAAATACAGACTTCGCACTTGCACCGCCTTCTTCACCGGCTAAAAGAACTTCTGCACAGGCTGTACCTTCCGGATACGGAAGCACACCATGTTCTTTTACAATCAGTGCATTTCTTAACGGCACCATGAATAACACACCTAAGATACCGCCGAATAATGCGATTAATGAAATGGTAATCAGGCTTGGAGCCTCTGTAATACCTTCCTTTGACCATAAAAACAATACAGGAAGTGTAAAGATTGCTCCCGCTGCCAGGGATTCACCGGCAGAACCGATTGTCTGTACCATGTTACTTTCAAGGATTGAATCCTTTTTCATAATGACGCGGATAACACCCATGGAAATAACTGCTGCCGGAATAGAAGCAGATACAGTCATTCCGACACGCAGACCAAGATACGCATTGGCTGCGCCGAAAATAATTGCCAGAAGAATACCCATAATGACAGATGTCACTGTAAACTCAGGCGTAATTTTGTCAGCCGGAATATACGGCTTAAATTCGTCTTTCTTCATTAGAAACCTCCAAAAATTTAGTGTGTTATTATGTTAACACACTATTATAAAAAAGAAAAGCAGATTATTTATCCAATTAAAGCAATAAAGCTATTTTTTTACTGATTTTCTTTATTTTGGAAAGTTTTTTTATACTGCATGTAAATTTTTTAAAGAAACGTCCAAAATCGGAGCGGAATGGGTCAGCGCACCGCTTGAAATATAATCCACGCCGATATCTGTCAGACGTGTCACGTTTTCTAACGTAACGTTGCCGGAACACTCTGTTTCTGCCCTGCCGTCAATAATACGGACTGCTTCTTTCATCATTTCCGGTGTCATATTATCCAGCATGATAATATCTGCGCCCGCTTCTACCGCTTCGCGTACCATATCCAGATTTTCGACTTCCACTTCAATCTTTCTGACAAACGGCGCATATTCCTTTGCCATAGTTACGGCTTCTTTGACACCGCCTGCGGCTCCGATGTGGTTATCCTTTAACAAAACACCGTCCGATAAGTTGTAACGGTGATTATAGCCGCCGCCGACCTTTACGGCATATTTTTCAAAAATGCGGTTGTTCGGTGTTGTCTTTCTTGTATCAAGCAGCTTTGTTTTACTGCCCTTTAACAAATCGGCTATCGAGCGGGTATACGTTGCGATACCACTCATTCTCTGTAAGTAATTTAAGGCAGTGCGTTCTCCTGAAAGCAGGACACGGATATCACCCTTTACGACTGCAAGCAAATCACCTTTTTTTACAGCATCTCCGTCCTTTACGTAAAATACGACTTCTGTTGTTTCGTCTAAAAGCTCAAACACTCTTTTAAATACGTCCAAGCCCGCAATCACACCGTCCTGCTTGCACAAAAGCTGTACCTCGCCCTGCTGCGGGTGGCGCATTACGGCATTTGTCGTAATATCTTCGCTTGTAATATCTTCTTCCAGTGCCTGCATAATTAATTTATCTGCATTTAACTTCATTGATATACTGTTCATGTACCTTTTTCTCCCTTTCAATTTCTTCAAAAATTTCTGTCTTGTACTGTTTTTTCAATTCATCATAGCCGTTGTACTTCCGGAGTGCTGCCGCTTCCACGAGTTCCGGACAACTCTCTGCCATATCAAAGCCGTCTGTAATATGCTTTGCCGCACGTTTCGCAAAGACCAGACTTTCAAGCAGGGAATTGCTTGCCAGACGGTTTGCGCCATGCACACCGTTACAGCTTGCTTCACCGACTGCATATAACTGTTCCATAGACGTTTTGCTGTTGCAGTCTACATGGACACCGCCCATAAAATAGTGCTGTGCCGGTACAACCGGAATACTTTCCTTTGTGATGTCATAGCCTTCTTCCAGACAATGCTGATAAATATTCGGAAAATGTTCCATAATCGTCTTTTTATCTATATTTTCAAGTGACAGATGCACATACGGCATATCGTCTTTTTCCATCTGCTCATAAATTGCCCGTGCAACCACATCTCTTGGAAGCAGTTCATCAACAAACCGCTCGCCTTTCCTATTTAATAAAATAGCGCCTTCCCCACGTACTGATTCGGATATTAAAAATCTTCTTCCCGGCTTTTCGGAATACAGTGTTGTCGGATGAATCTGGATATAATCAATATTTTCCAGTTTGATATGATGGCGCAGGGACAGTGCCAGTGCATCACCCGTCAGATGCGGAAAATTCGTGGAATGTGTGTATAAACCGCCGATACCGCCGCATGCCCATACGGTATCCTTTGCCGAAATTGTAATCAGATGCGGCATCGCTTCCTTTGATACACGGCATACAATACCGTAGCATACATTGTCCTGTTCAACAATATCTACCATTTCCGTATTTTCAAGGATTGTAACATTCGGCAGCTTCTGCACCTGTGCAAGCAGCTTGCTTGTAATCTCTTTTCCCGTGATATCTTCATGGAAGAGGATTCTCGGTGTGGAATGGGCACCTTCTCTTGTAAAACGCAAGTGTCCGTTATCATCCCGCTCAAAATCTACACCGTATCCGATTAAATCATCAATAATCTCACGTGAAGAACGAATCATGATATCCACAGACTCTTTTCTGTTTTCATAATGTCCTGCACGCATAGTATCTTCAAAATAACTGTCGTAATCATCTTCATTTTTTAATACACAAATTCCACCCTGTGCAAGAAACGAATCACTGCTTTCCAAATCCGCCTTTGTAATCATCACAATCTGCTTATCACGTGGCAGATTCAGTGCGGTAAACAAGCCGCCGACTCCCGTTCCTACAATCACAATGTCCGTATTAATATGTAACTTTACCTTATTCTCATTCATCTTGACACATTCTTTCCGGCTATTTTGCAAGCTCTAACATTCTCTCAAGCGGACGGCCTGACTTTTCACTTAACTCTTTTTCCACCGTTACGGCATTGCTCTCATTTTTTAAGACATCCCGTACTTTCTCTAATGTAATCTTTTTCATATCCGGGCAGATCTGATGAGCCGATGCCGGATAAAACTTTTTCCCAGGATTTTTCTTTTTCAACTCGTAAAATACACCTGTTTCCGTACAAATCACAAATTCCTCTGCATCGCTTTTTGTTGCATAATCAATAATACCCGAGGTACTGCCTACATAATCTGCCAGTGCCGACACTTCCGGAAGACATTCCGGGTGTGCAAGCACAAGTGCCTGCGGATGCTCCTGTTTTGCCTTTTTGACAGCTTCCGGTGCAATTGCCTTATGAACCGGACAGTGTCCGTTCTGGTATAAAAATTCTTTCTCAGGCACCTGCTCTGCAATAAAATGTCCGAGATTGTCATCCGGAATAAATAAGATGTGTTTATTCGGGAGTGCCTTTACAATCTTTAACGCATTTGAGGAAGTCACACATACATCCGCGTGTGCTTTTAACTCTGCCGTGGAGTTGATATAACAGACAACCGCTAAATCTTCATACTCTGCACGAAGCTTTTCAATTCCTGCGATATCTGCCATATGTGCCATCGGACAGTCCGCACTCATATCCGGCATTAAAACCTTTTTCCCCGGATTTAATACCTTTGCGCTCTCACCCATAAATCCCACACCGCAGAAAACAACGACATCTGCTGTTGTTTCCGTTGCAAGACGGCTTAAGTAGTACGAGTCCCCGATGTAATCTGCAATTTCCTGCACGGCATCTTCCACATAGTAATGTGCAAGAATGACTGCATTTTTCTCTTTTTTCAGTTGCTTAATTTCCTCTGTTACCGCGTTCATCATTTACCTCATTTTCCTGTATAAGTGCTAAATTTTTTGTTGGTAATTATATCACGTTTCTTTACAGGTGACAAGACAGTTGTAAAATCATTTTATAAAACGCCCGTCTACCGCCGTTTTAAACCTGTTTCTGTGTGGTATAGACACGTGCTGGAAATGTAATTGTAATCGTTGTACCTTCGCCCTGTTTACTGTCCACCTTTAACGGATACTGATCCCCGTAATACAGCTTTAACCGCTCGTTGACATTTCTTGCACCATATCCGCCGGACTGCACCGTTAAAAAATCTGCCGCCGTCTGCTTATCCATGCCGACACCGTTATCCGATACCGTCAATACTACCAGATAATCTGTGCCGGATTCCACATCTGGTTCTCGGCGGGATTCTGTACCGGATTTCGTTTCGGATTGTGTGTCAGATTCCATATCTGTCCGGTGTGTGAGCGGCTTTTGTGCAGGCTCCTGCCAGCCGCGGATTGTAATCCGCCCTCTGCCCTCTGTTTTTAAGTCAATTCCGTGATCAATCGCATTTTCAACCAGCGGCTGTAAAATCAGATTCAGGGATTCGTACTGTAAAATTTCCGCTGCCACATCTATTTCCACATCAAAATCCCCGTCATGCATAAGCTGCTGGATTTGCAGATAGGAGCGTACATTGCTTAATTCCTGCTCTAATGTCAATGTGTTTCTTCCTTTATTTAATGAAGTTCTGTAATAATTGGAAAGTTCAAGTGTAATCCGGCTGATGTCCTCCTGCCCGCTCTCAATGGCTTTCCAGTTAATCAGGGACAGCGAATTGTATAAAAAATGTGGATTTATCTGCGCCCGGAGTGCCCGCATTTCATATTCCTTCTGGTGAATCCTGCCCTCATAAACCTCGGTAATTAAGGTGCTGATGCGGCTGACCATATGATCAAAGCCGTTAATTAATGCACCGATTTCATCGTTGCTGTCACTGTGGACACGTACTGTGAAATCGCCCTGTTCCACCTTCTGCATATTGTGCTGTAACAGCTCAATTCTCTCTATTAAAAAGCGCGAGGTCGATATCAGTGCAAGCACTGCACCGGCTATAATCACCGTCACTGCCACAAAAATCATGCGCATCATCGGCTTTGCCGACTGGATAATCAATTCTGTCGGTTCATACATATAAATCGTCCAGTCCGTTGTCGCAAGCGGTGTACTGATAACCGTGTAATCGCCGCTGCCGTCCCGTATTCCACAAAAGTCTGCAAAATTTAACGCCTTATCCACATTTTCACCGGTAAAGCTGTGGAATTCATACACCTCGCTGCCCGCAGAATCGACAATATAAATCCCGTAGTTTTTCTGCGTATTTTCTTCAAGTGCTTCAAACACCTTATCATAATCCACTGAAATGTATAAAATGCCGAGTTTATTCTTCTGATAAAGCAGTGACATTTTTCGTGCCGATGACAGCGTGTGCGCCGAGCTGTCCGCAAACCACTGAATCGTTGTATGTTCCTTTGACGTATCAAACCACGGTGCAGCTTCTATTTCTGACAGCGGTGCAAGCGTGGTATCGTGCTTTACCGTGCCTTCTGCGTAAATCGTCACCTGTTTCACGTCTTCGTGGAAATATTTAAGCGACGATAGCATCGGGTCAAACAACAGCACAAGCTGGTCGTACATTTCATAATCGCTTTTATAGTCGTAGCTGACAACCCGCGAAATCGTTTCATTAAAGGTGATGTAATTGGACAGGTTGTTATACACCTCTAACTGGGCATCAATGCCCGCTCCCGCCTGATTGACAAAATTCTGGATACTTTTCGTATCGCGCTCAATTAAAATATGCTTCATCTGCCCGTAGGAAAATGTAAACAGCACAATAACCGGCAGTACTGCCGTGAGCAGGTAAATCCCTGCCAGCCTGTATTTCAACTTCATATTTTTTATATTCATCTTAAATTCCATTTCTGAATTTCTGAGGACTCACCCCATAGCACTCACGGAAACTCTGGCAGAAGTACGAAACATTCTGATAACCGCACGCTTCGCTGATATTTACAATTTTCATATTTGTATTTTCAAGCATATCCTTTGCCTTTTCCATGCGGTACTGCTTGATAAATTTACTTAAATTCTGTCCGGTTTCTTTTTTAAAAACCGTACTTAAATAACTCGGTGCCAGATACACCATATCTGCAAGCTGTTCTACGCCCAATTCATCCCCGAAATGCGTATAAATATACTTTTTGACTGTTTCAATTTCTTTATGCTGTGTCTGCGGATTTTTTGCAAATGCCGCTTCCAGCTTATCAATATGGCTGTTGACAATCGACACAATACAGTTAAAATCCCCGGACTTATACAATGTATCAATTTGCTTATTAAATTCCTCTTCCCGCGTCTCCGGCAGATTCTGATAGAAATCTTTTAACAGATTAGAAAAAATAAATTTAATATAAATCTGTGAAAAATATGATTTTTTGCGGTACTTGGCACACATTCTGTCAAAATGCTCCCGGAGCGCCCGGATATCTTTCATCTTAATATCCTGTTTCATCTGTTTCATGAGCGTGTCGTCATCAATCTGCACCAGCACCGGCGTTTCCTCACTGATGTCCTCGGAATATACATACACATCAGGGCGGTAAAACTTATTTTCCATCAGGGCTTCAAGCATATCCATTGTCTGCGGTATTTTTTCATAATCGTCAATTTCGCCTGAAATTGCAAAATGACAGTGTTCGCCGTATTTTTTTAAAACGGCATCATGCAGCTTTTGTGCTGTCTGCTGCAGGGTCATGTAATGCGGACTGGCATTTAATAAAAGCACTGCCTGCTGCGGGTTTAAGTTTAAATACTGATATTCTTCACTCATATTTTCTTCAAGTATCTCCGCCTGAAAATCAAGCGCTTTTTTCCCAAAAAATTCTCGGTCAAACTCAAGAAATACAATCCGATGGAAGTGATTCCAGAAATTTTCTCCCGCAAGATTTCCTGCCAATGTATGCACCTGTTCTGCACCGCCCCCATTAAATAAGGTATATAAAAGATATTCCCGCATATAGCTGCTCTGCTGCAGACGTTGTTCATTTTCAACATTCTGCTTTTGCAATTCTGCCGTAACCTTCTCTATGGTCTGTGCAAATTCCTGTGGATTAACCGGCTTTAAAATGTAGTCCGATACACCAAGGCGCACTGCCAGCTTGGCATACTCAAATTCATTATACCCGCTGAATATAATGGTTTTTAATGTAAACCCCTCTTCTTTGGCTGCTCCAATAAGTTCTATGCCGTCCATAAACGGCATTTTTACATCGGTCAGCAATATATCTATCTTTTTTCCCTGATTGCGCATTGAACAAAGCTGCTCGAGTGCTGCTTTGCCGTTTGGTGCTTCATAGATTTCAAACGGCTCTGCCTGCTTCTTTAACAGAAATTTAATTCCGTTACGTTCAATCTTTTCATCATCCACTATTAAAATTGTATACATACCATTCCCCATTCTGTCCATTTACTATATAGTCAGTATACCACACCTTCCATTTAATGTAAAAAATAACTGGCTTTTGAACTGCCAATATACTATAATGTCGCTATGAAAGTGCCTTTGCTCGCTTTCTGATGATAACAGTGTGCTGTATATCAGGCACAGAAATGAGGTCTTTATGAAACATATCTTACATATATTCCGCAAAGACGTTACCGGTCTTAGCCGCAATTTATTCGCTTTAATGATTGCGGGCGGATTGTGTATTATTCCGTCCCTGTATGCGTGGTTTAACATTTATTCCAACTGGGACCCGTATGCCAACACATCTTCCTTAAAGGTTGCTGTTGTATCTGAAGACAGTGGATTTTCTTCAAAGGGAAGCGACCCTGTCAATATGGGAAATCAGGTTGTGGAGCAGCTTCATGACAATACCGGTGTCGGCTGGGTTTTTCCACAGGATACAGATGCTGCTTTAAAAGGCGTCTATGACGGCAGTTATTATGCCGCCATTATTATCGGTGATGATTTCAGCCGCAGCCTGTTTGATTTTCTGGATACCGGCATGAAACACCCAAGCGTGACATATTACGAAAATTCAAAGAAAAATGCCGTTGCCACAAAGATTACCGATACGGCAAGTTCTACACTGCAGCAGACGATTAACACAGAATTTATTAACGTTGCCGCACAGACGGCATTAAGCGGTCTTGAAAGCATTACCCAGAAGGATTCTTCTATTTCCGATAAGCTGATTGACGATATGAAGACCATTCAGGATAATCTGTCCGGTTACGCCGATACCATTGCCACCTTCCAGAACGGCAATGCTTCTTTATCAGAAAATCTGGAATCCATGAGTGCATTGATTCCGGAATTACAGGATATTTTAGAAAATTCAAAAGATACAACAAAGCTGACACAGTCTGCACTGTCCCGCTCTGTCGATAACATGACCGACCAGCTTGACACAACACTTGCCGCCATGGAAACCATTTCCGAACAGGTGCAGAAACAGTTAGACACAGCACAAAATAAAATCACAAGCGATACACAAGGGGCATCCGATGCACTTTCTGCCGCATTAGACAGCTTAAACTCCCTGCTTGAGCAGAATCATAAACTGGATGACCTTTTAAACAAATTAGATGATCTGGAATATATTGACCATAACATTATTGCACAAATCCGCGGACAGCTTGAAGCGATTGCTACTTTACAGGACCTTGCAAAGAATCTGATTGACCAGACTTCTTCGATTGTAAAGGAAACACCGGAAATTGCCGCCGCAAAGGCAGAGGTGCTGCATTCCCTGTTATCCTCCTGCCTTGATAAAATGACACAGACCCAGCAGAAGTATCACACCATTGCTTCATCCGGTTTAAGTTCATTAAAAATCACCGTGAACGCAGCTGCGGATTCTGCCTATAAATCACTTGAAAATTCAGGCAGTCAGCTAAACAGCTTAGAACAGATTTTACTCGGAACCAGCAAAATCGCCCTGACGGCAAACCAGACCCTTGGCGATACCGGAACGATTATTTCGGGCATGTCCGATAAAATCCAGCTGATTTTAACTTCCTTAAATAATATTACGGATTCTTCGGCTTATCAGACGCTTTCACAGTTATTACATGCCGATGCGGTCTCCTATGCCGAATTTATTGCAACTCCTGTGGAAGTGGAACAAATTGATGTCTACCCGGCAGTCAACTACGGTACGGCAGTTACACCGTTTTACACAGCACTGGCGCTGTGGGTCGGCGGTATCGTACTCGTGGCACTGATGAAAGTACACGTTGACAATAACCCGAAGATGGAACTGATGGCGAAACCGCACGAACTGTATCTGGGCAGATTCCTTTTATTCTTTGTGATGGGACAGATACAAAGCCTGATTATTGTACTCGGCGATTTATATTTATTAAAGGTATCCTGTGAACATCCGGGGCTGCTCATTTTGACGGCTTCTGTCGCAAGCTTTGTATTTGTCCTGCTGATTTACACGCTGACACTTTCCTTTGGCGATGTCGGAAAGACCATTGCCGTTGTTATGGTTGTTATCCAGATTGCCGGTTCAAGCGGTACGTTCCCGATTGAACTGCTGCCGCAGTTTTTCCAGAACGTGTACCTGTACTTCCCATTCCCGTATGCGATTAATGCCATGCGTGAAGCCATCAGCGGCATGTATGAAATGGACTACTTTATTTATATGGGAAAACTGCTGATTTTTGCCGCAGCTTCCCTTTTACTCGGACTGGTAATCCGCAAACCGTTCATTCCGCTCAATCACTTCTTTGAGGAAAAGATGAAAGAAACCAAAATGATGTAATCAATACATATTTGTTAGTGAGGTAGAACTATGACTTTAAAAAACAGCCCTGTGGCAGATGACCTTCTGGCAACACCCATAGCACGGACTTCTGCCAGAAGCCTGTCCGATTCCGGTTCACCGGATACGGATTTTACGGACGTGTCTTCGTCTAAGAACGGACGTGATGAAGATTTTAACGCGACTTTAATGCAGATTCAGGAATTCAGCCATACACTGCATGAACGCAATCAGAAGCGTATTAAGGCGGGACTCTGGTGTATTGCCATTATCCCGATGATTTTCCTTATTTTGCTGCTGCATATGGAGAGTTCAAAGGTTGTGTATCTTTTATTATGGGTAATTTCACTCTTTTTAATTTCTGCATATCTGGTAACGGTCGCTTACATTGATGACCAGATGCAAAAAAAATTAAAACAGCTCGGACTGGATTTGAAAGAGGGACACGACTACCTTGTACAGGATTTACCATCCCGTCTCAATAACAACTTACAGTCTATTATCACTGCTGCAAAGGAGATTAAACTATGAAAAATATTTTTCTTGTTTTTATACAGGACCTCAAACGTATCAGTACCAATGTGGTCTCCATTGTTGTACTGATTGGTCTTACCGTCATTCCATCCCTGTATGCGTGGTTTAACACTCTGTCAAACTGGGACCCATACGGAACAGATTCCACTTCCCGCATCAAGGTTGCTGTGGCGTCTGATGATCCGGGTGTAACTATTGACGGTGTGACTGTAAATATCGGCGACCAGATTATTTCTAATTTAAAAGCCAATACAACCATCGGCTGGGTGTTTACGGATTCCACGCAGGAAGCCATTGACGGCGTGTACAGCGGCGACTATTATGCCGCACTGGTTCTACCGTCTGACTTTACAAGCGATATGGTAAGTTTTCTTTCGGATTCCCTAGAACATCCGCAGATTCAGTATTACTGTAATCAGAAGAAAAATGCCATTGCGCCGAAAATTACGGATAAGGCAAAAAAAGCAGTTCAGTCCCAGACTAATTCCACCTTTGTGAACACTTTAACAAAAAGTCTTGTAAGCGCCAGCTCCGCTGCTATCACCGTGGATTTTGACAGTCTGACACTGGATGATACCACAGGGAATTCACTCATTGATGTCATATCCGGTAAACTGACCGATGCCTACAATGAATTGCAGACATACAATGTAATGTTAGATTCCCTGATTTCCATTACACAGATTTCTTCCGATGTTTCCTCTCTTGCGCGTAGTTCTTCATCGGATCTGCCGGAAACACTGGAAACACAGGCGGGAGAACTTGCCGCCCTGCAAAAGATTCTGGATGCCAATTCAGTTTCTTCCCTGTCAGAGGTTTCCGCTTCACTTTCGGAAAATGTATCCTCTATCCGCAGTGTAATGTCTTCCATTTCTTCTTTATATCAGGATATGGACGGCGACATGAACACCTTTACGGATGCGGTTACACAGGGACAGGAAAATCTGACACTGACACAGCAGACTTTAAATACACTGATGACTAAGCTTTCCGATTCTATTGAATTACTCAATAAAATCGCTTCCGACCCGGAATATGATTTTGTGAATGAGATTTTAGGCAGTGACCCGCAGACACTGGCAGACTTTATTGCCTCACCGGTAGAAATTACGACCAAAAAGATTTATGAAATTTCAGCTTACGGTTCTGCCGTTTCACCGTTTTACACGGTCCTTTCCATCTGGGTCGGCGGTCTGATTATGGTGGCTATCATTCATACACAGGTGAAAAAATCCAAACACCTGCCGGCCGGTGTAAAGCCGTATCAGAAGTTTTTTGGACGATACCTGACATTTTACTGTATCGGGCAGTTGCAGACACTTCTGATTGTACTCGGAAATCTGTTTTATATCCAGATTCAGTGTCCGCACCCGGTTTTATACTGGTTTGCATGTTCTGTCACCAGCCTGGTCTTTACGATTTTTATGTATGCACTGACGGTTGCCTTTGGCAATATCGGTGAAGCCCTTGCAATTATTTTCATGGTAGTCCAGGTTGCCGGAAGCGGCGGTACGTTCCCGATTGACGTCCTGCCAAAGGTTTACCGGATGATTTACCGCTACCTGCCATTCCCATATGCCATGGATGCCCTGCGCGAAACGATTGGCGGCATGTACGGCAATTATTATTGGGAATGTATCGGCAGACTCTTTATCTATATTATCATTGCCATTCTCATCGGTCTTGTCCTTCGCAAGCCGTTTGAACAGCTCAATCACTATATGGAACGGAGTAAGGAAAATTCCGGAGTGATGCTGTAGGAGGCAAAAAAATACGTTCACTTTCCACACGCTGTGGGAGGCAAAAAAACAACCCGCATTTTCCACACGCTGTGGAGGCAAAAAAACACCCTCACTTTACACACGCTGTTTGACGTAAAGTGAGGGTGTTTTTTGCCTTGGCGGGGGCGGGCGAAAAGATTGTGGGTGATTTCGTCTTGGCGGGGACGGAAAGGGTTTGTGTTTTTTGCCGCCTGTTTACTTTTTGCCCGGCTTACAGTTTCCAGATATCGGTGTTGTACTGGCGGATGGTGCGGTCGGAGGAGAAGAAGCCTGCCATCGCGGTGTTTATCAGCATTTTTCTGCCCCATGCGGCTCTGTCTTTGTAGTCTGCAAGCGCCTGTTCTTTTACCTTTATATATTCCTTGAAATCCAACAGTGTCATGAACCAGTCTTTGCTAATAATTTCATGGTACAGACGGGATAAGTTTTCTTCATCACCATACTGCTTTAACTCATCTGAAACGATAAAATCAACACATTTTTTTATCATTTCATCCTTTTCATAAAGGTCCTTTGCACAGTAATCGGCATTTTTGTAATGCGCGATGACTTCGTCACTGGATGCACCAAAGGTATAGATATTGTCTTTGCCGACAAGCTGTGCAATCTCGACATTTGCACCGTCAAATGTTCCGAGTGTCAGTGCACCGTTTAACATAAATTTCATATTGCCCGTTCCGGAAGCTTCCTTGGAAGCCAGCGAAATCTGCTCTGAAATGTCGCACGCCGGAATCAGCTTTTCCGCCATCGTCACATTATAATTTTCCACCATGACAACCTTTAAATACGGACTGACATCCGGGTCATTTGCAATCAATTCACCCAGGCACAAAATTAAGTGAATAATATCTTTTGCAATCGTATATGCTTTTGCCGCCTTCGCACCGAAAATAACCGTAACCGGAGTATCCGGAATATTTCCGGCCTTAATCTCAAAATATTTGTAAATGACATACAGTGCGTTCATCTGCTGGCGCTTGTACTCATGCAGGCGCTTTACCTGAATGTCAAAGACCGACTGCGGATTGATTTTTACACCGCATTTTTCCTGCATATATGCAGCAAGACGTTTCTTATTTTCCGCCTTAATTTCAAGCATGCGCGCAATCACATTTTCATCATCTGCATATTTTATAAGCTGTGAAAGTTCCCCTGCTTCCTTTTTAAAATCTGCACCAATCAGTTCTTCAATATAGGCGGTCAGTGCCTGATTGCAGTGCAGTAACCACCTTCTGAACGTAATGCCGTTGGTTTTATTGTTAAATTTTTCAGGATAAATGCGGTAAAAAGATTTCAGTTCTTCCTGCATCAAAATCTCCGTATGCAGCTTTGCCACCC
>ENA-ORUM01001791-ORUM01001791.1-human-gut-metagenome-genome-assembly--contig:-NODE-1791-length-15273-cov-2.377579_pt1 | contig 15273 bp, 13 predicted proteins | sample MGYA00242083_ERZ509217 | MGnify/ENA primary metagenome ERZ509217 (study PRJEB26280, sample SAMEA2338831) | human gut metagenome | biome: human gut; feature: human-associated habitat; material: faeces... | reverse complement strand
AACTGCCCAGCGACAAGCCCTCTGTCCGGCTGCCCCTGCGGTGCAGTGGGTTTGCCCGGATCACCGACAAAAAACAGGTGGCGGGCAAAATTGTCCTCAAAGGGGAGTTGAAGCTTCATGTCTTCTACCTCTGCGACGGGGATGACAACCAATTGGATTCCACCGACCACACCGTCCCCTTCAGCCAGATCCTGGATGTGGATGGCATGGAGGAACAGACCCGCTGCATCGTGAGCCTACAGGTCTCCAGCTTGGACGTCCAGCCCAAAGCTGACCCAGACGGCCAATCCCGGGTGCTGGCATTGGAGGCGGTGCTGGAAGCTAAGGTGCTCTGCCATCGGAACGAGACCATCCCCTTGGTGTCCGACTGCTATTCCACCCAATATGAGTCCAGCTGCCAGCAAAAGACCGTCTCATTGGGGCGCCTGGCCGAAGCGGTGGACGAAAGCCATGTTTACCAGGAGTCGGTGGACCTGCCAGACGGGGCCGTCCGGATTCTGGATTTGTGGTGCCGTGTCCAAGGGGAGGAATTCTCCGCCGAAGCGGGCAAAGCCACGGCGGTGGGACGGCTGCTCATCAGCATGTTCTGCTCCATGGAGGACGGCGGGATGGAGTACTTCGACAAAACCGAGCCCTTCACCCATGAAATCGACATCGACTGCCAGCAGCCCATGGAGTTTTTGGGGGAATTCTCCATCCTGGATGTGGGTTTCACCTCCTCGGGGAGCGGACGGGCGGAGATCCGCTGTGAAATCGGCATCACCGGGCCAGTCTACTGCTCCGAGCCGGAGGCGGTGCTCACCAGTTTGACGGTGGATGAGGAGCACCCCAAGGAAAAGGATCCCAGTGTCTCCCTGACCATCTACTTTGCCGACGCAGGGGAAAACCTGTGGGAGGTCGCCAAGCGGTACAACACCTCTATGGAGAAGATCTTGGCGGACAATGGGCTGACCGGAACGGTCATCGGGGAGAAGCGTTCCCTGCTCATCCCCATGTAAGGGGCGGCAGAAACGAGTATGAGCAACAGCCAGGAAAGGGGTATGGGCATGGAAAGCCGCAACATCTATCATGACATCGCCGAACGGACCGACGGCGACATTTACATCGGGGTGGTGGGGCCGGTGCGGACCGGCAAATCCACCTTTATCAAACGCTTTATGGAAACTTTGGTGCTGCCCAACATCGACAGCCAGTTCCGCCGGGAGCGGGCCATTGACGAGCTGCCCCAGTCGGCGGCGGGCAAAACCATTATGACCACGGAACCCAAGTTCATCCCAGAGGATGCGGTGGAAATCCAGGTGGACGACGAGGTCGCCTTCCGGGTGCGGATGATCGACTGTGTGGGGTATATCCTTCCCAGTTCCATCGGGTACATAGAAAACGAACAGCCGCGGATGGTGCAGACCCCTTGGTTTGCCGGGGAAATCCCCTTCAATATGGCGGCGGAGATCGGCACCCAGAAGGTGATCACCGAACACAGCACCATCGGCTTGGTGGTCACCACCGACGGCAGCATCAGCGACATCCCCCGGGCGGAGTACCAGGAAGCAGAGGAACGGGTCATCAGCGAGCTCAAAGAGATCGAAAAGCCCTTTGTAGTCCTTTTAAACTCCACCATGCCCCATTCCTCTGCGGCTCAGGAGCTGCGGGCGGAATTGGAGAACCGGTACCAGGTCCCAGTTGTGGCGGTCAGCTGCCTGGATCTCAGTGAGGAGGACATCCGGGAAATTTTGACCCAGGTGCTCCACCAGTTCCCAGTCAAGGAGATCTCGGTGGAGATGCCCAAGTGGATCGTCTCCCTGGACAAAGACCATTGGCTGAAAAAGGAACTGTTTGAGGCCATCGCTTCAGCAGCCAAGAACATCGGCCACATCAGCCAGATCAAAGACGCTTTCGCCTCGCTGGGCAGCTGCCCCCGGGTGGACGACGCCCAGGTGCGGCGGTTTGACCTGGGCAGCGGCAGCGCGCGGGTCTGCGTCCATGTGAAGCCGGAGCTTTTCTACCAGGTGTTGGAGGAGGCCACCGGCCTGGACATCGGCGGCGAGGAAGGCCTGGTGCCCTGCCTGGCAAACCTGGCCAAGGTGAAGAAGGAATACGACCGCATCCAGGGGGCCCTGGAAGAGGTGGCGGCCACCGGCTACGGCATCGTCATGCCCTCCATGGAGGAGCTGACTCTGGAAGAGCCGGAGATCGTCAAGCAGGGGGGCCGTTTTGGGGTCAAACTGCGGGCCAGCGCCCCCTCTATCCACATGATGCGGGCGGACATCATGACGGAGGTTTCCCCAATCGTCGGCAGTGAGAAGCAGTCGGAGGAATTGGTGGTCTACCTGCTCAAGGAATTTGAGGAGAGCCCCCAAAAAATCTGGGAGTCCAACATCTTCGGCAAATCCCTCCATGAGCTGGTCAACGAGGGGCTTCACAACAAGCTGTACCGCATGCCGGCGGACGCCCGGCTCAAGCTCCAGGAGACGGTGGAGCGGATCATCAACGAGGGATGCAGCGGCCTTATCTGCATCATCCTGTAGCTGTGGGGGATTCACAGAATCGGTTGGGAATGGGAATATAAAAAAGCAGCCGCTTGAAGAAAGCGGCTGCTTTTGTCATCCGGGGATATGCATTTTTGTTTGAGAGGGGGACGGCTATTCCTGCATCAGTTCGCAGATGCTGTTGGAGAAGGCCACCGGGTCTTCGATGGGCAGCCCTTCGATAAGCAGGGCCTGGTTGTACAGAAGGCCGGCATAGGCTTTTACCCGGTCCTGTTTGGATGGGTCGGCGTACAGGGCCTGGAGCTTCCCGAACACCGGGTGGCCGGCGTTGATCTCTAAGACCCGCTCCGCCTTGACCTTTTCTTCGGCGGCGGGCAGGGAGTTGAGAACCTTTTCCATCTCAATGGAGAGGGGGCCGTCGCTGGAGAGGCAGACAGGATGGGATTTCAGCTTCTGGGAGAGGCGCACCGCGCTGACCTTGCCCTCCAGGGAATCCTTGAGGAAGTCCAGGAGGGGTTTGTTTTCCTCGGCCTGTTTTTTGGCTTCCTCTTTTTCCTCCTCGGTCTCCAGGCCCAGGTCGCTGTCCGAAGCGGAGCGGAACTCCTTATCGGCGTAGGTGTAGAGCATCTTGAGGGCGAACTCATCGATTTCATCGGTCAGGTAGAGGACCTCATACCCCTTATCCTTGAGGAGCTCGATCTGAGGCAGGTGGTCGATGCGGTTTACGCTTTCGCCGCAGACATAGTAGATGTATTTCTGGTCCTCCTTCATGCGGGAGACGTATTCTTCCAGGGAGACCAACTTCTTCTCACTAGAGGAGTAGAAGAGTACCAGATCCTGCAAAAGCTCCTTGTTCTGGCCGTAGCCGCTGTACAGGCCGTATTTCAGCTGGAGGCCAAAGGCCTTGAAGAATTTATCGTAGGTTTCCCGGTCGTTTTTCAGCATGGAGAGCAGCTCTGATTTGATCTTCTTTTCCAGCCGGCCGGCGATGACTTTGAGCTGCCGGTCGTGCTGTAGCATCTCCCGGGAGATGTTTAGGGACAGATCCTGGGAATCCACCAGCCCGCGGACAAAGCTGAAGCAGTCAGGCAGCAGGTCGGCACACCGCTGCATGATCAGTACCCCGCTGGCATAGAGCTGCAGGCCCTTTTCATAGTCCTTGCTGTAATAGTTGAGGGGGGCCCGGCTGGGGATGAACAGCAGGGCGTCGTAGGTGGCGGCGCCTTCGGTGCTGGTGCGGATCACCTTAAGGGGATCCTCATAGTCGAAGAATTTCTCCTTGTAGAAGTTGTTGTAATCCTCATCGGTGACCTCGCTCTTCTGCTTGCGCCAGATGGGCACCATGCTGTTGAGGGTCTCCACTTCGGTGTAGGTCTCGTATTCAGCGGGCTTGTCCTCGGTGCCGGTGCCCTCTTTGATCCGGCTGCGCTCCACCGCCATGCGGATGGGGTAGCGGATGTAATCGGAATACTGTTTTACCAGGCCGGTGATCCGGTAATCCTGCAAAAACTCGTCGTAGTTCTCCTCCTCGGAGCTCTCTTTGAGGGAGAGGACGATCCGGGTGCCATGGCCCTCCATTTGGGCGGGTTCCAGGGTGTAGCCCTCCGCCCCGTGGGACTGCCACTGCCAGGCCTCGTCGGAGCCAAAGGCCCGGGAGGTGACGGTGACACAGTCGCTGACCATGAAGGCGGAGTAGAACCCCACGCCGAACTGGCCGATGATGTCGATGTCGTCGTTCTTCTCCTGGGTCTGTTTAAAGTCCAGGGAGCCGCTTTTGGCGATGGTGCCCAGGTTGGCCTCCAGCTCGTCCTTGGTCATGCCGCAGCCGTTGTCGGTGATGGTGATGGTGCGGTTTTCCTTATCCAGGGCAATGTTGATGGAAAAATCGTCCCGGGAAAGGCCGCTGACCTCCCCGCTGAGGCTGTGGTAATACAGCTTGTCGATGGCGTCGCTGGCGTTGGAGATCAGCTCCCGCAAAAAGATTTCCTTGTGGGTGTAGATGGAGTTGATCATCAAATCCAAAAGGCGCTTGGATTCAGCTTTAAATTCTTTGGTTTCCATGGCGGATCGTCCTTTCTTAAACTCTATGAAAAAGGAATTGTGTGAAATTTTGGCACTCATATAATTTGAGTGCTAACACTATTGTAGTTCCCTCGCTGGGAAAAATCAAGGGGAGCAGCCAGAACCCCCTTGAGAATTCACAAATTATTCAATTTTTCCGTTTCTCAGCGGCTTTATAGGAGAATGGGGAAGGTTTTCCACAGTTTTAATCGGCTCTTGTTAAAAAAGGGGTGCAGCAGTTTGGCGGCGAAGCCAAAACAAAATCCAGGTTAAGGGCAAGCGCCCGCAAAAGGGAAAAAACCCTCTTTTATGAGGGTTTGCTGCAAAGGAGTGACAAAATTTTCCAAATACAGCTGTTACAATGGGTGGGAAGCCATTGTGGGGGAATGCCCCCGGCTTTCAACAATCGTTGGAACTTTATGAGAAGGAACACGGGGAGGTGATTCCATGCGTATGAAGTGTCAAGCGCAGGATGGGCAAACCGCCGGACTCACCCGATCAAGAAACCTATGTGCGGCTTTGGGGCTGGGGCTGTTTTACACGGCCTCCAAGATGATTTCGGCCCAGTGGCCGCCGCTGTACAGCCTGGTGTTTCTGATGCTGGCCTTTGGTTTTTGCATGACCGCCATCTGGCAGCACAAGGATTTAAACTTGCTGCGCCGTTCAGCGGCCAAAGGGCCGAAGCAGCAAATACATGTGTGAGGTGAGAACATGCGGATCGGACTTGAGCTTTGCGACCAGTTTACCGCTGCGGCTTTGGTGGGGCAAGACGGGATCATACATAGAAAAAAACAGCTGGATTCCTACAAAAATCGCCCCAGTGAGGCCCTCTTGGACCTGACCGCCCTCTGCCGCGCCCTGCCGGAGGAGGAGGGGCTCCCCTGGGAGGCGGTGGTAGAACTGGGGGTCTGCTCCCCGGATTTTGGGGGAAATGGGCGCCTCACCTGGCCTGGATGGGAGGATATCCCCCTAGCGGAGCGCTTAGGGGAGTCCTTGGGAAGGACGGTGCTCTCGGAGAGCCGGGTTGGCTCCATGCTGCTGGCCGAAGGGATATTCGGCGCGGCCCGAGGGGACTCGTCGGCGGTGATGGTCCTGCTCGACACCGGGGAGGGCGGGGCCCTCCTGGCCGATGACCGGCTGGGGGAGCCACCTTATGCCAAGCGGCGGATGACTTTAGTCAGCGACGGCGCCTCCGGCTGGGAGGATTGGGAGGGCGCAGCTTCCCTTCATTCCCTAGTGGAGGCGGCCCGCCGGGAGGGGAGGAAAGCCCCCGAATCCCTGGTTGCCCGGATGGAGGCGGCAGAGGGGGCCTTGACTCCTGACCGGGTTCTCCTGGCTGCCAGCGAAGGGGATGAGGCTGCCCGGCAAGCTTTGGACCGGTATGTGGAATCGGCCGCGGCGGGAATCGCCGGCCTTGTCCGGGTGCTCCAGCCCCAGCGGATTCTCTTAGGGGGCACCGCACGGGGGGATCTCCTTCTTCCGCTCTTACAGAGGCGGGCGGCGGCGATGCTGTCCGGCCGTTGTGTGGCAGTGCCGCCCATCCTGTGGGGAACCCTGGGGGAGGACGCCGCCCTGATCGGTGCGGCCCTCCTTGGGGTTTACCGAATCGGGGGGATGTGATTGTGGAAAAGGCGATGGTCCACCCCACCAGCATCTTGGACGAAGGGGTTGTCCTAGGGGATGGCACCCGGGTGTGGCAGTTCTGCCATCTCCAGGCGGGGGCATCGGTGGGGGAATACTGCACCTTGGGGCAGAATGTCAACCTGGGCCCCGGCGTCCGGGTGGGCAATGGGGTAAAAATCCAAAACAATGTCTCGGTTTATCAGGGGGTGACCTTGGAAGACCAGGTGTTCTGCGGCCCGTCAGCGGTGTTCACCAACGACCGCACCCCCCGCGCCCCCTATCCCAAAGGCCCCGGTGGATACCTTCCCACCCTGGTGCGGGAGGGGGCGACCATCGGGGCCAATGCAACCATATTGTCTGGGCTGACCATCGGGCGGTGGGCCATGGTGGCCGCTGGGGCAGTGGTCACCAAAGATGTCCCTGCCCACCAACTGGTGGCGGGCACCCCGGCCCGGGCTATGGGCTGGGTCTGCCGCTGCGGCCACCGGCTGGACCGGGAATTCCACTGCCCGGCCTGCGGGCGGCAGTATCGGATGCGGGGGAAGATCAAAAGCTTTCCAAAGCCATAACGGGGCAAGGTGCCCTTGGAATCAACAGGGAAACAGTCCGAAACCTTGGGATCGCCCCCAAAACGGCGGCAAGTTCTCCAAACCTGCTAGCGGCAGGGCCCTCAGCCTTCAAATGGGGGGAGGGCCTCATCCGCCATGCGGACAAGCCGGCGGAGCATCCCATCGGCCAGCTGGTCCAGGTGTTCATAATCCAGGGCAGAGGCATAGTACCCCTCGATGCAGCGGTGGTTCTCCATCCCCTCAAACAGCAGAAAAGTGGCCTGCTCCAACATCTGGAGGGCGGCTTTGCGGTTGAAGGAAATCCGCTTTTTGCGCAGTTTAATGGCACTCTGATCGGTGAACCTGCGGGCGTTGACCACCTTGTAAGGCTCCAGTGCAGGGCGGTGGCCGAAGTGGACGCTCATGAAGCCCAGAGAGAGCTGGGGGATAAACAGGTGTTCCATCCGGTCATCGGGGTAGAGGGGGGATTGGCAGGTGATGACATCATATCCCGCATCCAACGCCAAGGTGCGCAGATGGTAGAGGAGCAGGCGGGATGAGGCCCCCCAGTCGTCCTCCAAAAAATAGATGCGCTCGGCCAGCAGCCGGGCGGTGTGGTCCAAGGTGACGCACCCTTCGCCGGTGAAGGCGGAGAGGAAGCGGAAATGCTCTGTCCCTTTGCGATCGCCGGTGCGTTTGAACTCCCGGGAGGCCACCCGCTGGGCAAACCGGGCAATTTTGGCGGCGTCGGTGCACTCCAAGGCGATGCGGTATGTATCGCCTAACAGGGCCGCGGCGGCGCTGAGGTACCGGCTGGCCTGTTCGCCGGTGTGCATCCCACTGAGATATAAGGGGATTATTTCGTCCCGCAATTGGAAAAGGGAATCGTCATCCAGGCAGTCGGAGAGCTGTACCACCCGTTCGCACACCCCGGGGAACATGGGCTCGATGACATGGGGCGAGGTGCCGTCGGCAATGGCGATCTTCAGGTCGTGAAACAGCACAGCATCCAGCGAGTGGGGATCAGAGGAGCAGAGGATGTATTCGATGTTTTCACAGCGGTCCTGCAAGAGGGCGGCGGCTTGGCGCATGAGGGTGGATTTTCCCAGGCCTGGGGCCCCTTTTAAGATAAAGCACCGCCAATCCTGCCGGCACAGCTGATCGAACCGGGAGACAAAGCCCTGGGGGGCGTTGGCTCCCAGAAAAAATTGCACCTGATTTTGTTCCAGGGACACGGTCATTCCTCCTTTGATGATTCTATTGTCATGGTATTCAGTCCATTTGGGCCTTGACACAACGGAAATTTTGGAAATTCTTGCAAGAAAGAGGCATTCGTGGTACCATAGCCACAGGGAGACCTGTGACAATCGCAGAATTGCTGTCGGGCGGCGGGCCCTTCCTGCGGCGGAGGCTGGGTGGAGTTTTTACCGGCCTGTGCAGGCTTGCGGCACAACATCCATGAGAAAGAGGTGTTTCTATGAGTATGATTGCGGAGGGTTTGACCCACCTGGAAAAAGAACTGCTCCTGGCTGTGCGGGACTGCAACCGCTTCCCCATTGGCCGGTTTGAACTGCACAGCACCAAGGAGTCATCCTTGGTTTCTACCGCGCTGGACAACGTGGTCATTGAACGCTCAGATGATTCGATGGAGCAGGTGAAGACCATCGGTTCCGCCCTTGCCTCCCTGGAGGAGAAGGGGTTGGTTTTCCTGGATTACGACCTTAAAATCCGGGTGGTGTCGGATTATGACGCCATCGCCAACAGCGATTTGTTCGCCCAGTTTTGCCAAATGGCTGAGGATGCCCAGCTGCATCCGGAGTTTTTGTTTGACCGGGCGGAATTGTGCAAAGGGCTTGCCAAAATCACCGTCAAAGGGGAGCGGGTGGCAAAGTCTCTCCATCCCCGCATCAAGGTGAAGCAGCGGTAGCCCCCGGGCATTTGGGGAAACCGCGCTGATCCGGCTGAAATGCAGATAAAGCCGTCCATTTGGGAAAATAAAGCCCTAAGGGTTGGTCGGCTTTTTTATAAGATGGTGCGCTCCGGGGCGGATGGCAAGCAGAAGTTTTGCATTGCCGCCGCCCAAACTTCGTTATTCTCTTTTGCCTCCCTGCTGAATAAAGGGAGCGGCACAGGGGGAAAACGACCCTTCCGCGCCGTGTGAGCTGTGAGGCTTCCTCGGCGTGGCAACAGAAAATGGCCGGCCTTCCCCAACATGGGAAGGCCGGCCATTTTAGCGCAGTGGTTATATTTAATAAGTATGGGTACAGACTTCATTGATTTTTTCCCGCAGCTTCTGGAAATCCTCCAAAGCGGCGGGTTTGTTTGCTGGGTTGCGCAGAAGGGCGGCAGGGTGGAAGGTGCCCATCATCCAAACCCCGTTTTTGAGAGAGAATTCCCCATGCTGGCGGGTGACCTTAAAATCGGGGGAGATGATGTATTGGGCGGCGATCCGCCCCAGGCAGACGATGATTTTAGGCCGGATGATAGCCACCTGGTTGCGCAAATAGCCGATGCAGGCGCTGACCTCATCAGGCTGAGGATCTCGGTTCTTGGGCGGGCGGCATTTGACCATATTGCCGATGTAGATATTCTTCTCCCGGGAAAGGTCTACCGCTGCCAGGTACTTGTCCAGCAGCTGGCCAGCGCGGCCCACAAAGGGTTCGCCCTGCAAATCCTCGTTTTCACCGGGCCCTTCCCCAATGAACAGGATTTCCGCCTGGGGATTGCCTACCCCAAACACCACGTTGTTGCGGGTCTCACAAAGTTTGCAGTTCCGGCATTGACTCGCCAGTTGTTCCAGTTCTTCCATGGATTGCAGCATAAGGGGGAAAGCTCCTTTCTTGCTCCCTCAAGGCATTTTGTTCCTTTACAGGGATATGAATGGCTTGGTTTTGGGGATAATATAGGACTGCATGCCTTTTTGGCAGCCGTTCTTTTCATAGAAGGGTTCGACCCCCGGCTGCGCGCCGAAGTACAGAAGCGTGGGGGCGTGGGTTTTGGCCAGATTTAAAAGTTGGCTTCCGATTCCCTGTTTTTGAAACTCCGGCAACACCAGCAGCTCGGTGATGGTGCCAAAATAATATCCGTCGGAGAGAATGCGGAGGCACCCGATCAGCCGTTCCCCTTGATAGGCGGTGATATTCTGTGTTTTTTCCAGGGCGATCCGGGTCTTTTCCAGATCATACTCGCCTGGCCAAACCTGGTTGGCCAGGGTGAGAAAGGCCTCTGGGGAAAGGGATTGGTCGTCAGCGATGTATTTCACAGGAGCCTTCCTCCTTTCAAAATCCTCGTAAAGTGAGACGGCCGCCGTCCAAAACCAGGGCAAGCCGAATACAACCATTTTATCACCGGCGTACCTGGAATGCAAGGAGGGCAGACGGTGTACAGGGGAAGAAGAATCCCAAAAGGGTCTTGACAAATCCCCCAAGAGGGGATATATTGAAGAAAATACACCCCCCTGGGGTGGGGAGTAAAGGAGTTGAAAGAATGTCCAGTCAAAAGTTCGATGTCATGGGCATGACCTGTTCGGCATGTTCTGCCCATGTGGATAAAAGCGTGCGAAAACTGCCCGGTGTAAAGGAGGTCAACGTCAACCTCTTGGCCAACAATATGACGGTGGAGTATGACCCTGCCGCAGTGGATGAAAACGCCATCATCAAAGCGGTGCAGGATGGGGGCTACGATGCAGTGGTCCACCAAAAACAAAGTTCCGCTGGCAAAGGCAAGGAGCGCCCGGTGGACACCGCCAAAGCGGAGATCGACAGCATGAAGCGGAGGCTCATCGTATCCTTCCTCTTTTCGGTGCCGCTGTTCTACATCTCCATGGGGCATATGATGGGCTGGCCCCTGCCGGATTTCTTCCACGGCAACGGGAACGCCATCACCTTTGCCTTTACCCAGTTCCTGCTGGTGCTGCCGGTGGCCATCGTCAATGAAAAGTACTTCCGAGTGGGGTTCAAGACCTTGTTCAAAGGCTCTCCCAACATGGATTCCCTCATCGCCATCGGCTCTACCGCCGCCATTGTCTACGGTGTGTATGCCATTTATAAGATCGGCTACGGCTTGGGCCATGGGGACATGGCTTTGGTCAGCCAGTACAGCATGGACCTGTATTTTGAGTCGGCAGCTATGATTTTGACCCTGATCACCTTGGGCAAATTCTTTGAGGCCAGGGCCAAGGGGAAAACCAGCGAGGCCATCACCAAACTGGTGGATTTGGCCCCAAAAACCGCCTTGGTGGAGCGCTCTGGCCAGGAGGTGGAGATCCCAGTGGAAGAGGTTCTCCCCGGCGATGTGGTCATCGTCAAACCCGGCCAGACTGTCCCGGTGGACGGGGTGGTGCTGGAAGGACAGAGCGCTGTGGATGAATCCGCCCTCACTGGTGAGAGCATCCCGGTGGAAAAACAGCCTGGCGACAAGGTCACCGGCGCCAGCATCAACAAATCCGGTTACTTTAAAATGCAGGCCACCAAGGTGGGGGACGATACCGCCCTCTCCCAGATTATACGCCTGGTGGAGGAGGCCAGCTCCTCCAAAGCGCCCATCGCCAAGATGGCTGACAAGGTCAGCGGCGTGTTTGTGCCCATCGTCATCGCGGTGGCCCTTATCGCCACCATCGGCTGGCTGCTGGCTGGCCAATCCTTCGAGTTTGCCCTCTCCATCGGCATTTCGGTGCTGGTGATCTCCTGCCCCTGCGCCCTGGGCCTGGCCACCCCCACCGCTATCATGGTGGGCACCGGCAAAGGGGCGGAGAACGGCATTTTGATCAAATCCGCCGAGGCGCTGGAAGTGGCCCACAGCATCGGGACTGTGGTGCTGGATAAAACCGGAACTATCACCGAAGGCAAGCCCCGGGTCACCGACCTGGTCTGCGCCGCTGGGGTCAGCGAGGAGCAGCTGCTGACAGTGGCAGCCTCCCTGGAGAAGCCCTCGGAGCACCCCTTGGCCGAAGCCATTGTAGCGGGCGCCAAAGAGCGCGGCATTGAGCCTGCCCCCACCACCGGCTTCACCGCCACCGCGGGCCAGGGCATCTCCGGCCGGATGGACGGAGCCCTCTACTACGCCGGCAACCGCCGCCTGATGGAGGCCCAGAGCATCCCCGCAGGCAGCTTTGCCAAGGAGGAGGAACGCCTCGCCCAGGAGGGCAAGACGCCCCTCTACTTCGCCTCCCAGGAGAAGGTGCTGGGACTCATCGCCGTGGCTGACACGGTGAAACCCACCAGTGCGGCGGCCATTGCCGAGCTGGACGCCATGGGCATTGACGTGGTCATGCTCACCGGCGACAACAAGCGCACTGCCGCCGCCATCCAGAAGCAGCTGGGCATCAAAAAGGTCATCGCCGAAGTGATGCCCCAGGACAAGGAGAAGGAGGTCCGCGCCCTCCAAGAGGGAGGCCGTAAAGTGGCCATGGTGGGCGACGGCATCAACGACGCCCCGGCCCTGGCCCGGGCGGACGTGGGCATCGCCATCGGCGCAGGCACCGACGTGGCCATCGAATCCGCCGACATCGTGCTGATGAAGAGCGACCTTCTGGACGTGGTCACCGCCATCCAGCTGTCCAAATCCACCATCCGCAACATCAAGGAGAACCTGTTTTGGGCCCTTTTCTACAACTCCATCGGCATCCCGCTTGCCGCCGGCGTATTCTTCAACTCCTTCGGTTGGAAGCTGAACCCCATGTTTGGCGCCGCCGCCATGAGCATGAGTTCGGTCTGCGTGGTTTCCAACGCCCTGCGGCTCAAGCTCTTCAAACCCAAGTTCCATAAAAACCAGCAGCTGAAGGCAACTGAGGCTGTGGTGGAAACCCACACCATAATAGAAACAACGGAAGAAAAAGGAGAAACTGCTATGAAAAAGACCATGATGATTGAAGGCATGATGTGCGCCCACTGTTCCGGCCGGGTGGAAAAAGCCCTGAACGCCATCGATGGCGTCACCGCCAAGGTGGATTTGGAAGCCAAAACCGCCCACATCCAACTCTCCAAAGAGGTGAGCGACGAGACCCTGAAAAACGCCGTCACCGAAGCGGGCTATGAAGTGGTCGGCCTAGAGTAATATATAAGGGGAATATACAACATGAAAGCAGACCGAGACAAAATCACCCGGCTTCTGAAAACAGCCAGGGGGCAGATGGACGGCATCTTGAAAATGGTGGAGGAGGACCGCTACTGTGTGGACATCTCCAACCAGCTGCTGGCCACCGAATCCATCCTGCGCAAAGCCAACAAGGAGATCATCCGGGCCCACATGTCCCACTGCGTCAAGGACGCATTTGAGACGGGGGATGCAGAAGAGAAGGTGGATGAGATCATCGCCATCCTGGATAAGATGTCTAAATAATGAGGAGGGAACCCAATGGGTATTAAAACCGCATATCAAGGTTACCAGCCCTATTCCTATCTGGAGGCGGGCAAAGATTATGAGCCTTTTTCCCTGGAAGAGTGGAACTGGGCAGGGGAGTACCGCCTACCCTTGGATGAAAACCAGGAGGAGCGGGTCCGCCGCTTGGCCAAGGAGAGTGTCATCATCTCCCTTCATGACCACCTGGTCCGCTTCCCCAAAAACATGACCGAGAAGGAAATCGGCGATTACAATCGAAGCGGCCGCAACGTCTCGGATTATGAGGCCCTTTCCCATTCCTGCCTGGACTGTGTGTTCGACAACATGATGGATGGCCTCAACACCATCTCCTCCAAATGGGGATGGAAGTGGCAGGACATCCTTCACGACCTGGGCATGCGCCTGTGCGACATCGCCCACCAGGATTTCCTCATCCACTGCCGCACCACCGAAGACATCCTGCGGGCCCACCGGGAGGGGAAGATCGCCTGGGTTGCCGCCATCGAGGGGGCTGCCCCCATTGAGAATGACCCCGACCGCATCGACATCCTCTACGGCTTGGGGGTGCGCCTTCTGGGGCTTGTGTACTCGGAGCAGAACGCCCTGGGCAGCGGCATCAAAGAGGTAAACGACGGCGGCCTCACCCGCTTCGGCAAGGTCTGTGTGGAGCGGATGAACAAGGTGGGGATGCTCATCGATATCTCCCACTGCGGGCCCCAGACCGCCCTGGATGCGGCCAATTTCTCCAAGGAGCCCATTGTGGGCAGCCATGTGGGCGCCCGGGCTTTGTGGGACAGCAAACGCCTCTGCGACGACCGGCTGCTCAAAGCCATCGCGGAGAAAGGGGGGCTTGTCTGTGTGGAGGCCGCGCCCCACACAACCATGACCCATACAGCCAACACCCATGACCTGGAATCGGTGATGGAACACTTTGAATACATGGCAAACCTGGTGGGTATCGACCACGTTGGCTTTGGCCCGGACACCATGTTCGGCGACCATGTGGGGGTACACCACGCCTTTGCCAAAACCCTCTCCACCAAGGTGATATTAGGCGATGTCTCTTACAAAGAAGTCCCCTATGTCAAGGGGATGGAGAACCCCACCGAGGCCATGTGGAACGCCCTGCGCTGGCTGGTCAAACACGGCTACAGCGACAGCGACATCCAAAAGGTGTTAGGCGGCAACGCCCTGCGGGTCCTCCGCCAGGTTTGGAATGCCTAGGGCAAACGATGGAATACAAAGCAATCCCCGCCTCCCAATTGGGAGACGGGGATTTTTTTCATGCCCGCAGGATCAGCGGTTTTTTTCCATGAGGGAAGAAAGGTGCTCCAATACCTCATTAAGCTTGTTTTCCACACAGATGCACTCCTCTTGGGTGAGGGTGCTGGCAGCCAGGCAGGTGATCTCCCGCTGGATGGCGATGCTCTCCTGGGCCAGCTCTTCCCCCCTGGGGGTCACATACAGGTGCACGAGGCGCTTGTCTTCCTGGTCAGGAATGCGGGTGATAAGGCCTTCCTGTTCCAGCTGTTTCAAAGTTTTGGACACCATGACCTTGCTCACCGACAGGAGGCAAGCCAACTCGTTTTGGCTCATCCCTGGGCGGCGCAGAATGTTGATCAAGTGGGTGGAGGTCAGATTGGTCAGCCCGAGGGGCTGTAGCCGCTCGTTGACACAGTTGCAATGGACGCGGGATATTTTGGCGATCAGCCGGCTGATGCGGTTGGCGCTTTCCTCCCGGGAAAACTGGGGTTCTTGTTGTTGTTCCATCGGCCGGGTCCTTTCTCATGTGAAGTGGGGTGGTCATCTCTTTCCCCAGTATACGGCAAATTTGGCAAAATGGAAAGGGGAAAAGGGGCCTTTTGGGGAATTTGCGCAGAAGAAAATGGATTGCCGGCTTCTAAGACTGGGGACGCAGTTTTCCAACTTCTCCAAAAGTTTACCGGATATCCATGGAAAAACTGCGGAATATTCCCACTTTATCCTTTACTTTTGCAAGTTGATTCGCTATAATAAATAAAAACCTATCCACCCATAGACAGAGATAAAGAGAGAGGGATTACCAATGAACAACATCAGAGAAATGGCACATAACCTACAGGCGGAGACCATCGCCTTCCGCCGCGACCTGCACAAAAACCCCGAACCTAGCATGGAGGAGTTCCGCACCACCGATAAGGTGGCCGCTGCTTTGGACGCCATGGGCGTGAGCTACC
>ENA-ORUM01001775-ORUM01001775.1-human-gut-metagenome-genome-assembly--contig:-NODE-1775-length-15476-cov-2.730886_pt1 | contig 15476 bp, 19 predicted proteins | sample MGYA00242083_ERZ509217 | MGnify/ENA primary metagenome ERZ509217 (study PRJEB26280, sample SAMEA2338831) | human gut metagenome | biome: human gut; feature: human-associated habitat; material: faeces... | reverse complement strand
AGAGAGTACCTATTCCGGATGTTTACTGGGAAGATGTACGCCAGTCCACGTTTTTAAAGACCGGGCAGAGAGATGCTGCTTCTGTCCTTTTGGTCATCCCGTTGGAAAGCATCACAAAGCCGCTTGTATTTACCCAGGGCAAGGACCTGGCTGTAAAAGGTATCGTTGAAGATGAAATAGACTGCAGCAATCAGGAAACCATGTCAAAGTCACTGGCAGCGTTGAAAGCAAGCTATGGGTATGTGACAGTTACAACTGTGGATGAAAGGCTGTATGGCAGTGAATCGGTCCAGCATTATGAACTGTCCTGTAAGTAGGAGGCAGTCAGATGAAGTTAGAAGTAGAAATGAAACCGGTTGATATGATCCTGAAGAGACATGGGCTGCAGGAGAATGGACCAGCACAAAAGACGATAGATAGCGAATGTATGCGCTATATGAGTGATTACATGCCAAGGCGTCAGGCTGGTGAACTGGAACATATGATGGTGATGTCTACGGTCATAGGTTCTGGCCAGATCGATACGCCTGGTCCATACGCCCATTACCTTTATGAGGGTATCCTTTATGTATCACCGACAACAGGCAGTGCCTGGGCGAAGAAAAATGAAATAAAGGTACCAACAGGAAAAGAACTGATTTATGCTGGTGCTCCCATGCGTGGAAAGAAATGGTTTGAACGTATGAAAGCAGATCACAAGGATGATATCCTTCAGGCAGCACAGGCAGTACTTAGCAGGGGAGGCAGTATATGACGATCATTGAGTATATGCGTCAGAAATTAACGGAATATCCAAAGATATCAGAGTTTCTGGCCGGTGATGATATCCATATTGATTTTACAGAACCGGATCCGGTTAATTATGGTTTGTCCAGCAGTGGGGATGCCCTGGTAAAAGAAGATATCCTGGGTAATCAGATCCGCAGGCATAACTTTGTTATGTACGCAGTGGGGCAGTCATTTACCGATTACAACCGGTTGGCAAACAGCAATTTTCTTCTGGAACTGGCCTATTGGCTGGAGCAGCTTCCAGAAGAGAATGGAATAGAAGTAAATGTGGGTGACGAAGTGAAACAGGCCACATTTTTAAAAGCAACCACAGCCAATGCTATGAGTATGGGGCTGATGGGAGATACCGTTGATCAGGGCGTTATGTATCAGCTGCAGATCTACGCCCAGTACAAAGTTGAAAGTGAGGAAGAATAAATGGCAGATAAAGCACCTGTTGCAGGACAGAAGATCAAAAGAAAATTCATGGGTAACTTTATTGACTCCGCTCTTCCAGGCGCAGCGGAAACGGCTTATGTGCGTCTTGGAAAAGATCTGGAAGAGTATAACGTGGAAATGAATGCCAATGTGGATACCAAGGATAATATCCTGGGTGAAACATCCGTTACTTTGGACAGCTATCAGCCACAGGCAACAGCAGATCCATTTTATGCTGTTATGGGGGATCCCATGTTTGATCGCCTCCAGGGCATTGTTGATGAGCGTCAGACTCTGGATGATTTAAAGACTACCGTTGTTGAAGTGCATCTTTGGGATGAAGTATCAGAAGCTGCTGGAAGTTATGTTGCATACTGTGAGGATGTTATTATTGAGGTGTCCAGTTACGGTGGTGATACTTCGGGTTATCAGATCCCGTTTAATGTACATCATACAGGAAACCGTGTAAAAGGCAAGTTTGTACTGGCAACAAAGAAGTTTACACCTGACGCCGAATAAGGGGGGTCTATATGGAAAGCCTTAAATTTGATGAAGGTTATAAGGAGTACATGATAAATGACGATCCGGACCGTGTGATCCGGATCAACCCTTCTGATCTGAACATGTGGCAACGCTGCATGGATGAAATGGAGAAGCTGGGACATGTGAAAGATGAACTTCAGGGCAATGTCAAACTTCTGGAGGACGGTACCGTAGATCCAACAGATGAAAATGCAAGCGCTGAGTGGAAGAAAGCAGAGCAGGGCGTGAAAGACTGTTTTAATGCTATTTTCAATGCAGATGTATATGACACGCTGTTTAATGGCCAGTCTCCATTTTCACCGGTAAAGGGTGGGAAGCTCCTGTTTGAATCCGTTATGGATGGTTTGATGCCGATCATTAAGAAGAATATGAAAGCCGGTGTAAAAGCAAGTAATAAGCGCATCCAGAAATATACAGCCGGTTACACAAAATGATCCGGTTAGGTCAGCTTCCTGTTATTCTTACGGTAGGCGAAAAGGAATGGAAGATCAGGACGGACTACAGAGATATCCTGGTGATCATGCAGGCCTTTAATGACCCGGAGCTTATGGTAGAAGAAGCTTATGTGGTCATGTGTAAGATCCTGTATGAAAACTGGCCGGATATGCCAAGGGAACTTTATGAAGAGGCTGCTAAAAAGGCACTCTGGTTCTTGGACTGTGGCCAGGAAGACGAAGATGAGATAATGCCGGTCAAGGTGATGGACTGGGAACAGGACGAATCGATCCTGTTTCCAGCTATCAATCAGGTGGCTGGATGTGAAGTAAGATCTGTTTCTTATATACATTGGTGGACCTTTGTGGGATATTTTATGGAGATCCGGGAAGGAATCTTTTCTACTGTGCTTGGAATCCGGCAGAAAATGGCGAAGGGTAAGCGCCTGGAAAAGTGGGAAAGAGAATTCCGCAGAAGCAATAAGAAAATCTGTGATCTTAAGACACGATATACGAAAGAAGAACAGGAAGAAATTGATTACTGGAATAAGTTATTAGGCTGAGACGCTTTGGAGCGTCTTATTTTTATGCCTGGAAATGAGGTGAGGATATGGCAGCAGATGGCAGTCTGAAATTTGATACGAAGATAGATACTTCCGGGCTGGAGAAAGGGACCGGGACGTTGGAGAAAGCGTTTGAACGACTTACTAAGGCGGTAGACAGGCTTTCTGATAATATTTCCAATGTGTTTAATAATGCCGGACAGGCTGCCGAAGCAGCAGCGGCTCAGTCTTCCAAGGCAGCAGAAGGAATTGACCAGGTGACCGAGTCCGCAAAGAGAGCAGAGAAGCAGACTAAAAGCCTTCAGGAGCAAATGGATGCGATCAAAGTGGACCGTGGGGAATACCAGGAACAGGAGTCAACACCTGCCAGACGGGTAAATGTGGATGATCCTTCCGCATATGGGTATGATCCAGCAGCAATAGATTTTATTGAAAAATATACATCCGGAGAGAAGAAAGCAGATCAGGAGACCAATGAATTTATCCAGAAAATCAGCAGCTTAAAGAAGGAACTCAAAGACCTGGAAAGCCAGGGGATGTACTTCGGTGATGATCAATATGATGAAGCTTATCTGAAACTGGAAAAAGTCAAGCAGGCCCTTAAAGATTACAAGCAGGAACTGACCAATCCAACGCCAGATGCAGTTGTTTTTCCAGCAGATTCCCTGCAAGGGAAGATTGATCGTTTAAAGAAGGAACTCAAAGACCTGGAAAGTCAGGGGAGAAGCTTTGGAGATGCCTTGTATGACAGTACCTATAAAGCTTTAAACCAGGCACAGTCTGACCTGAATACTTATAAAAAGGATCTTACGACTCCTGTTAAGATCCCGGTTCAGTTTGACGCAAACTCTTTTGAAGGGCAGAAAGAAGCACTCAGAAGTAAACTTTTGGGAATGGAGCAGCAGGGGATATCACTTGGAAATGCGGATTATGACCAGACCTATGTTCAGCTGCAGCAGGTGATCCAGGCAGAGAATGAATACAAAAAGTCTCTTTTAAATGCAGATGCCGGTCAGAAAAAAGCGAGTGCATCCGCAAATAAGTTAAGAGACTCAGTGAATGGAGCAGGCAAAGCAGCACAGACTTCCGGTAAAGGCATGAAAATTTTAGGCCGGATCAGCCGCATGATGATGATGCGTTTTGTCATGCAGGCAGTAATGGCAGCAATGGGTGCAATAAAGGAAGGGTTCCAAAATCTTGCAAGATATTCCGGAAGTGCAAACCAGACATTATCAAGCCTTATGTCTTCGCTGTTGTATTTAAAGAACAGCTTAGCGGCAGGATTTGCTCCTATCTTAAGCGTTGCGGTACCGGCAATTAATGCATTGATTGATGCAATAGCTTCAGCTTTAGCCTGGATCGGGCAGTTGGTGGCTGCATTAACAGGAAAATCGACCTTTGTAAAAGCGAAAAAGACCCAAGAAGATTACGCAAAAAGTCTGAAAAAGACAGGAAGCGCCGCAAAAAATGCAGGTAAAAGTCTGGCGGATTTTGATAAACTGCGCCTATTGGATAAGCAAAATTCCGGTGGCGGTGGAGGCGGTTCAGGAACAGATCCCTCCCAGATGTTTGAAACAGTGGCGGTATCCAGTTCTCTGGTAAAAGCTCTGGATGCATTAAAAAGCAAATGGAATGATCTGTCTTCATTATTTGCAAAAGGCTTTAAAGTTGGTCTGGGTGATGTTACCCCAAGGTTTGAGACCATTAAAAAGGGACTGCAGAGCATTAAGGAAAGTCTGTTAGGTATCTTTTCGGACCCGCAGGTTCAGGCGGCTGCAAGTACCTGGGGAAATAAAATGGTCTATGACCTGGGTGTGATCACTGGATCTATCGCTTCGGTTGGTATTACCCTGGCAGCAAATCTGATCGGTGGTACCGCCAAGTACCTGGAAGAGGCTCAGGACCGGATCAAGCAGTATATCATAGATATGTTTGATATAACTGGAGAGACTGCAGATATTGTGGCAAATTTCTCTGCGGCATTTGCAGAAGTGTTCAGTGCCTTTGCAGATGAAAACGGACAAACTTTTACAGCAAACCTGATCGGGTTCTTTTCTAATTCCTTTATGGGTGTGACAGAGCTGTTTGCCAAATTAGGCCGTGATCTCTTAAATGCCCTGCTTACTCCGTTTACCAATAATGCAGCAGGATTAAAAAAGGCATTTGATGGTCTTCTGGGTGTTGCATCCCAGGTAATGGGAGATATCAAAGATATATTTACGGATGCCTTTGATCAGATAAATCAGACCTATGATGAGCATATAGCTCCCATGTTTGATGCATTTGCAGAAGGATTTACGGAGATCTACGGAAGTGCTTTGGAAGCATTTGAGACATATATACTGCCGGCACTCCAGAATGTTGCCGATAAATTCTCAGAGGTCAAAGAGCAGTACCTTCAGCCATTTATCAGCAGTTTTGTCGCACTGTTTGGACAGCTGGCAGATACAATAACTGCTGTATGGAATAGTGCCTTACAGCCGTTCCTGAACTGGATTGTCCAGAACTTTGGGCCACTTATTGGTAATGCGATCCAGAATATAGGAAACTATTTCAATATATTTCTATCAGTGGCAAGTGCGGCTGTGGAAGGGATAACAGGCGCTTTGACTGGGCTGCTGGAATTCATCCAGGGCGTATTTACAGGAGATATAGAAACGGCTTTAAATGGAATAAAAAATATTTTCAGGAGCATTTTCAATGGTATTGTTTCCCTGGTTGAGATCGCAGTCAACAGTATTGTCAGCGGATTAAATGGCATCAGCTTTGATGTGCCTGACTGGGTCCCTTTAGCAGGCGGCCAGCATTTTGGATTTAATGTTTCTTCTGTAAAGCTTCCACGGCTGGCTACAGGAACCGTTGTGCCACGACAGGCCGGTGAATTTGCAGCGATCCTGGGTGACAATCATCGTGAGACTGAAGTAGTTTCTCCGTTATCCACCATTAAGCAGGCCCTGGCAGAAGCATTAAGAGAAATGGGAAACGGTCTGGGTGGCGGAGATATCCACCTGACAATAGAGTTGGATGGAGATGTGGTCTATAAAAAAGTAGTGGAACGCAATAAGGAACGGACTGTTCTGTCTGGCCGTAATCCACTTCTTGTATAGGAGGCAGAGACATGGCATTTGAAGGATGGCTGATAAAGTTCGGAGGTGTAAAACTTCCGAACAATTATCTTAATAAGTACAAGGATAAGCCCAATATGCGTACAGAGATCGATGCGTTTCGTGATAGCAAAACGATCACACTGCACCGGACCACATCTCCCTATTATAAAAGCCAGATCACGCTGCCGATCCGCAGTTTATACTACGGAGAAAAGGTTCTTTTGAAGGCTTTGATCGATGCAGCTATGCTCAACAAAACGGAGCGGAAAGTCCATGTAGCTTATTGGAACAGCGAAGATATGGGTTATTCAGAAGGTGATTTTTACATTGCCGATATAGAGTATACAGTGATCAATGTGAATGAGAAGAAGCTGAATATGAGGTATGAAGCATTTGATATTGTATTGACTGAGTATTAATGGAGGTGCTGTGACCATGTTGGATATACCAGAAAAAGTAAAACAGCTGTGCAGGGATGATAACAGCAGCCTTCAAAGCTGGAGAGATATAGAAGCAGCCTTTTTTGATACCGGGATTGATACATTATATCCGTCGAATAACCTGTACCCGTCAGATGATCTTTATCCGGCGGATGCAGGCTCTCCGTGGTTTACGATCACTGGTGAACAGATGAGTACGGAAAGCTTTCTGATGGAAGAAAATCTATGTTCGGCAGATGATCTTGAGTGGGGAAGTTGTGAAGCGGCTAAGGTAGAATTTACCGTAAAAGATATGGAAACAGACATCCTTGGGAAAGAATTTGCACTTACTTTATCAATTGGTGAATACAAAATGGCGTTTGGCATGTATACAGTCTTAAAAGCAGAGCGCCAGGCAGAACGGAGTAAGAGAAAGATCACAGCATACGACCGCATGATCCGCTTTGACATAGACGTTGCTGATTGGTATCAGGCTCTTTATCCCACGGATGGAACGACACATACAGTAAAAGAAATACGGGACAGTCTTTGCGTGTATTGCAATGTCCCACAAAAATCGGTAGCGTTGACAAATGATGAACTGGTTGTAGGGAAAACGGTTGATCCCCAGTCTTTGAAGGGCCGGGATGTTTTAAAAGCAATCTGTGAGATCAATGGTGTGTTTGGTCATATAGACCGGACTGGGCAGCTGACATACGTAAAAATGCAAAAGGCTGATCTGGCAGAGAGCAGTACTCTTTATGAACAGGGAATATGGGGAAATCCACAAGAGGATCTGGAATATTATAGGTCCATTACCTGGCAGGATTATACAGTTAAGAAAATAGACCGTGTCCAGATACGCCAGGAAGAAGGTGACATAGGTGCTACAGCCGGATCTGGAACCAACGCATATGTTATTGAGGGGAATTTTCTGGCATATGGCTTAAGCAGTGCAACGCTTGTGAAGCTGGCACAGTCAGTCCTTGATATGATAGGAGGATATACATATCGTCCTTCTAATATTTCCACCTATGCAATGCCCTGGATAGAAGTAGGTGACAGCATACGGGCTGTTACCACTGACGGGGAAGTAGCTACCTATGTACTGAAAAGGACTTTAAAGGGTGTCCAGGCAATGACGGATGCCATTGAAGCAAAGGGAAGCCAGGTAAGGGAAAGCACCGCCGGAGATTTTAGAAGTGAGATCATACAGTTAAAAGGGAAAACGGCATCTATTATCAAAACGGTGGATGAGGTATCTGCTTCTGTCTCTGATCTGGAGAAAAATACAACTGCAAGTATCAAGGTTGTGTCGGATGCGGTCACTGCAGAAGTAAAGCGCGCCCAGGGACAGGAAGTAGAACTGGCAGCCAGCATTTCCGTTATGGCAGGACAAATCCAGCAGAAGGTAAGCCAGGGAGATCTGGTCGCCAAGATCAATCTGGAAGCCAATAAGCAAGGTTCTGTGATCACTATGGAAGCAGGGCATTTTGTTTTTAAAGGTTCCAACTTTTATGTAAATGCAGATGGATCTGGAGGCGCTGCCAACGGAAACTGGACTTGGGATACAGCCGGAAATATCACCGTTAAGGGCGCAAAGATAGACGGGACTGCTAATACCAGTTCGATTGGCGCTAGTACGATCTATACTAACCACTTGGAAGTAGGTGGAAAAGGTGTATTTAATTCAGACACTGAGTTTTCCGGAACAATGACCTGCCAGAACATTGATGCTAATAAGATCGAGTGCTATACCGTATATTCTTCCAGGGCCGGTGAAACCTGGTCTGACAAGCGTTTAAAAACAGGGATACGTGATATAGTTTTGGATCAGGCAGCAGAGTTTATCCAGGGACTGAGGCCGGTTACTTATCGGATGCGTGAAGGAAAGAGCGAAGGAATGGGCTTTATCGCCCAGCACATCATTGAACTGCAGCAGCGCTTGGGAACAAAGTATCCGATTGTAGGACGCCTGGAAAAAGAAAAGTATTATACACTTTGCTATCAGAACCTGATACCGCTGATCATTGCAGATCTTCAGGTACTGCATAAGAAATTGGAGGGAGTGGATCAACATGAATGAGAATGAAAAGTTAGTAGTACATAAACAGAAAGATATGCAGCTGGTCTGGAACTTCTTAAACACACTGCAGGTAAATGGGGTGACAGCAGCCAGACAGCTGGCAAGTATTGCAACGATCATTGAAGCTGGAAAACCTTTAGAAGATTATCTGACGGATCAGGAAGGAGGCATGAAAAATGGCAACGATGGAGAAGTATTACACACCGAAGACATGGAAGAACCTTCCAAGCGTTGAAAGTCCTATCAATGAATACTGGTTAAATCACATGGAGTCTGGCATCAACGAAATGGATAACCGTGCAGTGCTATTATCGGAAGAAAAACTGGACCGCTCAGAAGCCGCTGCAATGGTTAAATCTGTGACTTTAGATAGAGATACAGGTATTCTTACGGTTACTTTGGTTAATGGTACGCAGCAGGTAACTGATCTGGATATTGAAAAGGTAGTTACAAATTTTGATCTGGATGAAGATAACAATTTGGTTCTTACTTTGGCAGATGGAACAGAAAAGAAGGTACCGCTTTCTAAGTTTGTAGATACCTATACATTTAAGTCATCGAAGACCATTTCTTTTTCTGCTAATGGAAAAGAGATCACGGCCATTATACCAGACGGAGCAGTAACCCTGGACAAGCTGGAAACGACCGTCCTGACAACAATCCGACAGTACATGTTAGATTCTCAGACAGCAAAAGGACAGGCAGAACAGGCGGCGCAAACAGCTGGTGGCTGGGCTGTGGGAGAACTACCGGGATTTGAACAGAACAACTCAAAATACTACAGTGAGATCAGTAAGGAAGAGGCTGATCGGGCAAAAGAAGAAGCAGACCGGGCAACACAGTACGCAAAGATTGTGGCACCTGGTTTTTATTTTGATCCTGAGACAGCTTCTTTGTATATGAAATCTGGAAGAGGCGTGGATTTTATTGTTGACTCTTCTGACCTATACTGGATGATCGCAGAATAAAGGAGGATGAATTCATGGCGATACCAAGCGGATATTCTTTACTTGGAAGAATTGGATATAATGATCGGGGAGTTTACACAGAGAGCAGTGATTATGTTAGGGGGGATGTGGTTTATCACGAAGGCAGTTCCTATGTGGCTTTAACGACTGTTACGGGTGTGACTCCGGCAGATGATAATACCAATTGGAAATACTTAGCCCGTGGCTTTGGAGCAACAGAATTATCAGAAATTGATGCAACAGATACCAGCGGTTTTACAGGAGATGCAGGAAAGAAAGTAAAAGGTCAGACACTGATTGATAAGATAGCAGAATATGTGATGAGTAAGGTAGTTGCTACGGATGCATTTCAGACATATCTGCAAAAATTTCTGGTTGATAATTGCGTGACTGAGCGGTCAGATCTTTCACTTTCGGCCGCCCAGGGAAAGGCTTTGCAGGATCAGTTAGCGACGCTAAATAGTAATTTAGCAATCGTTAGCAGCTGCATCAGTAATGTATACATCAAAAAAATTAGCAATGAAGGAAAATACACACAAGTATTTGCAACATCCATAATAGACAGCAGTCATTTTTGCGGTTTGGTCATAGCTGATGGAGGACTATATTCTTTTCATAATATTGGAAATGTCACTGCTCTTGTAAATCGGTCTACATATAAAGTGGTTTGCAGTAATGCAGGAAATTTAGCGCGTTTATCAATTACTGGAATGGGTACTTGGGATGAATGCGTCGTTATATCCAATCGAGATTTTAAATTGACCCATGAATAAATAATCATATATAATAAACTGTCCCTGTAATTACCGTCTTTTCGGATACCGGATCTAATTTTTTATATGCAAGTGGTCCAAATACTCGAAAATCGCCAGAGGTATTTTGAGGTACAAGCATGTAAGTGTTTGTCACTGCAAATAGTATTGTTTTATTAGGAACCCTAATAGCAATTTGAGAATAGCTATCCACATTTGCGGTAAATGCCGTACTTTTGACTTTGCTGCTATCTAAATTACTATATAGCTCATATTTCATGGTGGCTATTCCGTTTTTGCTGATCCTCTTTTACATTGTAAGTGTAGCAATAAACTTGCAATGTAAATGGAGGAAACTACATGGAAAAACTGAGGAATAAGATACTGGCTACATTAAAAACGGGAGGAAATTTTACAACAGAACAGTTAATGATCCTGGATCAGGTGCTGTGTCATGAAATGAGCGGGTATGAGGTAAGAGAAAAGACAATGGAGCTAATGGTGGAAAATACGGAGAACTGGCAGCTTTATGAGATATTTATGGTACGTAAAAAGCTTATAAATCTGTCAGATGGTACTTTGGGTCAATATAAAAGAGTTATTGAAGATTTTTTACGTTGGTGCCCTAAAAAGCTGAAGGATGTAACTGCTGATGACATACGTATGTATATGGTATATTACAGAAAAACTCACGACATATCTACCCGTACCCAGGATGGACACAGGCTGATCTTCAGTTCTTTTTTTACATTGTTGCATGATAATGGGTATATCCCAAGCAATCCGTCAGCCGCATTAGATCCGATAAAGTACAAAGCAAAAGTCAGAGAACCTTTATCACGTCTGGAAGTAGAAAAAATACGCCGTAAGTTCCAGAACATACAGGAAGAGGCTATTTTTGAAATGTTTTATTCCACAGGCTGCAGAGTATCAGAAGTTGCTGATATGAAACTTTCCGATATCAATTTTGAAGAGGGATCCATAAAAGTATGCGGCAAAGGAAACAAAGAACGCTTTGTGCATCTGACACCTAAGGCAATCTTGGCTTTAAAAGCTTACCTGGAAGCACGAAACGATAATACAGATGCAGTTTTTGTGGTAGGTAAGCGAAAAACAGCCGGTATGGGGAAAAGCACACTGGAGAAAATCGTTAAAGAAATCTGTTCCAGAACGGATATACAAAGAACGGTCACACCTCATGTTCTGCGACATACATTTGCTACACATATGCTGGAGACCTCACCGATTGATGTTGTACAAACTTTGTTAGGACATGAAAAACTTGATACGACAAAAATTTATGCAAAAACAAGCATGATGGTGATAAAAGATAACTTTTATCGTTCCCACTTATAAACATAATGCTCTGGTAGATGATCCTGCCAGAGCTTTTATTTTACCTAAAAATATTAGGAGGTATCTCAATGGAAAAAATCAAACTCACAGGATCGGATCAGCTTTATGAGATCCAGAGTATCCGGCCAACATCGGAGCATGTGTTACAGATTATTTTTGCAGATGCTGTACCGGACTCCTGGGACGGTGATATCCAGTTGTATACGGCGGGAGCTGTTTTGGCAACCACATTGACCGGCTGGAACACCGTATATCGTGATGAGGGCCAGACAGTGTATCTATCGGATGATGGTAGCGTGTATACGCCACCTACTGATCCAGAGCCAGTTACACCACCAGAGCCGTATGTGCCAACTCTTGCAGAGCTGCAGGCCAGTAAGAAGCAGGAGGTTAGCCGGGCATGCGAGCAGGCCATCTATTCCGGCGTCAGTGTAACGCTTGCAGATGGATCCACAGAGCATTTTGCGCTGACGGAGCATGATCAGCTCAATCTTTTTGGCAAGCAGGCCCAGCTTACAGCCGGAGTAAATCAGCTGGAGTATCACTCTGACGGACAGCCATGCCGGTACTACAGTGCTGCAGATATGACGACCATCATCACAAAAGCTATGTGGCATGTAAGTTACCATACTACATACTGTAATGCCCTCAATATGTGGATTAGTGGTGCGCAGACAGCAGAGGAAATCCAGCAGATCTTTTATGGCGCTGATGTGCCGGAGCAGTACCAGAGTGAGGTACTGAAAGCATATCTTGTAAAGATAGCAGCTATGGCGGGAGATGATGTGAAGGATGCACAGACTGCTTAATAAGTATCTGTTTTTGTTTAATGTGGGAGGTCTGCTCTATGTACTGATTGAACTGATCTGGCGTGGTTGGAGCCACTGGACAATGTTCATTTTGGGTGGTCTGTGCTTTATCTACTTGGGACTGTTCAATGAGGTATTGCGCTGGGACACACCACTGTGGCAGCAGATCCTAATAGGAGCAGTGGGAATTACAGCTTTAGAATTCTTGACCGGATGCATTGTTAATCTCTGCCTTGGTTGGAACATCTGGGATTATAGCGACATGCCATGTAACGTCCTGGGGCAGATTTGTCCGCAATATATGTTGCTATGGGTGCCGGTTAGTTTGGCCGGGATCATCCTGGATGACTGGATCCGGTACAGAGCTTTTGGAGAGCAGCGGCCACGATACAATGTAGGGCTGACACAGCAGAGCAAATTGATTATCTGGATGCCAGCATAAGAGAGGAGATGAAAGAAATGGATACATCACAGGTTGTCATTGCAGTGATCGGGTCAAATGCGCTTTTTACATTTATTCAGTTCTTGATCGGTCGGCATGACAAAAAGAAAGAAAAACAGTCAGATGAAACGAAGGGCATGAGGGATATGATCCTTGGACTTGGTCATGATAAACTGCTGTATTTGACTGATAAGTTTGCTGAGCGCGGCGGAATCACCCAGAAAGAGAGACGCAATCTTAAGTATTTGTATGATCCGTATGTACGTCTTGGTGGCAACGGAGACTGCGAAGTTGGATACGAGACATGCGAGAAGCTTCCGACATTGACGGATGATGAAGCCATGCAGCTTGATGGCAGAATGAAACGACGTGAATATGGTATAGAAGAAAGAGAGGTATAGATATGGATTTTGGAATTGGAAGCGTAACAGCGATCACAGCAATTTGTTACCTGGGCGGCATGGCATGTAAGGCAACCACTAAGGTCAAGGATGAGGTTATCCCGGTAGTATGCGGAGTGACCGGTGGTATCCTGGGTGTAGCAGGTATGTACCTCATGCCGGAGTTTCCAGCAACAGATGTGATCAACGCTGCAGCTATTGGCATTGTATCCGGTCTGGCAGCAACCGGAGCGCACCAGGTCATCAAACAGGCAAGCAAGAAGTAGAAGGAGGTGATCCGACTATCTCCCGCAGGCAGTCCGGGTTATGGCTGCCAATTGCGACGTCGCAATAAATCAGTAGAATAAAAATCATGCATATGTTATAATATCAAAGTTACCGCCCCTATACCCGGTAAGGAAAGGGGGTGTCTGACATGGAAAATCTTATTTCTTTTATTGTCGCTGTTGCGGCTGGTGTAGCCTGCCACTACATCATCAAATGGTTGGACGGCGATAAGTAAACGGTAACCAGCCTGCAGATGCCTAACTGCTAAAAAAGGAAGAAAGCCCCTGAGTCTCGACCACTCAGGGGCTTTCGCTTTTGTGTCCAACATGGAAACTTATTTCTTTTTGCCTAACGGCATTATAGCATATGCAGAAAATCTTTTCAAGATACCATTTGGAAGAAAGGAAATGCTATGAAAATATCAGATAATGGATTAAATCTCATAAAAAAATTTGAAGGCTGCCGACTGACCGCCTACCAGGATGCAGTAGGTGTCTGGACTATCGGCTATGGCACCACTAACGCAGATAAAGCCATTACCGGCACAACCATCTGTCAGGGCTTGAAAATCAGTCAGGCTACAGCAGATGACTGGTTAAGACAGTCTGTAGATAAAAAGTATGGTCCAAAGGTGTATAAGTATAGTGCTTACAACTGGAATCAGAACGAATTTGATGCTCTTGTAAGTTTTGCGTACAATATCGGTTCTATTGACGGATTGACCGCAAAGGGATCCCGCTCAAAAGAGGAAATCGCTGACAAAATCCTGGCATATAACAGAGCTGGAGGAAAGGTTCTGTCCGGTCTTACCAGAAGACGCCAGGAAGAACGAAAACTCTTTATTACTCCGGCAAAAAAAGAAGGTTGGGTAAAAGAGGATGATCACTGGCGTTTTTATGATAATTCTGGAAATTATGTTAGAAACGACTGGCACCAAGACGGTGAAAAATGGTACTGGTTTAACGGCGCCGGTTTCATGGCCCATGACGTCTGGTATCAATACAAAGGTTCCTGGTACTACCTCGGCTCTGACGGTGCCATGCTAAAAGGCCTTCAGACGATCAACGGCAAGTGGTACTACCTGGATCAGACCGGCCGTATGGCAACCGAACCAGTAGTATTAACTCCTGATCAGGACGGTGCTCTCCATTATCCAGGCCTTGCAAAATAGTTATAATAAAATATAGCCTTGTATTGAGCGAACATCTATGCTACAATCAAGGCATAAACGAGAGCCTCTGGGAGCAATTCCCAGGGGCTTATTTTCATACAGAGTTTTTACTGTATGGTGGCCCGGATGGGGAGATGGGTGCATCCATGCGCTATCTTTCCCAGCGTTATTCCATGCCATATAAGGAATGCAGGGCAGTCCTTACAGATATTGGTACAGAAGAACTGGCTCATCTGGAGATCGTGGCGGCTATTATCCACCAGCTTACCCGTAATTTAACAGCTGAACAGCTGGCAGAACAGGGATTTGGCCCTTATTATATTGACCATGCTACCGGGATCTGGCCCCAGGCAGCCGGTGGAGTGCCCTTTAATGCCTGCGAGTTCCAGAGTAAGGGAGATATTATCACGGACCTTCATGAAGATATGGCTGCGGAACAGAAAGCCCGTTCCACATATGACAATATCCTTCGTGTAGTGACTGATTATGATGTATGTGAGCCTATTAAATATTTAAGAGAGCGTGAGGTCGTTCATTATCAGCGCTTTGGTGAAGCCTTGCGCATCACCCAGGAGAAGTTAGACAGCAAAAATTTCTATGCTTTTAATCCGTCTTTTGACAATGGAAAAAGCGTGATCCAGCCGAGAAATTAAACAGATCATAAAAATTTCTTACTGTGCAAAAAAGCCCGGCAAAACCGGGCTTTAAAATAGCAAAATATTCGTAATGGCTGGACTGTAACGAATATTCAGGCTGAACCATATCTGGCACAGTCAGTATTGGATCAATATGATGATACCAGGGTCAAAAGGTCAAAAATCCGACACAAGCTTGCTTGCAGGAGGATTTTCGAACTTAGGACCCGCCAAAACATGAGTAAGAAGCCATTTTTTGAAAAAAAATGAGCGGATTACGAATGTTTTTAGAATTGCGGGAGTGCAAAGCACGTAGC
>ENA-ORUM01001772-ORUM01001772.1-human-gut-metagenome-genome-assembly--contig:-NODE-1772-length-15492-cov-3.035046_pt1 | contig 15492 bp, 10 predicted proteins | sample MGYA00242083_ERZ509217 | MGnify/ENA primary metagenome ERZ509217 (study PRJEB26280, sample SAMEA2338831) | human gut metagenome | biome: human gut; feature: human-associated habitat; material: faeces... | reverse complement strand
GAGAAAGATGCAGTCTGCCGCGCGCAGGGTTTGTCCGCCGCAGGCGGACAAACCCTGCGCACGCGAACTCTGTGAGGCTTATTCCACAAGCTAAAGGCCGCCTACTCCGGGGGGCGGCCCCTTGTTTTAATCCCTGGGGGCCCGGTAGAACCGGCCGGCCACCTGGTCCGTGCGCATCACGTTGACGAAGGCGTGGGGGTCAGTCTGGCGCACCCGGTGGATCAGGGCCCGCACCTGGTTGCCCCCCACCACGGAGTAGAGCATCACCCGCTCCTCACCGTCATAGAGGCCGGTGCCCTGGAACAGCGTGGCGCTGTGGTGGGTGTCCCGGATCTGCTGCCAGACCGCCTGGGCGGTCTCCCGCCGGGTGACGATGAAGAGGGTGGCCCGCCGGCCGCTGGGGTCCAGCAGCTTGATCACCTGGGTGGAGGCAAACTGAAAGAGGATGGAATACAGGGCCTTGTCCCAGCCGAACAGAGCGCCTGAGACGGCCAGCATCACCACATTGCCCATAAATATATAATTCCAGGCATCCACATCGTACTGCTGGGAGAGGGCGATGGAGATGAAATCGGTGCCCCCGCTGGTGGCTCTCCCCCGGAGGCACAGGCTGATGGCGAAGCCGTTGATGAGGCCGCCGAAGATGCAGATGAGCAGCACATCGTCGGTAATGGGCATGGGGGGGATCAGATCGGTGAGCAGGCTGGTGCACAGGATGACCACGCAGGAGAACAGGGTGAACCGCTTGCCGATGAGTTTGAAGCTGATGACGGCGGGCACCGCGTTGAGCAGGAAGTTGATGGCGGAGAAGGGGACGGACAGGCCCCAGAACCGCAGCGCCACCCGCTGGATCAGCAGGGTCAGGCCGTTGAAGCCTCCCGGCACCAGGTCCCCGGCTTGGACAAAGCTCTTCAGGTTGACGGCCATGATGACAGAGGCCAGCACCATCAGGGCCAGCCGCCCCAGGTCGTCCAGGAGCTGGGATTTGAAGTAAGAGACAGTTTTTTTCATGGCGTGACCTCCTGCGTGTTTCCCGGGGAATGTGCTCCCATTGTATCCGCTCCCGGTCCCTTTGGCAAGGGGGAAGGGCGGAAAAGACCGGGAATGTGGGAAGTATCCGACATCCCCCTCCCCCGCAGAGAGGGAGCAGCCGCTCCGCATCCCCGGACGGGGAGATGTGGGGTGGAGGGAAATGTGGAAAAATCAGCAGGAGCGGTTCTCCTTGGCGGCGGCGATGAAGGCGCGGAACAGGGGGTGTGCCTTATTGGGCCGGGATTTCAGCTCCGGGTGGAACTGTACCCCCACGAACCAGGGGTGGCCGGGCAGCTCCACGATCTCCACCAGCCGCCCGTCGGGGGACAGGCCGGCCAGCTCCAGCCCCGCCTGGGTCAGGGCATCCCGGTATTCGTTGTTGAACTCGTAGCGGTGACGGTGCCGCTCGGAGATCTCCTCGGCTCCATAGGCCTGATAGGTGCGGGAGCCGCGGCTGACCACTTTGCAGGGGTAGGCCCCCAGGCGCATGGTACCGCCCTTGGCGGTGACCCCCCGCTGGTCGGGCATCAGGTCGATCACCGGATGGGTGGTGGCGGGGTCCAGTTCGCTGGAGTGGGCGTCGGCCCAGCCGCACATGTGACGGGCATACTCCACCACCGCCATCTGCATGCCCAGGCAGATGCCCAGGAAGGGGACCCGGCTCTCCCGGGCCCAGCGCACGGCGGCGATCTTCCCCTCAATGCCCCGGCTGCCGAAGCCTCCAGGGACCAGGACGCCGTCCGCCCCGTCCAGCAGTTCCGCCGCGTTCCCGTCGGTGACGGTCTCCGAGTCCACCCAGCGGATGTTCACCTTTACGTCGTTCTCGATGCCCCCGTGGGTCAGGGCCTCCGCCACCGACAGATAGGCGTCGTGGAGGGCCACATATTTGCCAACCAGGGCGATCTCCACACTGCCCTGTGGATGCTTGGCACGGTGGACCATGGTGGCCCACTCCGTCAGGTCGGGCATGTGGCAGATCAGCCCCAGCCGGCGGACCACCACGTCGGCCAGCCCCTCCCGTTCCAGCATCAGGGGGACCTCGTACAGCACCGGGGCGGTGAGGTTGGGGATGGCATTCTCCACCGGGATGTTGCAGAACAGGGAGATCTTCTCCAAAATATCCCGGGGCACCGGCGCGTCGCTGCGGCAGATGATGACATCGGGCTGGATGCCCAGGGAGAGCAGCTCTTTGGCGGAGTGCTGGGTGGGCTTGCTCTTCAGCTCCCCGGTGCCGGGGATGGATACGATGAGGGAGACATGGAGAAACATGACGTTGTGGCGTCCCCGCTCGGCGGCTATCTGGCGGATGGACTCCAGGAAGGGCTGGGACTCGATATCGCCCACGGTGCCGCCGATCTCCACGATGGCCACGTCAGTGTCCGGGGTGTCCAGAGAGTAAATGTTCCGCTTGATCTCATTGGTGATGTGGGGGATGATCTGGACCGTGGCTCCCAGATAGTCCCCGGTCCGCTCCCGGTTGAGCACGTTCCAGTAGACCTTCCCCGAGGAGACGGAGGAGTGGACGGTGAGGTTTTCGTCGATAAAGCGCTCATAGTGGCCCAGGTCCAGGTCGGTCTCGGCCCCATCGTCGGTGACGAAGACCTCCCCGTGCTGGTAGGGGCTCATGGTGCCCGGGTCCACGTTCAGGTACGGGTCCAGCTTCTGGACCTTTACCCGCAGGCCCCGCTGCTTCAGCAGGCGGCCCAGAGAGGCCGCCGTGATGCCCTTGCCCAGGCCGGATACCACGCCGCCGGTGACAAAAATGTACTTCACTGCCATGTTGATCCCTCCATCAAAGTTTGATCCTGTTGAAAAAAATACCGGTTTATTTTATGCTTGTCTGGGGTGCGAGTCAAGAAAAAAATCGGACAGATGGGCGAAAAATGGGTGCGGGCCACAGCCCCGGCGGGGGCGGCCTCTGTGCTCCAGTGGACACGGCGGGCTTTTTGTGGAAAACATCGGAACGCATCGTCCCGGACCTCCTCTCCTCCCCCATATCTCGGGGATCGTTTGGGCAAGATCAGAAAAATGATGCTCGGCAAAAACAGATGTGACAAATGGGCGCTGCCGGGCGTTTTACAGGCAGAGAGAAAAACGAAGGGAAGGGGGACACCCATTGGATACGCGGGAGCTCTTTGAGCGGTATGGAGACGCGGTGTTCCGGCTGGCGTGGAGCTGCACGGGCTCCCGGCAGGACGCGGAGGACGTGACCCAGACCGTCTTTTTGAAGGTGCTGGAGCGCCGGCCGGACCTGGAGCCGGGAAAGGAGCGGGCCTGGCTGTTCCGGGTGGCGGTGAACGAGTGCCGCAGCCTCTGGCGGCGGCTGAAGCTGCGCCGGACCGAGCCGCTGGAGGAGGCGCTGGCGGTGGCCGCGCCCCAGGAGGAGCCGGTCCTGCGGCAGGTGATGGAGCTGAAGGCCGGGGAGCGGGAGATCCTCTATCTCATTTACTACGAGGGCTTCTCCACCCGGGAGACGGCGTCTCTGCTGGGGATCAGCCAGACGGCGGTCACCACCCGCCTCCAGCGGGCCAGAAAGAAGCTGAGGGAACGGCTGGAAGAGGAGGGGCGGCCATGAAACAGGAATATCATCGCGCCTTGGAGCAGATCTGCCTTTCCGAAGAGGCAAGGGCGCGGATCATCAGTGTGCTGGAACAGAAGGAGCGAGGGCTGAAACGGCCTAGGAGGAGAATAGGGAGGCTGATTCTAGTGTGTGCCGTGCTCATCCTGCTCCTTCTGGGGACAGGGGCCGCTGTCGTGTCGCGGGTCGGCGTGCTGGAGCTCTTTTTTCAGGGGGATACCAGCCAGCTGGAACCATTTGTTCAGACGGGGGCGAGTGCGCAGGATAAAAATTATCGTCTGACCCTAGACAGCAGCATCTGTGACGGTGATACCCTGTATGTGGTCATCACCGTGGAGGGGCTGCATGAGCAGGCGGTGGAAAATCTGAAGAACAATCAGGTCGTTGCGGACTGCTATCGGGCGGCCTGGGGCCGAGAGATGCCGGAGAATCTGATGGAGCAGGGGCAGGGAGACATCTCCGTGTTTCAATTCCAGATGGAGGCCGGGAACCATATGTCCAGCTTCGGATTTGAAGAGTTGCCCGCCCCCTCGGAGACCAGCCGCTCCTGGCAGCTCCAGCTCACGCTGACCGGGCTGGAGCATCCTCAGACGGAGCCCATCGGCCTGCGCCTGGGATTCATGGAGGAGAGCTGTGTGCTCCAGATCCCCGTGGACCAGATGCCCCAGGTGGTCCGGGTCTCCATTGCGCGGGAGCTCTCTGTGGACTGGAATGGCGGAGAAGAGGTATTTGTGGACCATGTGGAGATTGGCCCCACACGGTTCACCTATGTAGGAAAATATCCGGATACTGCCTCCTCTCTAGCCCCCCTGGTGTTCTTCCGGATGAAAGACGGCCAGATCCTCACCAGAAAGCAGATGGGACTGGAGCTGGAGATGCGGGATATCCCGGGACCGGCAAATGTATTTGGAAAAGAGCTGGCAGAGATCGTCTATACCTCTCGGTCTGTGATGGACTTGACCGAAATTGCATCTGTGATTCTGGGGACAGCCGAGTTTTCTCTAAATGGAGAACCGCTTGGAGAGGTGCAGATGAAGGAACAGCTGTATCCCTTTTCCATCGAGGTGGGAGAGGGCGGCGCAGAGTACGCGGGCCCCTATGCCGCAAGCATGGAAGAGCTGTGCAAGAAATTGGGAGCTGAATATCAGTGGGATGAAATAAACAAAAGAGCGACGGGAGTGTACCAGGGAATTTCCCTCTCCCTGACGGCCGGAGAATCCCTTGCGCTGGTCAATGGGGAGAGAAAGGAAATAGAGACACGGGTACGGGGAAAAGATGGGGTATTCACACAAGTTCCCATGCCGGCGGTGGAATACCATGGTGGGATCTCCGCGGCCATCCTCTTTTTTGGGGAGGTCTGGGGCTTAGAATTTCAGGTCCTCGATGGGGAAATCATCGTTGTTCCCTAAAGGAGCCGAGACAGCCCAGAGGTCTGCGCATATAAGGACGGTCTCTGGCAGATAGTTTGTTCCATTCTTTTTCTCAAAAAAGGACAAGCGCCCCTGGGAGATCCTTCTCCCGGGGGCGCCTCTTTGCGCTTATCGGTGATAGAGCTTGTTGGTCTGATACTTGGGCTCGCAGGTGAGCTGGATGCCCAGCTTGCGGTAAGTCCCCTCGTCGGCGGGGGATAGGATGACGGAGCAGTGGGCCTGACAGCCCTGAAGATGGGCCAGGGCCTCCAGCGCCCGGGCGGCCTTGGGGTCCAGATTGGCGGAGGCGGCCAGGGCGATGAGCACCTCGTCGCTGTGCAGCCTGGGGTTGTTTGACCCCAGATACTGGACCTTGACAGTCTGGATGGGCTGGATGGCGGACTGGGCGATCAGATGCACGCCATGGCCCCCCAGCCCGGCCAGGGACTTCAGGGCGTTGAGCAGGGCGGCGGCGGAGCAGCCCATCAGCTCGGAGGTCTTGCCGGTGACCATCCTGCCGTCGGGCAGTTGGATGGCCATGGCAGGCTCGCCGGTCTCCTCCTCCAGCCGGTTGGCCTGGTCCACTACGGGGCGGATAGCGGGGGTGATGCCGGCCTGCTGCATCAACAGCTCCAGTTTATAGACCGGGTCGTCCCCTCCCCTGCCCTGCCGGCGGTCGGAGAGCACATCATAGTAGCGCCGGACGATCTCCTGACAGGCAGCCTCCCGGCAGGCACCGTCGTCGGTGATGCAGTTGCCCGCCATGTTCACCCCCATGTCGGTGGGGGACTGATAGGGGCAGCTGCCGGTGATCTTCTCAAAGGTAGCAGCCAGGACGGGAAAGACCTCCACGTCCCGGTTGTAGTTGACGGTGGTCTCGCCGTAGGCCTGGAGATGGAAGGGGTCGATCATGTTCACGTCGTCCAGGTCGGCGGTGGCTGCCTCGTAGGCCAGATTGACCGGGTGCTTCAGGGGGAGGTTCCAGATGGGGAAGGTCTCGAACTTGGCGTAGCCCGCCGTCACCCCCCGGCGGTAGTGGTGATAGAGCTGGCTGAGGCAGGTGGCCATCTTGCCGCTGCCGGGGCCGGGTGCGGTGACCACCACCAGAGGGCGGGAGGTCTCGATATAGTCGTTCTTGCCGTACCCCTCATCGCTGACGATGTGGGCGATGTTGTGGGGGTAGCCCTGGATGGAGTAGTGGCGGTAGACCCGCACCCCCAGCTTCTCCAGCCGCAGGCGGAAGGAATCGGCGGCGGCCTGCCCGGTGTACTGGGTGACTACCACGCTGCCCACATACAGGCCCTTGGAGCGGAACGCGTCGATGAGGCGAAGGACGTCGCTGTCATAGGTGATGCCCAGGTCGCCCCGCACCTTGTTCTTCTCGATGTCGCCGGCGTTAATGACGATGATGATCTCGGCCTTGTCCTTCAGCTGCTCCAGCATGCGGATCTTGCTGTCCGGCTGAAAGCCGGGCAGCACCCGGCTGGCATGGAAGTCGTCGAACAGCTTGCCGCCGAACTCCAGATACAGCTTACCGCCGAACTGGTCGATGCGGTCCCGGATGTGCTGGGACTGCATGGTCAAATATTTCTGATTGTCAAACCCTTCCCTGGCCACGACGGCCACTCCCCTCTCACAACACAATACCAATTTATTTTACAAAGGTTTAGGCGGCACGTCAAGGGAGAGGGGAAAGAAAATTGGAGAACTTTGACGGGCGGGACGGAAGATCTTGTCCGCTCCATGTGGATTCCAGGCAGAAGCTGTGGTACAATAGTCAGGCGGCCACAGGCCGGGAACAGGAGAGATGAACATGGAATGGGACGAGCTGATCCGCATCTGGATCATTGTCTGTCCGCTGGTCTTTCTGGGCGGACTGATCGACGCGGTGGCCGGCGGCGGGGGGCTGATCACCCTGCCCGCCTATCTGCTGGCAGGACTGCCCCCGCACCTGGCCTCCGGCACCAACAAGTGCGGCAACTTCTTCGGCACACTGATAGCCACCGGGCGTTTTCTGAAGCGGGGGGACGTGCATCTGCCCTCCGCCCTGGCCGGGGGTGCCGGGGCGCTGGTGGGTGCTTGGCTGGGGGCGCGTTTGAACATGATCATGCCGGAGCAGGCCCTCTACTACCTGATGCTGGCTGTAGTGCCGGTGATGGCGGTTTTCCTGCTGTTTAAACGGGACTTCGGGACGGAGGACCGGTCCGGGGAGCTGGGAGTGGGGAAGCTGGTGCCTCTCTCTCTGGCCATCGGGCTGGTGATCGGGTGCTACGATGGATTTTTTGGTCCGGGGGCTGGGACCTTTCTCACCCTGGCCTTTACCGGCCTGTGCCGGTTCGACCTGCTTACCGCTGCGGGCAATACCAAGGTGGCCAACGCCACCTCCAACCTGGCCAGCCTGGTGACCTTCGCCCTGGGGGGGAAGGTGCTGTGGGCGGTGGGCATCCCCGCCGCCCTGTTCGGCATCGTGGGGGGCTATGTGGGGGCCGGGCTGGCCCTGAAGGGCGGCGCAAAGGTGATCCGCCCCATGTTCTTCGTGGTGCTCACCCTGTTGGTCGTCCGGCTGGTCTGGGACCTGCTGGCGTGATAAAAAACAGTGGAAAAAGAAAGGGAAGGGATATGAATCGCATCTCGCTGGTAGGCCGGCTGCGCACCCAGAAGCTGCTGGGGAGGACCGTCCTCATCCTGCTGGCCTTCTCCCTGCTCACGGTGGGGGGCTCCTACCTCTTTGTCCGGGGAGAGATGGTGTCCCGCTACCGGGAGCAGGGGATGGAGGGCACCATGTCCATGCTCCAGCGGACCAGCACCTCCCTGGACCGGACCATCCAGGCCCTGGAGCTTCAGATCCAGACCTTCTGGAAGGATGATGACGTCTCCAGCCTGCTGGTGGCACCGGAAAAGCCGGATTTCTCCAGGACCTCGGGGGTAGCCGCCCAGATCCAGGGGCTGCGGGAGGGGAACGAGCTGATCGAGCGGTGCTGGCTTTACCTCTATCAAAGTGGGCAGATCCTCACCGACCGGCAGCTGCTGCTGGAGGCGGGAGACCCGGAGCGGCCTGGGCAGCTGGAACGGTGGTCCGCGGCGGCGGAGAGCGGGACCCCCTCCCTGTGGTGTGAGGACGGAAAGATATATCTGCTGGTCGCCTTCCCACAGCCCAAAAAGCTGGGACTGCTCATCGTCCAGCTCAGCGCCAGAGACCTGTTTGAACAGTTCCAGGAGGGCTGGAGCGGCCTGTCCGGAGACCCGGTGTACGTCTATGACGGGGCGGGAGAGCCCGTCTTTCCCAACCGGATGACCTACCCGGAGCGGGAGGAGCTGATGGTGACCGAGGAATCTCCCCGGGAAGGCGTGTACGCTTTGAGCGGACAGAGAGACACTGTAGTTTGTGTGGCTAGGTCCCAGACGGCCGGGTGGTACTGCCTGACCTATTGGAACAGCGGGGACTGGCTGCCCTCTCCCCAGGAGATCCTCACCGCCTTCCTCCCTGCGGCGGCGGTGCTGCTCCTGCTGATCCTGATCCTGTCCCTGGTGATCCTCCAGGTGATCTACCGGCCAATCCAGCGGATCGTGGAATCCATGCTCACAGGGCAGGAGACGGAGGCGGGCCAGGACGAGGCCGGGCTCATCAGCGCCGCCCTGGCCCGGGGACAGCGGGAGAACCAGCGGCTGACCGGACTGCTCTCCGATGTGCGCCCGGCGCTGGCCCAGCGGTTCTTCCAGTCCCTGCTGGAGGGGGGCCAGACGGAGCCGGAGGAGGTGGCCAGGATGCTGGCTGCTCTGGAGAGCCCCTTTCCCCTGGAGGGGACTTACCTGGTGCTGGCGGTGGAGGCGGTGCCGGAGAGGAGCGCCTCGGCGGTGGAGGGGGAGATCTACACCCGGAGCCTGTGGAGAAGCCTGAAGCGGTTTTGGGAGGGGCGCTGCCTTGCCCAGATCCAGCCCGCCCCGGGCGGAGGGCTGTCGGCGGTGCTGTGCGCTTCCCCACCGGTCCCAGGCGGATTCGCCATCCCCCTGGAGGACTGCCGGCAGGCGCTGGAGCGGGAGACCCGGGACTTCCCATTCTCTGCCGCGGTGGGGGCCAGCCAGGCCAGAGGGAGCCTGCTGGAGCTCTCCGCCGCCTGGCAGGAGGCCAGACAGGACCTGAATTACCGGAAATATTGCTGCGGGGAGGCCGGGCAGCCCGGCCCCGGTCCGGTAGGTGCGGGCGTATATGATGCCCAGGTGCGGGAGATGCTCCAGAAGGCGCTGAGCGGAGAGCTGGAGGGGGCCAGGGCCCAGCTGGCGGACCTGCGTCAGGCAGTAGGACGCGCTCAGTCCCCGGTGCAGATGCGCTCTATGCTGCGGGGCTGCGTGCTGACCCAGGTGCTGAAGGTCCAGCGGGAACTGGGGGAGCGATACTCCGCCGCCTGCGCTGCGGACTCCCCCGACTTCTGGCAGGAGCAGGAGCGGCTGCTGGCTGAGCTGGACGAGTGGGGACACAACAGCCAGCGTGGCTATATGGACCGGGCCCGGGACTACATCGCCGCCCACTTCTCGGACAGCGGGCTGTCCCTCAACGAGGTGAGCGGCCACGTGGGGCTGAGTGTGTCCTATCTGTCCAGCCTGTTCAGCAAATACCAGCCGCCGGGCTTCTCCCACTACCTGCGGCAGTACCGGGTGGAGCAGGCCCGCCTGCTGCTGGAGTCCACCGACGCCAGTGTGACGGAGATCGGCTACCAGACGGGATTCAACTCCTCCAACAGCTTCATCCGGACCTTCAAGAGTCTGGTGGGCGAGACGCCGGGCAGGTATCGGGAGCGCTGTCAGGGCGGAAAATATGAAAACGGAAAGGATGATGATACATGAAAAAGGTGGACAGATGGGCGGCGCTGACAGCGGCGCTGCTGCTGACGGTCTCCCTGGCCTCCGCCTCCCAGGCGGCGGAGGCGGGAGAGAAGATCGTGATTCTCCACACCAACGACGTCCACTGTGCCCTGGACGACGCCATCGGCTATGCCGGCCTGGCGGCCTATGCCGGGGCGCTGGAGGAGCAGTACGGGGCGGACCGGGTGACCCTGGTGGACGCGGGAGATGCCATCCAGGGCCAGGCGGTGGGCACCCTCTCCCAGGGGGAGTACATCATCTCCCTGATGAACGCGGCGGGCTATGACCTGGCGGTGCCGGGCAACCACGAGTTCGACTATGGGGTGGACCGGCTGATGGAGCTGGCGGCCGGGGCGGAGTTCCCCTATCTCAGCTGCAACTTCACCGGCCTGGCGGCGGGCGAACCGGTGTTCCAGCCCTATGCTCTCCTGGACTACGGGGACACCACCGTAGGCTATGTGGGGATCTGTACCCCGGAGAGCCTGACCAAGACCGACCCCACTTACTTCCGGGACGAGGCCGGGGAGGCGGTGTACGGCTTCCGGCAGGGAGGAGACGGACAGGAGCTGTATGACTGCGTCCAGGCCGCAGTGGACCAGGCCCGGGCCGAGGGCGCGGACTATGTGGTGGCGGTGGGCCATCTGGGTAATGAGGGCATCTCTGCCCAGTGGTCCTCCCAGGCTGTCATTGCCCACACCACCGGCATCGACGTGTTCCTAGACGGCCACTCCCATGAGCAGTATGAGCGGACACTGCCCAACCGGGAGGGGAAGGACGTGGTGCTGGCCCAGACGGGCACCGGCCTGACCGCCATCGGCCAGGTGATCTTGGACCCCGTCACCGGGGAGATCCAGGCGGAGCTGGTGGCCGGCTATGCCGGCAGGGACCCGGAGATGGAGGAGGAGATCGCCGCTGTCCAAGCCCAGTATGAGGAGCAGCTGAGCCAAGTGGTGGGCAGCACGGACGTGGCCCTGGTCACCACCGACCCGGCCACCGGGGAATACTGGGTCCGGAGCCGGGAGACCAACCTGGGGGACTTCTGCGCCGACGCCTACCGGGCGGTGATGGGGGCGGATATCGCCTTTGTCAACGGCGGCGGCATCCGGGCGGAGCTGGCGCCGGGGGAGGTCACTTATGGGGACATCCTGGACCTGCACCCCTATGGCAACGCCCTGTGCCTGGTGGAGGCCACCGGACAGCAGATCCTGGACGCCTTGGAGATGGGGGCACGGAAGTATCCCCAGACCAGCGGAGGTTTCCTCCAGGTGTCCGGCCTGACCTATACCATTGACGCCGCTGTCCCCTCCTCCGTAGTGGTGGACGAGAACGGGGCCTTCCAGTCTGTGGACGGCCCCCGCCGGGTGACCGGTGTGAAGGTGGGAGGGCAGCCGCTGGAGCTGGACCGGGTCTATACCCTGGCCTCCCACAACTATATGCTCAAAAGCGGCGGGGACGGCTACACCATGTTTCAGGGCTGCACCCTGCTGAAGGATGAGACGGTGCTGGACAATCAGGCACTGATCCGTTACCTGGGCCAGATCCTGGAGGGGGACCTGAGCGCCTACTCCGCTCCTGGGGGACAGGGCCGCATCCAGATCGCGGAGACGGCGGAGGAGACCGGCGGGGCACCTGCGGAGCCGGAAGAGCCCGCGGCCGGGGCGCGGATCTATGTGGTTCAGCCCGGGGACTGCCTGTGGACCATCGCCCGGCAGGAGCTGGGCGGCGGCCTGCGGTGGGTAGAGATCTATGACGCCAACCGGGACCAGATCCAGGACCCGGACCGCATCCAGGCGGGAATGGAGCTGGAGCTTCCCGCCTGAGGAGGAGCGGGGCGCGCCCCGCAGTTGTGAGATGGACCAGAGCGGCAGGAGGGCCGGAGCTCGTCACGAGCTCCGGCCCTCCTGTGATCATGATATAGACGGGAGCTACGATCCGGGGACTCAGCTTTTTGGATGGGATTCATTTTTTTGAATTTTGAAACCGGTGTAGACAGCAGAGAAATCAGAGGATGGACAGGTATTCCGCCCCCTGTTAAGCTGAAAACAGCACAGAATGGGAGCAAAATACAGAACAGCTCCCGGTGCGGGAATCTGCAAAAGGAGGATCACATCATGCGCAGCAAGTCTATCCGTCTGCCGCTGGCTGCGGCGGCACTGTCTCTGGCCATGCTCACATCCTGCGGTGCGCCCGGAGGGGCAGGCTCCAGCGTCTCTTCGGCATCCAGCTCCGGGAGCGGGGCACAGTCTGCCCCTGCGGCCGTTCAGGTGGAGCCCCTGACCGTTCAGGACTTCCCCTGTTCCACCACAGAGGAGTTTACGGCGCTGTTCCAGAAGATGGTGCAGGAGACACCGGACCAGATCTACTATCACCCCTACACCGGCCTGTTCCAGGAGGCGGTGGAGGCGGACGGGCTCTCTCAGGGCCGGAAGCTCTACACCTATATCCCGGAGGAGACGGGGCACTGCGCCTCCAGCGTGTTCGTGGCCCTGCCCTCCGGGGAGAAGGCGGAGGAGTTCCTGGTGAGCAGCGGCTGGACCGCGGTGGCCGACCAGTATAAATTCCTGCTCCACGCCCTGACCCCTGCCGACAGCCAGTGGGGGGGCGAGGAGGAGCTGGACTATCTGAGCGCCGCCTTTGCCCTGGGGAGCAAGACGATCCATTACAGCCCATACACCGGAAACTACTACTTTGTGGGCTACGCCGACGGAGGCCGCCTGCTGGAGCAGTGGGTCATGGCCAATCCGGACAACTGCTCCGGGCTGGCAGTGCTGGACGGCGGAGCCATCGACGAGGCTTATCTGATCCAGATGGGCCAGACCCCCGCCGTGGACCCGGAAAAGACCGTGAATGAGGTCAATGTGCCGGTGTGGCTGATCGAGAAGGAGATAACCGACGGGGTCCAGGCCGTGGCCGATTACTGGAAGGGAGCCAACGACTGCACTGAGACGGCCTATATCAACCAGGACGTTCCCCTGGAGACCACGGTGTATCAGCAGAACATGCTTTCCCATGACACCTTTATCAATGCCTATCCCCTGGGGAAGGTACAGCTCACCCAGGCAGAGGTGAGTTACACCGACCCGGAGCTGAGCAGGACCCTGTGGGAGACCTTCCTGTGCAAGGCCCAGCGCTACCGCTCCCTGGCCGGAAACGACCTGCGCCCCGCCATTGACTTTGAGGCGCTGGGCTTTACCAAGGAGGAGCGGACCATCGACGGTTACTCCCGTTACTGGCTGGAGTATGTGCCCCAGTCCGTCAAGGATGACCCCAGCCAGGCGGTGCCGCTGGTGATGGCCCTCCACGGCGCAGGACAGTGCGCCGAGGCCTACGCCCCCTATTCTGAGTGGTTCAAGGTGGCCGAGGAGGCGGGCTTCATCGTGGTGTTCCCCACAGCATACCCCTATGCGGAGAACAACGGCATGGCCCGGCCCATCCACAACGACTGCTGGGACCCCACCCGGCCTGACGACATCTCCTTCTGGCGGCAGCTGATCCAGGATGTGTCGGAGCGCTATTCCATCGACGAGAGCCGGATCTATGCCACCGGGCATTCCAACGGAGGCAACTCCAGCGCCATGATCGCCGGTGAGATGTCCGATGTGGTGGCCGCCGTGGCCATCAGTGCCGGCCGCTATCGGAATGTGGACCAGCAGGTGACTGAGGATGTGGCCACCCTCCACCCTATGGCCAGCACCAACCGGGTCCCCGTGATCCAGCTGGTGGGCACCAAGGATGCCGGCGCCTACCAGAGCCCCAGCCTGACCTCTACCATGATGTACTGGCTGGAGCGGAACGGCTGTGAGGACCTGAACGCCCCCCTGATGTATCAGACCAGCGGATACCATAACCAGATCTGGTGCGACGGGGACGGCGTGCCCATGGTCCGCTTCGCCGTGATCGAGGACAAGCCCCACACCACCACCCCCTCCGAGTCCCGGCTCTTCTGGTATGACTTCCTCTGCCACTACTCCAGAGGCGAGGACGGCAGCGTACAGTATATGCAGGACGACACCATTATCCGCAACTAAAAGAAGGAGATCGTACATGCGGACACCCTCAGCTTCCCTGCTCCGGGGCGGCGGAAAGGGCGTCCAGCACCTGCTGATAGAAATCAGCGCCATACAGGGACAGCAGATATTCCTCCACCAGCGGGCAGACCTTCTCCCGGGCGCGGGCCCGCTCCTCCTCTGACACAGGGCGGACCTCCATGCCCTCCCGCTGAAAGATATCCTGGCACTCCTCCAGATAGCGGGCAGTTACCTCCACCATCTCCCGGCAGGTATCCTCCGCGGCCTGCCGGAGCAGGGCCTGCTGCTCCTCCGTCAGGCTGCGGCACACCTCCAGATTGAGATAAATGGTCTCCAGATATACCTTAAAGTTGATGGGGATCAGGTATTTCTGCTGCTGGTGGAAGTTGTAGCTGCGCACCAAATAGATGGGGTTCTCCTGGGCATCTGCCAGCCCCTGCTGGAGGGCCAGGTAGAGGTCCTGGATGGGGATCTCTACCGTCTGCGCCCCCAGAGCCTCCCAAAACCGCCGGTCCAGGGAGGAAGAGGGGATGACGCGGACCATCAGGCCGTCCAGCTGGCTCAGGTCCTCCACTGGCCGGCTGGAGGTGAGCACCCGGCTGGAGGATGGCAGCACCCCCAGGACGAGGGTGTCCCCCGCCTGCTGGCAGATCAGATCCCACAGGGGCTGACCTGGGCGCAGAGCCTGGCTCACCTCATCGGGAGTGCAGCCGGTGAGAGTGGGGAGCCAGGTGGCGATGGAGGAGACATCGCTGGGGCCGGCCCCGATGCGCATGTCCACCGCCCCGTTCTCAAAGTACCACCGCCCGTCGTCCAAATTGCCCAAGGAGTCTTCAGGGTAGATCTGGATCTGGAGCTGGCCCTCGGAGGCCTCCTCCACCTTCTCCTTCAGGAGCTGGGCAGCCTGATCGGTGAGGCTGCCCGCAGGCGAGGAGTGGGTCAGGATCAGACTGCGGGGCTCTGGCTCTCCGGGCATTCCGCCGGATGCGGGGGCGAGGCGGTCAAAGAGATAGGTCCCCTCTCCCCCGCCGGCACAGCCGGCCAGTATGGAAAAACTCAGTACAGCCGTCACTAAGACGGACCAGCGTTTCATACCTCTCCCCCTCCCCTGCCGGCCCATTCGGTCGAAAATTCCGGGAAAAGGGCGGCGGGCACAAGCCCGCCGCCCCCGCCTGCCGGACCGGGCCCCGGGAGGTCAGCCCCCGGGGACGCCGGTGTCCGGCTCAGCACTTCTCAAAGATGGTGGCGACACCCATGCCGCCGCCGATGCACAGGGTGGCCAGGCCGCGCTTGGCCTCGGGCCGCTTCTGCATCTCGTGGAGCAGAGTGACGATGATGCGGGCACCGGAGGCCCCCACGGGGTGGCCGATGGAGATGGCGCCGCCGTTGACATTCACCTTGCTCATGTCGAAGCCCAGCTCCCGGGCCACGGCCACGGACTGGGCGGCAAAGGCCTCATTGGCCTCCACCAGGTCGATGTCCTCGATCTTCAGGCCGGCCTTGCTCATGGCCTGGCGGGAGGCGGGCACCGGGCCCACGCCCATGATCTTGGGGTCCACGCCGCCCTGGCCCCAGCTGACCAGCT
>ENA-ORUM01001770-ORUM01001770.1-human-gut-metagenome-genome-assembly--contig:-NODE-1770-length-15504-cov-3.869765_pt1 | contig 15504 bp, 20 predicted proteins | sample MGYA00242083_ERZ509217 | MGnify/ENA primary metagenome ERZ509217 (study PRJEB26280, sample SAMEA2338831) | human gut metagenome | biome: human gut; feature: human-associated habitat; material: faeces... | reverse complement strand
CATGGTGTCATAGATGGCCATGCCGGCTGTCACCGATCCGCCGGGGCTGTTGATGTAGAACTGGATCTCCTTGTCCGGGTCCTGGGCCTCCAGATACAGCAGCTGGGCCACCACCAGAGAGGCGGTGGTGTCGTTGACCTCCTCGGAGAGCATGATGATCCGGTCATTGAGCAGTCGGGAGAAGATGTCGTAGGAACGCTCCCCCCGGTTGGTCTGCTCGACTACATAAGGAACTAAACTCATAGAATGATCTCCTTTGACTTGGGCAGTGATACCAATAGTATGCCCGCCCGCCCGGAGCGCATACCTCCGGACACAAAAACCTTGGAAATTACTCCGCCTTGGGCTCCTCAGCCTCCTCGGCCTTCTTCTTGCGGGTGGTCTTCTTGGGCTTCTCCTCGGCGGCGGCCTCCTCGCCCTCGGCGCTCTCAGCCTTCTTCTTGCGGGTAGTCTTCTTGGGCTTCTCCTCGGCCTCTTCCTTCTTGGGGGCCTCCCCCACCTTGGCCTCGGCCATCACCAGCTCAGAGGCCTTTCTCAGGCGCAGATCCCGCTTCATATCCTCCACGGGGATGGCTCTCTTCACCTCATCCAGCTCCAGCTTGTACTCCCCGGCGATCTTCTTCAGCTCTTCCTCCAGCTCCTCGTCGGAGATGGTGATGCTCTCGGCGTCGGCCACAGCGGTGAGAGCCAGGTCCACCTCCACCTGACGCTGAGCGGTGGGGCGGGCAGAGGCGCGCATGGACTCGGGGGTGGCGCCCATCATCGCCAGGTAGTCCTCCATCTTCATGCCCTGGTTGGACAGGCGCATGGAGAAGTCCTCCATCAGCTTGTCCAGCTGGACCTCCACCATGGCATCGGGGATGTCAGCCTCCATGTTGCCCACCAGCTGCTCGATAACAGCGTTCTCATACTCCTGCTGGGCGGACTTGGTTTTGCTGTCCAGCAGCTTGTCGCCCAGGCTCTTCTTGAACTCCTCCAGCGTCTCGAACTCAGACACGTCCTTGGCAAACTCGTCGTCCACCACGGGGGCCTGGTGCTCCTTGACCTCCTTGACCTTCACCTTGAAGATCACGGCCTTTCCGGCCAGGTCAGGCACATAGTCCTCGGGAAAGGTGATGTTCAGCTCCTTCTCGTCGCCGGCTTTCAATCCCACGATCTGCTCCTCGAAGCCGGGGACAAAGGAACCAGAGCCCAGCTCCAGGCTGTAATTTTCTCCCTTACCGCCTTCGAAGGCCACGCCGTTGTCAAAGCCCTCAAAGTCGATGACGGCGGTGTCCCCGTTCTGGGCTTCCCGGTCCACGCTGACCAGGCGGGTGGCGCGGGTGATGTAGGGCTTGAGCTCGTTCTCAATGTCCTCGTCAGTGACGGCCGGCTCAGCCTTGGGGGCGGTGAGGCCCTTGTACTGGCCCAGCTTCACCTCGGGACGGACGGAGACCAGGGCCTTGAAAGTAAAGCCCTCCTTGCCGACCTCCACTACCTCTGTCTGGGGGTAACCCACATCGTCCAGGCCCTGCTCCTTCACAGCTTCCTCATAGGCGCCGGGGTAGACGATATTGATGGCATCCTCATAAAACACGCCGGAGCCGTACATCCCCTCAATGATCTTGCGGGGGGCCTTGCCCTTCCGGAAGCCGGGCACGCTGATATGGGCGCGGTTCTTCAGATAAGCCTTCTGAACGGCGTCTTCAAACTCCTGAGCTTCCACCTGGATGGTCAGCTCCACGGTGCTCTTTTCTTTCTTTTCCACGTTGGTGACCTTCATGTTTCCTTTTCCTCCTGTAGGCGCCTGGTCCCCTCTTGGGAACAGCCCGCCTTTTTACTTTCGCCTGGATATTCTAACAGATGTGGCTCTGTTTGACCAGAGATATTTTTGATTTTTCCGCTCAATCGCAGATTTTTTCTGGTTGAAACCGCAGATAATCCGCGGAGACCAGCCGGAACTGGATGCCGTCCTGCTCTCCCACCGCTGCCAGGCGGTGGCTCCCCCCGTGGAGGTGCCCGTAAAAGCAGCGGGTCACGCCGTACCGATGGAGCAGATCCAGGATCTCCTGGCACCGGTACCCCTGATACAGGGGCGGATAGTGCAGGAAGCAGTATTTCTCCCGCTCCCCCGCCGCCTTCAGGGAGGCCTCCAGCCGGATCAGCTCCCGGTTGAAGATCTTGGCACTGTGCCCGCCTCGTTCCTCCTCGTAGAACCAGCCCCGGGTGCCGCACAGGGCGATGTCTCCATAGAGATGGCTGTTGTTGTGGAGCAGTTGAAAGGAAGAAAACCCATTTTCCTGGAAAAAGCGGTCCATTTTGGCTGCGGTGGTCCACCAGTAGTCATGGTTCCCCTTCAAAAGCAGCTTCCGCCCCGGGAAGGAACTGAGGAAAGCAAAGTCCCGCCTCGCCTCCTCCAGGCTCATGCCCCAGGACAGATCCCCGCAGAGCACCACGGTGTCCCCGGGCTCCAGCACGGACAGTCCCTCCCGCAGCTTCTCCACATATCCCGTCCATCCGCCGCCGAAGACATCCATGGGCTTGTCGGAGCTGAGGGACAGGTGGGTATCTCCAATGGCGTACAGGGCCATCGCTTACTCCAGCATCCCCAGCACCGCGTCCACCATGTGGTCCTTTTCCACGGTCTGTGTGAAGCGGATCTCCTTGTCCCGGAGGGATGCCAGCGGCTTGGGGGCGGGCATCCCGGTCTTTTCGCTCAGCTCGTCCAGCAGCTCCAGCCCGTTCTGCTTCTCCTCCTCGCCCAGGGCGCTGAGGACGCTGTCGCAGAACTTGAAGGGACTGGCGGTGGAGACCACGATGCAGGGGGTCTGGTCCCCCGTCTCGCTCCGGTACTGCTCCAGGGCGTCGAAGGCCACGGCGGTGTGGGGGTCGATGAGGTAGTCGTACTTCTGATAAATGCGGCCGATCACGGCCTTGGTCTCCGCGTCGTCGCAGAAATAGCCAGCGAACCGCTTCTGCAACTTCTCCCTCACCCGGTCGCTGACCTGATAGGTCCCGGTGGCGGACAGCTGGGCCATGTAGTCCTTCACCTGCTCGTCATCCTGGGTCAGCGCCAGCAGGAGCCGCTCCAGGTTGCTGGAGATCAGGATGTCCATGGAGGGAGAGATGGTGTTGTGGAAGGCGCGGTTGCGGTCATAGCGGCCGGTGCGGATGAAGTCAGTGAGCACATTGTTGCTGTTGGAGGCGCAGATCAGCCTGTCGATCGGGACCCCCATCTCCCTGGCATAGTAGGCGGCCAGGATGTTGCCGAAGTTTCCTGTGGGGACGCAGACGTTCACCGCCTGGTCTGGCTGGATCTTCTCGTCCCGCAGCAGGTCGCAGTAGGCGGAGATATAATAAACGATCTGGGGCAGCACCCGGCCCCAGTTGATGGAGTTGGCGGAGGAGAGGAAGTACCCCCGGCGGGCCAGCTCCTGGCGGAGCGCCTCGTCGGAAAAGAGCTTCTTGACTCCGGTCTGGGCATCGTCAAAGTTGCCGAAGACCGAGCAGACGCCCACATTCTTCCCCTCCTGGGTGACCATCTGAAGCTCCTGGATGGCGGAGACGCCGTCCTTGGGGTAGAAGACCAGGATGCGGGTGCGGTCCACATCCCGGAAGCCCTCCAGCGCCCCCTTCCCAGTGTCCCCGGAGGTAGCCACCAGGATGCACACCGTCTTCTCCTCCTCCGTCTTCACCAGAGAGGCTGTGAGCAGATGGGGCAGCATCTGAAGGGCCATGTCCTTGAAAGCACAGGTGGGGCCGTGCCACAGCTCCAAGCAGAAGGTTCCGTCATCCAGGGCGCGGACCGGGGCCACGGCGGGAGTGTCGAATTTTTCCGGCCCATAGGCCGCCGCAGCGAACTCCGTCAGCTCCTTGACGGAGAACTCGTCCAGAAACAGCTTCATGATATAGACCGCCCGCTGCTGATAGGACATCTCCTTCAGGTCAGACAGGGACTTGCCCGGCAGCTTGGGCAGATACGCCGGGGTCATCAGGCCGCCGTCCGGGGCCAGCCCTTGGGCGATGGCCTGAGATGCCAGATATGTGGTGTTCTTATCTCGTGTGCTGATGTACTGCATTTCTCTCAGTCCTTTATCCAGTCAAATCTCGATCATCAAGACCACAGGGCCGCCTCGCCCCGCTATTCAATCCAATGCTTTATTATGCCAGTTCTTTTCTCTCCGGTCAAGCGTTTGTCGCAAAAAAGAGGGGCAGTCTCCCCTTCTCCCCGATTTTCTCCCCCCGGGCCCCGCCCGTTTTCCAGATTGGGGCAGAGGGACGTCAAAAAGCGTCAGGGATGACATAGATCTCCGGGGCCCGGGTCGCCAGCCCCTGGGGCGCGTATATCTCCACTACGTCGAACCTGGGCTGGAGCTGCGTGGGATGCTCCGCCAGATAGAGCTGGGCCGTGGTCCGCAGCTTCTCCTGCTTCCTCCGGTCCACGAACTCCCGCGCCTGGGCCACCCGTCCGTCCTTCCGCAGCTTGACCTCCACAAAGCAGAGGAAAGGCCCCTCCTCCGCGATCAGGTCCACCTCGCCAAACCGGCAGCGCCAGCCGGCCTCCACCAGGCGGCACCCGCGCCGGCGCAGCTCCTCCGCCGCCAGAGCCTCTCCCCACCGGCCCAGCAGCCTGCTCTCTCCCCCGCTCACAGGTCTTTTAAAAAGGTGCGGCGGTGGATGGGACTGGGGCCGTACCGGCGCAGCATCTCATAGTGCAGTCGGGTCCCGTACCCCTTGTGCCGCTCGAACCCGTATTGTGGATAGCGCTCCGCCATCTCCAGCATGAAGCGGTCCCGGCTCACCTTGGCCAGAATGGAGGCGGCGGCGATGGAGGGCGAGATGCTGTCCCCTTTCACCACACACCAGTGGGGAACGGTAATGGCGGCAGAGCGCCCGTGGTCCCGGTTTCCGTCGATCAGGGCAAAATCCGGGCGGAGGGAGAGCCCTTCTATGGCCAGCTGCATGGCCCTGATCCGCGCGCTGAGGATATCGGTCCGGTCGATCTCCTCAGCCTCCACCCGGGCTACCGACCAGGCCAGCGCACTCTGTTGGATGAGTGGAAAGAGCGCCTCCCGTTTTTTTTCTGTCAGCTTTTTGGAGTCATTCAGGCCGGGGATGTCCGCGCCCTGGGCCAGGATCACCGCCGCGGCGTACACCGGTCCGGCCAGAGGTCCGGCCCCCGCCTCGTCACAGCCGCAGACCCGGACAAAGCCGGCCTCCACTGCTTTCTGCTCATACTCTCCCGGTCCCATGCCTTCCTTCCTTTTCTCCAGGCTGCTCATATAGACGTTCCTTCTGGTGTCTCTAGTGTAAAGCGTCCCAGCTTCCCGGCCCTGTATTCATCCAGCAGGACCCGAGCCATCCGCTCCGTGTCCAACTCGCCGCCGGAGATGCGCATCCCCCGCTTTGCCGCGCCGGCCTCCAGCAGCCGGTAGCCGTAGGCGATGTCGTTTTCCTCCTCCTGGCGGGCAGGAACTTCCGGCAGCTTGTAACTCTGGGTCAGGACCTGGGGATAGTGCTCACCAAGATAGGCCATTAGATGACAGCCCAGGGTCTCCACATCCATGATTTCGTCTTTGACAGCGCCTGTAAAGGCAAGTACCATGCCAGTGTGCGGGTCCTCAAATTTCGGCCACAGGATGCCCGGTGTGTCCAGCAGATCCAGGGCACTGTCCACGTTGACCCACTGCTTGCCCCGGGTAACGCCGGGGCGGTCCCCCGCCTTAGCCGACTTCTTCCGGGCCACCTTATTGATAAAGGTGGACTTTCCCACGTTGGGGACTCCCACCACCATGGCCCGCACCGGACGGCCTACCTGGCCCTTCTCCCGCCATTTTGAGATCTGCTCCTTCAGCACTTCCTGGGTCACAGAGGAGAACTGGTTTACACCCCGGCCGGTCTTGGCATCAGTCTCCAGCACCGCATATCCTTTTTTCCGGAAATACTCGCCCCAGGCCCGGTTCTGGGCCGGGTCGGCCTGATCTGCCCGGTTCAGCACGATCAGCCGGGGCTTATCGGCGCAGATGGCATCGATGTCCGGGTTCCGGCTGGAGATGGGGATGCGGGCGTCGATGATCTCCGCCACGATGTCCACATGCTTCAGGTCCGCCTCGATCTGCCGTCGGGTCTTGGTCATATGTCCCGGATACCACTGAATATTCAACTCTCGTCTTCTCCTTCCCTACGGCGGAGGGCGTGCTCCGCTCTCCCCGCCGCCATGGTATAAAAAGGGAGCGGTACCAGTACCGCTCCCTTTTTATGTTGGATTACAGGGCTTCCTTGATCTTGGCGGACTTGCCCACGCGGTCGCGCAGGTAGTACAGCTTGGCGCGGCGGACCTTACCGTGGCGGACGGTCTCGATCTTCTCAATGGAGGGAGCGTGGACGGGGAACACCTTCTCCACACCGACGCCGTAGGACACGCGGCGGACGGTGAAGGTCTCCTCCAGACCGCCGTGCTTCTTGGCGATGACGGTGCCCTCAAAGACCTGGATACGCTCGCGGTTGCCTTCCTTGACCTTGATGTGCACCCGCACGGTGTCGCCCACCTCTACGACGGGGGGCTCAGCCTTCAGGTGCTTCTGAGTAAAAGCCTGCATGAGATCCATAATGATTCCTCCTGTTTATATAGGCGTTCTTGCCGGCCGTCTGCCCCGCTGTCGCTGGGGCGCCGCAGAGGACCGCCCGTTATCAGACCAAAGGATTATACCACAGCATTTTTCAAAATGCAAGTAGAATTTCCCTGTTTTTCGCCTTTCTCACACCGAATCATAAGCCTCCCGGTGGGTCTCCGTCCGCCGGACCTCCACCTTCGGGAAGTGCCGGGAGAGGAACTGCACCAGCGCTGGGCACACTACATCCTCTGTGGCAAAATGGCCCGCGTCCATCAGATTGATGCCCAGGGCCTTTGCTTCCAGGTATTGGTCGTACTTCACGTCGGCAGTGACGAAAGTGTCACACCCCGCCGCCATGGCGTCGGAGAGCATGGAGGCGCAGGCGCCGCCCCCCACCGCCACCCGGCGCACCGGCCGGCCCGTCTCCACGAAACGGACGCTGCAGGCGGAGAGCTTTTCCTTGATAAAGGCGGCAAATTCAGCGGCGGAACAGCCGGCCTGAGGGGCCGTCCCAACCCGGCCGATGCCGTAGGGCCGCCCCTGTCCGTCAGTCCCGTCCCGGCAGAGCAGTTCCACACCGTCCAGCTCCAGGGCCCGGGCCAGACAGTCATTGACGCCCCCCTGGGCAGCGTCCAGATTGGTGTGGGCACACACCGCCCCGATACCCTGTTCCGCCAGCAGGAGCAGGGTCCGCCCGGTGCTGGTCTGGTCGGTGAGGGCCTTCACCGGATGAAAAATCACCGGGTGGTGGGAGACGATCAGCTCCGCCCCCCAGCGGCCGGCCTCCGCCGCCACCGCCTCCGTGATGTCCAGAGACACCAGGACCCTCCGGACCTCCCGCTCTCCCCGGCCCACCAGGAAGCCCGCATTGTCAAAGTCCATCTGGGTGTCGAAGGGGGCCCACTGGTCCAGAGCCCGGTAGACGTCTATTATCGCTGCTGCCATGCATCCCACTCCTTCCGCATCTCCATCAGGCCCTCCAGGACCTGCTCCAGCTCCCTGCGGCGCGCCTCCGCCGGCGCCCGGGAGCGGGCCATCCCATCCAGGGCGCGCCTCACCCGCCCCAGCAAGTGGTCCAGCAGCAGGCCCCGGAGCGGGTCCTCCATCCCCGGGTACTGGCGCCCCGCCCACTCCTCGGCGGGCGTCATGGGGACCGCGCCTCCCTGTCTCGCCAAAATTATGCTGTAAAGGGTTTCCCCTTCGAAAACTGTTTTCTCCCGTAGGCATAGAAATCCATTGCGCCACAGCCAGCCCCGCAGCTCCGCCTGAGTGCTCATGGGCTGGAGAATAATTGGAAAGTCTTTTTCCTTTACCCATGGCGCCGCTTCCAAGATATTAGCGATAGTCTCCCCACCCATCCCGGCGATGACCAGAGCGTCCACCTCCTCCGGAGCGATCCCAGAGAGGCCGTCGCACAGGCGGAAGGACATCCGCTCAAAGCAGCCGCAGGCCCGGGCGGTAGCCCGGGCCCTGGAGAGGGGCCCCTCCCGCACATCTGAGGCGATGGCGCTGGGGATGCGTCCGTTCTGGAGCAGCCATGCCGGAAGATAGGCGTGATCCGTCCCCACATCAGCCAGCCGGGCCCCCTCCGGGATCATCTCCGCCACCCCCTGGAGCCGGGGGCTCAGCTCCGCCCGCTTCTCCATAGTCACAGGGACAGGCTGACCGTCAGGTAAAGGGCGTGGGCAAAGTCCCGGGCTGCCTCATCCCGCTCTTCATTCATAAAGGGCTCCTGGGGCCCGAAGTCCCGGCGGCACAGCATGCCGAGATAGTCCATCTCCCCGTGCTTGCACCAGCGCTTCAGCCCCTCGTCCCACAGGTCCGCGCCCCGGTCGGGGTGATAGCCGCAGCTGGCGATAGCAGCCACCTGCTTCAGCTTCCAAAGGGCGGGCTGACGGCCCTCTGGCCCATAATACTTGTTGGGTGCATAGATCAGCCGGTCCATCACCGCCTTCATAGGCGGAGTGCAGTACCAGGAATAGATAGGGCTTGCAAGGATAAGTACTTCACTGGTCTGGACGGAATCAAAGATGGCCTGCATGTCGTCCTCCTGGGGACAGCCGAAGGTCCCCCAGGGCGTGCTCTGGCACTGCTTGCAGGACAGGCAGGGCAAAATGGTCCGGTCATAGAGCCAGATCATATCCTGCTCGATCCCCATGTCCCGGTTCTCCTCCATAAATGCCCGCAGCAGAGCGGCGGTATTGCCGTTCTTCCGGGGGCTCCCCATCAAAACCGTATATTTCAACGCTGTTTCCTCCCCTGTTGTTTAATGAATAAAAAAGCGGGGCGGATTGCTCCGCCCCGCTTTTTCAGCAGCTCAGTTTTCGGCGGCGATCATGGCGTTGACCTGCTGGAGCAGATCATCCACGTCCACCCCGTGGACCATGCAGGCCTGCTCCACGGTCTCCCCGCGGGAGGCAGGGCAGCCCAGGCAGTGCATGCCGATCCCCATAAAGAGGGGGGCGGTCTGAGGCGCAATGTTGAGGATATCACCGATGATGGTGTCCTTGGTGATGGTCATAGCAGAATTCCTCCGTTTTCTTTGGAATAAGAATAGTATATCCTATCGACAGGATTTTTGCAATGGAGAATTTTATGTTTTCTGCTTTCTCCAGATGCGGTCTCTTTCCCTGAGAAAAAGGACGGCCCCCCTATCTTCTCAGCCCCGGGACCTCCTTCCCGCTCCTCAACATCTGAGAAAGGGTGGAAAAGAGAAAAAGGGCGCCCGGTGGGCGCCCTTTTTTCCTGGATGAAATTAGCCCTGCTGCTCGCGCATCTTGGCGAAGCACTCGCTGCAGTAGACGGGACGGTCGGACTTGGGCTCGAAAGGCACCCGAGCCTCGCCGCCGCAGGCAGCGCACACAGCGGTGAAATACTCACGGGGGCCGCGGGCGGCATTCTTGCGGGCGTCACGGCAGGCCTTGCAGCGCTGGGGCTCGTTCTGGAAGCCGCGCTCGGCGTAGAACTCCTGCTCACCGGCGGTAAAGGTGAACTCGTTACCGCACTCTTTGCATACCAGGATCTTGTCTTCGTACATTTGGTTTCCCTCTCTTTGACTCGTTACCCAGAGGCGTTGTGCATGGGTGGTGTAATATTGCGATCAGCTCTCGCTGGATCCGCTGGAAGAAAAGTTCCGGGCCACCTTCCGGCGGATTCGCTGGACCGCGTTGTCCACCGCCTTGGGGGACCGGCCCACCCGCCGGGCGATCTCTCCGCAGGAGAGGCCGCTTAAATAGGGGGACAGGATGCTTGCTTCGAACTCAGATAACTGGCCCTTCAGAGCGTCCAGACGCTCTCTCAGTTCCTCCCTGCCAATGATGACATCTTCCGGGCTCTCTTCGCTGGAAAACAGGTACGCATTGGTTCCGTCAAAAAGAGGGGGTTCGAATGAGACGCTGTGATTTAAAGGGGAATGTTTGCTGCCCTGGGCGGCGCGCACCGCGCTGTACAGCCGGCTTCGGATGCAGATCTCTGCAAAGGTGCGGAAGGATGCGTCCCTCCCGCCCTCAAAGCTGCGGATGGCGGTGAGCAGTCCCAGCATGCCCTCCTGGAACAGGTCCTCGCTGTCCCCTCCCGCCAGAAACAGCGGGCGGGCGCAGGCGCGCACCAGGCGGCCGTAGCGGCGGACCAGCTCCTCCTCAGCGGCGGCGTTCCCCGCCCCTGCCAGAAGGCATATTTCCTCGTCCGGTAAGGACTGGAAATCCGGTATTGGCTCATTTTTATTCCGGTTGCTATCCATCATAAACAAAATGACTGGTTTTGTCAAGGGGTATCCGGAAATATTTTGTTCATATTTCCATATACTTTCCCGATTTTTCCAGTTTTATTCCTTTGCGAGACTGGGAATCATCTGGGCCAGCCGCTGGGCCGTCTGGCGGGCAACGTCCTCGGTCTTGGCCTCCACCATCACCCGCATGAGGGCCTCGGTGCCCGAGGGGCGCACCAGGATGCGGCCGCTTCCGGCGAGCTGCTCCTCCTCCGCCTTCACCGCGTCCCACAGCGCCTGACTGGCCATGACGGCCTTTTTCACATCGTTGTCGGCCACCGGCACATTGATGAGCACCTGGGGGTACCGGGCGCAGGCCCCAAAGAGCTCGGAGGCCTTCTTGCCGCTCTCCTTCAGCAGAGAGAGCACCTGCAGAGCGGTGAGCTGGCCGTCGCCGGTGGTGGCATAGTCGGTGAAGATCATGTGCCCCGACTGCTCGCCGCCCAGGACGTAGCCCTGCTCCAGCATCCGCTCCAGCACGTTCCGGTCGCCCACGTCGGTGATCTCCAGCTTCAGGCCGTGCTCCTTGGCAAAGACATGGAGCCCCAGGTTGGACATGACGGTGGCCACCACGGTGTCTCCGGGCAGCGCCCCTCTCCCCTTCCGGTCCAGGCCGCAGGCGGCCATGATCTGGTCGCCGTCAATGAGCACGCCGTTCTCGTCCACCGCCAGACAGCGGTCCGCATCCCCGTCGAAGGCGATGCCGATGTCGTAGCCCCCCGCCTTCACCATGGCAGCCAGGCTGTCGATATGGGTGGAGCCGCACTTGTCGTTGATGTTCACCCCGTCCGGGTCGGCGTTGATCACGTCGGTCTGGAGCTTGGGGAAGCGGTCGAACAGCCGGGCGGCGGTGGTGTAGGAGGCCCCGTTGGCGCAGTCCACCAGGATGCGCAGGCCGGCCAGGTCACTGGTGATGGTGGACTCCAGGTGGTCGATGTAGTCCAGGACGGCCTTCTCGGCCACATAGCTCACCTTGCCGATGTCTCCGCCGGTCTTCCGGCCCACGTCGTTGTGGCCGAAGAGGACCACGTCCTCGATCTTCTCCTCCAGCTCGTCGGAGAGCTTGTAGCCCTGGCCGTTGAAGATTTTAATGCCGTTGTGCTCAAAGGGGTTGTGGCTGGCGGAGATGACGATGCCGGCGTCCGCCTTCTCGTCCACCGTCACCCAGGCCACGCCGGGGGTGGGCAGAGTGCCCAGGTCCAATACGTCCGCTCCCGCCGTGCACAATCCCGCGATCAGGGACCCCTTCAGCAGGTCGCCGGAGATGCGGGTGTCCTTGCCGATGGTCACCAGGGGTTTTTCTCCCGGCTTCTTACCCTTGGCCAGGACCTGGGCCGCGGCCAGGCCCACCTTGTAGGCCAGGTCTGCGTCCAGTCCGGCGTTGACTACGCCGCGGATGCCGTCGGTTCCGAATAATTTACCCATGGAAATGCACCTCATTACTTGTTTGAATTTTTATGCTGACTGCTTCTTTGCGAGTAGATTGCTCAATTTACAAAACGTGTCTGCGCAAGGGTTTCGCCGCTGCGGCGGCGAGTTTCTTTCCCATCGATGGGAAAGAAACCAAAGGATCGCCGGGGACGCGGCCGATGGACTACGGCTCCGCTTCGCTCCGCCTAGGTCCATAGGACCGCTTTCCCCGGACCCCTTTACGGGGGACGACCTCCTGATAGGTTGTGCAGGCCTTCCGGCGCGCAAAATCTGAGTGACTTTCACCAATTCAATCCGGGCCCACTGGGGCCCTGCGTATGTAAAAATTTCAGGTTTTGCCATTCAACCACCGCGCCTGAGTTTGCCGAGCCAACGGCCCCGGTTCGTTGCCGGCTGCGCTGCGAATGCCGGCGGTTTTAAACCGCTTCCCGCTCTGTCATGATCTCTTTCTTCCAGAATCATCAAAGTTCCGTTTCAGGGCCCGCTCCACCGGGAAAATGCTCCCAATCAGGGCAAGCGTCTGAATGGTTACCACCACAACACTGACCACGCTGACGGTCTCGATGCCACACCCGAACGTCAGCGCCGCCGCCAGCAGGGCGGGGAGAAAAGACAGCTTTCCCAGGCGCACCCAAAGTTTTCCGCAGGTCTCGTGGGCAAAGTCCCAGGTCTCCTGATTTTTCATGGACCGGGCGGTGCGGTAGCCGTACCATGCGTTGACGGTTCTAGGGGGATGCTTGAGAAACCGCGCCCCGATTCCCACCATGATTCCTGGGATCAGCAGGTCCATGGCGGTGAAAAAAAGCCAAAAGGCCATGCGCTTCCCCTCCCTGCTTTAGAAGCTCAACTGATCCAGCCCTCCAGAGATCTCTCCCCCGGGTACGGGCAGGCCCAGGTGCTGATAGGCCTTGGGGGTGACGCACCGGCCCCGGGGGGTGCGGGTGAGGAAGCCCAGCTGCATGAGGTAGGGCTCGTTCACGTCCTCCAGGGTGACCGCTTCCTCGTTGATGGTGGCGGCCAGGGTCTCCAGGCCCACCGGCCCGCCCCGGTAGTTCTCAATGATGCTCCGGAGCATCCGGTGGTCGATAGCGTCCAGCCCCAGGTGGTCGATCTCCAGGGCGGTGAGGGCCTCGTCGGCCACCTTCTTGGTGATGACGCCCCCCGCCTTCACCTGGGCGAAGTCCCGCACCCGCCGGAGCATCCGGTTGGCGATTCGCGGGGTGCCCCGGGAGCGCTTGGCGATCTCCATGGCCCCGTCGGGCTCGATGGGCACCTCCAAAATGCCGGCGGACCGGGTGACGATGAGGGAGAGCTCCTCCGGGGTGTAAAGCTCCAGCCTTAACGTCACCCCGAACCGGTCCCGGAGGGGGGCGGACAGCTGGCCCGCCCGGGTGGTGGCCCCGATGAGGGTGAACTTGGGCAGGTCCAGCCGGATGGAGTTGGCGGACGGCCCCTTGCCGATGATGATATCGATAGCGTAGTCCTCCATGGCCGGGTAGAGGACCTCCTCCACCGACCGGTTCAGGCGGTGGATCTCGTCCACAAAGAGAATGTCGTTCTCATTCAGATTGGTGAGCAGGGCGGCCAGGTCCCCCGCCTTCTCGATGGCCGGTCCGGAGGTGATGCGGATGTTCACCCCCATCTCGTTGGCGATGATGCCGCTGAGGGTGGTCTTGCCCAGTCCAGGGGGGCCGTGGAGCAGCACATGGTCCAGGGGCTCATGGCGCATCTTGGCCGCCTGAATGAACACCTCCAGGTTGCCCTTGGCCTTCTCCTGGCCGATGTACTCCCGCAGGGTCTTGGGCCGGAGGGAGTACTCCCCCTCGTCCTCCCGGGTGAGGGAGGTGGTCACCAGGGGCTCGTCCAGCGCCTCCGGCTCAAAGTCTGTGTTGGAAAAATCGATTGCCATGGGTTCACTTCCTGTCTGTAGGTCAATAAAAGGCGGAGAAGCTCACAGCCGCTCCAGCGTCTCCCGGATGGAATCCAGGAAGGCCTCCTCCCCCCAGGTGTTCACTTTAAAGAACATGGCCTGACTGCCCCCAGCGGTGATGGCGGACAGCATCAGCTCGTCCCCCACTCCGAACAGGGTCACGCTCAGGCTCACCCGGTTGCCGCCGCTCCAGCTGTACCGCTCGTACACCCGGACGGCGCAGCGGGCATCCCCGCAGTACATGTCGCTGCTGTCCTCCAGAGAGGCGGAGGAGCTGCCCTCCATCACCGCCCGGTCGATCTGGGACAGAACCTGGGTAAAATCACCACGGAAATGCTTTTCATACTTGGCCATTGGGTCTCAACTCCTTCTAACCCTTTTTCAGGACTTTCATTCCCTCAAACATGTTTGCGCCGTCGGAAAAAATCTCCAAAAATTTGTCCTCGCCCCAGTTAAAGACGACCCCCAGGCCGTTTCCCCGCCCGGCGGCGGAGATGGCGGAGGCGAAGGTATCCCCGCCGTCGTTGACCAGCGTCACTGTCAGGCTCAGATAGTTGTCCCCCATCACACTGTACCGCTCATACACCCGGACGGCGACCCGGACGCGGCCGGAGGCATAGTCGCTGCCCCCGGTGTATTCCCCGTGGTTTTTGGTAAGATGGGCATGGAAATACTGCAAAATATCGTCAAATGAATAGGCACTGGGAAATGTGCATTCAAATTGGGCCATTGGCGCACCTCCTAACACTGCCCCAAAAGCCGGCTGATCTGCGTGGCCGCCTCCTCCGGAGTCAGACGGGTGGTGTCCAGCTTCCAGGTGCTCAGCTTTTCATACAAAGGCAGATAGGCCAAGCTCCGCTCCACCACCCCGTCCCGGGGCCGGCGGCCGTCCGCCATGTCCCGCTCCAGCCGGGTGCGCAGGGCCTCCGGCGAGGCCAGGAGGGAGATATTTATTATCTCCACCCCCTCCAGAGGCAGGCGGGACAAAATCGTATCAATGGTCTCCTGCTGGTGCAGCACCCATCCAAATATCACGTGGTCCAGCTCCGGACACCTCAGATCCCGGGCCAGCACGGAGCAGATGTTGTCCAGCACCAGGGCTCGGGTCTCTTCGGTCACGGAAAATGGGCGCATGTTCCAGCACCAGTCCCCGTCCAGATAGAGGCAGCGGGAGAGGCGCTCCATCAGCGTCCGGCACACAGTGCTTTTGCCCACGCCCATGGGCCCGCCCACCAAAATCAGCCGCTTCATCTTATTCCTTCCGGTCCGTCTGGAACCGGTGTCCGGTGTTGGCGTAGATCAAACCGCCCCCGATGACCAGGAGGTAGGCGGCGATGCCCGCCCCGTACAGCCACCCCAGTCCCAGCGCGGTCCCCAGGGCCACGGGAATCCAGCAGGCCGCCAGGGCAAACATGAGCTTCCCCATGAACCGACACAGGGCCTTCTTATCGTACCGGGCCTTTTTCTCCTTGGACATGGTGTTGTACCCGGCGATGAGAAAGGCCCCCTTCCCCTTGGAGAACAGGACACCCAGCCCGACAAACAGAGCTGTCACCGCCAGTTCCGCAAGCAGCAGTCCCATGGTATCTCCCTCCCCGTGCTCTTTTACACCCATTCTGCATTCTGCATTCCTGCATTCTGCATTGTCTCTTACCCTTTCATCATCTTCTTCAAGGCCTCTTTGATGACCTGCTCCAGCGTGAGGGTATCCAGGTCGACGCCTTTCAGGGCCAGGTTGATCTCCCCCTGGGAGTAGCCCAGCACCGCCAGGGCGGCGGAGGCCT
>ENA-ORUM01001754-ORUM01001754.1-human-gut-metagenome-genome-assembly--contig:-NODE-1754-length-15667-cov-2.888099_pt1 | contig 15667 bp, 15 predicted proteins | sample MGYA00242083_ERZ509217 | MGnify/ENA primary metagenome ERZ509217 (study PRJEB26280, sample SAMEA2338831) | human gut metagenome | biome: human gut; feature: human-associated habitat; material: faeces... | reverse complement strand
ACGCCAGCTGTTCCACCGGGAGGGTTTTCATCTCTCTGTGCTCCACCTTAGGCAGAGCGCGGCCCTCCGCCGGGTTGGTGAGGATGATCCGCTGCTCCTGGGCCAGCTTTAGGGCTGAGGAAAGAATCTGGTGGATGTTCCGCACCGTCTTGGCACTAAGGCCCTTGGGCTGCCCTTTAGCCTCCAGCCGGTCTACCCAATCTTTTGTCAGCAGCTTCTTGTAGAGCTTCTGTAAGTCCAGAGATTGTGTCTCCTTAATGGCGGCGTTCAGCTTCTCCTTGGCCTCCTCCTGAGTTCTGCCCAGTACATTCTTGTAGATGGTCTTGCTCGTCTCCGGGTCATGTCCTGCCGTGTACCGTCTCTCCCATCGAAGAATCAGCTTGTACTGTTCTTTGACAAAACCTGTTTCTGCTCTTACCACAGCCCAGAACCATTTTTTTAAAAGGGCTTGATTAAACGGCTGGCACCCCCCTCCGTCTTCAAGAAAGTATATCGCAGCTAATAAAAGCAAATAGTTTGGAATTCAAAAATCGGTGTTTCATCATGTTACAAGACAGTTATCTTTGTTTACCGGAGAGGGTTGCTTTTATGTAACCATGGACAGCACTGAAACTACCCTCTTGTCCGAGACGCTGAAGATGGGGTCAGTCCTGAAACCACTCGAATCGTAACCGACACAAGGATCACCGCTGCACCCACAATGGTCAATGCCCCCGGTCGCTCATCCAGGAACAGGAATACCCACACTGGGTTCATTACTGGATCAATAATTGGTATTAACACTGTTTCCAATGCGGACAAGCCAGTACTGGCCTTAGCATAGAGGGTATAGCTGACTGCAACCAACAGGCCGGCCAGCAGAAGGAACAGCAAACTAATCGTGTCCGGCATACCGGCGTTCCACATAATAGGCAGTCCTGCCACAGCGGAAATTACATTGCCGAGATACATGGATAGTGCGGGATTCCCGTCCTTCTGCAGCCGCAGAAAGATGGAAATACCAGCAAAGGTGATTCCGTTAAAGATGGAGACGATATTTCCCTTTAAACTCCCACCGCTGTTGCTGTCCAAGAAGAAAAAGATCATCCCTAAAAAGACAAACCCTACACTGATAATATCCGCCCATCCGACCCGTTCCCGCAGAAAGAGCCAGGACAGCAGGGCCACATAGATGGGTGCAGTATACTGCATCATAATAGCAATGGCGGAGGAAGTGAGAGTAGTGGAGGTAATAAAGCAGTAGTTGAAAGCGGCGTAACAGATTGCCCCACCGATGACATACCGGTCGATTTTTTGGAAGCCTTTCCGCAGAACCATGGGGGCCAGAAGGATAACAGCGACTAGGCTACGTCCCGCCGCAATGGCGTACGGGCTCCATTCAATCATTTTAATATTGAATCCTGCCAGACTCCACATCAGAGCAACAAAGCACGTGATGGCGATGGCTTTCTTATGGCTCATGGAATCCATTCCTCCCTCATAAATAGAAGAGCAGGACCGCTACCCTGCTCTTCCTTCTGAATCACTGTTTGGTACGCAACAGACTATAGACGTCAGGCCGACGATTTTCCAAGGTAAAGATCTGTCGGCGAACCTGCTGCAAATAATCCAGATCGATCTCCGCTGTAATCACCTGAGGGTGGTTGGACGCCCGTGCGATCACATTGCCCCAGGGGTCTACCACCAGAGAGTTGGCATAGGCCTGGAACTTGGGCTTCACGCCGTACTGCGCCGGAGCCACTACATAACAGCCGTTTTCAATGGCTCGGGTGCGCAGTATGGTCTCCCAATGGTCTTTGCCGGTGGGCATGGTAAAATCAGCAGGCATCAGAAGGATCTGCGCCCCTTCCAGGGCCATAATACGGTACATCTCTGCAAAGCGCATATCGTAGCAGATGGACAGACCCAAGTGACCCACCTCTCCTGTGTCCACGGTGACGATCTCATCGCCCGGGCAAATCCGCTCTGACTCCCGATTCACCGGACCGTTGGGGATGACCACATCAAAAGGGTGGATCTTGTGGTACTTGGCTGCCAGATTACCCCGGGGATCGATGACCATGGTGGAGTTAAAAGGCCGGGGATCATTGGGGTTTTTCTCATAGATACTTCCGCAGTGGAGCCAGACTCCATATTTTTTTGCCTGCTCCGACATGAGCTGGAACGTAGGACCTCCGGGAATTTCCTCCGCATGCCCCGCATTATCCAAACCCACATAGTTCATGCTCTCCGGCATGGTGATCAGCTTGGCGCCACGAGCCGCAGCCTCTTCAATAAAGGAGACTACGGTATCTAAATTCTTCTGTACATCATCTTGGGAATCAAGCTGCAAAACAGCTACGGTAAATTTATTCAAAGGAATACTCCTTTCTTAATTATAATGCAATCAGACAGATGCTTTTTTCCGGTTGCGTCCAAACAAAATCTCGCCGCCAATCAGGAAAAACAGCAGCAGCGCAACAGAAATCACGGTGGTGATCGTAGGCATAGTAAAAATCATTAGAGAACCCACTACCATGTAGGGGATCTGCCAGGCATAACCCAAGGTACTGGAGGTGGAAATGCAGGTGGAAGCAGTCGTCTCGTTGTCAGGATCCACCACCTTGACGAGCATCAAGCCGGTAGCCAGTACGCCGCAGGCCATGCCAAACAGGCCTACGCCAGTCTCAAAGGGGTTATCCTGGAGCCAACGCTTGCCCAGCACGAAGCAGACAAACAGGTTGACCAGCACCATGCAGATGGAGATGAGCACCAGCGGCAGCGCGTAGGAGACAAACACCTGCCGGGAAGTAGTGGCAATCGCAGCGGTGATCATATACTCCAGTGCAGTTCCGGTGATGCGGTTCATCAGCTTGCGGTCGATGCGCTCTCTCAGCGTTGTTTTGTTGATCACAAAACCTATGATCATACTGGATACCAGCACGGCGCCTACCAGAGGAAAGTTGGACATGATGGGATGAATCTTCATCAGCAGTGTCCGGACCACAATGCCGATCACGACTACAACGCCAACGATAGCCAGCTGAAAGGCCAACGGATCCAGGGAGGACACATTGGTCACACCATTGCCAACAGACACCCGGTTTTCCGGACGGATGTAGCCGGTACGCTCTCCCTCATCCATGTCCGCAAAGGACATCTTTACATGGGTCAGGCCCCTCTTGGCTCCCATATTGATAATTACCATACCCAGGATCACGCCGCACAGAATACCGATCGTAGCGAAGGTCACGCCCACGCCCACTGCATCGTTCCACAAGCCGGCATCCTGGATGATGTTACCCACGGTGGTGGCATTGCCGTGGCCCGCATAGAAACCCCAAACGCCCATGTAACCGAACTGATAAGGAAGCGTGCTGCCCAGCACCCCGAACAGCGCCGCGATGCCAAGACCAACTACCATCTGCCCCTGGTGGGCCGCACCGGCCAAAAAGGTGGTGGCCATACCGTCACGGCCCACTTGATTGAGCTCCAGGCTCAAGAACATCGTGGCGCACACAACAATAACCAGTACTCCCGACCACTGCCCAATGCCACTGGAAAACGGAATGTAAGCAGGAGACACTTCGCCCAGCCAGCTGGGGCTGAAAAACATACCGATGGTTCCTGCAATCAAAGAGGTGGGGATAAAGTAACGTTGGAAAAGGGTAATCCGCTTACGAAGTTCAAAGCCGATGAGAAGCAAAACGCTGAGGTATGCAAAATCTTTCAATACATCCGTCAATGTCATGCAGGTTCACACCTTTCTCTTTGAATAAGATTTTCAGGGCACCGAATAGTAGGGGGTATATTTCTCTACCAGGGAAACCTGTCCCATCATGCGGTGGATGCGGGTGGGGGGATCTGTCATCTTGTCCCGTACCGAAAGCGTAGAACCCTGGTCGGCCAGTGCACCCAGAACTTCGATCATGCCCTGAGATGCAGCCAGCATGGAAGAGATAGGGAACAGTCCAATTGAGAAATTCAGCTCCTTCACCTGCTCAATGGGTACATTGCCGCCCACAAAGCCTTTCTCATTGAGATTAACCATGAGGGGAATCGCAGCCTGCTGAGAGACCTTTTCCAGCTCCTCCATAGACTTGATCCCATCCACATAGGCGTAATCTGCACCGCACTCCTTGGAGAGATTGATGCGGCGGATGGCTTCATCAATACCATAGCCGTACAAATTTGCACAGGTGCGGAATACAATCACAAAGTCAGGCGAAACATTGTCCCGGACCGCTTGGATCTTGGGACTCATCAAATCCCAATTGATGATTTCGTCTCGGGCGGGGTGGCTGGCGGGGAGAACCTTGTCATCAATCTGCAAGCCAGCTGCTCCCAGCTGCTCATACATGGCACCGGTGTTGGCTGCCTGAATGGCATTGCCAAATCCGTTGTCCGCGTCCGCCAGCAGAGGCGCAGAACAGGTAGAAACGATGTGCTGAATGGCAGTACCAAACTCCGCCAAGCTCAAAAAGCCAAAATCGGGACGGCCCAGCACACTGTAGGCCAGTGCTCCGCCGGACAGAAACAGGGCAGGGAATCCCGCCTCCTCTGCGATCTTGCCCGACAAGCAGTCATATACACCCGGCAGGGTTAAAAATTTGTTCTCCGCCAAAATACGGCGCAGGTCCTGGGCATGATTTTTGCTCATAACAGATTCCTCCTTATTTTCTGTTCTGCACCTTGCATTCTTTCCCGCAATGTGGTCTATCCTTGTTAAGAATTGTACAACATAGCCACTTACAATGTCGAATACCCATTTTGACATGACGATATGATAAAAAGCGCATAGGACAGTGGAAGAAATCTTTTGCGCGATATACAATAGTCTGATATCATTAGATAAAACAATTTCACGATCAAACAGATCTCCGCCCACTCATGTCCGGAAAGGAGCTTACTATGATTGACCAGCGTTTTTGCAAATATATTAAAACCATTGCTCAATATCATAGTTTTTCCAAAGCGGCTCAAGTTCTTTATGTCTCTCAGCCCGCCCTGAGCCGGTTCGTAAAGAAAGTGGAAGATGAGCTTGGGGTAACATTGTTTGACCGGGATACCATTCCCTTGCGCCTTACGTTAGCCGGTCAGCGATATCTGGAATATGTGGAACAGTTTCAGGGTCTGGAGCGGAATATGCGGCAGGAATTTTCCGCCATGGGCAAGCAGTCCTTCAACCGTCTGACCATCGCTACCCTCCCTCTCCTGGGCATCTATGTTCTGCCACGCATCGTACCGGATTTTGCGGAGCAATTTCCTTCTGTGGATCAGAAAATCGTAGAATGCTCCAGTGCTGAAATCTTAAAACAGCTAGACCATGACGATGTAGATTTGGTGCTGACCAATCTTAGGCCGGACAATCCTCATCTGCGCTACGAACGCCTCATGGGCGATCCTGTGGTGCTGGCTACACAGTATGATGAACAAATGCAGCAGTACTATCCTGACTGCGGCAACAATTTGGAACACCCACTCCAGGTAGACCTGTCCCAATTTGAGCAGCAAACCCTGATTGTTCTTCGTGCCTGGCAGAACATGCGCATCGTTGCTGAGACGATCTGTCGGCATTACTCTTTTGCCCCTCAGCGGGTGGTGGAGGTACCAAGTCTGTCCTCGGCGCTCAGTTTGGTAGGCTGTGGACGGGGAATGACCTTCATCTGCCCCTCCTATGTTCACTGTATCCAGCCCCAAACTCCCTTGATCTACTTCTCCCTTCCGGAAGTCGCTACCCTTACGGATATAGTGGCAGTATCCCACCGAGACAACCAAAACCCTCTCGTAGATGCGTTTTGTCAATGTGCAATGCGTAAGCTGCACAGCTGCAAATAAAGGTCATGCAGAACTTCTGGGCTACATCTGTTTCCGCTGGCCCAAACCGTGACCCATACAGGGTTCAGGCTGGATGGAACCAATGGAGCCAAACCCACATCCAGACCGCAGCATATCCCAGAGATCGGAGGTTCAAGTCCTCCTCCCACAACCAAAAATCCGCTGAAATCGTATGATTTCAGCGGATTTCTTTATTACTTTTCTGCCCGGTTTATTTTTGTGTCTGCTGTTTGACCTATACTTTGATCCACGTCGGCACAAGCTCCGGATCTCTCCCCTCGCCGTCCGCGGCAGGGTCCGCTCCCTCCGTTGCGCCTCCCTTCCAAATGTGCCTCGCTGCTCTGGACTCACATTTGGGTTACTTCCCCTCCAGCACTCCCGCCATAGTTTGTGCCGCCTGACACTGGGCAGCCCCCGTCACATAGGTGTAGATGTCTAGGGTGAACCCGGCAGAGAAGCGACCCAGCATCCCGGACCTCGTCTTGATGTCCACTCCGTTTTGCAGGGCCAGGGTGGCGAAGGTGTGCTGGAGGTCATGGAACCTGACTTTAGGCAGTCCCGCCCGCTTTAGCACCCGATGGAGCATATGCAGGACACTGTCCGGGAAGATGGGTCCACCGTTGGGCGACGGGAACACCCACAGGCAGCTGCCCGCTTTTTTCTTCTGCCCTAACAGTACGCTTACCGTATCCTCCGCCAACGGCAGGGTGCGGTAGGCGTTTTTTGTTTTCAGCGGTGCCTCCACTACCTCTCCGTTGATCCGGGATATCTGCCGTAGAGCCCGGAGGTCACCCCGTTTCAAATCAATGTCCCCCACTTCAGGCCCAGAAGTTCTCCCCTTCTCAGCCCGGTGGCCAGTTCCAGATAGTAGAGCTCAAATACGCCGCTCTCCCTGGTTTTCCGCAGGAAGGACCGGGGTTGCTCCACCGGAAGGGTCTTCATCTCCCGCTGTTCTACTTTAGGCAGGGCACAAACCTCCGCCGGGTTGGTGAGTATGATCCGCTGCTCCTGAGCCAGCTTTAAGGCAGAGGAAAGAATCTGGACACCGTCTTGGCGCTGAGGCCTTTTAGCTGTCCCTTGGCCTCCAGACTGTCTATCCGGCCTTTGGTCAGCAGCTTCTTGTAGAGCTTCTGCAAGTCTAGAGAGGTGAGCTTTTCCAGCGGAATGGCTCCGATGTTGGGAACTATGTAGTTGTCGATGCACCCCCGGTAGGTCTGGTGAGAGGACGGGCGCACTCTTTTGCATAGTTCTCGAACCACTCGTTCATCCATTCCCCCACTGCGTATTTCTTCGATTTCACCGTGTTAATATCCCTTTCCATTTCTATGGCTTCTTTCAGCTTTGCCTTGGCCTCCGCCTGGGTCCGGCCCAGAACATTTTTGTAAATTGTCTTTTCTGTCTCTGGGGCACGGCCCTCTGTGTACTGTTCCTCCACCAGCCGTCCTTTCGTTTTCGGAGGTTTCCCTCCCCGTTGGCTCTGCGTTTTTCCACGATGCACTACCTCCTTTGCAGCAACACAACATACTGCAAAAAGAGAAAAATATCCAGGGCCATGGCGCAGAGTTATCAAAACATTCATATTTGCCGGTTATCCGGCAAATCGGGCCTAGGTCTATATCCTTGTTTAAGCGGCGCAATTTTTGAGCCTTGAACATTACTTGAAATCGGGTAGATATCACATGTGATACCAGAAGAACCCTTGTGGGCATGGCAGTTTACAGCTTTGTGATATCACATCTGATGCCCGCGTGAAAAATGTGATATCACGTAATTTTCTCAAATAGTTTCACATTTTTCCAATTCGTGTCGTTTTCCCGTCCTCGGCCCGCACTGTGGAAAGATGGGCAAAGCGGTGATGTCACCGCTTTATCCTGTACTTTTTTCGGCCACCCGGTCCCCCCTAGTTTCGGGGAAAACTGTTTTTCAGAGCAGCATCCAGTTTTCGACACACGGCCCCGAAACAGGCGTGGATGGTTCCGAAGGGGCACGGATACCCCTCACTCCTTTTCGGGGCACACAGCGGCCTGCACGGTTAAACAGGGTGGCAAACGACCGTCGTTTCAGTACCAGAATCAAAAATTATCCAAAAATATTCAGTCAGCGGATGTGTCAAGGACAACATAACAATGTTTATCCATCTGATAAGTATACATAAATTCAAAACTAATGCCACTATACAAAAAGTGAACACCGACTTATCTGTTAAGCATATCTTCAGGGGTAATTCGAAGCATTTGTGTCACATTTTCAGCAGATATTCCATGCTTTATCAGGACTTGCACAAAACGGGCCATCCCCTCTGCTGGCGTCTCCCTTCCGCTTTGCCCCCGGTCCGTGGACAGAAAGCAGTGCTCCGGTCCCACCGTGCGGATATGGCTGGCCATGCTCTCGGCTGTGCAGTTGCCCTCTGCGATGTTGTACCAGCACTTCTCTACGTACACCCCCAGCTGGGCCAGCTCAGCCTGGGTGTCTGCGTCCATGGTGGTACGGTCCCACTCCGGGTGAGTCAAAACCATCCTTACCCCCATCCGGCGGCCCTCCCGGCAGAGCAGGACGGATTCCAGGGGGCTGATATGGCCGGTAGCCAACAGGGCCCGATAACTCCGGACCACTTCGAAGATCTCGTAGATTTCCCGGCGCAGATTCCCCTGCTTATCCAGTAGGCTGATGCCCTCCCGCTGGAAAAAGTCTCCCGGCATATCCCCGTGGAACAGGCAGTTGGCCGCGTCTCGGGTTGGCATAAAGATCACGTGGGCCCCCATTTTCAAGGCGCTGTGGACTGCGTAGGGATTCAGGCCGCCCAAGGGCCAGTTGAGAACGGCCGCACCGTAGGCTTTAGCCCGGAAGCCCTCTCCCCGTCGGTTGGCCAGAATGGCCCGGGCCCCGGTGGGCTCGTAGTGGTTTTTCAGCAACACACCAGCCATCCCCGCCTCTTCTGCCTGGGCGAGCACCTCAAAGTCGTCCAGTAGACGCGGAACGTGGGAGGGAATTGGGTGTATATGCAGGTCATAGCTGCCCTGAAGCAGGGCGCGAGCCTGATCTAAACTGGACATCATAAGCTCCTTTCTATAAAGACGGGGCGGCTGAGAGTTCAGCCGCCCCGCCTGTGAACAGTATTATTTTGTGGGGGCGGTCTCTTGGCTTCTCTCTAGTGTCTTATGATATTTGTTTTGTTTTTTATCAAAATTGCGGAACAGGCTGTAGTCAATGCCCTGTGCAACCCAGAAATACTCCTTATTTGTGGGGATTTTTATTCGTGAAGAGTGCTGATGATCTCCGCATCTCCCTGGCGCAGCTCGTTCATCTTCTCTTTGTGTACACCGAATATCTTGGCTCCAATGAGGAACAGCACTAGAGCAATGCCTGTCTCAATGGCGCCTACCGCGAGGCAGCCCATGGAGACTGCCAGGATCGGCGTCAGTGCGATGATAAACACCTCGATCACCGACTGGAGGGTATAGGAGTAACCATAGTCGTTCAAAGTGCCGCTCTTGGCCTCCGGGTCCACGATGCGCAACAGAGTGACACCGATGGCCACCACGCCGGTGGTCCAGCCGAACACGAAAATAGAGCGCTCAAACCAGAAGTTATGGAACAGCTTCCGGCCCACAAAGAACACCAGGGTCAGGGAGGTAAGGGTACCCAGCACGCACAGCAGGAGGATGGGGCCCACGAACTCCATGACCACAGTGATGGAGATGGAGGCCACGCCGAATCCCACCAGATAGTCGGTCACCATGCTGCCGATGCGGCCTTCTACATGTTCATCCACGCTATCCTTAAAGGGGGTGTGGTTCAGGAGGGTCTGGAGGAGCACGCCGGCAATCATGGTCAAACACATGACTGGCAGCTCAATATCAGGAAGATACTGCTTATACCAGTCATAAAAGGTATAGCCGGCCAGGGTGGCGATCAAGGTCAGGGCCAGATGCCAGGCCAGGGGGTCCATGGACATGGGGTTGATGGTCTCCTCGCCCATGGAGATGCGCTTCTCCGCAGGAACAATGCCGGTGCGGCAGTCCTCAGGCAGGGCCTTGGCGCTTTTGACCAGCCGGGTGGCCCCTTTCCGGGTGGCGTAGTTGATGCAGATAATACCCACAAACAGGCCGATGAGCAGGCCCATGGTGGCAAAGGTCTGGCCGATGACCACGCCGTCCGTGCGGCCCAGGAGGTTATTCAGGGCAGTACCAATGGTGGAGGCGTAGCCGTGCCCGCCGCAGTAGCCGGAGGGCATCAGCAGGGCGATTTCTGTAAAGACGTCCGGGAACAGGAACGTGACCAGCGCGCCGCCCACCAGCAAAGCAATGCCGAAGCAGAAGAACTCCGCACCCATATTGACGCAGAAGGAATCGCCCACCTGGGTGAAAATCTTTTTCACGCTGGTCTTTTCCTTCTTGCCCAGGAACAGACCGCCGAACAGCACGCACACCAGCATATAGGCGTAGGAGCCGATCTGACCGCTCCAGGGGATCAGATCCAAGAACTGAGGCCCAAGCAGCAGTCCCAGTATCCCGGCCACGAGGGAGGCGGGGATGTAGAACATCTGCAGGAACTTGATCTTGGCCCGCATAAATTGAGCGATCACCAGCAGCAGGGACATAAAACAGAAATCCGTCAAAAACGACATATAATTGTATTCCATGGCCGAGATTCTCCTTTGTTAGTCTCCCTCGCATCAAGAGGGTAAGCCGGATAAAAGGGGCGCTCCCGTCTCAGTATATAAACATGCGGCGGGAGCGCCCTAAACCCCATTTGGACTTGTGTAAAATTATTTCTGCAGACCAAACTCCATGGGTTTCAGATGCTCCTTATAGAAGTCAGCCAGAGCGGCGGCCAAAGCTTGGAACTTGGGATCCTCGTCGAACATCCACTCGTTGTGCTTGCCATCCACATAGTAGAGTTGCTTGGGCTCATTAGCCAGACGGTAGGCTTCCTCGGCCTCTACCCGCTGGTGGAGCTCATTGTAGTAGCCGTGGCCCACAAAGACGGCCCGGGGCGCGATCTTGGGCAGAAGGTCCTCCACATTGAAGCGGATGAAGCTCTCGCCGATGGCGGTGGACATGGGGGTGGGGAACTCCTCACCGCTGTCCGCATCTACGGAGCTCTGGATGCCGCCATTGATCTCCTTAAGTACGTGGTCGGTATAGAAGTCGCCGCTCTCGGTGATGTTGGGGTAGTCGGTGTAGGGGTGCATCAGCACAGGGTCGTTGGTGGTGATCCGCTTGATGCGGTCCTGACGCAGGCGGGCCACAGACTTACCGAAGGCGTCGTTTCCCATGCCGTCTCGCATCCAGCGCTCGCCGTTGACGAAGGAGTTCAGAGTCGCAACCGCCTTGACCTCCTTGTCCCGGGCCGCCACGGTGATGCACACGGCTCCGCCCACGCCCCATCCCAGCAGGCCGCAGCGCTCGGGGTCGACCTCCGGCTGGACCTGCATGAAGGTGAAGGCGTTGGCGATGTCCTCCACCTCGGTCTCCAGGGTGGTATACTTGGGCAGGCAGGGATGGACATCCTCGCTGGGCTTGAAACCGCGGTAGTCAAATCCCATACACACAAAGCCGTAGGCGGTCAGAGCACGGGCGTACAGGGCGGGATAGCACTTGTTCACGCCGGTCCAGCCGGAATTGCACAGCACGGCAGCCCGTTTTTCTCCCTCCTTGTAATCGTCGGGCAGATAGATGGTACCGGCCATCTTGGCACCTTCGCTGTAGAATACGACGTCTCTGGTTTTCATTTCAAATTACCTCCTAAAAAATAATTGTGGTTTTATCAGTCCAAATGTCATTTAAATTGTTTTTTGCTTTTGTGATGCTAATTATATTCCGCTAAAAAGAATATTTCAACCATTTATTTTGCAAAATAGAATTTTTGTTCCCTTTATAGAAAATATATGTTTCATTTTGTTCTTTTTAACAAAATATTCGGCATATATCTTCTATATTATGATTGATACTATATTTTTTAGAGAAAATAGTAAAGTGGTTCCGTAGTTTTCCACATAAAATTCTCCATTTCTTCTTTTAGACGCCTTCCCCCGCATTCTGCGCCAGAGTCATGCCATAGTTGACCATGCCGCAAAAAAAGGTTATGATAAGAATGGAAAACCGCCGATTTCAAGGGAAGAACTGCAGGTGCTTGTAATGGAAAAAACACTTCTTGATGAGATAATGACATTAAAAGATGTGCTGCCCAAGAAACAGCGCATCCTGTGTCAATACTTAGCTTTGAACTACGAGCGGGTAGGAGTCATGACAGTGGCTGAGTTGGCCCGCGCCGCCGGCGTCGGTACCACCACTGTCATGCGGCTGGTACAAACGCTTGGATATGACAGCTTCAGCGCTTTCAAGCGCACCCTGGCAGATGTGGTTCTGTTGAAGAACACCTCCTCCTACCGGGGGCAGAAACAGAGCTTTGTCAGCACCAAGGAGACAGAGAGCAGCGATACCTTCCGCTCGGTGGCTGCCGACAGCCTGCGCATCGTGGAAAACCTCTGTACTCCCTCAAATATTGAGGAATTTGAGCGTGCCATCCAGCTGATGCTCAAGTCGGACACGATCTATACCATTGGCTTGCGCTCCAGCAAGGCACTGGCCCTCTATTTTGAGTATGCCCTCTCTTGCTTCTACCCTCATGTGCGCCAGCTGAGCCTGGAGGGAGAATTTGTATTTGACAAGGTTTCCGTCCACATGAAACCCACAGATGTGCTTCTGGTCTTCTCAGTATGGCCCTGCACCAAACGGACCATCCAGGTAGGCAAGCTCTGTCATCAGCTGGGTATTCCCATCATTCTGGTCACAAATACCAGCCTTAACCCCCTGGCGAAGGCAGCCGATGTGATGATTGATGCCAATTCAGTCAATCACCCCTGTGGGGACGCCCCCCTGATGGTATTGATCGAGGCTCTGGTAGCTGAGCTGGGACGCCGCACCGCCCCCCAGTCCACGCTGAATCTGGAACGCATCGAACAAGTCCTGAGCGAGAATAATTTGGTGATTTGGGAAGATTGATTGGGCATTGCTATAGGTGTAAACTTAGGCATTGGATTTGGTGTTGGAACTATTTCTCCTGATCCAAGCCGTGACCCATACGAGGTTTGGACGTTTAAGAGACAACAGAACAAATGATCTCAAGCTGTAAAGCTGTTTCGACAGAAAAGGCACAGAAATTCTCAACAGATTGGGCATCACATCGGAATCGCAGCTCATAACTCGGAGCTCTCAGATTCTTGAAAAGACCCAAGTTTTTTTCTTCCACTCCTTCTCATAGTTTCGCCCTTTCCGCATATCCTGACCTTGTCCAGCGATTCGGCGCCGGCGGGCTCCTGTAATTTTCCGCATTTCAGATATAATTTTTAATACTATATTTAGTAATTTTTATATTGATATTTTGTCTGTTTGGTGTTATACTAATGATACGCAAGAACAGATGTGCTTTCCTGGAAAGGAGCTCTCTATGCACGAACCTGCTTATAATCCCTCTGTGGTACCGGATATCACCCGCTCCGCCCCGCTCACCGCCCGCCATCAGCAAGCTCCCAGACCCCGCCGGGACCCCTATGACGGCCTGCGGCCTTGGTCCGCCATCACCCACGGGGCAGGCGCGGTGCTGGCCCTGGTGGGCACGGCATTTCTTCTGGTCCGGGCCGCCGGGCTGGAGGACTGGATCAAATTTTCCGCCTTCCTGGTCTATGGGCTGTCCATGATCGGCCTCTACACCGCCTCTACTCTGTACCACTGCGTCAACACCACAGTCCGGGGCCGGCTGGCCCTGCGGAAATATGACCACTGCTCCATCTACCTGCTGATCGCCGGCAGCTACACCCCTATCTGCATGACCGTCCTCTGGGGCGGCGTGGGCGCCCCCCTGCTGCTGGCCATCTGGCTGTGTGCGGCGGCGGGGATCATCCTCACCATCGCCAAGCTGGACATCCCCCGCTGGCTCACCAGCGTCATTTACCTGGCCATGGGCTGGATGGCTCTGTTCGCCATCGCCCCTCTCTCCCGCGTCCTGCCCGCCGCGGGCATGTTCTGGCTGATCGCCGGCGGAGTGCTCTACACCGTGGGCGGGGTGCTCTACGCGGTCAAGTGGCCCGGCCGGAACAACCCCCGCTTTGGCTGCCACGAGATCTTCCACGTCTTTATCGTCCTGGGCAGCGTGTCTCACTTTATCCTGATGTATTCCGTGGTCGCTCCCCTGTGACCCTTCCTGAAACACCGGATCCTCCCGGCCATGGAATGGCCGGGAGTTTTTTCAGCTTCGCGCCAGGGGGTTGACAGCAGGATCGTTCTGTGCTATTCTACAGATACATACATTATGTATCTATCAGGAGGCACAAACCATGCCGCGGAATAAGTACCCGGAAGTGACGGAAAAGGCCATTTTGGACACCGCTAAGCGGCTGTTTCTGGAGCACGGCTATGAGCATGTCACCTTGCAGGACATCGCAGAAGCCTGCGGCCTGACCAGGGGAGCCATCTACCACCACTTCCACGGTAAGGAGGAGATGCTGGACGCCGTCACCACCTATATGTTCCACGAGACGGTCCCCTGCCGTGAGATCCAGGAGGACACCTCCCGGAACGGGTTGGAGAAATTACAGCGGCTCATCATTGCCTCCGTCTCCAACCGGGAGCAGCTCCAGATGTACCGCATGCTCTCCCGGACCTTTTACCAAAGCCCCAAGCTGGTCTGTGCCTACCTGCTCAGCTGCCGAACCTCCGTCGTCCCTATGACCCGCACCTTTCTGGAGGAAGGGGTGTCGGACGGCTCCATCACTGTGGACTCGCCTCAAATCGCGGCAGAGGTTGTGGCCGTCTTTACCAACCTCCTGCTCAGCCCTCTGGTCTTTTCGTCCACGGGCCCCGATTTTCAGCGCAAGGTTGCCTGTGTGAGCACCATGCTGGAGAGCATCGGCCTCCCCCTGATCAACGACCAGGTCTCCGCTGCTTTCTCCGCCATGGGCGCTGTGCTGTACGGGGAGGAACGGACCTAGCTTCCATCAGATGCCCCCTGGGGCATTTGATTTTGCAAATATACATACAATCAGAACGAATGTATAAGGAGGTATCCCTATGACGGAAGAAAGACTGGAACAGCTGGTGGAAGGGGCTGCCGGCAGATTTGACCGCTCCATGAACCGGGCCTGGGAGCACCGCCCGGTGCGGCTCATGGGCGGGGCCCTCTCCCTGCTCACCGGCGCCGGACTCATCGCCAAGGCCATGCCCCTGGCTCAGGAGGGCCGTGCCGCGGCGGCCAGGGTATGCCTGGCCGCCGGTAGCCTGGTCCTCCTGGCGGAGGCCGCCCGCATCCTGTTCCTCCGCCGGAAATGAGCATCCATTCTCTCGGGGAAAAGCGCCAGCCTGCCGTACTTGGCAGGCTGGCGCTTTTCAGTCACAGGGGGAGCGACGCTGTCTCCCCCGCCAGGCGGGCCCGCAGGCCGCTGTACCGGCGGGTCTGGCGGTTGTTAGCCACCATGCGGGCCACCACGCTCTCCTCCCCCACCACAATGAACAGGCTGCGGGCTCGGGTGATGGCCGTGTACAACACGCCCCGGGTGAGCAGCATGGGGGCCCCATCCAGGGCAGCCAGGATCACCGCCCGGTATTCGCTGCCCTGGGCCTTGTGGACCGTGACGGCATAGGCAGGCTCCAGCTCTCCCAGCATGTCCGGGGAATACTCTACGATCCGCCCCTCAAAGTCCACGGTGATGCACTCCCCCCGCGGGTCGATGGACTGGATGCGGCCGATGTCTCCGTTGAACACCCCCATCCCGGAGGCCGCGCCCCCGTCCTCCCTCCAGAGGATGTCGTAGTTGTTTTTCACCTGCATCACCCGGTCCCCCGCCCGGAAG
>ENA-ORUM01001748-ORUM01001748.1-human-gut-metagenome-genome-assembly--contig:-NODE-1748-length-15746-cov-4.355745_pt1 | contig 15746 bp, 19 predicted proteins | sample MGYA00242083_ERZ509217 | MGnify/ENA primary metagenome ERZ509217 (study PRJEB26280, sample SAMEA2338831) | human gut metagenome | biome: human gut; feature: human-associated habitat; material: faeces... | reverse complement strand
GATAGGGTTTCCCGCCGTATTCCCACCACTCGCTGATATGACCGGCCTGGAAAATTGTTTCAATGATCCGGTTCACTGCTGCCGGGGTGCCCATCTGTGCGTAAAACAGCAGGGATCCCTCGATCAGCGCCCGTTTGACCTTGATGGAATAATTTTCGTCATAGGCCGGGGTGCGGAGTTCCACGGCCAGCAGATCCAGGACCCGCTCCGGCATGGACTGGATCGCCGCGTATGTCCGGGCGCCGTCGGCGTAGGCGCACAGCTTTTCGATCTGCCGTCCCACGGCGTAGGCAATCGCCTGGACCTCCGGCTGTTCTTTCAGGTTCTCCGGCATGGCTACCGTGAACCGGCTGCCGTTTAATTTAATCATCCTCCAGCCCTCCATAGCTGATCGTGGGGCTGCCGGACAAGGCGGAAACCTTGATGGCGTCCACCGTGGTGTATGTGGGGGCGGTCACGGTCACCCGCTTTGCCCCCGCCGCCATGACCAGGGCCACCAGCTTAGAGGGGTTAATGTCCCGGCCAATGGTGCGCTGCCAGGTCAAATAATCGTCCACCGCCGTCTGGACGGCCTCCTGGATGGCCACGGCCCTGGCGCTGTCGCTCCGGTTGATGTAATAGGTCAGATCCACGGTATAGGTGACCTCTGCGGGGGCGGACACATTCACCAGGTCGGTCATAGGCCGTCTGGTCTTGCCGTTCAGGTATTCCTTTAGGCCGTTGATCATTTCCGTGCCCGGCGTCTTTCCGTCGGACATGATGAAAACAATATCAACCGTGCCCGCCGCCTGGTTGCTGGTGGCCACAACGTCGCCAATAGAGGGGTTGAACTGCTTGGCGTGGAACAGGTAGCCGTCCTCCGGGCCTGCGGTGGAGTACGCGCCGGGTGCCAGATAGATCCGCTCCGCCAGGTCGTCGTCGCTCTCCACGTCGGCGCCGCCCTCGGTGGCGGTGGTGTTGGTCACGCTGGCCACATAGGGCAGCGGATCCACCATGGTGGTCAGATCGCCCGCCGCCAGGTCGTTGCCCTCGGTCCCGGTGTCCGTGCAGGTGGCCGGCACGTCCACCGTGCTGCCGCCCGCTGGGATCTCCGCGTATTCGTCAGTGGCGAAATAAACAAACCCGCCAGCGGACACCCTGGTGCCTTTCGGGATAGCCGTGGCCACCTGGCGCACCGCCGAAACAGTAAAGCGCAAGGTGGTAACCGCCGCCGTGGCCGGGGACCTGGTAACGCCTTTCAGCAGTCCCAGGTTGTCCAGAAAGTCGGAATAGCTGTATTTCAGCAGGCTTTGTTTGCCCGCTCGGTCAATGTACTGGAACGCTTGATAGATTTGCAGGGCCGCCGCGTACAGGACGCCCCGGTGGGGACTGGATCGCGGCAGGGTCACGGTCTGGCCGGTGGCCTTGGTCATGTATTCCTCATAATCGGCCACCATTCCGTCCCGCACGTCCTCAATGGTCTTATTGTCAATAAAAGAAATGTCCGGGGCGTTTTTGACTGCGGAAAAATCAGGCACTTGTGATCACCACTTTCGGGGATAATTTCCCCTCCGCCGCGCTCCATGTGATTTCCTGGACCCGCACGGTGGGGATATACTTGGCCACCTTTTTGGTAACCTCAGCCGTGTAAAGGCTTTTGGCCACTTCCGGCGGCTTGTCCACAAAGTCCATATTCAGCCCAAACTCCCGATCCAGGGGCACGGTGCCCTCCCGCGTGGACAGCAGGAAAGCCAGCTGCCGGTCCAGATCCGCCAGCCAGTCAGCGGCGAACGTATAGGCCAGTTTGAAGTCGTACAAAACGGTTTCGTTCATGTGTATTCCTCCAGCGTAATGGTTACGGTGGCCTTGCTCAACTCGCCCCGGCTGAAAACACGGTCCCATGTTTCACTGGAGGCCGTCAGGCGAAAGGGATTTTTCCCGACGGTCCGGTGTCCGATCACCAAATACTCCGCCGTGCCAGCCTCCACCATGCCCTCTATGGCCTCCAGCACGTTCCTGGGCCTCACGCCCAGGGAGGAGGAAAGGGTGATAGTCAGGCTCACAGACTGGTTTGCAGGCCCCAAAAACTCCGGCTTGGGTTTGCAGCCCAGCACCTCATGTTCCGCCCACCGGCTGGAAATATCGCGGGTCATGTCGTGAAACGTCATGGCTTTGTCGTCGCTTACCTCGAAAATAATTTTTCTCCCCAGTGTTCCGATCATGGGGTCACCTCCTTACTTTGGCGCGGACGTACTGCCGCCCAGGCTGTCGGCGTGGGTGTGGCTGATCAGGGACTTGCCGGCCGCCACCACGTCGCCGCTGGTGGTCACGCTTTGCGCGGTAATGGTGCCGGTTACGGTTAGGTTTCCCTTTACGGCCAGATCTCCGGTCACCTCCACGTTGCCGTCCTCCACCACTTTGGCGGCCTTGATGGTCAGGACGCCGCCCTGGTAGCGGATCATGGCCTCGCCGGGGGTGCGGGCCAGGTCCTTGCGATAAAGGCCCGCCGCGCCCTCCGGCGGCTTGTGTTTCCCGCTCCAGGGGCGGCCCAGGACCACCCCGGCCTCGGTGCCATTGGAAAGGTGGAGGACCAGCACCATGTCCCCAGGCGCGGGCATATTGTATTCATCGGATAGCATGGGGATCTCGCGGGTCACGCTGTCGTCCTTTTCGTGATACACCACCCGGACCATGCCGGCAGCGTAGTTGACAGAGGACACCTTTCCCAGTCTGATCTCGTTTCCCATCGGCGCCTCCTTACGGTGTCAGGGCATTGGCCGCGCTGATCAGCAGCACGTCCAGCCATGCCACAGCGGTGTATTTCTTGGCCCAGTAGTCGGGGGAGTTGATCACGCCCGTATTGGTCAGGACCTCCAGGGCCTCCGGCACCGTCTTGACGCTGGTGCCGTGCTGGTTGACCTTGATCCGTGTGGCCATGTTCAGGATCAGGCCGCCCAGGCTGCCCACGTCTTTGTAATGGGCCACCCAATAACTGGGGGTGTTCATAACGCCAACAGCGGCCAGCCGCTCGGTTGCGTCTTTGATCACTTCCTCGGTCATGGCCTCCACCAGGGAAAGTTCCAGGTCCGTGGTGTAGCCGCTGGATCCGGTGATGTGGTGGGTGGCGCTGTCAATGTAGTATTTGCCGGACAGTTTACCCAGGCCCACCGCGGTGACGCACTGGGAGGCCACCAGATCCGGGCGGCCCATGACGGTCAGGGACAGTTTGGTGGCGCCATGGTTGCCCTTGGCCACCGCCGCGTTGATCTTTCGCTCTGCGTCGGCCTGGCTGTCGGCCTTGCCTGACTGTTTCAGGATCCGGGTGCCGGTGCCCACGGTGACCTTTATTTCCTCCTCGGTGTTGGGGTCCGTGTAGGTGTACTCCCCGCCGGTATAAGTTCCGGTCAGGTTTTTGGACCAACTCCAGGAGGTGATCTCCTCCTCGGTGATCTTGCCCACGGGATCCTTTTTCTTGTACGCCTCCCGGTCATAGACCACGATCTTTTGGGAATAGACTTTCATGGCCAGCCCGTAGGTGTCGCATAGGTCCATGTAAAATTCACAATCAGTCTGCGCCGATTGCTCCACACTTTTGATCGTGAACGGTTCGCCCTCCACGTCCCAGGCCAGAGAAATGCCGGCCCGCTTTGCAATCTCTTTCCCGATCTCCTGGATCGTCACGTCCTCCCAGGTCTTGGTCCGCTCGGTTGCCCGGAAACTGCCCTCTGCGGGCACGGACACGGCGGAAATATTCGCCGCAAGCGGCCAGCCGGAATATTCGTAATTGTCCAGGATAAAGAAACCGCAGGGCAGGATCTTGGTGTCGCCCTCGCGGCTCCAGTCCTTGGCCTTTATGGTGGCGGTCATGGTGTCCCCCATAAGGGGGACCCATGCCGTGGTCCATTGGCGATCCCTGTCGTGCATGGCAATGTCCAGAGTGTCGGCCTCGCCGCTGGCCGGGTCCGTGTAGGTGACCTCTGTTTCATACCTGGCCAGTTTTGTGGTTACCGCCGCGCCGTTGTAGGTGATCTCCACCTCTGCCTTTCGGGTTCTCATGTTTCAGCCCTCCAGAACGGCGCCGCGCTTTCCTCCGCGTCCTCCGGCAGGGCCGGGGTCTGGAGGACCACACCAGCGTCAAAAACGAACGTGTCCAGGTGCTTGAAATTGGCCTGCATAAGGAACCCGGCGTATTTCTCGGACCCGTAGACCCGAAAGGCGATCACGTCCCAGGCGTCCCCCTGCTGCGTTGTATAGGTGTTTGCCATGGTGGTGTCCTCCTTTATGTCGGGCTGAACTGCTTGCGCCGCTCCTCGGCTTTCATCTGCTTATACAGGCGTTTGAACTCTGCGAAACTCACCCGGCCAGCCTCCACGGCCTCCTCCTTGGTGGTGGGGCCGTAGAAATTGAACACGGGGGAGAACTGGATCGGCGTATCTCCGCCGCCCTGGGTTCCTCCGCCGCCGGTGGGCTTGGGTTTCCTGGTCCATTCATCCAACAGGGCCGCCAACCTGGACAGCGGCAGCACCGCCTCCGGCTCTCCTCCCTCTCCGATCATGGCCAGGGTGGGGGCCGTAGCCACGCCGCCGGCAGCCAGGGCCGGAATGGTTGGAATATTAAAGCCCAGGGTCGTGCCGCCCACGCCGGGCACCCAGTCGGGGATCGTCACTGAAATGCTGTTGATCTTGGAAAGCACCCAGTTAATGGCCGAAATAACCGCATTGATCGGCGTCTTTGCCAGGTTCACGATCAGGCCAAACACGTTTCCGAAAATAGCCACGATATTCTGCCAGGCGGCGCTCCAGTTGCCAGAAAATACGTTGTCAATGAAACTGATAATATTGGAGAAAATCGCCTGGATATTGGCCCAACAGTCTTGTATGCTGGTCCATACACCGGACAGGACAGCGCCCAGCAGCGGGAACCGCTCCGAAATTGCGGAGATCGCCGCCGTCACCGCGCCGTCGATGTTCGCCCAAATTGCGCCGATCCTGGCGCCCAGTTCGTCGGCCTTGGCCTTAACGGTGTCCCAGTTTTTATAAAGCCATACGCCGGCGGCCACCAGGGCCATGATCGCCATGACGGCGATCCCCACGGGGCTGGTCAGGAACTTCACGGCCACGCCCAGGGCCTTTGTAGCTACCGCCGCCGCCTTGGAGGCCACGGTGCTGGCCTTTATTGCCACGGTATGGGCTGCCACCGCCGCCGTGCTTTTCGCTTTCAGCAGCAGGTCCTTTCCCTCCAGCGCATACAGATAAAGCGTTTCCGCCTTGTCCTTTACCTTTGCCGCGATCAGGGCGGGCAGGTGACGCCCGGCCATGGCCATGACATACGCCTTGTGCAGGCTGGAAACGGCGTGGTATGCCGTCAGCGCCGTTTTGGCGGTCTTATAGGCCACAACGGTGCCCAGCACCGCGCCGCCGATCTTCAAAATGGTGTCCCGGTTCTCCCAGGCCCATTTTGCTGCCTCGATCAACTGCGGGATCAGGATCCCCAGCTGCGTGGTTACCTCCGGCAGGACCTCGTTGGCCAGATATGTGAATCCCTCCTGGGCATAGGGCGCCAGCTGTTCGCCAATCGTCAGCTGCGCCTCCTGTACGGCAGACATAAAGATCTCCTTTGCGCTTTTCAGCGTGTTGGTGACCTGTCCGGCCATATTCATCAGGGCGCCGTCCTTGCCTTGCAGTTGGCCCTCCAGGTTGGCCCATGCGCTGGCCGCCCCGTCCGCACCCTGCGTTACGGCGTCCAGCAGATAGGACATTTCGGTGTAATAGTTGGTGCCTGCGATCTGCGACATATAGGCCGCCCTCTCCTCCGTGGACAGGTTGGCCATAGCTTTGGACAGGTCCCCCAGGACTGTTTCCAGGCCCCGGAAGTTTCCCGCCGCGTCGAACGCGGAAACCCCCAGCTTTTTCATGGCGTTCATAGCCACGTCTTTGGAGGTCATGCGGACTAACATGGCGTTCATGGCCGTGCCGGCCTCCGCTCCCTTGGTGCCGTTGTTGGCCAGAATACCCAGGGCGGTGGAAAGGTCGGTCAAATCCACTCCGGCGGTCCGTGCAGCGCCGCCGCACCCTATAAATGCCTCCATCAGCATTTCTGCCGTGGTGTTGGCCTTGTTGTTGGTCTGTACGGCCAGATCCAAATATCCGGCCATATCCTCCACGCCCAGGCCCAGGGCCGACATACTGTCAGTTACAAGGTCGCTGCACCGTGCAAGGTCCATCTGCGTGGCCTCGGAAAGGCGCAGGATCGGTTCCAGGCCGGCAATAGACTGCTGCGTGTCCCAGCCCGCCAGGGCCATGTACCCCAGCGCCTCCGCCGCCTCTGTCGCCGTCTTTGTGGTCTTGGATCCCATTTCGCGGGCAGCCGCCGCCAGCGCCTTGTATTGCTCCTCGTTGGCGCCCGCTATGGCCGCCGTGTTGGCCATGGCCTGTTCAAAGTCGGCGTATGTAGAAAGGGAGGTGGTCGCCACGGCAGCCGCCGCCGTAGCGGCGGCGGTCAAGGCCGTGGTGGCCACCTTTCCCGCTGCCTTGGCGCTCTTTCCCAATGCAGAAAGATCCTTTTCTGCGTCCAGGCAGGCTTTTTTCATGGAACTGTCATACTTGCCGGCAATTTTCACCGCCAGTTCGTAGGTCTTACTTTTTGCCGCCATACCCGGCCACCTCCTCGGCAACGTTTTTTACTGTTTCTGCGATCTCGTTCAGATCGTCCAGCGGTAGGCCCATAAAATAGTCAAATCCGGTGTGTAGCTGCATGGACAGGGCCACACAGCCCTTTTTCAGGACGGCGGGGGTCAGTTGTCCCCATCCCCGCCGTACAGAAAACCCGTGACCACGTTTTTCAGCTTGATGGCCTCGCGGGCGGGAAGTCCCTGGAAGAACTCCACAGGGAGGCCGGACACACGGGCCGCCAAATAACAGCTGTATCCCAGCGTCATTTCCGGCATGGGGGAAACAGTGCCGGTCTGCTGCAGGATCTTGCCCACGGCGTCCAGGTCCGCCGCCGTGGTGTTCTCCAGGCCGTGCAGATCCACCTCGGTATATTCTTTCTGGTCGAATTTGTACGGCTTGGCCAGTTTCAGCACCAGGGCGTCCTCCGCCGGTTTCTTTTCATTCAGGTTTTCCATGTCAGCACATCTCCTTGATCTCCGCCAGCATATCCACGCCACGGATTTTGAAAACTTCGTTCAGCTTGTCCAGCTCCACCATGCTTTCGTCGTCCAACTCGATCAGGATATACAGGATCGAAAGGGAAATGGCGGTGTCCATGGTGCTGCCGTTTTTCAGCTTGCCGGGGGTGAAACTGTTGGGGCGGCCCCGGACCACCACGCGCATATTGCGGAAAACAATGTTTCCCTCGCTGTCGGTGGTCTGCTGGGCGCCCCGGATCTCCAGCTGGACGGCCTTGGTCATGTCCAGCATATCAACGGCGGCCTGGTCCAGGACCCGGAAAGGCACGTCCATGGTCTGGTTGGTGAAATAGCCCACAGTGGGGTCGTCGATCTCACCCAGGATCCCGGCGCCGCTGACGGTTTCGCCGGGGGTTTCAAACTTGGGCAGTTCCATTTCGTCGCCCCGGCCCAGCAGCTTGTTACCCTTGGCGTAGACGTTGTACTTGTTGATCTTGGTAGGGATAGCATTTCCACTCATAGTTAGTTACCTCCAAGGGCCGCCTGGAGGGCGCCCACGTCGTATTCGCGTTTATTCTCGATATACTCCGCCGGAATGTAGGGGGCCAGGAACGTATGGACGGTCAAATGGCCATTCAGCAGGTTGGTCACGGGGTTTTCGTCGCTGCGGAACTCCACCCGGTAGCCGGCGCAGTAATCGCGGGCAACGTAGCCGTTGCCGATAATGTTCTGACTGTCCACAATGGACTGGATCAGGCGCTTGTTGCCGGGCTTGTCAACTTTCTGGATATATGTGAGGATAAAGTTGTTTCCGTCCCAGTCAAAGAAACGCCGCACGGCCAGCCAACGGTCCTTGGGATCCGTGGTGGAGGGGTAGGCCGCCGTATTGTTGCCCCACAGCTTGAACCCATTAGCGTTGATCGCGGTGATCACGCCGTTGGCGTTCAGCACGTCACTGGCCTGCTGCTGATCCAGCAGCACCTCGGTGCCGTCCTCCAGGACGGTGCCGGTGATCCGCAGATCCTTATTGGACGGGCTTTCATAGGGCACGTCCGCGTTGTTGGCGTCGTTGTAGGCCGTCAGGGCCGCCGCCATGGCGGACATACAATAAACCTTGTCGCCAATGGCTGCCTTGGGCCAGAAAGCCGCCGTGTGGGCGCCGCTGGCTCCCATGGCCTCCTTGGCCCCCTTTACCTCGGTGTAGACCGTGGCGCCGGAGGAACCGCTGGAAATATCCACATAGGTGCAGCATTTGAAACAGCCATTGATGTCCTCGGTCTTGGCCTGGAGGGCCGCGCACACAACGGCGTTTTCGCTCCAGCCGGGTGCCAGCAGAATACCGGGGGTCATGCCCAACTTGGGGTAAATCTGGCGCACCAGTTCCAGGCCCGTTTCCTTGCCGGTGGAGGCGTCCACGCCGCCCACAATGTCGGTATAGGTCACGCCGTCAGGCTTAATGCTGGTGCTGGATACGGACAGTGTGGCGGCCTCCTTGGCGGCCTCGGACAGCAGGGTGATCACTACGGTGCCGTCCTCCGCGTGGGCTGCGGTATAATCGCTGCCCGCCACCAGTTCGGCAGAGTTGTTTTTCACCACCAGGGTGTCCAGCATGACATACTGCTTTTCATAGAAAACCGTGCCGTCCGCCACGTCGCAGTCCTCCGCCGCGTTGACGGTGGTGTGTGTGGACTTGGTGGGGTCCAGCACATTGACCAGGATCACCGGCGCCACGTTGAAAACACGGAAACAGGCGTCAATGGACTGGCACAGGCTGAATTTCTTGAAGTCGTCGGAATAGCCCATGGCCTCCTGGCACTCCTTGAAGCTGTAACACAGCATAGGGGTGTTGGCTGCCTTTTTGGGGTTCTTAGACAGGTGGATGGGCGCAACGCCGAAAATGACCTGCAAGCCCGCGCTCCCCTGGATCGGGGCGGTCAGGCTGGTGTTCTGTTCGGAGTTATAAACGCCATGATGATATGCCATTGTTTTTTACCTCCCGTTAGAGTTTGGCCTGTACCAGTCGATACAGGCGGTAAATATGACCATGGCCGCCGCGCAGTTTCTTCATGGCGTCCGGCAGCTGGTCCAGCGGGATCACCAGGCCGCCCATGGTCGGATTTTTGGCGATAGCCTCCGCCAGTGGCGTGGGGATCCCGTTGCTGTAAAACGTGTTCTGGTTGGCCACTCCCGGAACAGTGGGGCCAACGTAGACCACCGTGCCGGCGGTCTGTTTGGTCTTTTTGGCCTTTGCCATTATTCTGGCACCTCCTTGAAGATTGTCGGCGCCTCAAAGTTCAGCGACACGGCAGCGAAATAATACGGGTGCGTTTCCTTCTCCTGGGTCGCCCATTCGATAGGATATTGCAGCACATATTTTCCACCCACCACACCGTTGGCACCGTAATGGGTCATAATGCTGTTGACGATGTGGAGGGCGTCCCGGTAGCCTTGGCGGTTGGGGTCCGGGTCGAACACGCAGGCCACCAAAATAACCTTGACTGTTTGCTGCTCACCCTGTTCAGGCAGGGTTCCGTTTTGCAGACGCACCAGCACATAAGGTTCCGGCAGCTTGTCCGGCTGGGTTTCTTCGTCGTCGCCCTCGCGGCACGGAAGATCCTGCGGAAAAACCCGGATCTCTCGCTCGGCGCCCATGGAGTTGGCCAGCCTGTCGTGGGTAAACAGCCTTTTCAGGTCGTCCACAACGGCGTCCAGCAGGTTTTCTTGTGTCACATGATTGCGCCCCCTTGCAAAGTCGTGTTTTTGTAACTTATAATCGCTTATGTGGTAATAATCAGAAATCCGTGGTAATCGTCAGCAGACGGGATCGCGCCACGGCCACAGAAAGGAGTTATCCCCATGAAAAAATCGCTTGTTTTTCTCATTGTGCTGGCGTTCGCGCTCTGCCTTGCCGCCTGCGGTTCTTCCGCTGATACTTCCCCCAAAAGTGAACCCGGACCCGCCGAAACCGCCGAAAGCGACGGCGGCCTGAAATACGGCGAATTGCTGGAACTGAACGACAACCGGGAAACCAACGGGGTGGTGGTAGTCAAGGCAAAGATCGCACCCAGTTCCACCAATGATCTGACTGTCGCGCAGAATTATCACAATGCCGTGGACCTGATCGCAAACCAGGGCTTTGCGGACTGCGAATTGCAATACTGGGCCGTGGCCGATATGTCCGACGGCTCGGAGGGCAAAGTGATCAGCTTTACCGTTCCCGCTGACATTGTGGAAAAAGTGGCCAGCGGCGACGTAGTGGCCACACAGCTGCCCGATCTGGTTTCGGATCTCTGGATCCTGCCCAGTCTTTCCAACTGAATAGCCTGCGGCGGCCTCCGGGCCGCCGTTTTTTATGTCGCTGCGGTAATCTTTCGGATCTGCTTTTCCATTTCTTTCTGCATGATCTGGAACGCCAGCGTTTCGGCCTGTTTCCGTACCTCCTCGTTTCCCAGCATATGGGGAACAGCCGGGGACAGTAGTTTTTTCACCGGCAGGCGGTTTTCGCCCCTCCGCTGAACAATGGCAACGTGGCCGCTGGCAAATCGAGTGACAAAGGCTTTAAGATCGCCCTTTTTCAACTCTTTTTCGCGGCCCTCGTTCAAAACCTGGGCCGCCGCCGCGCCTGTTTTGGTATTCGGCTGGGTCAGAAACGCCATAATGTCCTGCATGGGGCCTTTTGACGTGATCACAGCGGAAACGGCAGCGCCTTTTTGGGTGGTGACCCTCGGCGCCCCCTTGTTCTGGTCTTTCAGCCCGCTTTCGTCTACCAGGGCGTAGCGTTTTTTGGCGTCCTTGACAAGCTGGGTCTTGACTTTCTGCGCGGTGGTCTTTACCACCTTTTGGAGAACGTCAGGCGCTCCCAGCTTGTCCTTGAACCTGTCCAGCTGGCGGACGATCTTTTCCACTTCGGCGTCGGTGTCGATCTCCAAAAAAGTTAGTTCGCTCATGTGCGCGTCGCTCCCAACTCAATGGCCAGCACCCCGGCCTCCTCGGTGCAGTCCGTTACCTTGTACTGCCGCCCATCCAGGGACAGCATGGCGCCAATGGCCGGGCGGGGTCCAAACTCCGCCCGCGCCACATAGATCAGGCGCCTTGACTTGTAAAGTCCATCCACATGGACGCCCAGCCTGGATTTATCCCGCTCCAGGATCTCGTTTTCATCCACCGCCACGGTCATTTTTTGGTCGTTTACGGTGTGAATGTCCGCGAACTCCTGGGCGTTCAAAAATGTGCCGATGTCCGCCGCGATCTGGTCCTTGAAGCTGGGGGCGCCCATCACTGGGCACCCCCGTCAGGGGCCGGCACCTCAACAGGCGCCGCCGCCAGCCGATCAATGATCAGCGCCTTGGTGGCGCCTCTGGGGATCTCCACGCCCATGTCCTTGGCCAGCTTTTCCAGGTTGGTTTTGGTCATAGTTTCCAGGCTCTCACGGGTCAGATGGCCGCCCACAACGTCCAGGGTGCCCTCCTGGTCCTCCGTGGTGCCCTGGTTACCCTCCGGGGCCTCCGTGGTGCCCTGGGTGCCCTCCGGGGCCTCCGTGGTGTCCTGGGTGCCCTCCGGGGCCTCCTGGGCGGGTTCCTCGGCCTCTCCGGTCCATTCTGCACTTTCGGCCTGCAGCCACGCCTCCACCATTTTGCCGTCACCAGCGGGGAGGGTGTCGCCAGGCTCATACATACGGCCCTGGTACAGGACCGCCCGCTTTGCGGTCAATGCTTTCATGTGTAGTTCCTCCATTCAGATATTTTTCAGGGCAGAAACTTTTTCATGGTGTCCTCCGATCACCCCAGCAGCTTGACCAGCACGGTGGCGTCGTTGGCGTCCACCGCTGCGGCGGCATAGCCCGCCGGCACGTTGCTGGCGCTGGTGGTGGTGATCGCACCGGCTTCGGCGTCATAGTAGACGGCGGCGCCCATGGTGATGGCCGTGGACGCGGCCTTGGGCATTTCAAAGACGCCCACCACATGGAGGTGGCCCAGTTCGCCGGCCTTAATATCGCCGCCGGCCACACCGATCCGGGTGCCCAGGCTCACAACTTCGCCGTTTTCAACGGCCTTTTCAGGGGTGTAGTCCAGGGTTTCACCCCGCTGCCAATAGGTAGCTTTCATTTTTCTTTACCTCCCTTATTCGATGGTCACGCCGGGGTTTTTCGCAATACCACGGAAGTCCACGGCGGTAATGCCCCAATCCAGCCAAATGTCCCAAACATAGCCCAGCTGGCCGGGGACCTCGCTGCGGCGAATGGTGGGGGTTTCCTGGCCGTTCAGGTAATCAACCTGGATGGACTTGGCGTAGCTGGGATCGCCCACCATGAACCAGGGCACGGCGTTTCCCTCGCCCGCCAGGACGTTCAGGGTGCCCTCCTCAATGACCTGCAGCTGATTGCGGTAGTTATACAGCGGGTTCACGGCCTTGTCGCCAATGCCGTCCACGCTGATCTGCTGGGTTTCCAGCAGCTGGGACAGCAGGAAACCGTAACCCACGGGCACGATGATGTAACGGGGCTGGATGGTGATAGCCTCGCCAAACGGGTCAGTCTGGCGCAGCAGTTTCAGCATGATGGCCTGCAGGGTGTCAATGGAGGGCTTGGCGCCGGCGGTGATCAGGTTGTTGTGTGCGGTGTTGAACAGGGTCACGCCGTCGAAAATGGCGGGGTTCTTCGTCAGGATGGAGTACACCTGCTTGTTGATCGTGCGCTTGGCGCTGGCCGCGTACAGGCCTGGGACCTCGGTAATGAAACCAATGTCGTCATTGATAAACGCCTGGCGGCTCATGGAGAACTGGCGGCCATAGGTATCAACCTTGCGCTGGGGCAGCAGTTCCGTCTTGTGGGTGTCGTGCTTCAGTTCTCCGTTTTCGCCCACCAGCAGGAACTCGCCAGCGCCGCCCGCCAGGTAGGAATGATCCTTGGTAGGCTTAAAGTCGGTCACGCTGCCCTTGCTGGTCCACAGCTGGAACGTGGTGGGCACGGTCCGGTATCTGTTCTCAATGGTCTTGCGGATCGTGTTGTCCAGGATCGCGGGAAACGCGGAAGTGGGGTTGAAGAACTGGCGGCAGGCCATGGTCCACAGATCGTCCTTGCCCATCCGCAGCAGTTCGGTGGTGCTGCCCTGGCCGTCGCGGGCCATGCACTCAATGGCCAGATCCCGCAGGCTCATGCCCCGGAACTGTTCCACGCCCTGGGCGGGGTTCTCCACGTTCACGCCGGTACGCATAAGCAGGGCATCAGTGGCGGCGGCCCGGAAGTTGTCGGCGGGATCGCTGTGCATACGGGAGGACAGGGGGGTGCCGTGCTTGATCAGGTGATCCACGGCAGCGGCCCGCACGGCGTCCATGGTGGCGCCGCTGCGGATGTACCGATCCGGTTCCATGCCGGTCTGGCGGCACAGGGCCACAATGTCGCTGATCCGCTGACGCTCTGCGGTCACGGCCTGGCCTGCGTCAGGGGCAGCAGGGGCAGCGGCAGGGGCGCCGGCACCGCGCTGTCCGTCGGCAGGGGTAGGATCGCCGCCCTGGGTGGGATCCTCTGCACCGCGCTGTCCGCCGGCAGGGGCACCGCCGGCAGGCTCACCACCCTGGCCGTCGTCCGCTTCGTCGATCTGGCGCTGCAGCTTGTCAAATTCGGCCTGCTCCTCCGCCGTCAGGTCACGGCCAGCGGTGCGGGCGCCGTTGACAATTTCCTGCTGGCGGGCAATCCACTTTTTCTTGTTCTTCATGGTTTTTCTTACCTCCAATGTCTGTTTTTGTTGATCTGGATCTGTCGCTCATAAAGGGAAAGGGTGGCGCCGCCGGCGGTCTGTTCGCCGTCAGCCCTCCCAACGCCCACGGTGGCGTCTGCCGGTACGGACACAATGGAAACCTCCATGGGTGTCCATTTCCGGGCAATCTGACACGGGCCGGTGAAACGTCCGTCTGCGGAAGTCTTGCCCGGCGCCACTTCCTCCCAGCTGTCCACCGCATAGCGGACAGACGTGGTTTTCAGGGTTCCGGCCTTGACCTTTCCGAAAATCTTTTCGGCGTCGTCGTCGGTGTCGAACTCAATTTCTGCCATGCCCCGGCGGTTCTCCACCCAGGCCCGCAGAACTCGGCCCAGCACCTTGTCCGTGTTGTGGTTGAACAGGACCACGCCCACCTCATTCAGGCGGGAAAGGTCCATGGCTCCGTCCGAATGGTCCAGGATCTCCATACCGAACCAACGCTGGTATGGTTCCTCGCTGGAAAAGCTGATCGTCCGCCGCCGGCTGTTCTGATCCTCCGCTGCGCGGAAAACGATCTGCCCCTGGCTCCGGGTGCCCTGGTTTTTATCCCTGGCCCGGTTCGGATCCGGTGTTTTGCTGGGCTGCTGTCGTACCATTTCCAAATATCACACCTCCCATCTCAACGCCCTTTTCGCGGGCATATTTCAGGACCTCCGCCGTTTCGTCCACGGCGTCTTTCCAGTCCTTGCCCTGCTCCGCACAAATATCCTGGTAGGTTTTTTGACCGGATTGCAGGGCGGTTTTGTTGGCGGTGCTTTCCTTGGAGGGGTCGATCCACTTCTTGGGGGCCTTTACCCATGTATGATCCAGGTAGTCCGCCTTTTTATCCCAAAAGCCTGGCATATTGAACAGCCCGGAGAGATAACCGGAGATCACAAAGTTTTCGTAAACCTCGCTCATAAAGTCCGTGAGCATTTCCACGTCCTCGGCGTAGGTGCTTTCGTCCTCGATGGCGTTTTGACGGGCGGAGGAGTAGGTGGCGCCCGCCATGTCGCGGCTGACAGCCTCATAACTCAACCCCTGGCCGGCGCCAATCAATGCCTGCTGCGTTTTGACCATGGCCGTGGCGTCAGAGGCGGCCCCCTTGGGATCCACCACCTGGATTTCGTCGCCGGCGCCCAGGCTTTGGATCATGCCCGGCGTCAGCTTCTTGCCCTCATAGTCCACGGTGCCGTTTTCCGTTCTGACGCCGCCGCGCCCGAACCCGCCCGCCGGGACTGCCTTTTTGATGAATACGGCCAGGCAGGCCGCGATCCGCTCCTTGACGGACACAGCGGTTATAAACTCGTTTGTGTCCCTGATCCGCGTGATCGTGTGGGTCATGTCGGAGATTTCACGCAACTGGCTGGGCCGCCGCTTGGATTTGTAAAAATAAACGTCCTTGGCCTCGATATACACCGGCTGCGTCAGCTGCCAGCCCTCAATGTCATATTGCCGGAACCAGTAGCCCACCGGGCGCCTGTACTGGTTGTACTCGATACCTCCCACAACGCGGTTTCCCCGCTGGTGTGGTGTGGTCTGGCTGGTGTCCAGTTCGTCCACTTCCATGATCTGCAGTTTGAACGGGACCACGCCGCCCTCGGTGTAGCGGTAGACGAACAGCAGGCCGCCGTCCACCTTTTTGCGGTCCACGGCCATGCGTAGGATCTGGTTAAAAGATTGTTCCCCGGTCACGTCGCAGTTGCGGGCCTTGCACCAGCGTTTCCACGCTTTTTCGATCTCTTTGTTCAGGGTTTCGTCCCCGGTCTTTGCCCGCAGGGTGTAGCCCTTGCCCACCACGTTGCGCTCAAACGCGTGGAGGACCGCCTGGGCAATATCGCTATTTCGCTCCAGGTCGCGGGCGCGGGCGCGGATCACGTCCCGGCTCATGCGGTCCGTGTTCT
>ENA-ORUM01001741-ORUM01001741.1-human-gut-metagenome-genome-assembly--contig:-NODE-1741-length-15788-cov-3.452425_pt1 | contig 15788 bp, 14 predicted proteins | sample MGYA00242083_ERZ509217 | MGnify/ENA primary metagenome ERZ509217 (study PRJEB26280, sample SAMEA2338831) | human gut metagenome | biome: human gut; feature: human-associated habitat; material: faeces... | reverse complement strand
GAGAATGAGTAAGAGTGCTGTTTCGTGCTAAAATAGATGAAGCAGCATAACGGGGGAACGGCAAATGGTTTTTGAAAAGATGCTGACGATGCAGGGGATGATGTTCTTCTTTGTGATCATTGGCTTTATTGTGAGAAAGAGAAGAATTGTAGGGACGACAGGTCGGCTCAATATGGTGGATCTGTGTCTTTATGTGTTGCTGCCTTTTAATATTTTTCATGCCTTTTTAGTACAGCCCCATCACGATGTGTGGGGACCGGTGGTGATTACGATACTGTTGTCTGTACTCTACAATGTAATCTCGGTAGCGTCTGCCTTTCTGCTTTACAAAAAGACGGACGAGGAGAAGAAAAAGCCGCTCCGTTACGGAACCATTGTTTCTAACGGGGGATTCCTTGGCAATCCGGTGATCGAGAGCATTTACGGAACGTCCGGGCTTTTGTACGCAGCGGTTTTCATGCTTCCGGTGCGGGTGGTGATGTGGTCGGTGGGCGTCTCCTGCTTCCTTCCGGGACAGAAAAAGAACGTGCTGAAAAAGGTGATCACTCACCCATGTATTGTCGCGATCTATCTGGGACTGATTGTGATGGTGCTCCCAGTGGCATGGCCGGATTTTTTCCTGAATGGGGTGGAGGGCTTAAGCAGCGCTAACACGCCGGTCAGCATGATGCTCATCGGAATGATGCTGGCGGAGATGGATCCGAGAGGGCTTGTCGACCGGACGATGGTATGGTATGCGGCAGTGCGGCTTGTTCTGATTCCGGCGGTAGTCTTTGCGGGGACAGCGCTGATACCGTTAGATCCGGTGCTGCGTGGCATTACTGTGATTATGGCCGGGATGCCGGCTCCGGTGACGACAGCGTTACTTTCCTCTAAGTACCATGGGGACGAGCGGTACGCAACCGGTATGATTTTTTTAAGTACACTTTCGTCTCTTGTGACCCTGCCGCTCTGGTGTTTGCTGCTCGGATAGGAGATAGAAAAAACTGATAAAGAGAAAGAAATTGTCTATAAAATAACTGATAAATTATTAACCGATAAGTTTATTTTTTAACGCTTGACGAAAGAAGGTGTGAATTTTATAATAAATTTAATGAAGAAAAAAGGCTCGGACGCCGCCATGGACAGGTGGAATACCGCATTACCATGGAATACATCCGTCGCTATTTAAAGGAAATGGAGCAACCGAAAATCCTTGATGTGGGCGCCGGAACCGGACGGTATTCGGTCGCACTGGCAAACGAAGGCTATGATGTCACAGCGGTGGAACTCGTGAAGTATAATCTTGGAATTTTAAAATCCAAGGGCAGCAGCGTGAAGGCATATCAGGGAAACGCATTGAAACTGTCACGGTTTGCAGATGAAACATTTGATATGACACTGCTTTTAGGACCGATGTATCATCTGTACACATTTGAGGATAAGGTAAAGGCGTTGGGCGAAGCAAAGCGTGTGACAAAAAAGAATGGTCTTATTTTTGTGGCATATCTGATGAACGATTATGGTGTTTTGATGTATGGATTTAAGGAAAATATGGCGAAAAAGTGTCTCGAAGATGGCAGGCTGACAGAAGATTTTCACTGTGTGTCAAAAGAAAAAGATTTGTATGAATATGTCACATTATCGGACATTGAAAAAATAAACAAGGTAGTTTCCTTACAGCGTGAAAAAATCATAGCACCTGACGGCGCGGCAAATTATATGCGTCCGGTCTTAAAGGAGATGGACGAAGAAACATTTGAGCTGTTCGTCAGATACCAGATGTCTGTCGCAGAGCGCATGGACTTGATGGGGGCAAGTGCCCACACAGTGGATATTTTGCGTGTATCGTGAAGCAGATAAAAATCAGATGAAAAATTGAATATGTAATATCAAATTGCAGATTATAATAATGGAATACGCGATCATTGCAGCTTGTGAATAAAAATGCTTGTACGTGATACCCTAACTGTGAAAACAGATGTGCAATACTATCTGAATAAACAGGAGGGAAATGGTATAAAAAATAATTATTAAATTGTGATATAATTATTTTTACCAAAAAAAAGCGAAATGGGTAAAAAACAAAAAAATAACAGTGCATACAATGGTGCGCCAACGGATAAAAAAGAGACTGTACACAAAAATGACACGAACGATGAATACGTTTATGAGAATGGACAGTACGAGAGTGCGCATGGAGGAAATGGCTACCGCTATGGAACGAACCGACAGGTTTCCGGTGTTCATAAGACTTTGAACAGGGAAGCGCAGAGGGAGTATCAGGCTTTGGAGAATGCCCTGGAATATGGAATCGCAGGAAAGAAAAATGCCGAACAGCGACATCGGCTGAATTCTGAACGTGAGCTGATGAAATATCCCAACGAATTAAGCCAGCTTACAGACCGCATGGCGTCGGACAGCTGGCAGGGATAAGAAATGCAAATATTATATCGAGGTTTAACAAATGAATAAGAACTTGGAAGAAATTTCAGACGGAAAAAGATATGGATTAAATGATATGGTACGGGCAGCCTGCAACGATTGTGCAGGCTGTTCTTCGTGCTGTGAGGATATGGGGGAGTCGATCATCCTCGATCCATTAGATATTTATGAACTGACGAAAAATCTGAATACAACGTTTGAAAACTTATTAAAGGAGCAGATAGAGCTGCATGTGGCAGATGGCATGATATTACCGAATCTGAAAATGACGGATAAAGATGTCTGTCCGTTTTTACAAGAGAAAAGATGCAGCATTCACAGCTTTCGACCGGGTATCTGCCGTGTTTTTCCATTGGGGCGGATCTATGAGGAGAACAGGCTGGACTATTTTTTACAGGTGGAGGGCTGTGTCAAAGAGAACCGCAGTAAGGTGAAGGTTTGCAAGTGGCTGGATACACCGGAACTTAAGAAAAATCAGCAATATCTGATCGACTGGCATGCATTTCGAAAGAAAATCGAATGTATTTTAGGGGACATGTCAGATGAAAACCAGAAAAAGACGATCACGATGTTTTTGCTGAATACTTTTTACATAAATCCGTATGACACGGAGCAGGATTTTTATCCGCAATTTTATGCGAGACTGGATAGAATTGCACAGGTGATCGCCTAAATAGCACAATAACGGCAAGGAGAAGTTATGAATTACGAAGGAATTTTGGGATTTAAGGGAACATGGCGGAATTATCAGGCAAGAGTTTTAGAACATGCAGACAGGTACATGGCAGATGGAAAAATACATATTGTAGCAGCACCTGGTTCCGGGAAAACGACATTGGGAATTGAACTGATCCGCAAGATGAATGGAAAAGCACTGATTTTAGCTCCGTCCATTACGATCCGGGAGCAGTGGATCGCAAGGATTGAGGAAGCTTTTTTATGTGAGGGCGTGCAGGGGGAAGATTTTCTTTCACAGAATTTAAAACAGCCAAAGGCAATCACGGTTGCAACTTATCAGGCATTGCACAGTGCCATGACAAGATTTCAGGGAATGCAGGAAGATGCAGGTGAGGAGAGTGGAACAGGCACAGACGAGTGCCTGACAGAAAACGAGACAGAGGAAGTAGATTACAGCGGTTTTGATCTGGTTGCGGCGATGAAAGAGGCAGGGATCGAAGTGCTCTGTCTGGATGAATGCCACCATCTGCGAAGTGAATGGTGGAAGGCGTTAGAAGATTTCAAAAAACAGGTGGATAACCTCAAAATCATAGCGTTGACCGCAACACCGCCATATGATTCCACACCGGCCATGTGGACGCGGTACATGAATATGTGTGGAGAAATCGATGAGGAGATCACGATACCGGAACTTGTAAAAGAGGGAAGCCTCTGTCCGCATCAGGATTATGTTTACTTCAACTATCCGACAAAAGAGGAAGAACAGGAAGTCAGACGTTTTCAGGAACGCAGCAAGGCAATGACAGAAAAAATTATGCAGGATACACAGTTTCTTACGTATGTGAGAAGCCATAAGGGGATGAGTGGACAGCTCTCGGATGACCTGCTGCTGGATAATCCTGCATATCTGGCATCGCTGTTGATTTATTTACAGAGCAAAAATATTGCATTTCCGTCCAGATTACAGAGACTTTTGGGAGCAAAAAAATTACCGTCCATGAACGTGCAGTGGATGGAACGTCTGTTACAGGGATTTTTGTATGATGATGTGGATTCTTACCTTTGTGACAAGGTATATCGTGAATTGTTAATTGCAGATTTAAAATCCAGTGGTCTGATAGAGAAGAAAAAAGTCGTCATGACGAAAAGTGCGGCAGTGGAAAAAATGCTCACAAATTCTCTTGGAAAATGTAACAGTATCCGAGATATTGTGTTCCATGAGTATGAGACATCCGGTCAGAATTTAAGGCTGCTGGTTTTGACGGATTACATCCGGAAAGAATATGAAAAAGCAATTGGAAATACAGAATATGACGTAAACTCGCTTGGAGTGCTTCCGTTTTTTGAAATGCTCCGGCGTGAAAATGAAAAGAAAAACAAACAAATTCGTTTTGGAGTGCTTTGCGGGACGATCGTGATCATTCCGGCGGAGGCAAAAGAGGCGTTAGAGCAGGAGATCGGAACGAGTGGAAAAGTCACATTCAGCAGGATCGGAAATCTTCCTGAGACAGATTATCTTAAGGTGACGGCTGTTGGAAATGCACATTTTCTGACAGGGGCGGTAACCAATGTCTTCTCAAAAGGCTATATGCAGGTGCTGGTCGGCACAAAATCGCTGCTTGGGGAGGGATGGGATTCTCCTTGCATCAATTCCCTGATCCTTGCAAGCTTTGTCGGTTCATTTATGTTAAGTAATCAGATGCGTGGGCGCGCTATCCGTGTGATGAAGGAACAGCCGGAAAAAACAAGTAACATCTGGCATTTAGTATGCCTGAGACCGTGGGATGAGGTGCTGAAGGCAGACGACAATCAGATCAGCGAAGATTACAGTATGCTGGAACGAAGGATGGAACATTTTCTAGGTCTGCATTACACGGAAAATACGATCGAAAATGGAATAAAACGGCTGTCAATTATTAAAACTCCATTTAATAAAACCAATATTGACAGGATTAACAGACAAATGCTGAAAATGTCGGGACAGCGCGATACGCTAAAAAAACGTTGGGACAGTGCGCTTGCAATCTATGACAAAATGGATATTGTGGATGAGACAGAGGTGAAAGACAAGTTTGTGACGAGTGTTGTTTTCTGGGATGCGATTCTCACAATGATCCTGTCAGCAATTTTATTCCTGATCGGGGCAATTGGGGCAGGTGTCGTGGCGGGAGCGTCCCGAAATGGACATTTAGCCGGAATCTGCTATTTCTTCATTGTTGTCGGACTGACTGGAATCATGATACGTTTTCCGAAAATTTTCATGCTGTGGAGTCCGTTAAAAAGATTAAAGGCATTTGGAAATGGAATTCGTAAAGCGCTGGAGGAGCAGCAGCTTCTGGAAGAAACACACTGCAAAGTAGTGGCAGAATCGCCGGGACCGGATAACCATATCATTTATCTGTCCGGTGGAAGCGGCAGGGATAAAGCGTTGTTTGCGCAGTGTGTCAATGAGTTTTTTGATGTGATCGACAACCAGCGTTACATACTTGTGAAAAAGAAGGGTCGGAAAGGACTGAACGGTTTCTATGCCATTCCAAATTGCTTTTCGAAAAAGAAGGAGGATGCGGAATGTTTCGCAAAATGCATGCATCCGTATATTGGAGGCTATGACTGTGTGTATACAAGAAATGAAAAAGGAAGGGAACTTCTGTTAGAAGGCAGGGTAAAGGCACTTGCCAATCGGGAGGAGCGTTGTATTTCCCATAAAAAAGTAAAAGGGGCATTGGAGTAAGATGACGCAGGACAAACTCCGGTCAGGAGTTTGTCTTACTGAAAAATGCAACGCAGATTCCGCCGGGACCCGTATGGGTTCCGATTGTGCTTCCAATGGAACTGATAGGCAGTTCTTCCACATAAGATTTCCAGAGATCGGTGTTATCTTCTATGTATTTTTGCAGAAGGGAATCTTCTAATCCGGTATAACCGAGACAAAGCGGCATGGAGAAATCAATACCATTGCATTTTGCAATTTCCTCCCGGAGCATATTGCAACCGTTTTTTGAGCCGCGAGCTTTTCCAAGAACTGCAACCTCTCCGTCGGCAATTGTGATCACCGGTTTAATGGAGAGCAGATTTCCGGCAAGAGCGGCAGTCTTGGAAATGCGTCCGCCGCGTTTTAAATATTCTAAGGTATCTAATAACGCCAGAACGCGGACATCTTTCTTTTTCTGATCCAGAGCTTCTGCAATTCCAGCGGCAGAAACACCGGCATCTCTGAGACGGCAGGCATACATCACAAGAATCTGTTCGCCAAGACATACATTTTCGCTGTCAACGATCGTAATACAATCTTCATAACCATCCAATGCAATATTGGCACTCTGAAAAGTACCGGAAAGCCTGGAGGAAAGTGTGATGACAACTGCTGTGTCTTTTTTTTCTTTCACATCTGCATAAAGCTGCTCGAAATCATGTGGCGGAATCTGGCTTGTGGTCGGCATACAGTCACTCTCGATCAGTTTTTCATAAAATTGCTGGTGGCTTAATGTGATGCCATCCAGATATTCTTCCGTACCAAAAATTGTTTTCAAAGGTAAAAAATCAAGTCCTAATTTATCTGCCTGTTCCTTTGTCAGATCAGAGGCAGAGTCTATTATAATTCGTACACTCATCATAATCTCCATTTCAAAAATATTATTTTTGACTTCAAACATTGTGAAATCCGTTCTGAACAATGAAATAGCTTAGCCAGAAAATTTATTTTGTTAAAATGCTTTGAAAATCAAACTATTATAAACAATAGACGAAATGAAATAGAATGTCAATAGTATTTTGATAATCAAACTAAATGGAACGCATTGAATAATTATGAAACAATCCATTCATACTAATCATAAAATTGCTTCGCAAAACAAGGAGGCTAAATCCTGCACAGCTTGCTGGGCATTGCTCCGTGTAAGGACAGTCGCATTTTGCTTCGCAAAACAAGGAGGATTTATGAGTTCATTATGGACGGAAAATATAGAAATGCCGGAGTTCCCGACTTTGGAAAAGGACATCCGGACACAGGTTTTGATCATTGGCGGTGGTATGGCGGGTGTTTTGTGCGCCTATTTTTTACAGCAGGCGGGTGTTGATTACTGTCTGTTGGAAAAAGACCGCATCTGTCAGGGCGTGACCGGGCATACAACTGCAAAAATTACGGCGCAGCACGGATTGATTTACGAAAAATCATTACAGTCCATGGGACAGGAGCGTGCAGAACTGTTTCTGAAAGCAAATTTAAGAGCGGTGGAAAATTATAAAAATCTGGGGCGTTTTCTGGACTGTGACATGGAAGAGACAGATTCTTATCTGTATTCTGTCAGGGAGCGTCGGAAGTTAGAGAGTGAAATACAGGCATTGGGCAGTCTTGGATTTCAGGCTGATTATACGGAGGACACGGAGTTACCGTTTGAAGTGGAGGGTGCAATACGGTTTCCGCGGCAGGCGCAGTTCCAGCCACTCAAATTTGCCGCCGGGATCAGCAAAAATCTGAGAATCTATGAACATTCCGAAGTGCGTGAGATGACAGAGTATTTTGCATTGACAGAAAAAGGTTCAGTCGCAGCAGAGAAAATTATCATTGCGACACATTTTCCGTTTATTAATACGAGAGGTTCCTATTATTTAAAGTTATATCAGAATCGTTCTTATGTACTTGCCTGTGCATATGGAAAAAATCTGAAGGGCATGTATCTTGAAGCAGATAATATCGGATTGTCCTTGAGAAATTACGAAGACTATCTGCTGATAGGCGGAGGCGGTCACCGGTCTGGAAAGGAAAAAAGCAACTTGGATTTACTGCGCGATATCGCAAAGGAATATTTCCCGGAAGCAAAGGAACGCTATTTCTGGGCAACACAGGACTGCATGTCTCTGGATAAAAGACCATACATCGGTCCATACAGTAAAAATACACCGGATCTATTTGTGGCAACCGGATTTGGAAAATGGGGGATGACAGGTTCCATGCTGTCAGCAATGATCTTGTCAGACCTCGTACAGGAAAAAAACAATGAATATTCTACTGTTTTTTCACCATCACGCAATATGTTAAAACCACAGTTAATTTCTAATCTGGGTCATGCACTTGTGGGGATTGGAAGGATTGGCGGAAAAAGATGCAGTCATATGGGATGTGTCCTTCAGTGGAATAAAGAAGAACAGACATGGGAATGTCCATGTCATGGCTCAAGATTTTCAGCAGATGGGAAGGTGTTGGATAACCCAGCCTGTGATGGACTAAAAAAGAAACATAAAAAATAGGTATTGAGATTCAAAATAAGCAGTGGTATGATACAAAATCGGAATAAAAACAAAGGAGAAAAATCATGAAATATGTAAGACAGCTTTTAATTATTCTGTTCATTTCTTTTTTAGGTGAACTTTTAAAATATATCATACCACTATCCATACCGGCGAGTATTTATGGCATGGTACTTCTTTTCCTTGCATTGGAATTGAAAATTTTAAAGGTATCAGACATCAAAGAAACAAGTAATTTTCTGATCGAGATCATGCCATTGATGTTTGTGCCGGCCGGAGTAGGACTTCTTGATTCGTGGGGAGCTCTGCAGTCAATCTGGATACAGGTGGTTGTCATTACGCTGATCTCAACGGTGATCGTCATGGGAGTTTCCGGAAGCATCACGCAGTTTGTGATCCGTAAAGGAAAGAAAGGAGGAGTAAGAACATGAAATCATTTTTGACAGATTCCGTTTTCTTAGGGGTTGTAGTCAGTCTGTTGACCTATGAGTTTGGTTTATGGTTTAAAAAGAAAGTAAAAATCGCAATATTTAATCCACTTTTAATTTCCGTAATTGCAGTTATGGTATTTCTGGTGGTGTTTCATATAGATTATGCAGATTATCAGGAAGGAGCAAAATACATAAGCTATCTGTTGACGCCGGCGACTGTCTGTCTGGCAGTTCCTCTGTATGAACAGTTTGAGTTACTCAGGAAAAATCTGAAAGCCGTCATAGCAGGAATCATTTCCGGGGTATTTACCAGCATGACATGTATTCTGGTTCTGGCTTTGCTTTTTCGTTTCGATCATCAGCAGTATGTTACATTACTTCCAAAATCTATCACAACAGCGATCGGAATGGGAGTTTCTGAGGAACTTGGTGGCTATGTGACAATTACTGTTGCGGTCATTATCATCACAGGAATTTTTGGATACATAACAGCGGATGCGGTATTAAAACTTTTTCATATTGAAGAACCTATCGCAAAAGGGATCGCAATTGGTTCTGCCTCCCATGCTGTAGGAACTGCAAAAGCGATGGAACTCGGCGAGATAGAGGGGGCAATGAGCAGCCTTTCCATTGCGGTTTCCGGTATTCTGACTGTTGTTGCCGCTATGGTTTATGCTAATTTGTTATAAAATTAAATTTGCTGTCTGTCTGTGACTATGTCAGATATATTTCTCCAAAAACAGGGAAAATGTGCAAGGATTATGGAAAAATTTACAAAAAAATTTATTCGATGCAATAAAAACATCTATTTGTGCATTAATAGAGTGAAAGGAGTGAAATGATGATACTTTTTGCCTTGACGTCGGACATTAAGCAATCAACAGACTATGCAGATTTGGACAGTCTGCTTTACGGCATTTCCAACGGTGACAAGAAGTGCCTGGAGCAGCTGTATCAGGTTACGCACACATCTGTTTACAGTTTTGCCCTTTCGGTTTTGAAAAACCACCACGATGCAGAGGATGTTCTCCATGACTGTTACGTTGCCGTATGGAATGGAGCAGAAAGCTATGTTTCCCGGGGAAAACCGATGGCATGGATTATAACCATTGCAAAAAATCTGTGTTTGCAGCGGATGAGGGAGCGCAAGAAAGCGGAATGTACATCGCAGGAAGGCTGGGAACTTGCTATCCCGGATACTGATATGCTCACAATGGAGGACAGAAGTATTCTCGTCACCTGCATGGAACAATTGTCCGATGAGGAACGGCAGATAGTGATGCTTCATGCGGCGGTCGGATTTAAACACAGGGAAATTGCCAGGATTATGGAACTTCCGCTGTCGACGGTACTTTCAAAATATGCACGAGCCTTAAAAAGGCTGAAACAATATTTGCAATAGGAGGTGGCAGCAATGACAAATGACGAATTGAATGAGAAGATCCGGCAGGCATGTACTCACGCAGCACCGGATGTGTTGGATGCTGTTCTTTCCGACTGCAATGAGCAGAAAGGACGAGTGATATTGATGACGACAGAAAACAAGAAAAAAACATGGGCAGTTCGAATGGCAGGTTTGGCTGCCGGTTTGTGCCTGATCCTTGGAGGTGGATTGGGAGTCAGGAATTATCAGGTCAATCATACGGTAGATGCTACGGTTTCGCTGGACGTAAATCCGAGCGTGGAGATTAAGATCAATCAGAAGGAACGTATATTGGATGTGATTCCGCTGAACGAGGATGGCAGAACCATTGTCGGTGACATGGATTTCTCAGGCAGCAGTCTTGATGTTGCAGTGAATGCCATAATCGGTTCCATGCTTCAAAACGGCTATCTCAATGAGCTGGCCAATTCCGTTTTGATCAGTGTGGACAATAATGATCCGGTTCGGGGCATGGCATTGCAGGAACGGCTGACGGACGAAGTCAATAAACTGCTTCAGACCGATTCATTCAGAGGGGCTGTGTTGAGTCAGACGGTTGTAAAGAGTGATGAGCTCCAGCAGATGGCAGAACAATATGGGATTACGCTCGGAAAGGCACAACTGATTCAGGAGATTCTCGGCAAAAACTCTTTACATACATTTGATGAACTTGCTCCATTGTCCATCAATGAACTGAATATTCTGCTGGGGAAGGAAGGGGCAGAAACCCATGTTGAGGTTGTTGGAACGGCCAGTGAAAAGGGATATATCGGGGAGACAAAGGCCAAAGAGATCGCACTGGCAAAGGCGGGTGTATCTGAGAGCGACCTGACATTTTATACAGTTGGACTGGACACGCATAAGGGGGTCATGGTCTATGATGTAGAATTTATTTCGGGCAGTTACGAATTTGACTGTGAGGTTAACGCAATGACCGGTGAAATCGTAAAATTTGAAAAAGAATACGATGGCGCTGCTGTTTCAAATGCATCGGTTGAAGAGCACGGGGAGCAGTCGGAGCACAGTCAGACGAAAGAAAACCAGGCTGTCAGCAATATTTCACTGGAAAAGGCAAAGGAGACCGCACTGGATCATGCAGGGGTAAAAGCTACAGATGCGACTTTTGTAAAAGCAAAAAGTGACTATGAAGATGGACGTGCTGTTTTTGAGATTGAGTTTGTTGTTTCTTCCGGCAATACCATCAAGGAGTATGATTATGAGATTGCTGCATCTGACGGAAGTATCATAAGCTATGACTACGACATTGAAGGAGACAGTACACCTACAGCAATACAAGCAGGCAGCAGTCAGAATACAAGTGAAATTACGCTGGAAAAGGCCAAGGAGATTGCTTTATCCCATGCCGGTGTTGCAAGTGCCAATGCTTTTGAGATGGAGGGAAAACTGGATTGGGATGATGGCATGTCTATTTATGAGATTGAATTTAAAGCTGGAGGCTATGAGTACAGCTATGAAGTTGATGCAGCCACAGGATCGATTGTCGAATTCGATAAGGAGTGGGATGATTAAGTGATTCCAATTCGGTAACCAAACCCGCAGAATTTCATAAAATAATCTGAAAATATTTTTATGGAAGAAAATATGTATTGTCAGAATCGAATCAGTTATCGTGTACAGGAAGGAGACTCTCTGTACAAACTTGCAAAACAGTTTCATACAACCGTAACCGAACTTATCCTGCTCAATTCCGGGGTGAACCCATACAATCTTCAGACGGGAATGCGCCTGACGATCTGCCCGGGAGAGGGATATGTGGATGAGAATGAGAGCAAACCATCCGAGGGGAACACGAACAAACCAACTAAGACTCCTGTGGGTGGAATTGTCATTATCCCGGGAACTACGACACAGCCGGGAGGCACAACACGCCCGGGAACTACGACACAGCCGGGAACTGCAACACGCCCGGGAACCACAACGCAGCCGGGAAACAACATGGGCGTGGATCTGCGACAGCGCATGCGCATGGCATGGCTCAATCATATTACACTTGTAAAATTCTATCTCATCAGTTTTTTTGAAAACCTGTCAAGCCAGAATGCGTGGAAAGACGCCGTGTACAAAAATGCAGAGGAGATTCTTGCGATTTTTGCTCAGTATTATCCGGCTTCAGCAATGCAGAGATTCCGCAAACTTTTTATGGAGCATTTGCGTCTGACCGATGAAGTTGCAGCCGGCTTAAAGGCTGATCCGGCTTTTTCGGGAGCAGCTATGGAAAACTGGTATATCAATGCGGAGGAAATCGCATCCTTTTTGAGCAGACAGACACCGGCCTACAACGAGACAGAGTTGAGAAAAATGTTCTACGATCATCTTGATATGGAACGTCAGCAGATGGAAGCATATCTGGACGGCGATTATGAGACAGATATTGAAATTTACTTAAGATCACAGCAGAATATGGTCGAGCTCGCCGATTTTCTTACAAGTGGACTTCTTGCGCGGTAAATCGTAACAATCATATTATTACTTCTGATTTTAAGTGCCATAATCATAAATTATAAGTGGTTGACATAATTCTAAGTAAGAACGCAGAAAAGCCGAAAAACCGCTTTATTTTAAGAAAAATAGTTTGACGAAATTTGCATTTATGATAAGATATAGTCGTTAGTCCTGACCGGGAAAAAGAAAAACTGCAATCAGGAAAGTGACGGCTGGCTGTGATCGGCCGGTGATAATAGAGAAACAGAATCGAAGGAGTTTGAAAAAATGATTAAAGTTGTGAAATTCGGTGGAAGCTCTCTTGCAAGTGCAGAACAGTTTGCAAAGGTTGGTAAGATTATCCATGCAGACAAAGAGAGAAGATATGTAGTGCCTAGTGCACCGGGAAAAAGAAATTCTAAGGACACAAAGGTAACGGATATGCTGTATGCATGTTATGACCTTGTGGAAAAGGATGAAGATTTCCGTGTGATGTTAATGAAAATCAAAGACCGTTATGACACAATTATTAATGGTTTGAACCTAAAACTTTCTTTAGAGGAAGAATTTAAGAAAATCTCCGAGAATTTTAAAAATAAAGCAGGTGTTGATTATGCAGCGTCCCGCGGTGAGTATCTGAATGGTATCATTATGGCAAACTACCTTGGATATGAATTTGTGGATGCGGCAGAAGTGATCTTTTTTGATGAGGATGGCAACTTTATGCCGGAGAAAACAGATAAAGTACTGTCTGAGCGTCTTGCAAAAATAGAGCGTGCGGTCATTCCGGGATTTTACGGCGCAAAAGAGGATGGAACCATCAAAACATTTTCGCGTGGGGGGTCTGATATCACAGGATCTATCGTTTCGCGGGCAGTGCGGGCAACCTGTTATGAGAACTGGACCGATGTCTCAGGATTTTTGATCGCAGATCCAAGGATCATCGACAATCCAAAGCCGATCAAGACGATCACTTACCGTGAACTCCGCGAGCTCTCCTACATGGGAGCCGGCGTACTGCATGAGGATGCGGTATTCCCTGTGCGCAAAGCTGGTATACCGATCAATATCCGTAATACGAATGCACCGGAAGATGAGGGAACATGGATCGTGGAGAGCACCTGCCATCAGTCAAAATATACGATCACCGGTATCGCAGGTAAAAAAGGTTTCGTTTCTGTAAACATTGATAAAGATATGATGAACTCCGAGATTGGATTTGGCAGAAAAGTGTTATCTGCATTTGAAGATAATGGAATTTCATTTGAACATATGCCATCCGGAATTGATACAATGACAATCTTTGTACACCAGCCGGAGTTTGAGGGAAAAGAGCAGGCTGTCATTTCGGCTATCCACAGATATGCGCAGCCGGACAGCATTGAGCTGGAGAGCGATCTTGCACTCATTGCAGTTGTTGGCCGTGGTATGAAATCCACACGCGGAACAGCAGGAAGAATTTTCTCTGCATTGGCACATGCAAACATCAATGTAAAAATGATCGATCAGGGATCATCTGAGTTAAACATCATTATTGGTGTAAGCAACGCAGATTTCGAGAATGCGATCAAGGCGATTTATGATATTTTTGTTATCACACAGTTATAGGATAAATGAAAAAACAAACTACTTTTCGTAAGACAATTGAAAAAGTATGGAAGAATAGGGCTGCAATCGTTATCGCAATTGCAGCCACTGTTTTTATGTGCGGATTGACGGCGCTGGAGTTTGTGGCGCTTCGGATGGAATGGAATCTTCCGGTGCTTGCGTATGTGACAGGTGATTCTGACAGCTATATTTTTGAGGAATACAGAAGTGATGAGATGAAACTGGATGAAAGCACGGAAAACGTAATGTTAGAAGAGGATATGCTGCAAGGCGAAAGTCAGAGCGAAAATTCCGGGAAAGATATCACACAGGGTGAAAGCCAGAGTGAGGATGATATTGTGCCAGGAGAAGGAAAGAACGAGAATGTTCGGCAGGAAGATACAGTGCAGGGCGAAAATCAGCAGGAAAAAGATTCGCAGCAGTCTGCTTCAGATGAAGCGGAATTTCCATATTACATAAAAGTAAATCGCAGACAAAACTGTATTACCGTATATACTTCAGACGAAAACGGCGAATATACGGTTCCGTATAAGGCAATGATCTGTTCCACAGGATTGTACAATGCAACACCGCGCGGCACATTTCATTTATCAACCAAATATCTGTGGCGGGAACTGTACGGAAAAGTATATGGTCAGTATGCAACCAGGATCACAGGAGGCGTTTTGTTTCATTCGGTTCCATACTATAAAAAATCAAAAAGTGCTCTGTGCACAGAAAAATATAATAAACTTGGACAGCAGGCATCTATGGGATGTGTGCGGCTTACGGTGGAAGATGCAAAATGGATTGCAGATAACTGTCCATCGGGAACAACCGTGGAAATTTATGAGGATGATGATCCGGGACCACTGGGAAAACCTGAGGCAGCACATATTGATACTGACAGTCCGAATAAAGGCTGGGATCCGACAGATCCGGATGTAGAGAATCCGTGGCATCAGCTGTCAGATGATGAATAAAAAATAAACATGAAAAAGGCGACATCGAAATTTTTTTTCTTTCAATGCCGCCTTTTAAACTATTTCGTCCATGGGACTATACCTCGCTATTCTTTTTTCTACTGTTCGTTCTGTTTGCCGCTTCATTTTGAAATTTCTAAACAATTTTTCTTATTGCCTATCATTTCTTTTATGAAACTCTCAAACAACTCTTTTGGACTTCTTCGCTTTTCTCTTCAATCTCTGAACCTGTTTTCTTATGACATTTGGAATTGTATCATATAAGAATGTTTCTGATCTGATACTAATTCAGGATTCCTTTCTTAGGATCGTCATGTTTTCATTTCATCTTTTGAAGGTAAAATCGAATGCAATTACTGTTTTGGTGGACTGTACCTCGATTCTTTTAAAATTCTTTTGGGTAAATCGTTATGTTTCTGGTGGTCCGTACCTCCTGTCTTTCATATTCTATTAGGTATTTCGTTACGTTTCTGGTGGACTGTACCTCCTTTATTTTTTTCTCTCTTGTTTTTTGTTAATTTAGTTATAACAGATAAAAGAGAAAATGTCAATAATAAAATTAGAAAAATATAA
>ENA-ORUM01001733-ORUM01001733.1-human-gut-metagenome-genome-assembly--contig:-NODE-1733-length-15862-cov-5.030303_pt1 | contig 15862 bp, 23 predicted proteins | sample MGYA00242083_ERZ509217 | MGnify/ENA primary metagenome ERZ509217 (study PRJEB26280, sample SAMEA2338831) | human gut metagenome | biome: human gut; feature: human-associated habitat; material: faeces... | reverse complement strand
ATCTATACATAATACATTTTACACGAAAAAACCCCCATCACCTTTCTGGTGTGGAGGTTTAATCTATATTTAGTAATTTTTATTAACCCAAATTCTATGAATATTTAATTCCTTTATAAATTGATAATTAGTAACCGTCATTTTATAACTTAATACTTTTTCAAATTTTTTCAAGTAGTTATATGAATCTTTGACATAACAATGTAACTCGTCAGTTGTATTAACTTCCATTATTTCTACAAAGTCATTGTCTTCAAGTGATGTTAAGATGTCAATTAGTTTCATTTCTATTGTTCCTTTCCTTATCTTCCTCTTTATTATATCATAGTTTTATTTAATTGTCAACTATTTTAACTTTAAATTCTTTTAATAACTCACATGCGTATTCATATTGTAAGTCATTTGTCAGCATTTTAACACTGCACATTTCTATCACTTTATCTGTCAAATATACACTAACTATCAAGTTAGGAAGTTTTCCATTATGCAAATATCCGCCAACTCCGTGATAATCGTTTATATACCACGAAAAATCTAAATTGTGTTCAGTCAATAGATTTTTGCTAACGCTAAGCATTTTTCTATGTATGTCATTAGTCTTCATCATTATTTTTCCTTTCTACATTTATTTCTACACAATATATTGTTGTAACCGCCATAATCGCTACACAGCAAACGATTGTAAAACATATCATATCAATCATTTCATTAACCTCTTAATCTCGCATATAATTGCATCACACATAATTATTTTGCCTAATATATAATCTTGGTATTTATTTACCCACTCTGGGTTATGCTTATTTATAGATATAGTTTTATTTAAACTTCTCTTTCTGTTATTCAAAAAATAAAGCATATTTTCTATGTTAATTTTTCTATTAACATTTCCATTTGAAGATTTAATAATATCTTTATCAGTTTCATCATTATCTTTAATTTCTTTCAAAATTCTAATGATTTCGTCTATTCTAACCAATATATTATTATACATTGGATTATCACTGTCTATATACTCAAGCATTAGCTTAAGCATTTTGACTCTTTCGCTTAATAATTCTTTCATTATGACCACCACCAAGCCAGAAATAGGATGATAGCGGCGGTTTCCAGAAGAAACCACGCGCTGTATTTTATTACTTTCATTTATCAAGTTCACCATCCTTAATAGTTATAACACACAGATAAGTCGGGTCATTTTTCATTATAGGAGTTGAATCAACTTTACATTCCAATAAATAATAGCCCAATGTTCTTCTCAAGCTTTCTAAACTGCCAAAGTATATAATGTGGTCATGATATTCTATTCCAACCATTTCATAACTTCCGTTTTTGATTAGCTTATTTATGATAGTTTCTACCGTTTCCATTATATTTCTCCTTCTTCAATTATGATATAATATGTTTTTCTGCCAAGCTCTACTCCTTCTTCCTTAGTAGCGTTACATTCTCTAATAAATCTTGTTGTTGCCCATATAACTATATCTCTAAACCCTGACATAATTTTATTACCACGGTACATAATAACTACGTATTTTTCTGGTTTATTTGGTAATTCGCTTAATATGCTTTCTACAGTTTCCATTATATTTCCTCGCTTTCATCAATTTCAACAATTACTCTATATTCCCAGTCCCACATGTATTCAACGTGTTTTATTATAAACAAACGTGAAAGACCCCAGTACACTTCTTTCGGTGACATGTACGCGATTGTGACACCATTGTATATAATCTGAAGTTTATCTGCTTTATTATTCTCCATTAGTTTATAAGCCAGTTCTACCAGTGTTGTTTTCATTTTCTTTTCTCCTTTAAGGGTTACCTTTATTACACTTATATTATAACAAAAGAAGACTAAAAAGTCAACTACTTTTTAGCCTTAATTTCAAATTTATCATTCATTAAAACTACGCCGCCTTTTACCTGGTGACCTATTAATTTTTGGTCAGATTTAAAGCCAACTTTAAACGCATCATATGTTAATATATCTTTTATTTTATCTGGCATTCCTGCACACTTAACTTCAAGCAGATACATGCTTCCCCTTTCATATCCAAAGTGCGGCGGTTTTTGTTCTACAAAATCTTTCCACGGCATACCGCTTTCTTTATGCTCTTTTTCATATTCTTTTACTTTAGATAACCATTTCTTTTTTTCTTTGTTTGTTTTGCATATAACTTTATCAATATAAGTTTTTTGACGTAAATATTTTGCCCCTATATTATAAGTTTCTACTTTCCAACAATCTAGGCGCGTATCATGAATTTTTATGCTTTTAGGTATATGCCACCCTATCATATGTACGCTGTCAGTATCAACATATATGAACCTGTCTTTGCTAGATTTATAATTTATATATGATTCGTTAACTTTGTCTATTGTACTGATTATGTCATATCTAGACCATGCAGTAATAAATATTGCTAGCGGTAAATATATAGGGTCTTTTATTGTTACATCTTCTACTTCAACAATCTCACCGTCTTCTTTAAATTCTGGATGAGTTGGCGTGCGGAATTTTAGTACATCATTAAGTAAATAAGGCTCTTTTTCTTTTACTTCTGGATTCGTCCCAAATTTTCCGTATAATGCATTCATGCGTAGTTTCGCCATAAGCCTTTTCACACCCTCACTTGTTTCCTTTGTTTTCATCAGAGAATTTATATAATCGTTAAAAAATTGTCCTTTTGCTGTTTTAAAATAAAAACCATCCAAGTACTCAATATCATATACGTTGTAGTGTTTAAAGAATATTTCTAGGTCTGGCGATGGAAGCCACAATTCGACTTGTTCGTCTATGTATTCATCTATTCTACTGTGCTCAAGGTATTCAGTATCACAGTAACGCACAGTTTTCTTTATCTGTATTGTTGGTATATATCTATCTTTTACATCAAATCGGCATAAGAAATGCTGAATATAACATTTACTATCACCAGTATATTCCCCCTCAAAATAATTTGGAAGTCCGTACGGCATTTCCCTTGTGCACATCATAGACGGGTGCATACTATTTTTATCTATATTACAACATATGCCAATTTGTCCATTTTCTGAAATTTTTGCATATTTTTTATTAACATATACAAAACCTCCAGCATATGACTTCCGTAGCATTTTATCTGTAGCATGGTCTAAAACTGGAAAGTATTTTGTAAATTGTTTTTCTCCTCCTATATTTTCTTTAAAATTTGCTAATGTATCACTTCCTGTTGTCATCTTTTTAAATCCCTCTTCAAATAACATTTTTAATGCCCTAGCAAGTATAACAACATCATGCCGTAAATATTCTTTGTCTGTTCCGCTTAATACTCCGTTTTCTTCTCGATAACCATTATAATCTATTTCCAACTTTTGCATGTCTGAATCAAATCCGAAATTTTTAGCAATAGCTGAAATGCTATAAGGCATTTTCTTCAAACTGTCTTGTATAATTGTTTCGTGTTTGTTTCTACCTTTTGCATCCCACACAATGCTTATTTGATACCAAACCCCTTGTTTATTTATCATTGTATCGAATGTTTTAGGCTCTTTTTCTTTAGACCATTTATAACCGTTTTTAAGTAGCCACCACACAATAAACGAACCGTCAAACTTTAAGTTGTGAAAAAATAACACAGGTTTATGAAGTGTTTTAACATATTCCATAAAAGAAGCAATAGAAGTGCCGAATATCACGTCATAATTATCGTTATCATATACTTTGCAACACCCCCATGCCCATACATACGTTCTCATACCTGCTTCTATTTGTTCTTTCGTTAAAACTAATGTTTCAAAATCACAAGCGTATGAATTTTTGATATTTGTTTTCATTTCTTACTTCTTTTTCCTGTATTTTTTATTGTAAAAATCTGTTACAGTATCTTTAAATAAAATGTAATTATCTTCTGATTCTGGGTTGCCATAAACAAAATCAATGTTTAATACCTCAGTTGTATACGCAAATTCAGCTAATTCTTTTGCGCTCATTCTTTTTATCTTTTTTATTATTTCTTTTATTTCTTTTTCATCGCCAACGTTTCCAAACTTTGTCTCTATAGATTTAATTAAATTAGACTTATATAACGCATTCATTTTTTCAGCATATTTTTTAGTTTTCATGCGTTGCCAAGCTTTTACTTTACGTTCTAACATGCTGTTAGATTGTAATGTTTCTGGGTCAAATCTAACACTATTTAACTCTGGAAAAGATGTTTCCCCTAGATATTTAGTTGCCCTCTGTCCGTGATATTGCCCTACTGTTTCTTTAACTGCTTGGCTACCTTTCTCACGTATAAAAGATTTACTCAATATTTGTGAACGTTTTTCGGCCCTTTGCTCATTTATTTGTTCCGCCAGTTTTTCAGCTCTTTTTATAAGCTTTCTGTTAAGCCAAGCGCCTTGTTTGTTCCTATAATATCCTTTTTTCTTTTTCATAAATAAAAAGAGTGTTTTCACACCCTTTAATACTAGAACGGCAATTCACTTTCTGGCGGGTAGAATGTGATATCAGTAAAAGTATTTCCGTTTGAAGTTTTTGTCTTTTTCATCAACATAGGCACTCCTTCTCGTAGTAAATCCTCTACTAAATTTTCTTCTTCTACTTTAGCGATAAAGTCTTTCATTTTAGTTCCACCGTTGAAGTAATGTTTATCGTCATCATCAACGATAAAGGCAATGAAATGTTCATAATTGTTGCCCTTCTTTTTACTTCTATGTTCGTAGTCACGTAAAGTAACAACTTTCCCAAGGATAGAATCAATTTTTTCTCCTGTTCTACCAATAAAAGATTCTTTTGTTCCGTTCTGTTCCTTTGCTAATTCCTTTAATGTTTTCATTTTCTAATTTCTCCTTTACTAGTCTAATTCTAATTCGCACTGTTCATCATCCTATACAATAGCGGCATTTGCAATAAAAGTTCCTTCGCTCATTTCATAAGTGTTTATTTCTTCTTTAACACTTCCACTTACTACTTTAGCTTTGTATACTTCTTCAATGTCAGCAATTGCTTTTTTAACAATTTTTCTTTCGCTGAATTTTCCTACGAAATTAACTTCTTTTAAAATTGAATTTCCGTCATTTAGAAGCACATTAACTGAAGCTGTGCCAGTGATAATGCTCTTTTTCATTTTATCTCACCTTTCCTTAACTACATCTTAATTATATCAGAAGATTTATTTAATGTCAATACTTTTAAAGTAATTTGTTTAAATCTTTTGCGTTAAAATATGCCTCTGTATCATCATAATATACGCATGCATTTTGAAACATTGTACGTAGTAATCTCATATGATGATTGTTTTTGAAAAATTGAAGCATTACTACATTTGGTTGCATATCATCTGTAGTAAGAGCATATGTTATACTGTCATTTTTACCTACTTTGGTACTTATATATAACTTACTGTCTTTATAGTCCATCCACAAACCTAAGTGCTTTCCGTAAATATCAACGCTTGCAATGTGTATCGCTTCTGGCGTTTTATTTTTGATAAATGGAGAATCATCGTTTATAAATTCGTTATCTATCAGATAACCTCCTATTTTAGATTTTCTTTGTAGCATTCCTAACTTTGTTTGTGATTTAAAGTTTATATATTCTTGGTCAGCAAAATGATGAAAAAGCAATAGCCCATCTTTGTCCTTTACAATGTCTTTATTATCTATTCTTTTTGTATATCCCCAGTAAACACAATGCGGGTTATTCATGGTAACCGAGTTAGCTAAGCACAGGCACTGACATTTTTCCCGACTTCGGAAAACCGTTTCCATAAATCCAATAAGCGCGTCAACTTCGTTTGGGAGATAAAACAATTTTGACGATTTTTCAATAATAAATTCGTCAAATATAATGAGATTTACTTTATCATAATTTGTTGACTTTTTTGTTACAGCATTAGACAGGGCAACCGCTTTGCAAAATATATTTTTCTTTTTATATAGGTTTTTAGAATCTTCTTTTTCATCTCCTGTGCGTTTTATGATGTAACCTGTTCTTCCTTTTACGCTTATAATGTAGTCTGGAAATTCTCGTGAAACCTCGTCAAATTGTGTAGCAAAATCTTCTAATTCACTTTTATACCTGCGCAAATATATAAATTGCTTATTTTTATATATTTTATTTTTTATGCCTTTTACAAAACTACCGTATGTTTTACCGCCGCCACGGTTGCCTAAAACATAATTAAGTAGGCAACCGTGTGACAGCGTTAAATTTGGGTTATACCACAAGATTAATCAATCTTCCAGTAAACCGTTTTTCCATCTGTAGTTCCGTAAGCGACATAATGTTTTTTATTTGTTTTGCTACTTACATACTCTAACCAATACCATCCGTCAGCTTTTACAACATTTTGATAGTTTAATTTCATGCCTGTGTTGTACCAGTCACCAGTAAGCGCTGAGTTGTCAAGACTAGTCTTATTGCGCACACGAATGTAATCATATTTTGCGATAGCTTTTCCTTTTGATTTAATAGGTAAACAAGGCGCTTTATTATCCCATACTTTAGGACGCAAGCACCCTGCAATATCGCTAACATACATAAGACCCTTGTTAACGCTTGCACTGCCATACTGATTTTGCGCTTGCAAAGTAAATGTGCTACCTTTGTTTAACCACCCAGCAAATACCCCAATATGGGAAAGTGGTGTAAGTCTTCCGCCGTTTTTAAATACAACTACATCACCATTTTGTAAACTAGATACGGATACCTCTTTAAACTTATCAAGAACACCGTTATTTTTACGGTTATTCCAAATGTCAATAACGTATCCTGTTGAGGTACAGTTAATTATTTTACTACCGATTACAGTACATAGATATGCAAAGTAATCCCAACACTGAGCGCCATAATAACCGTCAATATCATAATACTTTCCATAAGTAGACTTTAAAAAATCATTTGCTTTCATTTTGTTCCTCGCTTTCTTCGTTTCCTTTTAATTGCTCTAAGCAATCAATAAGTTTTTGCGGCACAGGTAACCCCATCTTTGCAGAATTTTCAACGATTGAAAGGCTTTCATTCGCAATATAAAACATTGTTACAAGTGTTCTGCAAATATACCCATCTGTTCCCATGGCTTTATCAACTTGTGCACCTACTGCCACAAGCGCAAGTATCATTACCTTTTTTGCAATTCCTTTAAATCCTATTTTACTATCGAGGTTTATTCTGTTAGCAATAACCCCAGAAATATAATCAATAATCATAATAATAATAAGACACTTAAAAGCCACATCTATACCCCCAAAAACATATACAAAGAATGTACTTATTCCTGTCCACAAAATGTTAGCTATATCTTTATAGTTAATATTCATATAAATTACCTCTTAACTTTCTACTATTCCGTCAAGTCCACCATTAGATACAGTTGACTTATAAGTATGCGTTATTTTTGATACATTCCCCAATGATACACTTCCCTCATTATATATACAATTATATACCGTTCCTTTTGTGTCAGTTCCGAAACTGAACTTTGCCCCTCTACTAAGTGATGCAACATTTCTAGCTGTAATTTGGCATGAGTTGTGAAGCTCAACATTCGAATTACCTACTGCTCTTATCCATCCATTTCCATTTTGACCGCCAGTCATAGTAGCAGTACATCCCGCAAAGTCGACATTACTTCCGTCAATTGTAATTTGATAATCTCCGCTAAAATTAAATATGCAATTTTCAAACTGGACATTTACACAATTTTCTACCGTTACTTTTCCGTTAAAAGTTATGTTCGTAAGTTTTAAATAATGTGCTCTATTTTTAATGTGCAATTCTTGCGAATAAATCGCAGCAGCTGTTGAAGATGCTGAAATGTGTACAGGCTGAAAAGATGATGCATAACTTACAGCAAACTGTAACCACCTAAACGGCGAATCGCTTGTACCTTGTCCCCAGTTGCTATTGGTGGAAGATACCCTAATTCTCTGTTCCCCTATTATGCCATTAAATTCTAATTCTGTACTTTTATCAGCTAAACCGCTGTTGTACGGGTTTAATTCCCATATTGACCACGAATTATAATCGGTAAAAACAGAGTTGTTACCATATTCTAACAAATGTATCTTGTCACCAATTACGTTAAGACCTTCATACTCTTTTGCTTCGTAAGTAGGATTAACTAGATATTGGTATTTCACTCCGCCTGATATTTTATCTACCCTTATAGCATTACGTACATAATCATAGTCACTAGAAGAGTTGTCACTCCATAATGTGAATATATTGCCTTTAAAGTATGCCAATCCATTAAGACCGCCTAGCTTACGCGCATGTATAACTGGTCTCGAAATCGGTATAGAATATACTGAAGTAAATGAAACATTTATACCATTGCCAGAACATTGGCATACATGAACCCTATCGTCCTCGGTCTGCACAATGATATGCGAAGATTTACCAATCTTATTAGCTATATTTATTTGTGAGCTAATTCCGTTTACTATAACAGTATTACTAATACCCGTTGAAGCGTCGTACATGATTAGTTTATTTGCGTTTATTGGGCACACCATATAGACCTGTTGTTTCCCATTTTGTGTCAAGTTTGGCATGTAAGTTAAAGAATTTCCATGCCCCCACGCCTTTTCTTCAGTATTTGCAAGCGTTAATAAATTGGTGTACCTGTTAAGAACTGTTTTTTGCGTACTAGCGTTTCTGTTGACTGCAAGCACATTTGCTGTATAAAAGTCACTATCATTAAGATAACACCAACCTTGAAAGCTATTGCCGTCACTTGGCTTTTCTGTTTGTTTTAATAATGTAAAACTTGGATAAAACGTTGGCATTTCTTTTGTATATATAATTTTGCTGTCTGGGTTTTCATCAATCGTCTGTCCATCACATATCACTTTGCTACTGCATATAAATAGCTTGTTTAGTATATATCCGCCTTTAGGTATGTAAACGTAATCATACTTGTCAATAATACTAGCTATTTTATCAAAAGCAGATTGTGAAGATCTACCAGCGGTTGGGTCTGCGCCTCCGTCAGTGACAACATTCCATATTCTAGCACTTGCTTTATTTGGAAGATTATTGTTAATAATGTTCTGCACTTGCTGTCTTGCTGTTTTGTCTTTAATGGAGTAAGTACCATCTTCAAATGCTAGGTTTGCTACTTCTGGCATATCATTCTACCTCCTTATAACGTTTAAAAACAAAGCTTAACGTTTCCGTTTCAGCGTTATAGTTAACACCTATTTTGATTAACCCTTGTTCAAGCCACTGCTGTAACAAATTACTAGCATATTCCCATAAATTATCGTTTATCCATGCTACCAACTTTTCAAACTGTTCTTGCGTTAAGTTAAGCATATCAATAACGTTTGCAATCTGATAGCACAAAGCATGCAATAATTCTTTGTCGCTATATGCCTTTATAAACTCCATATCATAACGAGTTATTGTATTAACCGCGCAATTAAGATTGTTTGTTACTGGTCTAATGTTTGGGTCAAACGGAAATGTAGGTCTAAAATCTGCCATATCTCATGTTCCATCCTTTCATATAATACATAAGTTTCATTTTCTTTCTTTTTGTTGGAGTAGGCGGCGTAACCCCACCGTCATACTCTTTAAACGTAAGTCCCATAGTGTTTACTATAGTCGTATCATTTATATACCATATATCAACTGGTTCAGCGCTGTCTTGCAAAGCATAACATGGATTTCCCATTGCGCAAACAATACCATAGGATACAAGACCCTTATTCTGACCTTTCGTTTGGTCTAGGTGACAATGGTCACCGTATGCTTGCCCCGCTATACCTGTATGGGATATCAAATCCCCTTGTTTAAATTTTGTTTCCGACGGCGGATTTTCGTCATGCGTAAAACTAAAGCATACATAACCAATTCCGCTTGGTGTTGCAACCTCATTATCTGATTGATACCCTCTAGTATTTCCGACGCTATCTTGATATATTAGATGACAATCACAGGGCGCATATAACGGATAACGAGCGCTGTTCCCTATAATGTCCATAGGATGACCGCAACAATGGGAAAATGAATCGGGCCCTGATAGCTGGGTAATATTCATTATATCACACGGGAATAAACAAACTTGATATTTCCCATCATCAGTATTCATCTTTTGTCCTGCTTTCATTGTAACACGTTAACCCTTTCTATTCCGTCAATTTTTAATTTTTTAAGTTCACTTAATTTTTCTACGATACAAACTTTATAAGACAACACCATTCCATAAGTAACTGAATCAGAACATTTGTCAAGAGAACGTAACGAACGATTTACCAAATAAAGCTCCTTTCTTGCAAATTTTAAAGCGTCATCTATTTTCATATCGTATGGCATTGTTTTAGGTTTGTATATCTCCATTGTTATTCCTCCTTACCATGCACAAATAAATAAATCACAGCAAAACTTATATATTTCGCTATAAATTCCGTTTAATTCTTCGCGGAATCGTTTATAATAATCAAAATCAATCATCATTTTTTCATCAGTTTTATTTCTGTTGAAATTTCTACTACCAATATCATTGCCCGTAGCATTATTATTTCCGCTTGAAACAGTGTTATTTGTAGAATTTATACTAACGTTATTGTCCTGTGTATCTGTCATATAAGCATTAGTATTAGTGACGGCGCTTAACGGAAAATCTCTATTTATATTATCTGTTTGCTGTTCGCTTGCTCCTGTTACATCAGTTTTATCATTGTACGAACTATTTGAACTACTTTCATTAGTAGTATCTTCGTCAAACGTTTCACGTGAAACATACTTTTCTGTTCCGCTTATATCTTCCGTAGTAATCTTATCAAAAAATTGATTATACAACGGGAATAACTGATACATTCTATCTGCTAACATTGTCTGCCACGATAAATACGTATGCGCTTCTACTGTGTCAGAAATACGATAGTTAAAGAAATGTAAAATAAAATTAACTTCAAAATCTTCTTTAAATTTGGCATCTATCGGATAATCGAAACCAAAAATCCTAGAACGTTGATTCCTTATTAAATCCATAAAATTTGTATTAAAGTAATCAGTATTTTTATAGCCACTTCTTATGATATCACTTACTAACAAAGTCATACACCTCTTTTTCTTCATATCTGTCTGGCACTTCTTCGCCACGAACACGAATAAACGGACTGTAAGAAACTTCTAATTCCGAACATTTTTCCGGGAACCTTTCACGCGCCCAATCTCTGAATGCAATCCTTTGTTGATACATTCCACTAATATTTATGTTCCCAGCTTCTGAAAAGCTTAAACCCTCAAACTCTGTAAGGCGTTCAGACTTGTCATTCATAATAGTGTGTAACCCTACTCTTGTATCCCATTCCTGCAAATACATTTTGCGCATATTCATAAGTACGTCTAAACCTTTTCCAACATCACCACTAATTACTGGTACCCCGTTTATTCCGTTTAGGTCTTTGTCAACTATATACCATGTTTTTGGGTCGTTTTCGTTCATAATGTTATCCACTGTACTTTTCAATGCTTGAGTACCGCTAAACAATGTTGGTCTTCTCATCTGCCTGTGTATATAATCAATAGTTCTTTCGATTTTAGCCAACCTTTCAGCAATAGTTGTTGCTACATTAAACACTGGCAGACCTGTATTGCTATTCCAACAATAAATATACTCATCATCATACAATAACTTACCAGTTAAGCCTTTATCGGTTGCGATATTAACGGTTCGTACTGTCACTGGCTTAAAATAATCATCCCACGTTACCATTACATAACGAGACGCTTTTAATACCCCATCATCATCATATAATACAAAACTTCCGTTTGCCATAAGCATATATTCTAAAATAAAAGAGGTAATTCCATCTGGCAATCCTTTCCAAACAAACAACGACATTAAATCTTCAATAAATTTATCAATATAATATGCCCATATTCTATCATTGTCCAAGTCAATTTGTATCTTACTCGCTTGCTTGTCACTTAAATAAAAAGTAGTACACTTTGATATATTAGTTCGTGTCGTTAATTCGTCAAGTGTTTTCATTGCTTACCACCTCATTTTCCATATAGTTTGTTTTTACTTTTTGTAAATCGGTATGCATTAGGGTTACACCTGCGCTTACTCTATCAATGATTTTGTTAAGATATTTTGATGGTATATTTCCCGTTATGTTTGGGTCAATAGCCTTAACGTAATTAAACATTGAATGAGTAGTTAAGTTTGGAACTTTGTACCTCATAACTCTATAACCGTAACGAGTAAAATAATCGTCAAATATCATTGCCTCCTGTTTGGTTATCGTTCTAGAACGTGACCTGAAATCAGCCCTACCATTGGCGAACCCTGCATGTCCAGATGTATTCCCTCTTGCGCTATCTGGCATACGTTGAGCACTAATATTTTGCGATAAAATGCTTGATGCTGTTGAAGCTCCAGAAGCCAATCCACCGGCTAACCCTGTAGCCATTATACTCCCCATTGAAACTCCAGATATAGGTGATGCCATTACGGCTGTTGATGCACCTTTTACAAAACTTTCTCCGATTTGGTACATAAATCTACCTTGATTTTGAGCTAACCACGCTTTATAAGAATCAACTATAAAGGCGCATTGTGGGAAATTATTTATAGATATCTTATACAAGTCGTTATTAGTCTCACCTAAATAATTATTTGGAAATGCTTCGGCTTCCATGTTTATACCGAAAGAAAATTCGCAAATCATTTCTAAATTTCCTAAATATTCATACTTTAATTCGAGCGTTTGACCGTTTCCGTTAGCAACTAAACAATCAACATACGGATAAGTAAATAACTTATTGTTTTTAGGGACATATCCACCGAATGATGTTGGTCTAGCTGGTAAATTAAATTTAAGTTGTTTAGGTATTGCTGAGTCATTAAACAATTTCTCTGGGCACATATATAAACCTACGATAGCATCCTCTTTCCCGCGCATTTGTTCTAAAATCTCCCTTGCGCGTTGTGCGCCTGCATTACCTTTTCCGCAATCCTCATATTCGACACCGTTAAAAATATTGCACGTTATTCTTTGATTTACATTTCCGCCGTCTGGTTTTTCGGCGTACCCTATAATAATATGATAATCAGCTGGGTTAAAGAAACCACTTCCAACCTCACTAACTGTTAACATATCTTTTATAGATAAATTTTCATCCTCTAAATGATTCCCTATTCCATCGTCTGTTACATTTTCACGCTCAACCATCATGGGATTCCATTCGATATTAAACATATATGTTTGCCATTCGTCAATAGTATAATATACTAATGTTCTTCTTTCATTTGTGTACTGGCAATCATCAACAAATGCATAAATTTCTTTTCCGCCGTCTTCACCAAAAGACAAATACGGTACATCTCTCATAGTATTTATATCCACATCTAACGCAATCACATTCATGTCCTTAATAGGCGTTACAACCGCTGAACTTATTTTCCTAGATTCAAAATACGATTTTTGTTCAGAACGAGATTGAAACCATCTAACATTATCGTTAGACGGTTGACAATCTACATTCCTGTATAAATTAGCGAACCACATTAAGCGCCTGCAATCGTATATTCAACGGTTGTGGAAGTAACACCTGCCTGTAATTTAATTGTGATTTTTGGCTGTGTTTCGGCGGCATTGATAGTCAATAGACCGCTTGGAGTAATAGTTGTTCCAGAATGCACTCCAGCAGTGGTAATGCTGTAAGTGATAGGCGCTTGACCCTCTACTAAAGAAGCCATTAACTGAACTACTTCGCCTTTTTTAATAGTTGAGTGGTCTTGTGGCTGAACGAATCCAAATTTTGGGGTATTACCTCTAATCTGGTAAGTTACACTCTTTGTTACTGGACTTCCGTTATTTCCATCCTCAATAGTTGCGGTTACTGTGATAACGCTCGCCTGTTCATTCTGACCAACATACAACAACCCCCAAGGCTGAATCTGAGTTTCTGGTGCTGTATTACCTGTAAGCGTATAATGTACCTGTTTATTATCTCCAGCAGTAACAGGAATAGAAATCATTTCCGTATCACCTTTGTTAAGAATGGTGTTAGCGGCTGGTTTAAAATCTCCTAATACTGAAGCAGTAACGGCTGATGATTTAAAAGCAATTACTGGATAAACAATAGATGATGAATAAGTTTCGTGAACATGCAAGAAATGAGTATCACCCATAACAGCTCCGTTGTGGTTAAAGTCACTAGCATATAAATTAACGTAACACCTAAACGCGTTAATATCACCCATTAAGATTTCAACATCTTTGCCGAGGTCAACCCATGTAGGCACGGTTAATGTATGATTGGCAATAAACTCAGTTTCCTGCATATGGTAAGATGTTGCTAATACCTTAACACTCTGGAACGCCTTTGCGCTGTTCTTCATGATAATAAAGATATTTTCTGGAGAAACCTCTCTTGTGAAACCTGCCACATTAAATTTATCGCTTGGGAATAATAAATCTAACCCCCACTGACGAACAAGAACCGTCGTATCCTCAGCATGTTCTTTTGTATCAAAACCTGGAATTTCAACGTAATATGCAATATTTTCGGCAACATATTTAAACAAATTCCAAAACCAGTAGTTACGGTCAATTTTGTTTGATTCTGCCGCTACTGCAAACTGCATGTCCAAAAATCTTCTAAAAGCTTGCTCGCTACTAAATGCACGTTTAGCCATTTCTGGATTAACAGTTAAGGAATAACGCTCTTTTCTGTTAGGAGTATGAAACATTTCCAAATATTTTGGAATATACTGTTTCAGTGCGTCCTGCCACTGGATTTCTGGATTGTATTTCACAGGCTTAATCTTATCCATTTCAATTTCATCAACAGCCCCACCGATTGACAGATAATCTCTCATAAGAGCACCGTATTTGTCGGTAGCTACAGCGTATCCCATTTCATATAAACCTACTTTGTTAATAAGTGTGTAGTAAACCTGATTTCTCCAATCGTCATTTGAATTGATAATTTGTCCAATCTGTCCAAATGTAGAAGAATCGATAGTCGTATCCCCAATAGCTTTGTTAAGCTCTGGGTTATTAACCTCTCTTACTGCTAAGTTTAAAAGCTCAGCACCAGACATTTTTCCAACCTCGTTAATATCTGGCATTTTTGATAATCTTGACATAAAATCTCCTTTCACTCTTTATAAAAATAATCCTGTAATGATTTAAAATCTTTTTCCATCTTATCCTCAACATATCCCGCGCGGTTTACATCTGACAATCTGTCAACGCGTTTCTTCCACACATCAATGTCTTTAGACAGTTTGGAAATCTGTTCATCTCTTTCGGCTACATCAGCACGCAAATTCTCGTTATCAGCTGTTAAAGTTTCAATAGTCGTTAATGCTTCACCATCACGAGCGCTCATAGTATCGATAGCTGATTCTCTTTCGTTCTCATCTTCCATAGCCAAAATGCCGTAGATTTCTTCTTTGGTCACATTACCACTCCTTTCACATATATTATAGCATAAAACAGCAAAAAAAGTAAATATGTTTATTGACAAATAAAATAAAATGATTTATAATAAAATTAGGTGATATATTTAAGTCATATAATAATGAAACTTTATCCACGCATAAGGATATCGCATGAATATGCTCGGCGGAGCGATTATTGACAATATATTAACCAACTTTATATAGTAGGCTCTCAGCAATGGAAACATAAAGCCATTTTGAGCCTATTTTTATTTTTGAATTTAGTATTGACAAAATATATAATATATGGTATACTTAATATGTCCAAGGATGGACGGTGTACTTTTTCATTTCTATTTGTCTCCTATTTGTTATTCAAAGGTTTACGCTTACACAATCTGCAAAGCGACGATTAAACCCTCACACCAGAAAGGTGATGGGGGTTTTTTCGTGTAAAATGTATTG
>ENA-ORUM01001732-ORUM01001732.1-human-gut-metagenome-genome-assembly--contig:-NODE-1732-length-15869-cov-4.712913_pt1 | contig 15869 bp, 13 predicted proteins | sample MGYA00242083_ERZ509217 | MGnify/ENA primary metagenome ERZ509217 (study PRJEB26280, sample SAMEA2338831) | human gut metagenome | biome: human gut; feature: human-associated habitat; material: faeces... | reverse complement strand
GCCAGTGTAGAGCCGGAGAAAATTTGCGAAAATACGGAGGTTTTATGAGAACAGGTCTTTCCAAGAAGCAAAAGACAACCAGCGTCTTTTTTGACGAGGCAAGCCCCATCATCGAGGTGTGTACTTACAACACTTCCCTCAAAAAGAGGTTAAGCAAGTATGCGGCAAAGTACCCGGACGAGTGCCGGTTGGTGGACGATGATGAAAACGGCTGCCTGACATTTGAGATCAGGAAAGGGCGGTTCAGTTTCAAGCTGAACGCACCATACAGCGCAGAGCGCCGGAAAGCGGCCAGTGAGCTGGCAAAGAAGAATATCCAGAACTTGCAGCAAGGCAAGAAGTGACAGCACGCCGCCCGTGGGGAGAGTGATTCCCTGCGGGCGGCGTTTTGCTTGAAATGCAGAAAATGTCTTCACCCTGCTTGCGATTACCTTTGAAATATGCTATACTGAAATCGGATTCAGCGAACGCTGATTCCAATTCTTAGCTTTGTGATATAATCCATTGTGGAGTGAATTGTATGGCCGTAAGTTATAAAAAGCTATGGAAGATACTGATTGATCGAGATATGAAGAAGAAGGACCTTTGTGCAGCAGCAGGTATCAGTCATGCTTCAATGGCAAAACTCGGAAAAAATGAGAATGTGACAACAGATGTCCTTGTAAAGATATGTACCGCGTTACAGTGCGACATAGGCGATATTATGGAGCTTGTTCCAGATACTAAGAAATGAAAGGAGGCGGCGACTATGCAAAGCAGCACAGCAAAAGAACTTTCTACTGTTGTTGCAAAACCGATCTTGAAATGGGCCGGTGGAAAGACGCAGATGCTAAGTGAATTGCTGCCCAAGGTTCCGCCTTCCTATGGGCGATATATTGAGCCGTTTTTTGGTGGAGGTGCGCTCTTTTTTGCGCTGCAACCGGAAAACGCTGTTGTTGCGGACAGCAATCCGGAACTCATCAATATGTATCGGCAGGTAGCTGAACATGTTGACGATGTAATTTCTTATCTTAAAAAGTACGAAAACACAAGCGAGATGTTTTATTCTGTGCGCGGTTTAGATTGGGAAACACTTCCCAAGGCCGAAGCTGCTGCAAGAACAATTTATTTGAATAAAACCTGCTACAATGGTCTTTATCGCGTAAACAAGAAAGGACAGTTTAATGTCCCATATGGGAAGTACAAAAATCCCAAAATTTGTGATGCTGAGGCCCTTTGGGCTGCATCTGAGACGCTGAAAAAAGCTGATATTATCTGCGGCGACTATCTTCTTGTATTGGAATATTACGCGCAGCCAGGTGATTTCGTTTTTTTAGACCCGCCATACCTTCCGATCTCCGAGTATTCTGACTTTAAGAGATATACAAAAGAGCAATTTTATGAAGAAGATCATATTGAATTGGCCAAGGTCGTTATGAACTTGCATGAAAAGGGATGCCATGTCTTGCTGACCAACTCCAACCATCCCTTGGTGCATGAGCTGTACGCGCCCTTTAAGATTGATGTTATCCAGACAAAGAGGCATATTTCTTGTAATGGAAGTACGCGTAAGGGGGAGGATGTTATTGTCACCATCCCTCCCAAGCAGCATACACTAATCAAACTCGCGCCAAAACCTTTGCCTGCGCAGGTATCAGCATATCCCCCCACCCGATTTATGGGGTCAAAGAGCAAGTTGCTTTCTGAAATTTGGGCTGTAGCATCTCAATTTCAGGCGGAAACCATTGTCGATCTTTTTTCTGGCTCTGGCATCGTCGGATACATGTTTAAGGCGCAGGGTAAAACCGTAATCAGCAACGACTATATGGCGATGTCCGCGACTTTTACCAAGGCGATGATAGAGAACAACACTGTAACATTACCGATAGAGGAAGCAAAACAATTATTGAAAGCCAGCAAAGAATCAGACCATTTCGTGGCAAATACTTTCAAGGGTTTGTACTATACCGACGAAGAAAACGACTTGATTGATACTTTGCGCACAAATATAGCTGAAATCCGCGACCCATACAAATACGCAATCGCTATGACTGCACTGATTCGGGCCTGCACTAAAAAGCGTCCACGCGGTATTTTTACCTATACCGGACAGCGCTACAATGATGGACGAAAAGATTTGCAAAAAAGCCTTGAACAGCAGTTTCTTGAAGCAGTTGAGGCTGTAAACAAGGCTGTGTTTGATAACGGAAGGCCCAATAAATCCAGAAATGGGGACGCGATGGATTTGCGTGTCGAACAGGCAGATTTGGTATATATCGATCCGCCTTATTATTCGCCGTTGTCTGATAATGAATATGTCCGCAGATACCACTTTGTGGAGGGGCTTGCTCGTGATTGGAAAGGCGTTGAAATTCAGCAGCACACACAGACCAAGAAGTTCAAATCCTATCCGACCCCTTTTTCTACCAGAAAAGGGGCAGCAGATGCCTTTGATCGGCTATTTAAAAAATTTGCAAACAGTGTGCTGATCGTTTCGTATTCCTCCAATAGCTTGCCCACACAAGATGAAATGGTGGCGCTGATGGCAAAGTATAAAGAACATGTGGAAGTTATACCGGTAGATTATAGATATTCCTTCGGCAATCAAGGCGACGCAAAAACGCATAGAAATTCCGTACAAGAATATTTGTTTGTCGGCTTCTAAGATGGAGGTGGCCTCGTGAGCGAACATATTGATATTTGGCTGGTTGGAAACACCGGCCTGCGCAATCCAAACCGCATACAAGAAGGCTTTTCTGTATTTGCGAGTTCCTCCTTCGTGGGCAAACTTCACGGCAGAGAAAACGAGCTTGGCTTTATGCGTCTTCTGGACGAAAAAGGGATTATTCAGAACGAAGATGGCAAGGATGTATCGGGAAGCCATGCCCGTAAATGGCGACTGATGTTCGCTAAGAACGGTTTTATTTACCCGCAAGTCAAAAAGAAAGATGGGCAGCAAGAAGATCTCGGAAAGCTGGACGATATTACTCCCTTCGGGAGAGCCTTTCTAAACGCTGACACTTATGCTGCTGTTCAAGAATGCTTTCTTCGCGCTATGAGCGTGGAACAGTTTCCCCTTCCGGACGGCGAACACTACTTTTCTCCGCTGAGATGGCTTTTGGCAATTATGCTGGAGCTTGAAAAGCGCACAGGTTCCTCTGAATTAAGCAGAATTGAGTTTGCCTTGTGGGGTCACACCACTAACCCGAGTTATGATCTGGAAAGCGTTGTTGACAACATTCTTGATTTGCGGCAGCGGAGAGCAGCCGCCCCGGCAAAGCGTGCGTTCGATAAAAAAGAAATCGCCAAGCGAGGCGAAAACTATGACAAAAAATCCGACAATTTTTTGGATTATAGCGATATGAACATGAGATACCTCCGCATTTCCGGCGTATTACAGCGCAAGGGCAGAGGTCTTATGATTGTTCCCACAAAGCACATTTTGGCTGAAAAGCTTGCAAAAGTAACAGCAAGCAAAGGGCCGATTATAGAACAATATAGATTGCTTTGCAGCGGAGCTCCGCTGCCTACCGACAATGTCGATGTGGCGAAAACATTGCTGGATGATCTGATGAAGCAGATGAAAGAGCGCCACATTCTGTTTGATATAACCGATCTACCACTGGACACCGCAGCAGAAATCAATATTGCAAGGCGTAGGCTCGAAAATATACTTGCACAGACTGATGAAATCCAATATGCGAAAGATCAGTGCAACCAATGGCAAGAAATTCGAGATTATATGTCGCTTATCATAAAAGGCGGCGGTAAGCTTGTCTATGATGAAGACAATGCGATCGAAGTACCTAAAGATGAAATGCCGGCATATTTGGAGTGGATTCTTTGGCGCGCTGCGTTAGCAATCGATCACATGGTCAATGAGCCTTATGAAGTTCGCGGGTTCAAATTGGATTCAGACTTTTTGCCTGTTTCGGCCGCTGGAGGCGGCAAGGGGGACCTATATTGTGAATTTGAAGATTTCACTATTTTGACTGAAGTCACAATGTCTACATCTTCTCGGCAGGAGGCAATGGAAGGTGAGCCGGTAAGGCGTCATGTCTCCGATGCCGTGTTGAAGTATGATAAACCTGTGTATGGTATGTTTATTGCTGTCCGCATCGATACGAATACAGCAGAAACATTCAGGCATGGCATTTGGTATACTAAAGATGATACGAAGCAGCGGCTTGATATTGTCCCTCTAACCTTGGCACAGTTTCAGAAATATTTTGTAGCAATGTTTGAGGCCAACAAAGCGGCTCCCGAAAAGCTCAGAGATTTGATCGTTAAGTGCGAATCTCGTAGGGATATTCTGGAAGCTCCTGCTTGGAAGCAATACATTGACTCCACCGTTGCAGAAAAATCGCTTGAAATCACCAACGGAATTGTTGCCCACAGCGGCTCCGAAGCACCCCTTGTTTCGGCAGGGGCCATTGTGCGCCATGTAGCATTTGGAGAGGGACAAGTTGTTGCACTTGAGGCTAATTTTCCTGAATGTCAAGCCAAAACGGTTGAATTGCCATATCTGCGCTCTTTACCCGATGAGGTGAGTTTTTGTGCGGATGGTAAAACACTATTGCATGATCGCTTTGGAGAGGGAACAGTATTTGCATATATTGTGGTATTTAAGAATCACATGGTATCGCTTACCTATCCAGCAACATTCATGAATGAATGTCTGGTAGTCAGTAGTTAATGAACATGGAAACATTAAAATAACAGCAAGCGAGGTGAATGTATGTTTGAGACAGGATTGCAATATGTTCGTGCAGATTTTCACTTGCATACTTGCAAAGACAAAGAATTTGCTTATTCTGGTGCACAAAACTCTTTTGTGAATGAGTATGTTTCTGCGCTAAAAGAAGCCAATATAAAGGTCGGTGTAATTACAAACCACAATAAATTTGATAAAGATGAATATAAGGCTATTCGCAAAGCAGCAAGAAAGCAAGATATATTCATCTTACCGGGAGTAGAATTAACTATTAAAGAAGGAGCAAATGGTATTCATACTCTCATTGTATTTAATCCTGATGAATGGTTTGAGGATGGCAACAATTATATTCAGACATTTCTAACAGCGGCCTTCGCCACAATTCCAAATCCTGAAAATCGAAACGCAAAGAGTGAGTATGACTTAAAAAGCGCTTTTGAGCAGTTAGAATCATACGGGCGAGACTATTTTATTATATTTGCTCATGTGGACCAAAATAGTGGTTTGTTTTGTGAATGTAAAGGTGGTTTACTGGAATCTTTAGCGGGACTTGCACCTTTCAAAAACCGTGTTCTTGGCTTACAAAAATCTAGGACTCGCGATAATCTTATTCAATTTAAGAGATGTTGCAATTATATGCCGGCTCTCGTTGAGGGGTCCGATCCTAAATCCATTGCAGATATTGGGAAAGGTGATAAATGCACATATTTAAAAATTGGTGAATTTTCTTTTGCCGCAATTAAGTTTGCGCTACAAGACCATAAGGATCGAGTGAGCGAAATTGTTCCTGACAACAAACATGGATATATTGAGTCAATATCATTCCAGGGAGGAAAGTTCGACGGACAAACAATAGTGTTCTCCTGCGAGTTGAATACACTTATTGGTATAAGAGGCAGCGGAAAATCTTCTATTTTAGAAGCAGTCCGATATGTTTTAGGACTCACAGCACAGATGGACAAAGAATACAAGGAAGCTCTTGTTAAAAATGTCTTCGGCTCCGGTGGAAAAGCAACGCTAAAGATAATAGATAAACATGGTAAGCGCTATTCTATCAGTCGAATATTCGGAGAACGGATAAATGTTCTTGATGAAAATGGCAATGACTTAAATATAAATCCTATTAGTTTGTTTGATGGGGTTCAATATTTTGGACAAAAAGACCTATCCAGTAGTGCAGATCACGAAAATGGTTTGCTGGAAAAGCTGATTAGTGGCAGAATTGGAAAGCCCTCTAATTTAGATAGTTGTGTGAACGAGTTAGTCAAAACGGTGGAGCGATTACTAGATGTTAGCAAAATTCCACAGCAAATGGCGGAAACAACAACACAACAAACGGAACTTGAGCACAAACTCTCTATTTTTGAAGAAAAAGGTGTTGCTGATAAATTAAAAAAGCAAAGCGGATATGCTACCGATGCTGCAAAGCTTGAAACGGTAAAAAATAGAATAGATGCAATTTTACATGATATGCGCAATGCATTCCCCAAAGGCTCCATTGCAACAAATGCTTTGGAGGGATATAGGAGCGAATTTAATAATGACATATTTGAAGATGCGCTCAAAATGTTGTCTCTGATAGATATTCAGCTTACGCAAATTGGGTCTTGTATTGCCGAAATTGGAAAACAGTGCAGTGGTATAGAAGGTATCATATCTCGTTTGAAAACTCGAGCAGATAGTTTAGCAGATGAATTTGCTGAAATTAAGAGAGAGATCAAAGATGAAACTTTGGATGTAGATAGCTTTGTTAGGATGACCGCTGACTTGCAAAAAATTAAAGAAAAATTGAAGCAATTAAGTGAAGAAGTTTCCTCCAAATCAAAAATAGAAGCATCATTCACTAAGGCAATAAGAGAGCGCAATGATGCTCTATTGGCAACCTATAACGCTTACAAAGCTGAAACTGAACGCATCAATCAGAATCAAACTGAACTACGCATTGAGATCACATTCAAAGGCGATCGAGAAGGCTTCAAATCCCAAATGAAAAGTGATTTCAAGGGAACGGGAATCTCAGACATTAAATATCAGACCATCTGTGATACATTCGCTGATTATGCGGCTATTATAGAGGACTGGATAATTTGCGACGGCAGCAAATTGAAAAGTATCATTACTCCTGGCGAATATGTAAAATTGGAAGATAAGCTTCGTAATCAATATGAAGAATTGTTGAGCAGACAGGTTGAAAATAAAGTGGATATTTATTATCACGAAAAGCTGTTACGGCAACACTCAATTGGGCAACGGGCATCAGCGCTAATACTGTTCATATTAACACAGGACAACAATGATATTATCTTTATTGATCAACCAGAAGATGATCTTGATAACAAGGTAATCTATGACGAAGTCATTACCGCTATTGTTCAGAAGAAACCCTGTATGCAATTTATATTTGCTACACATAACGCGAATATTCCTGTGCTTGGTGATTCAGAAAAAGTGTTAGTTGTTGATTTCCAAGAAACAAAAATTGATGTTGCTCAAGGTAATATTGACTTGGATTCTACACACAAACAAATTGTTGATATTATGGAGGGCGGTAAAGAAGCATTTGAGAAGAGACAACTTATATATACTTCTTGGCGTTAATTTCCTGCCCTTTATGGCAACGCTATGGCAACAAAAAATCAGATAGCCCAAACTATCTGGATAATGAAAACAATACAAACACTCTGAGCTAAATCACATAAGCAAATCCGTTTAGAATATGTTTAACAGGAGCGAATGGGAGTGAAAATGTTCTGTTTTTTCCATAAAAATCAGAATAATTATCACTTTTGAGCCACAAAAGTTGCAGAATAAAAAGTAAATAATTGACAAACCTCCTCATTTTTCAAGCCAAGGTAGCCACCGTATTTTCAGAAAAATGAGGAGGTTTTGTTATGCCCAGACCGAGTGGGAAAGCTACAATCAGTTTGAAGGGAAACGCCAAAAATCTGCCTGACGTTTATTTTCGTGAGTTGGTACAACTCTATTCCAGAGATTGCCGCATAAGAGGCATTGAAGAAGTTACGATTGCCGGGTATGAATACGCCTGTAAAAAGTTCCTTGAATACTTGCAGGAGGATATTCGATGTTCGGATTTGTGCCAAGAGCTATTTGATGATTACCAGATGGAGCTTGCAACCAGAGTAAAGGCCGAAACGGTCAACAGCTATCTTTTCAAAATTTCGCCCGTCTTGAAGTTCGGCAAAGAACGCGGCTACATCACCGCCGACATTCAACTGTCGCACATGGCCTATCAGGAGCATTTCAAGGACGTTTATACTGAGGAAGAGATCAGGAAACTGCTGGTTCGTCCCAAGACGAACAAATTCAACGAGTACCGTACCTGGGTCATAGTCAGCGTGTTTTTAGGTACAGGCATCCGTTCTCTTGAATTGCGGTCTATCCGTTGCAAAGACGTAAATTTGAACGAGGGGTATATTACCCTAATTCATACCAAAAATAAGGAGCCGCGTGTTGTCCCTCTGAGTGAAAGTCTGATTATTATTCTCCAAGAGTATATGATGGTTCGCAACGGCGCGTCAGACGATTACCTGTTTTGCAGCATCTACGGCGATATGATGGGACGCGTGACGCTGCAATCCAGCGTGGCTCGATACAATAAGAGCCGAGGCGTAGAAAAGACTTCTATTCACCTGTTCCGTCATACATTCATTACGCTGGAAGTACGGGAAGGTATTGCACCGCTGGTGCTGCGAAGAATTACAGGCCACAAGAGTCTGAAAGCTCTTGACGGCTACTATAATCACAATATTGCCGACCTGCTCACCGCTGTCAATCAAACATCCCCTGTGGAGCGGTTTTCCCAGAAAAAACGCATCGGGTTTGACATGAACAAGAAGAAAAAGTAATAAAAGAGAGGTTTGCAACAGGCAAACCTCTCTTTTTTGCTTGAAATAGTGATTTTATAATAATATTTGAGCAGAAAGGGACAACTTTTAACAACTTTTCAGACCTTTGGCGTGAAAAATGAGGAAATTTCAATACAATGCAGCATTTTTTTGAAAAATGAACTTCAAAAACAACCCAACCGTCACTTGATTGCTGTTTTCTCTGCGATCTTTCAGCCTGAAATGGGCTACTTTTTTCTTGTTTCCATTGTATCACATGTCCTAATTAAAGTACAGGTTTTTGAAAAAGGTTTGCTATACTTAAAGCACAAAGAGGGACAGAGAACAAGAAAAAACAAAGCCCCTCAAAACAAAAAATAAAATGAAAAAGGAGATTACCACCATGAAAAAGAACACCATCATCATTCTTGACGCCACCCACGCCCAGGTCACCAAGGCTTTTGAAAAGCAGGCCCGTATCTTCGGCACTCCCGAATACAGAGAGTGGAGAGCCTTCCTTGCGGAGAACCCTGGTACTGAAATGGTTACCAAGACCATTAAGAAAAAGAAGGACAAGAAGAATGACGCCAAGAACAGAACCTATAAGAAGATGGCCGAGTACATCAGCTTGCAGGAGAACGACGCGCTGATGAAGGAGTTCGAGGCGCAGAAGAAACTCTCCATTGTTCAGAAAAGCCCTTACCGTTTTGTCTTGAACTGGTTCCTTGATACCTTCCCCGAGTTGAAGGAGGACGAGGACAAGAAGGACGAGGACAAGGCCACCGCCGCCGAGGAAACTGCTCCCGCCAGCGAAGCCGCCGCCGATCAGAACGAAGAGGCGGAGATGGATAAAGCCTCTTGAAGTGTATTTTTCAAAAATCAGAAAAGGAGCTTGACACTATGGAAAAAGATAGAAATTCAATGATTGACTTCTTGCTTGCCGCCTATGAAGGCGAACCGGAATACCAGGAGCAGGAAAAGCGGTTAGAGGCCCTGACCGATACCCAGTTAAAGGAAGAGTATGAAGCCGTTTGGGAAAAGGTAATGTCCAATGTGGACAGGAACGACCTGTTAGAGTTTGCACACTAAATAGAAATATCAAATATTGAAAAGGAGAAGATTGCTATGAAGAACACTTACAAGATTGATTTTGTGAACAACACCCTGACCATGAGCAAGGCTTTCGAGTAAGCCCTCAACAATCCCAACTCCGAGGAATACAAGCTGTTTCTGCAACTCCGCGCCGACTTCCCCGGTCTGACCATTATCCGCAAGACCCGCCGCGCCCCCAAGAAGGCCCGCCCCACCAAGAACCTGACCTACAAGCACATGGAGCAGTACATGAACGTGTTTCAGAACACCGACAAGCTGCTGGCCCAGTTCGAGGTGGTTAAGGAGTGCTCCAAGCAGCAGCCCAGCCCCTACAAGTTTGTGCTGGATTGGTTCAAGGCCCAGTTCCCCAACTACAAGAAGCAGCCCGATTTCAGCAACAATGCCTCCAAGGTGATCGACCTTGCGGCCTTCCAGAAGAAGCAGGAAGAGAAGAAGGCCGAGAATGAGCAGAAGGAGAAGGACGAACAGGAGAGCGCTTAATAACAATGGAATACAAAATGAGAGAGGACGGTACTGCTGGTGTACCGTCCTCTTTGGCTATGTTGTAATCAATAAACAGAAACGTCTACTTTTTCGGGTTCACCTACAAAAGCCCCAGTTTTATCAATAACTGTCTCAAACACACTGCCAGCATTATTGGCGAACAAAATAGTGGCCTGTCCATTTTCAAAGTACGGGGCGTTTACTCCCATTTCACTGGAGTAGGGTATTCTACCCATGTTATATGATGACAAATCAATGACCATATTCCCTTCAATGTCATAAAAGCCGGGGCGGGCCGCCTTGTCAGTACAGGCATAGAACAATCCCTCCGAATAGACGGGGAAATTGTGGCCGGGCTTATTGGGTACGAACTCGCAGGTAAATTCGGTGATTTCGCCCTTTGTGTTCACCGCATTGAGTCTGCCGCCGCCAAAGGCGTCCTCTGCCTCGCAGAAAAGCGAGTAGCCATCTTGGAAAGTAGATATTTTAGAGGCATCAAACTCGGCTTGAGAATTATCGACAACGTTCCAGATAAGACACTCCCAGACCGCAACCTCAAGTTGACCTGTGGCAGAGTCGGTTATCATGTCCGGCCAAGGGCCGACCCGGTACTCTTCGTCCTTCGTGTATACGGAGACGCCCGGAGAGGCAAGGAACACGCCTTCGCCCAAGTACATGTAACAAGAACTATCTCGCAGAGTTTCGCTGCTCCCCTCGGCACGGAACCGCCCTTCCTCCACAAAAGTTCCGGTGTCGGTCAATTCTTGTACCCACTCTCCGCTATCATCCACAACACCAAGCATAAATTTATATCCGTCGTAGGCGTCAACCTCTTTCTTTACCAGATGATACCCGTCCCCGGAGCAAAGGATTTCGTCCCACTCCCCATTGTTGGGTACAGTTACTTCCTGACTGCTGTTGGCATCGTCACTGGGGGTTTCGCTGCCGCTCGGCGTATTGGTTTCGCTGCTACCTGATACGTTTGCGCCGCTGGTTCCGCTGACATCGCTGGTCGTGTCCCCGCCGCAAGCGGCCAAAGACAACGTTAATGCTCCTGCCAGTAGAAGAGACACTATCTTTTTCATTACTACCTATTCCTCCTAATCAATTAAAATGTAAGAGAGGGGACTACCAAGTGAAGTATAGCATGGTTTTGTGAAAATGTCTATCATCATAGACAGCGCGGCAAGAATTTTCTCATAAAATATAGTGAGAAAAGAGGTGTTGTCGTGCAGTTTGATAATTACGCGGTAGGGCAAACAATCCGAAGCCTGCGAAAAGCAAAAGGGATTTCGCAAGACGTGTTGAGCGGTTTTGCTGGAATTGCACGCACACACTTATCAATGATTGAAAATGGAACCAAACAAGCGAACTTTGAAACTATTTGGAAAATTGCAGGAGCTTTAGAAATGCGGCCAAGTGAATTGGTGGCTAAAATTGAAGAAACTATAAAAGGGCAAGAGTAATTACTAAACAAAAACTCTTGTCCTTCTTATTATTTTGCTTGCTACCGTCCCCGGTCGTGTTCCCCGTGATTTATCAGCGGTCGGGAAAACACCCGGAAAAAGCCGCCGCCAGGAATTACAACTGCATTTTCCCGGAACCATCCCCCGCCGCCGCGAGGCGTTTCCCTGTTCCGCTCCACCTGGGGGTACTCCCGGCCTGCCCTTTGACCTTCCTGTGAGGGGAATTGCCAGCCGCTCGTGATCTGCGGTTCCGCTCCAAATTGAAACTACACTTTCAACCATGAACACTATGTAAATTTACGCGCAAAGTATTGATATTGCGCGTAAAAAAGAATAGAATAATAGTGCCATAGAAAGGAGTGGTCACAATGGCAGAAACGACGAACCTCAACATCCGCATTGACAAAGACCTGAAAGAGCGTGCAGAGGCCGTCTTTGCCGACATGGGCATGAGCATGACAACGGCCTTTAACATCTTTGTGCGCCAGACCTTGCGGCAGGGCAAAATTCCCTTTGAGATTTACGCAGACCCCTTTTACAGCGACAGCAACATGCGGGCATTGGACAACAGCATTAAACAGGCCGGGCAGGGTAAGGTGGTAGTCAAGTCCATGGACGAGTTGGAGCAGCTTGCCGATGGGGACTAACATCACATTCACGGAACAGGCGTTTGAAGAATATCTGTCATGGCAGAGACAGGACAGAAAAACGCTGAAACGGATAAATGCCTTGTTGAAGGACATTTGCAGAAGTCCATTTGAAGGGATTGGAAAGCCAGAGCCGTTGAAGGAAAACTTGTCAGGCTATTGGAGCCGACGCATTGACGATACGAATAGACTTGTTTATCGTATGGTCGATGGACAGGTCGAAGTCTATCAATGCAAAGGCCATTATGATGATTGAGAGTGAAGCGGTACTGCCAGCCGCTTCACTTTTTTGTTGTCCAGGTTCCGCTCCAAATTGAAACTACACTTTCAAAAACGGATCTCCACACACAAGAATTCAACTTGTGAGAAGAACTGACAACTCCGAAACAACTTTTGAGAAGTAGCGGCAACTTCCAATTATCCAGCAACAACTTTTAGAGCAAAGGCAACAACTTTGTTGCAGAATGAGGCAAATACAAGGCTAAAACCGTTTCTTTGACACAAAAAAATTTTTATGTTATAATATTTACAGAAAAAGGAAAATAGATTTGTAAGTCATGGTTCCCTTTGTAGGCTTAAACAAGCAGTAGGATGAAGGCGTTGTGGCCTTCCATCTTGTAGAGCGCTTCCGTTCTATGCTTCCGGGCAGCAACGCCAAGTGCTGGCAACACGCTTCCTACTGTTTGCTTAAATCTACAAAGAAAGGAAGCGTACAAGATGGCGAATTAGAACCTGTTGCCAGCAGGGGACAATCCGAGGTACAACAACTGTTTTACTTTGGGTGAGAAGTGTTGGCACAATGGAAGGCTGATAAAAGTTCCTGTTTTTATCGACCATTACGATGATACAATTCAAAATTTGTATGGCAGTAAAAACGGTGATAAACGCAAATACTACGAACTTTCCTATGAAGAAGCCCGAAGAGAATATTATCGGTTTTGGAGTAGCGAAAACTGGGAGAAAAGCAGCAAAGTTTTACGTATCAGTCTTTGGCTTGATAATGCCATGTTTGGCAACCTTCACATTTTTGTGATTGACTATGATGAATTTGACGTAGAGAGCCATTTTTTCAAAGAAGCTCACCGTTTAGCGGATAAAGTAACAAGGTCACAGGGCGGCGGCTATCACATGTTTTATGGGATAGACAAGAAAAAGGCAGAGCCACTTTTTGACAGTATCAATTTATTGGCAAGTGAGAACGCTGCGAGTTTTGTATGTAAAACTGGGGCCATCACACGGGACGGAACAAACAAAGTCGATCTGTTTTGCGATACAGGACACTTTATCTATGAGTGGGAAGAATGGAATAATACCATTGGCCTGACCGATAAGACGCAAGAACTTTACCAGCTTATCAAAGAAAACTTCGACTTATCGCGTCCCATGAGCAGCGGCAAGGGTAAACGCACAAGCGGCAAAGGCGGCAAGAGTTATGCCATGCTGGAAGAGCTTTCTGAAGGCGAGCTGTTGCAGCAAATGAGCGCAGAGCAGCGAGAAGTCTTTGCCGATCTGCAAACAAAATCCTCTGACTGTTCCAGTTCCCAGTGGTTCAGTATTGGCATTGATATTTACCATGTCTTTGGTGCGGAGCTGGGCGGCAAGGTGTTCTTCCTATGGAGCAAACCGGGACATAGTTTCCAGCCGCAAGGCTGCTCTTTAACATGGTCTAATATTTGTGACCGTGGGCCTGATACAGAGCTTGTCAATGGGCGATGGGCTGACATTATGCAGAGCGATAACAAGGGCAAAGAGCTTGACGGGCTATCTTTACATGAAGCGCTCGAAGCAGCGCCACAAGTCCCGCTGCCGCTCGAAGATGATACTTCCGCCACGTTGGAAGAAGCCGCCGCCGAGCCAACCTTCCGCGACCTTCCGATTGCCTGGGAGAATGTGGCAACAGAAGAGAACGGCAAGCAGAGAACCGGGCATTGGATTGTCTGGAACGGTAACCGCTCCAAGTGGGAAGAGTTCTTCATGCTGGCCTTCCCCGACCAATACAACAAAGTCAAGAAGCGCGTGAAGTTCCTGGGGCAAGCTGCGGATGATGTGCTGCGGCTGACAGGCGGACAGCGAACCAAATTGATGTATGAAATTTTGGCGTGGAAATATGGATTGGAAGAAGTGGACGAACAGGACAGCTTTGACTTAATCCGCCTTTGCCAGCGCGAAGAGGACAATAAAACTGCCGATGATTTACTTTCCCGCCTGTACTGGCCCAGTGGTTTAGCCAAGCTGGTGACCTTTGGCGTGGGGATGAAGCTGGACGCTGCCGCACAGCAGACATGGTGCTATTCCGTTGACTACCAGGAGGACAGAGCGCTTTTCACGGGAAGCTCAATGACCTGGGAGCGCTGGCAAGTAAAGCTGATTGAAGTTTTAGAGCGGTGCCGGGCCTGCCAAGACAGTTATTCAGAAATGTGGAAATAGGTTCGGCCCACCATGTATTACCAGTTTGACTATTACGGTAGATACCTCACCCTTACACAAGAGGATTGCAGAGCAATAACGGAGTGGATAAATGAATATTTTGTGGGCGGTTCCGCTCCATTCCCTCTGTCCGGGGCAATACCAGCCGCCGATTACAAATTTGCGGTTGACTACAACACTGATGTTGGATTTGTGGACAACCGGGACTTGAAGGCCCCCGGCGAGATGGCAAAATACAACCAGGAAACCAACGCCGCCCGGAACAAGGAGAAGGGCAAGAAAAGAGTGCAGGAGCGTTTCTCCGCCGCATGTGGGGCGGTAAAGATAGGTGATACCCTTACAACAAAACAGCTTGTAGAAATGGGCTACACCGATGATAAAGCGAGAAAGAGGCTGATTGATAACGGTGTCCTAAAAAGGATAAAACGAGGTTACTATTTGGTGCTTTCAGTGTAATTCCAGCGGAAACCCGGCACGCCCCGAAGGGGGGTTAAAAGAAAAGTATAATCCCCACGGGGTACGCCGGGTTTCCGCTTCTGCACTTGAAAAATAATACGTAATCGAAAGGATGAAGTAAAATGTCACAAGACAATGACCTGATTGAATAGGTTGTAACCGAATTTGAAAGAGAAATGAGTTCTATTGAGTCGAACAATATTTGGATAGAAATATTTTGTGAGAACTGGCAAAACCCTGTGAAACAGCGCATTACACCGCATTTCCTGACAACAAGACCCTCAAATTACTACGAATTTACTACTAAGGAATGAACTTTGATGCGACGAAACACAGAGAAATGCGGACATACGGTTTAGCGCCGCTCTTTGAATTGCTCTCTAAATCACATATCTCCCGACTGGATAGGCCGTCTTTTCCGAATGGAGAAGGCGGCTTTTTCATGCACTTACATAGCCGCCTGTTTCGCCGCAGGCGGCTAAATCTATGAAAGGAGGGAACTCCCAAAATGGCGAAACCAAAGGTAATCAGCGTAGCAAACCAAAAGGGCGGCGTCGGCAAAAGCACCACCGTCTACAACCTGGGGGCCGGCCTCGCGTTGGAGGGGAAGAAAGTCCTGCTGCTGGATGTGGACCCCCAGGGCGACCTCACCAAGATGCTGGGGCAGCGCAAGCCCCATGATCTGCCCCTCACCCTTGCCAATGTCCTGAACGACGTAGTATCGGGAACAATGCCCCGC
>ENA-ORUM01001720-ORUM01001720.1-human-gut-metagenome-genome-assembly--contig:-NODE-1720-length-15976-cov-6.321085_pt1 | contig 15976 bp, 14 predicted proteins | sample MGYA00242083_ERZ509217 | MGnify/ENA primary metagenome ERZ509217 (study PRJEB26280, sample SAMEA2338831) | human gut metagenome | biome: human gut; feature: human-associated habitat; material: faeces... | reverse complement strand
GGGCTATGTGGGGGGGAGAGAAGATCGGCCTGCTGGAGGACGAGGCGGTACAGGACATTCTGGAGCGGGACTACGGGCTCACCCTGGATTACGCCAAGGCTGGCTCCCTGGACATGGTGGCGGCGGACCACGAGGGCCGGGACTTCCTCTTTCCCTCCAGCCAGACCGCCCTGGAGTATTACCAGCAACTCTACGGTGCGCCGGACAAGAGCCAGATTGTATTCAACACGCCCATCGTCCTCTACACCCACCGGCCCATCCTGGAGGCGTTCCAGACTGAGGGACTGGTGACGGAGCGGGGCGGGGGGTACTATATGGACATGGCCGGCCTGGTGGCGGAGATCGAGGCGGGTACCACTTGGGCGGACTTGGGACTCCCAGAGCTCTACGGCACTGTAGCGGTCAACACCACCGACCCTGTGCGCTCCAACTCCGGCAATATGTTTGCGGGGCTACTGGCCAATGTGCTGTGCGGCGGGATGGCAGATGAGGACAGCGTGGAGGCTGTGCTGCCCCGGCTGAAAGCCATCTTCGAGAAACTTGGCTATATGGAGGCGTCCTCCTCCGACCTCTTCGACCAGTTTCTCAAGACCGGCATGGGGGCCAAGCCCATGATTGCTGGCTATGAAAATCAGCTGCTGGAGTTCGCTGTGGAGAATCCGGAGGACTGGGAGCAGCTGAAGGATGACATCGTGCTGATTTACCCCACTCCCACCGTCTGGTCCTCCCACATCTACATTGCCTTGGACGAAGCGGGGGAGGCGGGTATTGATGCCCTGCTGGACGAGGGGATTCAGCGCCTGGCTTGGGAAAACCACGGTTTCCGCACCGAGGTATCCGGGACGGGCGCCGACGAAGACCACTTCGGCGTCCCCCACCTGGCCGCGGAGATCACCCAGGTGGCCGCCATGCCCAGCTACGCCGCCATGGAGAAGATCATTGCCGCTCTGTCGTAGAGGCGGCCTGCATAGCGCTCCCAGCCATGGCGAATAAAAACCCCATCCTGTCCACTCAGAAGATATCTGAGCTGTACGGAATGGGGTTTTGCTGTTATTGATCTGTCCATCGTGCGAGTGTGCTGATGGGTATACCTCAAGATTTGCGGGGCTGTAAACAATGAGAGTGCCTACCTATCGCTATGTTCCAAAAGTGTCCCTCAAATCTCTTACAACGGGCTGTTCTCATACACAGAGGATGCAATCTTTCAGTTCCATAGCATTGAGAGCGAGCACCGTGCTCTTCTGATCCAGGGGCAGTTCTCCCCCGTCCACTGTGAAGATCGCGCCGCCGGCCTCCTCCAGGATGATCCGCGCCGCGTTGTGATCCCAGGGGGAGGAGCGCATGGTGACGAACAGATCCGCCCGGCCGGTAGCCACCTCACACAACTCCAGGGCCACGGAGCCGAGACACCGGACTCCCCGTACCTTCCGGGAGAGCCGGATCATCCGCTCCTGATAGGAATGGGGTTCCAGAAAAGTGTATTGCAGACCCGGCGTTGTCAGCAACAGCTCCGAAAGCTCCCGCCGGCCGGAGGTATGGATCTGCGTCTGATCCTGCCATGCGCCTCCTCCGCGCTTTGCCCAGTAGAGCGTCTCACGTTCCACATCCAGCACCAGGCCGAACAGCGGGGTACTTCCCTCCCAGCACCCCACGGAGATGGCGTAGTTCTGATGCTGATTGATGAAATTCGTGGTCCCGTCGATGGGATCAATATACCAAGTCATCGACCCGGTGCGATGCGCCTCCGGCGGATACTCCTCACCCACGATGGAGTCCTGGGGGAAGGCTGTCAGTATTTCATTTCGCAATAACTGCTCGATTTTCCGGTCCCAATGAGTAACCAGATCTTGGTGCCCTGTCTTTTGGCAGATCTCTGCCTCTTCCAGGTGGCACCGCCGCAGAAGATCTCCGGCATTTTGAACAACTTCCACAGCAACATTGAATCTGCCCATTCTCCACCTTCTTTCCTCTGTTTGATTTATAAAAACACATTCCTTGTGGCTTGTCAAGAACGCTTCACCAGATCACCCGCATCTCCACGTTATGCAACTGAGGCATCGGGCTGTGGGTCTGGATATATCGGGTAGTGAGATCCGGCATCTCCACGCCGCCCCGCCACAGGACCGGACACTTCCGCAGGATCTCATAGCCCCCTGTTCCTGTGACCCGGTAGTTGCTGGTGCACAGGCGGAAGGTTCCGCCCCCCAGCGGAGAGCCGTCCAGTTTCGTCAGCCGGACCACCCGGCTTCCAACGGGCCGGCGCAGATCGAAGGTGTATGCCAGGCCGGCGTAAAAATCGTAATTGTAGTGCTCTACCTTGGGGAGCAGGAACTCCTGGGAGATCTGCGGCTGCCCATCCACCAGGGTGAAGTAGGCGGCGCACCGCTCCAGGGTCTGCCTCAGCACCTCTCCCGTCACCTCCAGCACCACCAGGGTGTTGGCAAACAGGTAGGCTGCTGTTACCCCCCGCATGGTCACCGGGGAGGACAACCCTACCGGGTCGTTCCCCAGGCTGGTGCAGGAGAAGTCCGCCCCGGTCTCCGCCAGCTGCACCTGGTTGAACAGGGCAGCCACCTGACTGCCGTAAAGGGCTGCTTCCAGCTTTCCCTCCGGAGGGATAGCCTGGGACAATACACCAATGGGCTGGTCCAGCCAGTGCTGAACGGCATTTTCCAGAGGAAGCAAACTCTGATAGGGCTCCGCCGGATGTGTTCCGCCCACTGGGATCAGATTGGATTGAAAACGACTTTTCGCTCCATCCCACTGGCCAACCATGTGGAGGAACTGCCCCGCGTTGGCCGGGGACTGTACCGCATAGGTGCCGGACAAATTCACGCCCTCCACCACCATATGCTGGTGGCCGGTGAGGAGCAGATCGAAGTCCAGCTCCCGGGCAATTTTACAGGCAATATTCTCTCCGCTGTCTGAAAGCAGCTGCCCGGTCGCCAGATCCTCTTCAAAGCCGCCGTGGTAGATACATACGCACACGTCGCACTGGTCTCGGAGTGCGGCGCAGGCCGCCCGGGCCGCCTGGAAGGCGTCTGTGATCCGAATCCGCTCCAGATTCTGCGGCTGCTCCCAGATGTTCACGAAATCCGTGACCACGCCGGTAATGCCAATGCGCAGCCCATTGTCCAGGGTGTGCACCGCCCAGGGCCGGATGCGCAACTGCCCACCCAAGTCCTCCACATTCGTACACAAGCACATGCCATCCATGGCCTCCAGGTACTCCCGGAGGGCCTCGTAGCCGAAGTTGAAGTCGTGGTTGCCCAGGGTGAAGTAGTCCAGGCCCATGGCGTTGAATGCGGCGGCCACCGGGTGGATGGGCCACTCCTCCCGGTGCTCCAGGTAGTACTGGGTCAACGGCGTCCCCTGGAGGGCGTCGCCGCCGTCCAGCACCAGGGTGTTCCCATCCTTTTCAACCTGAGCGGCCAGATTCAGCAAACCGGCGTTTTCCGGGCTGTTGGAGGCATAGGTCACCGGGAATACATGGCCATGGGTATCTGAGGTATAGTAGATTTGAAACGTCTTCTCCATGCTTACCCCCTGGCCAGCTTGACCCGGATCTTGGTGGAGATCCACTCCACGATCAGCACCAGTACGATGAGGCCCGCCAGGATGGCACCGGCCTCCTCCCAGCGGTAGGCGTTCATGGCGAAGATCAGCGGCGCACCGATGCCGCCCGCCCCCACCAGGCCCAGGACCGTAGCGTCCCGCAGGTTGATGTCAAAGCGGTAGATGGCGGTGGAGGCGAAATTGGGCATCAGCTGGGGCAGGATGCCGTAGCGGATCTTCTGCCAGGTGGTGCAGCCCGCCGCGTCCAGGGACTCCAGCACCCGCACGTCCAGGTCCTCGATGGCCTCGATATACATCTTGCTCACCATGCCCACTGAGCACAGGGACATGGTCAGAAGTCCCGCGAAGGCGCCGGGGCCGGTGACCCGGATGAACATGAGTCCGTAGACAAAGGCGGGCACGGTCCGCACCGCCATAATGATGATGCGCCCCACAAAGGCCACGGGCTTGGGCGTCAGATTGGAGGCTGAGAGAAACGCCAGGGGAATGGAGATAATCGCGCCCACGATGGTACCCAGGAACGCGATACAGATGGTCTCCAGCAACAGGTAGGGTACGCCCTGGGTGGTGAAGTTGAACAGCAGGTCCGTGTCCGGGTGGAAGATGCCCGCCAGGATGTTCCAGGCGATCACCGCGCCGTTTTGAGTGGTGCCCGCCGTTTCCACGGCGGAGCCGCTCCAGACCAGCAGGACCACCACGACCAGTGCCACAGCCAGCTCAAACACCCAGCGGCGGGGCCGCTGCGCATAGGCCGCTTCGATTCGGTTGTTCATGGCGTCCCCTCCTTATACCAGCCGCTTCCGGGCGGCGCGGCTGATGGTCTCAATGATGAACACGGTGACAAACAGGGCCAGCAGGATCATACCCACGCTGGCATACTCCCGCCAGCCGATCTTCTCATTCAAAATCAGGCCCAGGCCGCCGGCGCCCACATAGCCCAGGATGGAGGCGTAGCGCACGTTGCCCTCGAAGCAGAACAGGCAGTTGGAGAGATAGGAGGGCAGCACCTGGGGAACAATGGCGCTGATGAAGGAGCGCACCTTGGTAGCCCCCATAGCCTCCATGGCCTCGAAGGGACCCATGTCCACGGTCTCGATCTCCTCATAGAGGATCTTGCCGATGTAGGCGAAGGTAAAGATGGCAATGGCTGTGGTGCCCGCCAGGGTGCCCAGGCCGAAGATGTAGGTGGCAATCAGGGCGGAGACCAGGGTGGGCAGGGTCCGGATAATGCTCAGCAGCAGCCGCATGGCGGCCACCACCACCCGGCTGTGGATGATGTTGGTGGAGGCCAGCATGGCAAAGGGCACCACCAAAATCGAGCCGATGAAGGAGCCCAGCAGGGACATCTTGATGGTGTCAAACAGGGGCTGCCAGATCTGGGGCATATAGTCCCACTCCGGCGGGATCATCTCCCCCAGAATCACAAAAAACTCTTTGATCCGGCTGACCAAAACCCCCATGTCAAAGCCGGTAACCTCCACAGAGAGGATCGTCAAGGCCAGCAGAATCACCGCCGCCAGGGGCGCCCGGGAGCGTGGCTTGGATACCTGTTTCCCGTTGGGGAGCGTGAGCAGTTTGGGCGGGAAGATCTTGTCGTATACGCTCATGCCGGCTCCTCCTGCTTCCCCTGGTAGATGGCGTCCAGAACCGCCTGATCCACCTGGTCCGCCGGGCCGTCATAGACGATCTCTCCAGCCCGGATGCCCACCACCCGGGTGGCGTACTGGAGCGCCAGCTCCACATGGTGGATATTGATGAGCACTGTGATGTGCATCTCCCGGTTGATGCGCTGGAAGTCGTCCATTACCTGCTTAGCCGTCACCGGGTCCAGGGAGGCCACCGGCTCGTCTGCCAGGATGATTTGTGGGTCCTGGGCCAGGGTCCGGGCCAGGGCCACCCGCTGCTGCTGGCCGCCGGAGAGCTGATCCGCCCGGACAAATGCCTTGTCCAGAATCCCCATCTGGTCCAGCGCCTCCAGAGCCTTCATCTTCTCTTCCTTTGTGAAGATGCCGAAGGTCGCCCGCCACCCAGGCAGGTCAGGGACAAAGGCGGTGAGTACATTTTTGATGACCGTGGTGCGGGTAATCAGATTGAAGGACTGGAAGATCATACCGATTTTCCGCCGGAACCTTCGCAGGCTCTTCCCGTGGAGGGTCATCACGTCGGTGCCGTCCACCGTCAGCTGCCCCTGGGTGATGTCGTGCATTCGGTTGATGGTGCGGATCAGAGTGGACTTGCCCGCGCCGGACAGGCCGATGATGGCCACGAACTCCCCCTGGTCAATGGTCAAATTGATGTGTTTCAGGGCCTCGTACCCGTTGGGATAGCGTTTTTCTACCTCTTTGAATTCAATCATCGTATCTCTCCATTCCAAACGAGGGAGGAAAGCCGCGGCCTCCCTCCCTCGTTTGTCGTCTATGTTTGATTGGGTTTAACCCGCGCTGTTCAGGGACTGGATCATCTCCTGAGCGGCCCGCTCGGAGTCGTAGTCAGAGGACTTGGCGGGCAGGTAGCCGTTGTGGCTGTAGATGGCAATAACCTCCTTGCCCTCCTCGGTGTTGCCGATGCTGATGAAAGCTTCGGACAGGGCAGCCTTGAAGTCGTCGTCCATGATGGGAGAGGTCTTGCTGACGCTGATGGTATCGTTGTAGATGGCGGGGGTGACGCCCACCACGGCGGTGTCATCCCAGATGCTGTTGGTCATGCCGTACTCGCCGGTCCACTCGTCCTCATAGTCCCGGCGGGCATCGGCGTAGGTGCAGAGGATGTCCACCTGACCGGAGGCCAGACGGGCGAAGGCGCTGCCGTAGGAGTCGGACTGCACCGCGTGGGGCAGGTCAGTGATGTTCTTCTCGAAGTTCTCCTGCAGCCACAGGGAGGGATAGATGTAACCGGCGGGAGAGGAGGAGTTGGCCACGCTCCAGTTGGCGCTGCTCACGTCCTCCCAGGTCAGAGCCTCACCGGCGTTGACCTTGGCGGCCAGCTCCTGGCCCTTCTCAGAGGGACCGGCGATCATTAGAGCGCGGTAGCTGGTGACCTGCTCGGTGGTGGGCTCAGTGGGGGCGTTGTCGTTCCAGTCCTTGGCGTTGTCGGAGTCGATGGACAGGCCGTCCCGGGTGGCGGTCAGCAGCACGTCGCAGCCGTCGTCATAGAGCACATAGGTGCCGCCGGGGATCAGGCCCACATCGGCGGTGCCGGCGGACAGGGCCTCGCCAACCGCCTCGTAGCTGGTGCCCACGGTGATGTCCACCTCGCCCACGTCGTAGCCCAGCTTAGCCAGCTCATCGGTGAGCATCTGCTTCAGGGGCTCGGTGGCGGTGATGATCTCGTCCGGCTCCCGGGAGGGGACGAAGGCGATACGCAGGGTGTCGATGGTCTTGTTTCCGGTCTCTTGAGTGTCACTGGTGTCCGGCGTGTTGCCGGAACCCTGCGGGTCCTCCGTGTTCTGACCGCCGCAACCGGCCAACAAGCCAACACACATCACGCCGGCCAGCAGGAGAGAAAGTGCTTTTTTCATACTATGATCCTCCTCGATTTCTCATTTATTGGTCTGTGTTTGATTTTGGATCTATCTGTTATAGAGGTGAAATCCTCTTATAACCATTTTAGGAAATCAAGCAGTATCGCCGATTTTCAGATGCGTCGGTACTGTGACGGTGACCGCCTGGGAGCGTCGCTGGCTGATTCGCCCGAACAGCAGCTCCAGGGCGTTCTCCCACACATAGTCCGGGAACATCTCCAGGCAGGTGCCAGTGGGCCACTTGCTCTCCAAGGTCTGGATGTCCTGATAGATGATGACAGCCACATCTTTCGGCACACGGACGCCCAGTTCCCGGAAAGCCTCCAGAGCACCCTCGGCCACCTCGTCGCTACCCAGCAGAACCGCTTCCGCCAGGGTATGCTCTTCCACGGCTTTCTTTGCCAGAGCGTATCCGCTCTCCCGGCTGATCTCCCCCACATGGAAGGTGCGGGGATCATACTGGCCGCGCGCCTCCAGGATGCGCTGGATGGCCGCCAGACGGTGGGCACCGATGCGTCCGTTGGCCCCGTCGTAGATGCCGCCGATATACCCCAGGCCGGTGTAACGCTTCTGATCCAGCAGATAGGCAACCATCTGCTCCTGGCCCCGGTCGAAGTCCACCTGCACTTGGTCGAACTCGTAGTTGTGCTGATTGGAGTTCACAAAGACAATGGCAAAGGACAGGGAGCGGAGGAAGTCGATCTCCTTCTCGCTGAACACCCCCAAGGCGATAATACCATCCACCTTTTGAGGTTCACCGAAGGTCAGCCGGACAAAGGAGACCTCATACTGGTCGGTCATCATCTGCACCAGACAGGATAGGGAGGACAGACGCACGTTGGGCCGATCCGGGCGGATGATCCGCCAGTCCGCCACCCCGATGACCAGATGGGTCTTGTGTTCCGCCGCCCGCCGCTGTCGGGGCGACACATAGCCCAGGGCGTGGGCCGCCTGAAAAATCCGGGCCCGTACCTCCGGCGAGACAGAGATGTTGTCGTCCTTATTCAAAACCCGGGAGACCGCCGCGGCCGAGACCTGGGCAGCCTGAGCCACATCTTTGATCGTCGCCATGAGGTTCCCCCCTTTCGTGTCGTTCTAAAGACATTATATTTCACATATTGTCGAAGTCAATAAATTTTACTAAAATTTTACTAAAAAATAAAACGTCTATAACAGGCAAGCGCCCTCAAATCCTGCTGGGGAATAAAACAAAGAAAAGCCTTTTGCCATTTACAGAAGGCCCATGCTCCGCTATACTGAAGTCAGAAAAAGAATGGAGGGACGGCAATGGCGGGCAGGCGGATCTGTGCTGGATACTACCGGCGGTACGATGGCAAGGTAATCTATGTGGTCTCTCTGGCCACGGATGCCGACACCGAAGAGGAGACCGTCATCTGGACCGCCTATCCCTTCGCGGATGTTCCAAAGTACCACACCTCCAGCAAAAAGTCCTTCTGCGCCTTCGTGGAAGTAGACGGAGAGCGGAGAGCCAAGTGCAAGCGGCTGATGAATATGAAGATTTCGGCGGAGGCCATCGAGCGGCTGGATGATGAGGGCTTTCGAGGACCGGTGCGCAAACGACATCGGCGGCAGCTGGAGGAAGCATACGACTCCCGCGAGTATCAGCAGTCTCTCACCTACCTCGCATACGCCAATGACCTCTGCGAGAACTACAACTTCGACCGGAGCAAATATCGCCTCTGCGTAAAAGAAAAGAGGTTTGCCGCTATCACACGAAGTGACTTCGCCAAGCTGAAAGAGGACCTGCAGTTTCTGGACAATGCCATGAAAACTGTACTGGCTGAGTACAAGGACTATTTCCAAGAGCGGTTCGTGGAGGGCCTGTCCATCCGCAAATATGCTGTGGCCCACCAACTCAATCGGGGCAGCGTGGACTACCTGCAAAAAAAGTTTTTCTCTGCCTTAGCCCTGCTCTTGAAAGAGCGAGACGAGGCGGAGGGAAAATGCCGTCTGAGGAAACCAGTGCAAAATTGAACTGATCCAACACCAAACGGAGCGTCTGCTGACAAAGCAGGCGCTCCGCTTTTCTGTCAGAAATATGTCAAAAGGATATTATTTCCCCAATACATAGTGAGGGGGTAAAAGAGGCACAGATGTGTCAATTCTATGTCACTTGAGAAATGTCCTCGGGTAAAGTAGTAGAGGGGGTAATCAAAATGAAAGAGTCTGTCTACAAAAATTATGAGGAGTTGCCGCTGTTTCTCAACTCAGAGACAGTGGCAAAAGTCCTGGGCGTCTCTCCATCGTCGGGATATGAGCTGATGCACGAACCAGGCTTCCCGGTGCTGCGCATCGGCAACAGGATGGTGGTGCCCAAGGAGCAGTTCATCCAGTGGGTGAACGAGCACACAGGAGGTGGTGTATGAGGTACAGCAAATACAGTGGGCGCGGAAATTTTTTCTCTCTGCCCAACGAGGTGTTTCTCCTGGGTCTGAGTGCTGGAGAGTTATCTGTGTATAGTTTCCTGAAACGGTGTGAGAATCGCAAGACGCATCAGTGCTGGCCCAGCATCAAAACCATCGGACAGGCAGTGCGGATGAGCGAGAATACTGTCCGCAAGTACATCCGGCAGCTGGAGGAGCGTGGTCTCATCACCACACAATCTACAGAGGTGATCACCAAGACAGGAGAAAAGCGCAACGGGAATCTGCTGTTCACCCTCCGGCCGATCCAGGAGGTGATTGACCAGTATTACGACCACCAACTGGAGGAATTGGAGTTGGCCACGGAGCGTCAGCGTGTAGCGAAACTCCTGCGAGAGCAGGAAAGCCCCGCGTGACCGCCTGTGAACCGCTGTGTGGCCCGATTACGGGAGAGGCAGAGTCCCCTGCCCCTCCCAGCGGATAGGGATCGGATTTGGGCCGCTGTTCCGCCGTTGCGAAGGAGCGCCTATCCGAAGTATCTGCCGCTCTCTAACTGATTTACGGAGGACGAAAGGAAAAGCAGGATAAAGGCCGGGGTCGCCGGTGGCGCCTTCGGCCGGTCACAACTGCCCGCAGTGCGGGCAGTTACGGGAGTTTTGGGTGTATCAAAAGTGGGGTCAAAAACAGGCGGCGGGGATCACGTTTGTGGTCACAATCCCCGAACTCCTACTGCCATAACGAAAAAATAGGGGTCATGCCCCGGAAAGGAGCAGTTTATGGGCAAAAAAGAGAGATTTGCTTTCTATCTCACCCCAGAGAAGAAAGCCATCCTGGAGCGCCGGTATCAGGAGGACGGAAGCCGGAGCATGACCGCCTTCGTCGAGCGGGCGGTGGACTTTTACCTGGACTACCTCAGCGCCAACGACGCTGGTTTGTTCCTCCCCACCTCCATCAAGTCTTACCTGGACGGGCGGCTGGGACAACTGGAGGAGCGGCTGTCCTCCCTGGCCTTCCGGCAGGCAGTGGAGCAGGACATGGTGGCTGGTATCTTGGCCGACACCTATCAATTCAGCGACGAGGATCTCCGCCGCCGGAGATTGGAGAGCGTGCAAAACGTGAAGAAAACCAATGGCCGCGTCTCGCTGGAGCAGCGGGTGCGGGGAGCTTGGGAGGAGGACGATGAGTGGCAAGACTGATCCTGAAAAGTCCCTACCTGCAGTGCGATAGAAACCATCCTGTCAGTGGATATCTGCAGTACATTGGAACACGGGAACGAGTGGAACTGCTCCCGGATGACCGTACGCCAACGAGAAAGCAGGAGCAGCTGGTCAGAAAACTGGTGAAAGATTTCCCTTCATCCAAAAAGTTGGACGAGTATTCTGACTACGAAACCAAACCTACCAAGGCCAACGCCTCCGCGTTTATCACCAGGGCGCTGGAGGAAAACTGGCCGGCGGTGCGGCAGTCAGACGGCTACATGAAGTACATCGCCACCCGGCCCAGAGCGGAGCGGTTGGGGGACCACGGCCTCTTTGGGGACGAGGACAGCGTGGACTTAGAGAAAGCCATGGGTGAGCTGGACCACTACACTGGAAATGTGTGGACTCACATTCTCTCTCTGAAGCGGGAGGATGCAACCCGTCTTGGCTATGACAATGCCAAGGCATGGCGGAATCTGCTCCGGGCCAACGGCAATGACATCGCCGCCGCCATGAACATCCCGCCCAATCACTTCCGCTGGTACGCCGCCTACCACGACGAGGGGGAGCATCCCCATGTCCACATGATGGCATGGTCAACGGTTCCGGAAGAAGCCTATCTCACAAAAGAAGGAATCCGGCAGATCAAGTCAAAGCTGATGAATCAAATTTTCCGGCAGGAGATGCTCCACACCTACGAGCAGAAATCTCAGTCGCGGGATGAGTTGGTGCGGGAAACTCGCAGGGCTATCCGAAAACTCACGCGGGAGATGGCACGAAGTATCTGCTCTCACCCTGAGATCGAGCAGAAAATGGAACAGCTGGCCGGACAGCTGGAAACGGTCAAGGGCAAGAAGTCCTACGGCTACCTCCCCAAGCCGGTGAAGAAAACCGTGGACGAGATCGTGGACAAGCTGGAGGAACTGCCAGTGGTCCGGGCGTGCTACGACCAGTGGTGCGTCCTCCAAAGTGAGGTGGACAGCTACTGCCACGACAAGCCCAGAGAGAAGAAAAAGCTGTCCCAGGAGAAGGAGTTCCGGCAGATCAAGAATGCCGTCATTCAGGAGGCGGAACGGATACGGTTGGGGGATATCACCTTCGAGGACGCTGACCTGAGCGACCATGACGAACCGAAGCAAGTGCGAGGTGAGTCCTATGATTGCTGGGAACTGCGGCAAATCATCCGGGACGATTCCCTTCCTCTGGAAGACCGGGACGGTGCAGCGGAGGAATTGGAGCGGCTGGCGGAACGAGGTGATGCCCACGCACAACTTCTGCTGGGGCAGCTCTACCGGGACGGTCCTCTGCTGATCCCAGACAGTCAAAGGGTGAAAGACTGGTTCACCCAGGCAGCAGAGCGGGGATTGCCGGAGGCCCAATACGCCCTCGGAAAACTACTTCTCTCTGACGATATGGAAGTGAGGGACCCGGACGAGGGCATCCGTTGGCTGAACCAGGCCGCGGAAAACGGGAATCACTTCGCCGCTTACCGGCTGGGCAAGGAGTATTTGACCGGCGAGACGCTGACTAAAGATACTTCCAAAGCGGCAAAATGGTTCACCCGGTCAGCAGAGGCAGGCAACCAGTATGCCCAGTATATGCTGGGCAAGCTGTACCTGACTGGTCAGGGAGTAACCCGCGACCAAGCCCAGGCGATGGACTGGTTCAGCCGTTCCGCCGTCCAGGGAAACCAGTATGCACAATTCTTCTTGGAACACCAGAATGACCTCCGTCCACCCTCCGTCATGCTGGCGGCCACCCGCCTGCTCTACCACATGAGCCGGATCTTTGAGAACCACGCTCTGCCCCACTCCAGCGCCGGCCTACACGTTGACCGCAAACTCCGAAGAAAAATCCAGGAGAAGAAAATCGCCATGGGCCACAAGCCGGACGACCATGAGGAGCAGACCCAGGGCGGAATGGTCATGGGTGGGATGGTCATGGGTGGGATGTGACCACTTCAAGAATTGCGGGGCTGTAAACAACAAAAAGCTGCAGTACAGTGCAGTTCAACGAGTGAGATGATAACTTTTTGATAATAATTCGCCGTTGCCCTGGCTATTTCCCGTTTCTGTGGTATTGTGTGTTGCTGATAAAGGAGGCGGCATACATGCGTGACACACTGGAAAATCTGTACTTCGGAAACATCACGCCCAACGATCAGGTCGTCAAATCGGGGACTGCCCTGAAAAAGGCCATGGAACAGTCGGCGGAGTGCGAGGAAAAGCTCACCGCTCTGCTGGAGGACAAGGAAAAAACATTGCTGCTCCGGCTCATCAACGCAGAGAACGAGATCGGTAGCACCATGGCCCTGGAGAACTTCATCCTGGGGTTTCGCCTGGGAGTTCGCATAATCCTGGAGGCTCTGGACGAGGACGACGGCAGTCTGCTCGACCCCAATAAGGAGGAATAGACTATGGCAAAGCGCAGACCGTCCGGCGACGGCATGGTTCGGAAACGGGAAGATGGACGCTGGGAGGGCCGCATCGTGGTGGGCCACAAGAGCAACGGCGACTCCATCTTCAGGTACCTCTCCGCCGGAAGTCAGAAGGAACTGCTGGCAAAGCTCCATCGAAACATCGAAGAGTACCGGGATGTTGATCTGCGGGAGGAGAGCAAAATGCCCCTTGGCGAGTGGCTGGACCGCTGGCTGGAGGAATACGCCGCCCCCTCGGTGCGGCCCTCCACACTGGAAGGATACCGGGGATATGTCGAGCGGAATATCAAGCCCCGCCTGGGGAACAAACCGGTGGGAAAGATCACTGTCGAGGATATCCGGCAGCTGTACCGGGAACTCCAGGAGCACGGCCGCCAGGAGGAGCACCCGCAATACGGGTACAAGTTGGCCGGTTCCACTGTCCGCCGCATCCACGGCGTCCTCCACGAGGCCCTGGATGCGGCAGCACAGGAAAACCTGATCGCCAGGAACCCCACCGACGGCATCATCCTGCCAAGGAAAAAGGCCGCGCCCAAGCAGGTCCTGAACAATGCCCAGCTGGAGCGGTTCATGACAGCCATCCAGGAGGACAAAGTCTGGCACGACTTCTTCTACACGGAGCTGACTACCGGCCTGCGTCGGGGAGAGATCTGCGGCCTCATGTGGCAGGACTTCGACGAGGCTCACGGCACCCTCACCGTCCGCCGGACCATCCATGCGGAACGGGGCGGAAGGCTGACCGCTGGAGAGACAAAGACCGGGGCCGGGAAGCGAATCATCACCCTGCCGCCCAGCACGGCCCAGCTTCTATCGGAGCGCAGGAAACGCTCCTATACAGAGTGGATCTTCCCTGATCCCCTCCGCCCGGAGCGGCCCACCCGTCCCAATGCTGCCTACGTCCGTATGAAGGAGCTGCTGAAAAAGGCGGGATTGCCCAGCATCAGATTTCATGATTTACGGCATACCTTTGCCACTCACGCCCTGGCCTCTGGAGTGGACGCCAAGACCCTGTCGGGCATCCTGGGGCACACCCAGGCGTCCTTCACGCTGGACACCTACACCCATGTGACCGGCGATATGCAGAAGCGGGCCAGCGAGATCGTGGGAGGTTTCATGGAAAATATCATGGTGAGGTGAGGAAATGGCAGGAAAGAGAAAGCGGGGCGAGGGCACCGTCCGTCTGCGGAAGGACGGCCGCTGGGAGGGCCGGGTGGTAGTGGGCTACGACGAGGCGGGAAATCCCAAGACGAAAAATGTGCTGGCCAAAACAAAGAGGGAGTGCGTGGAAAAACTGGAGCAGCTGAAGGAGCAGTGCGACGGCCGCCGCCCCACTCAGGTACGGCCTGATATGCCTTTCGGGGCGTGGATGGACTACTGGTACCAGAATTTCTCCAAGCCCCGGCTCCGGCCCACCACCCAACTGAGCTATGAGGGCTGGATCTACAACCACCTGATCCCCGGTCTGGGCAGCATCCAGCTCAACCGGCTGACTCAGGCGGATCTCCAGCAGTTCTTCCGGACCATGAAGGAGAGCGGCAGAAAAAGCAATACTGAGAAGCGCGGAAAGAGTATGGCGGACCGCTCGGTGCGCAGCTGTCACGCCGTCTGCCAGATGGCCCTGGACAGGGCGGTGGAGGAGAAACTGATCCACGGCAACCCCGCCGCCGGGTGCAGGCTCCCGCCCATCAAGGGACGGGAGATGCAGGTGCTGACCCAGGAGGAGATGCGCCGGTTCCTCATCCAGGCCAAGGCGGAGGGGATGTACGAGCTGTTCCTGCTGGACCTGACCACCGGGATGCGCCGGGGTGAGCTGCTGGCCCTTCGGTGGGATGATCTGGACTTCGCCACGGGGAAGCTTCGCATTGACAAGCAGGTCTGTCCGGTGGGCGGGAAGCTGATCATCAACGAACCCAAGACCAAGGCGGCCAACCGCACCATCATCCTACCGCCCGCTATGCTGGAGGTGCTGGCAGAGTATAAAAAAGGAATTTTCTCTGATCTGATGTTCCCGTCGAGGGTCAAGCCGGAGCAGCCCATCGACCCCGGCTATGTGCGCAAGCGCCTCCAGGTCATTCTGAAGCGGGCCGGGTGCAAGCGAGTTAGATTTCACGATCTGCGCCATACTTTTGCAACCATGTCCCTGGAGAATGGGATGGATGTCAAGACCCTCTCCACCATCATCGGCCATGTCTCCTCGGCCACCACCCTGAACACCTACACCCACATCACCGACGAGATGCGGCGGAAGGCGGCGGTGAACATCGACCAGGGGATCGCGGGCGTAGAGGTGGTAACGGCCGGGGAAGAAGAAAAGAGCATCTGTTCAGAGCCAGAGTTCACCCCCGTCCAGCCCGCCCGCCGCAGGCCGGGAACCGGCTACCTCAAGCAGATCAAAGAGAATCTCTGGGAGGGGCGCTATTCCCCGGTGTGGCCGGACGGGAAAAAGCACTCCCGGAATGTCTACGGTCACACAGAGGCGGAGTGCGAGGAAAAGCTGGCGGAACTGATCCTCCAGATGAAGGCGGAGATTGCCGCCCTGCGCTCCGAGGCCAGCACGGAGTATCCCGACGGGGTAAGCCCCAAGAAGAAAGCCATCGCCGCCTACCTGCGGGAGAATCCCGGCGTGACCAATAAAGCCAAAATCGCAAGGGACCTGAACATGGACCGCACAACGGTGCAGAGATACTATGATGAGATTCGGGCCGAACTCATGGGCGAGGAAAGTCTGGTACCGCAAACGTAAAACGCAAAAATGTCACCTCAGATTTTGCGGGACAGTAAACAAGAAAGGGCACTCCTTCCGAAGGGGCTGCGGACAAAAAGCTGGACCAAAACAGATCATAGAAGAAAAGATCAAGCA